>Ga0302319_10009049_pt1 | contig 19255 bp, 13 predicted proteins | sample Bog_T0_2_FD_203319 | JGI IMG/M metagenome (GOLD analysis project Ga0302319, IMG submission 203319) | Peat permafrost microbial communities from Stordalen Mire near Abisko, Sweden - Bog_T0_2 | ecosystem: Environmental > Terrestrial > Soil > Wetlands > Peat | place: Sweden: Abisko, Stordalen Mire... | reverse complement strand
TATGAGATGCCCCCGCGAGAGGGGATGAGCATCGCGCATTTTCTCACCGTCGCCGACCTCGACCGGTCGGCTCACTACTACGAAAAGGTCTTCGGCGCTCGCATTTTGAGCATGGGTGACGGCAACGCGCCTCCGTACCTTCAGCTTGCGAACATCTGGATGATTCTGAACGTTGGGGGCGGACCGACACCCGACAAGCCGACGGTAACACTCAGCGTTCCCGACCCGGATCACATCAACAGCTTTATGAATTTCCGCGTTGCGGATATCCAAGCGTGCTATGAATTGTGGAAAAGTCGAGGAGCCGAATTCATCACGCCGCCAATCCCCAAGTACGGCGAGATCCGCTGCTACATCCGCGATCCTGACGGTTACATTATCGAGGTCGGACAGAGCACCGATCTCACCTACGGTTAAGCGTCGATCCGGATAGGATGCAAGAATGAGCGTTCCTGTCCGCAACGTTTAGCCGTTGCCTTGGTGCGGGTCGATACGTTCGTCCAATGGCTTCGTCGTCGCGCTTCTGCCAATTTTGCTTTGAAGAGTTACTCGCTATGGCGTCGAAAGGAGTACCGAATGGACGGCACTAATGGACTGAAAGAGACCGCGCTGGTCGCATCGAGCAAGCTGAGTGTGAACGTTTTTACTGCCCCGGGAAAGGCGATGGTCGGCGAGCGGCCAAAGCCCTTTGGCGAAGCGCTCGGCTTTGACCCGATGACGTCGACTTTGATTTTTGGCGAGAACGACGCGGTGCTGGTAGACGCAATGACGACGGTTGCTGAGGCCGAGGCTCTCGCCAATTGGGTTGCTCTGCACAACCGCAACCTGGAGACCATCTATATAACGCACGCCCACTTCGACCACTTCTATGGTCTGGGCATTCTGCTCGACCGTTTCCCCGGTGCCCGGGCGATCGCGACGCCCAAGGCGCTGAACGCTATGCAGATCTCTTTCACTCCCCTGGTGGAGCGGCTAGCCCGCCGTATGTTTCCTGGGCAAGTGGCCACCAAGTTGGTTGCGCCTGAGCCTTATGAGCACGATACGTTCACTCTCGAAGGCCACGAATTGCGCATCATCGAGCAGGGCCGCACCGATAGTCCCGATTCGACCTCCCTCTATGTTCCATCGATCGGCCTGATCGTCGCTGGCGACGTTGTGTACAACCAATGCCACATGTACGTCGGCGACACTACCCCCGAGAGCCGGAAGAATTGGATCGCCGACCTGGAGCGGTTAGCAGAGCTGAACCCGGCGATTGTTGTCGCCGGCCACAAGAAGCCTGGCGCGCCAGACTCTCCCTCGGCGATCCAGGAGACCAAGCGTTATCTTGAGGATTTCGATCGGCTGCAGAAAACCGCGACGTCCGACCACGACCTGTTCGAGCAGATGACGGCGCTATACCCGGATTGGGTAGCCAATCAGTCCTGGTTGATGTTTGGATTCCCGGGGGTGTAACTCACGTCAACCGCGGTGGCCCGTCCTTGCGCACATTGGAGGAAAAGCTAGGGAACCCCTGATCAAGTCGCCGCTTTGAAAGGGCACGACTTCAGTCGTGCCGAAAAGGCAGCAAAAGGAACGCGGGCTTTAGCCCCTGAAGGAATGTTTGCTTCACCGAGACACTTCTGCAGAGGTTCCCTAGCGCATTTTCGGGAGGACAGAATTCGATTTCAAAGAGGAGAACAAAATGACAACAAAAGGAAAAGTCTTGGTGCTAGTCTCGAGCGGATACGGCTTAACGTTGAAAAATGGCGGGTGTTATCGCGGCGCCGGCTATTACCTGAACGAGCTGACGGTTCCGACTCGCGCCCTGATGCAGGAAGGCTATGAGATCACTTTCTCCAACCCCGATGGCAACACGCCGCAACTGGATCTCCATTCCGCTGTCCCCGATTTCTTCGGCGGGGATGAGGCCAGGCTCCAGGACTATTTCAAATTCCGCGACAGCCTGACTGGCCTCAGAAATCCAACTCGAATCTCGGATGTCGTTGCATCAGGCCTGGATCAATACGACGCTGTTTTCGTCCCCGGCGGCCATGGCCCGATGATCGATCTTCTCGATGATCCCAACGCGGGCATCGTGATGAGGCATTTCCATGAAACATCGAAGCCTACTGCGGTGCTCTGCCATGGCCCGATTTCACTGCTCTCCGCGCTCCCAGAATCGAAAGAGTTTGTCGCCGCGCTGTCGGCGGGCGATGCCGCTGGAGCGGCTGCAAAGGCTAAGGGATGGATCTATGCCGGATATAAGATGACGATCTTTTCGACGGCGGAAGAGCAGCAACGGGAACCGCTTGAGATTAATGGTAAGGTTCTCTTCTACCCGGACTTTGCCTTGCGCACGGCCGGAGGTGACGTGAGTGTGGTCGCTCCGTGGGGGAGCCTCGCCCTTCAAGATCGCGAGTTGATCTCGGGTCAGAACCCGTTCTCGGACGAAGCGCTTCTGAAGCTTCTACTACCGGCACTCAACGCGAAGAAGAAGTGAGCAAATGCGGCTCGTACGGACTCTGATTGATTGTGACAAGCAATACACCGAATCCGCTCTCCCGCAGGAATTGAGAGAGCTGTATGACGGGGATCTGCACCTTCATACACCAGGCGCGGCGCGCCCGTTTGTCATTGCGAATTTTGTCTCCACTCTTGACGGGGTCGTCAGCTACGAGATTAAAAACAATTCCGGCGGCTCAGCGATCAGTGGTTCCGATCCTGCGGACCGGTTCATCATGGGCCTGTTACGGGCTTCCGCGGATGCGGTGATGGTCGGCGCTGGAACGCTGCGCGACATAAGCGCGAAAAGCCTTTGGACTCCCGAATACGTCTACCCCGATGCGAAGCGTTTATATGCGGAATACCGGGTCAATGCACTGCATAAGCCGGAGTATCCACTGCTCGCGATCGTTAGCGGTAGCGGCCAACTGGAGTTGGAGAGGGCAATTTTCCGAACACCGGCTATGCGCACCGTAGTTATCACGACCTCGGCTGGTAGAGATGAGCTCACCCGTCGCGGCGCTGCCACTCTGGACTCCGTTGAGGTACACGCTTTGAATTCGAATAGCGGCACCATCGCTCCGCGGGCGATCCTGCAGTTGCTGCAGTCGCAGTATGGAGTAAAGACGCTTCTCCACGAAGGCGGGCCTACGCTGTTTGGACAATTTCTGGCGGCGGATGCGGTAGACGAACTCTTTCTGACTTTGTCGCCGCAGATAGCGGGGCGTGGGGGCGATGTAACTCGGCCGGCGCTCGTGCAGGGGGTGCAGTTTGTGCCGGATTCCGCGCCCTGGCTTCAAATGGTCAGCGTCAAGCAACAAGCTGCGTATCTGTATTTACGCTACCGGCGGACCTGACTCTACTTCTTCAATGCAAACCCAAAAAATGTCAAGGCAACAGCAAGATCTTCCCGATGCCACCCTTTTCTGCCGCTGCTTGAGCCTCGGCCGCTTCACTGAGTGGCAGCTCCTCGCTAATCGGGATTACCAGCTTGCCATCTCGCACCGCTTCGGCCATGAATTGGAGCGTGTCCCTGTCGAAATGCGAGAAGACATGCACCACCTTTACAGATGGGTACTCCGCGGCGTTCTGCGGCGTTTCGGCAACCGAAGCAAACACCCCGTCCGTCTTGACTTTGGCGATCGCCTTCGCGGCGGTTCTTCCGCCGACGGTATCCGCCACCGCATCGAGGGGCGGAAGATTTGCAATCGCGGTGTCGTCGTCCGTTGCCACCACCTGATCCGCGCCAACTGTCTTCGCCTCTTCCATCTGCCTCTTCAAAACACCAGCGATCACAGTCGCCCCGCGATCCTTCGCAGTGAATACTGCCGAACGTCCGACATTCCCTACCGCGCCAAGAACCAGGACCGTCTGGCCCGCTTCGATTCCCGTAGCTGCAAGCAGCTGGTTGCCGGTCACCGTCACCAGCGGCAGCGCCGCCGCCGGGATCAAATCAAGGCCTTCGGGAATATCCGCTAGAACGTCCGCTTTCACCACGCAAAGTTCGGCATATGTGTTGTCCGCCATTGCGAACACCCGGTTGCCGGCGCCAAAGTCTTCAACTCCCGGTCCAACTTTCACCACGGTCCCCGCCATATCGACTCCTATGAGACCCGGGAAGTGGATGGGATAAAAATCCTTCGTTAGTCCAGCACGCCTCTTGTAGTCGATCGGATTCACGCTCGCGGCGGCGACTCGAACCAGCACTTCGCCCCGACCCGGAATCGGGTCAGGGTACTCTTCGAACTTGAGTACTTCAGGACCGCCATATTCGTGCACAACGATTGCCTTCATGATTCATCTCCTTGTGCGGTGCGCAAACAGTCGATAACAAAAACTTGGATGAGCAAAGCGCGAATCCGTCGCCGACGCAATGGACTCCCTAAAATTCGGAACCCCAAGCCGTCGGGATAAGACTCTTCCACCCGGCGTGGGGCGAGGCGGGACCGACAAGCGGTCAGATCCCGCCTCATGATGGATTCAACGGGCCACCGCTTGCGCAGCAGGTTCGAGAACATGATCGGTCACGCCAGTTGGTTTAAATGTGCTCAAAATAGTTCTGGCCTTGGCCGCCTCAGCGGAAGTTCCATGAGCAACAACGAGGTACTGGCCAGCCTTTATGGCGGCCTCGTAAGTTACGATGCTGTCTTTTGGTATGCCTATGCTGTACAGACCGGCGCCAATAGCACTCAAGCCGCCGACCAACACCGCGTTCTCCAGCGCGGCGACGATCCAAGCCACCAATGGCCCGCCAACCAGCACAGGGCCTATCGCGGGCAGAGAAAAGAATGCGGCGCCAAACAGCAAGCCCCAGAACCCGCCCCAGAAAGCACCCTGCTTCCCCCAATACTTCATGCGGTCTCCCGCGTTGTAGTAGCCAACGACGTGCTCGTCCGTGTGAAAATCCTTCCCCACAACCGACAGCTTCTCCATGTCGAACCCTGACTTCTGAAGTTCCTTCACCGCGCCTTCCGCTGCTGAGTGGTTGTCATACGCTGCGATCACTGCGTTTGTATCCGTCATATTCTGTCTCCTCATCAAGTTTGGGCTGGTTGGTTGAGGTTTCACTTCAGCCTTGTCCTGGCTTCTTCTGTCGACCCACTCCCTCGCCAGTGGATTCTTAGCTCTGCGCTCGGCGTTCGCGCGTTACAGCGCCCTTGGCGGCAGCCTATCTTCTGTTCTTTTCAGGATGAATGCCCAGGTCGTGCCATGACGTCTCCGCGAGTTTGACATCGTAGTAGCTTGCAGCTTTCTCAATGTTCGCGAACGCCAAAGCCCGGTCGGCATCGGAGACGTCGATGACCTGATCGAACCTTGCCACGGCGTTACGCACATGTTGTGCGTCGGTCAGTGGTTCTTTACGCTGCTTCGGAAACGCGTAGACGCTGTCGGGCAAGTCGCTCTGCATCGTCAGCTGTCCATGTTTCTCGTGAGGTTTCCAGGTTGCTTCCGGCATGTCTTTGCCATCCTTTCCTTGATAGTTCGCTGGAGCGCGGGCGCGTTGCCCCTGGCGCAAGACGAATTAAGCCACAGGTGCCTTGCGGTGATCGCTCCCCATGGTCCTGATTTGAACGGCTGCTCGAATTTGTTGCTCTCGTGCCCATTGCTATCTGCTCCGACTTTCTCTGGAAAGAGGCAGTGCCCCTCGTCCGACTGCGTCAGCCGCGATGGGGCGATTACACCCGAGGTGCGCCGCGGAGTCAATTGGACAATGGTATTGGCGATACCTTGGTATCGGGCGGCAACACATTTCCCGGGACGCAAGGCAGAGCACTACGTCCTTCCGGCAGAGCGGTACGGCGCGGCTGGTGACAGGTTCTCTGCCAAGGCATACGACATTGACCCTTCCAAGCCTATCGGGGGCATCAAGGAAGCGTGGGAAGCCGCCACAATGCGGACAACCAAGATTTTGAAAGGCGAGACAGAAGCAGCGGACTCCGGGGAGAGGATTCTGCCTCTGGCGTGCCACTTCCACAATCTGCGGCATACGGCAGTCTCCAGGATGCTGAATCCCGGAACTCCGATTGCTAAGGTTACCAAAATCGTAGGCTGGAGTGCGTCCACAATGGTGCTCACGACGAAGTGTTATGGACACTTCTCTCTGACCGATCTGCGGGGAGCTGTTGAGAGCATCGGCGGAGCGGGAATTGAAGCGGTGTCCCCGGTGAATTCCCCGGTATCTGAGAATCCCACTCGAAAGCATCGCCCTGACTAATTGATTTTATGGTGGACGCGGTAGGAATCGAACCTACAACCTGTCGGTTAAAAGGGGGATCGTCAACCGTGGAGCACACATGTTATCAACGGAGTAGAGAGGAGCGGAGAGGAGAATTCGGAGTCTTTTCGGCGCGCAATTCGGCGAAGTTTGCGCTTGAGTTGAGCATCCGGCCACAGGCCGAATGCTCATTGGGCGCAACCGCTTCTGGAAACCTGGTCGTGGACAGAACGGACGCCTGAATCGATCATCGAACCTCCAACACTGAGTTGGAATGGGGAGGCTGGCCCTCGGATTTTCAGGAGCCTTGGTCGCAAACTTCGCCGACCGCACCGAACTTCAACCCGACCTCTGCCGTGACAGAACAATCACGAATCGTAACCCATTGATTCTAAAGCGCACTAATGGCTAAGAAAGCGCTCAAGAGCACTCAAAAACACCCTTCAGCACCCTGATCGAACCCTCGAAATCGAAGAAAGCAGCGGTCAAGAATCCAATGAATAAGCATCCGCGCCCTCGATCGCAAATCGCGGTATCTGCTAAGAATTCATGGCAACTCCAATTCGAGGTAAGTGTTTGCGCGCAGCCAACCAGCCTCGAAGGTTATCGATTTAAACTTGGAGCGAGTTCATCTCCGCCCCCCTGGTCCCGAACCAGATTTCGCGACTTGTTGAAGTGTGGTGAATTTGAGTGAAAATAACTGTTTTCGATTGAATGCGTTGCGGCCACGCTATTGAGAGCTGTGGATCTGCGTTGTGCCAGCTTGGACCGCTACGATTTCGACTACATAGGTAGAACCATCCACGGAATGACAATGGACCATCGTATGGAAGTGACTCAGTTTTCCGGGACGGCGAATCTTACGAACATGACAGCTGAGTCAACGGTTCGGATTGCGCGCCATCTTCCGATCCAATGAATCGGCCGCGGCGATGGCCGGATCAAGCGCTCTCTCCAGAGTTTCCATCAACGAATCGAGGTTTGCTGTCTCTCCCGAGCGAAAGGCATGCTCGACCGAGCATGCCGCTTCCGTCAGATCCCTGGCCTCCAACATCGCGGCGACACTCTTGAGTGAGTGGGCCAGCCTTTCGGCATCTCCGCCTCTCCCTTCAGCGACATGCTCACTCAGATCGGAGATCGCACTTGTGTATTGATCGCGAAATCCCAGCATCAACTTGCGAAGCAGCCTGGGCTTACCGTTGGTGCGAACCAAGGCGGCCTGAATATCAAAAGGAGGAAGTTGCTCGGGTAAGCCATCCTCGGGAGGTGCGGGCTTCAATGGCGCCACTTGCGGCTCCGGCCTCCCCCCAATCTTCTCCGGCATCCAGCGGACAAGCGCCGCCATCAGCCGATTGGGATTGATCGGCTTAGTGATATGGTCGTTCATTCCAGCGTTCAGGCTTCGTTCGCGGTCACCATTCATGGCGTGGGCCGTCATGGCCAGGATGGGAAGTTTGACGAAGCGGTCGTCGGTGCGAATCAGCCTGGTCGCCGTCAATCCGTCCATGACCGGCATTTGGATATCCATGAGAACCAGATCGAACGGCTCAGCGGCCACCCGGTCTACTCCTTCACGGCCGTTCACCGCAAAGGTGACCAGGATTCCCAAATCGCCCAGCAATTCAGTCGCGAGTTCACGGTTTACTTCGTTATCCTCAACCAGCAATACCCGGCGTCCTGCTAAGTCCCTGGGATAATATCCTGCCGTGGGTCGTATAGCGGAGTTCGGATAGTCCGGCTTCACGCCGATCATAGAGGTGATGGTGTCGATCAGCACCGACTCGGTTACCGGCTTGATGAGGAAACCGTCCAACTCATGGTTGACCGCGCCAGCCATCGCCTCTTCGCGTTCAAACGCCGAAACCATCAGTATTGCCGGGATACGGGAAATGGTCCGCTGGGCCTTGATGCGGCGGGAAGTTTCAATCCCGTCAATGCCCGGCATCCGCCAATCCATTAGCACAAGGTCGAATGGCTGACCAGCATCCGATTCGTGGGTAATGGCGGAAATTGCCTCCTCGCCCGACGAGACCGCTCTGGCGACCAAGCCGTTAGCGCATAGCATTGCGACCAACACATCGCGCGCGCTTTCACTATCGTCCACAATCAGAACCGACTTCTTCAGCAGATCGCGGCGCCGCGCGCCGGCGTGCAGCGCCAACTCGCCGGTAGCAACACAGAACGCTGCGGTGAAAAGAAACGTGCTGCCCTTGCCGGGCTGGCTCTCCACCGAAAGGGTTCCTTGCATCATCTCGCAGAGCTGCTTGGTGATGGCAAGCCCCAACCCCGTTCCACCATACTTGCGGGTGATCGATGTATCTGCCTGGTTGAAGGATTTGAACAGATTCGCTACTTGCTCGGAAGTCATGCCGATTCCGCTATCGTTTACCGAGAATCTGAGTTGTCTGCTTTCCCCCGCCCCCGCACCGGCCTTCACCTCGACGATAACCGCACCCTTCTCCGTGAATTTGATGGCATTATTGACCAGATTGATGAGTATCTGCCCTAGCCGTAACGGATCGCCCTTCAGATAGTGTGGAGTGTCGCTAGCCATCGAGAAAACGATCTCAATGCCCTTCTGCTCTGCCTTTTGGCGGACGATGTCATCCAAATCGTTCAATACCTCGTCCAGGGAGAATGTGATCTGCTCCAGTTCCATCTTGCCTGCTTCAATTTTCGAGTAGTCCAGGATGTCGTTTACGATGCTGAGCAGGGACTGAGCCGCATTGTCGATTTTGGTAAGATAGCTGAGCTGCCCTGGACCAGGGTTCTTGCGCATGGCCAAACGCGTCATGCCCATGATCGCATTCATCGGCGTGCGGATCTCGTGGCTCATGTTGGCGAGGAAGTCGGATTTCACCTGGTTCGCGTTCTCCGCCTTCTGCGATGCCTCGCGCAGCGAATTCTCATGCTGCTTGCGCTCCGTGATGTCGCGCGCCGCAGCGAACACTCCTTGCAGCTTCCTATCCCGATCGTAGAAGGTAGTCGCGTTGTAGGACACCACCGTTTCCTTGCCGTCTCTGTCGCGCGCGGTCAGCTGGTAGTCGGTCACCTTCTTTTCGTTGAGCACCAGACGGATGCCGGCCTCGGCTCGCTCCGGATCGGTGAAGTAGTTCTTGAACGGCGCACCGATCAACTCGTCGCGCGTGCAACCGGTGAGCATTTCCATTTGTCTATTGACGTCGGTAATGATTCCGCTCGGATCGGTGGTCATCAGCGCGTCGATGTTCGCTTCGAAGAGGGAACGGGTATAGAACTGATGATCGCGCAGGCGCTGGCCGAGTTGTGTCTGCGCCGCCTCGATCTCCTTGCGGGCAGTGTTGTCTGTTCCGATCAGCAGGTAACCGATGATCTCGCCCTGGGCGTCGCGCAGCGCTGTGACCGATACGACCGCCGGGAACCGGCTTCCATCCTTCCGGATGTAAGTCAGCTCGTAGATATCTTCAATGCCGCGCGAAGCCTTGAATACCAGGGCCTCGAATCCGGGTGCTATCGGAGTTTCGAATTCTGCGCTGAGCGCTTGCGCGCGAGCAATCACCTCTTGCGGATCGGAGATGTCGGCCGGGGTGATCTTGTTCATCACATCTGCAGCCGCGTAGCCAAGCATGCGTTCGGCGCCGACATTGAAGATCTGAATAACGCCCTTCGCGTCCGTGGCGATGCTCGAGAAATTGGCGCTGTTGAAGATCGCGCTCTGCAAAGCCCCTGCCTTGAGAAGCGCCTCTTCCGCCCTCTTGCGAGCGGTATTATCCGTCCCAATTAGTAGGTAACCAATGATCCCACCCTGAACGTCGCGCAGTGCCGTGACCGACACGACTGCCGGGAACCGGCTGCCATCCTTGCGAATATAGGTTAGCTCGTAATTGTCCTCGATAGCGCGGGAGGCCTTGAACACCAAGGCCTCGAACCCTGGGGCAATCGGGGTTCCGAATTCCGCACTGAGCGCATGCGCACGCGCGATCAATTCCTGTGGATCGGAAATGTCGGCCGGGGTGATCTTGTTCATCACATCGGCGGCTATGTAGCCCAACATGCGTTCGGCGCCAACGTTGAATATCTGAATGACGCCCTTCGCGTCCGTGGCGATACTTGAAAAATTGGCGCTATTGAAAATCGCGCTCTGCAGGGCGATGTTCTGAAGCAAGGCTTCTTGGCGACTATCCTCGGTAGTGTATTTTAAATCTCCGGCCGCGTGGCTGACAGGGACGGTGTCGCCGATCCCCTCAGGCGAAGGACATTCGGGGATCTTCAATGCTTCCATGGAGCTAGGCGAACTGCTAATGGTATCTACCCTGATCGACTGGTTGCGCATTTAGTTCACTTTCCGGCGGTGCCGCCTCGATCTCCGGGAATCGATAATTGAATTGCAAGCTCTCCCGGAACTACGATGAGGGCGTTTCCCGGGCCAGCCTCACGCAAGTCCTTCGCATCCCGATTAGGATCCATTCTGTCCAATGCATCGGCCCAGGCCCTCTATCGCACTGAATGCCACCCGATTGCGGCCTCCGGCTTTGGCGATGTAGAGTTGCAGGTCGGCCTTTTGGACGAGGTCCGGAATCGAACTCCCAGGGAAAAAACGACCGCTGGCAACGCCCAGACTTGCAGTGACATGCCCTGCGCTGGAGAGTCTATGTGCCAGGGCAAGGTCGCTGATGCAATTACGAACCTTCTCGGCCAGCATCACTGCGCCCGAGAGGTGAGTTTCGGGCAAGAGCAATACGAACTCCTCGCCGCCGTACCGAGCCACCAGGTCGGTTGCGCGAACAACAACCCCGGAAATGGCCAATGCTATTCTTCGCAGGCAATCGTCGCCGCCGACATGGCCATAGGTGTCATTGAATGCCTTGAATTGATCGATATCGAGCAGGATCAACGACAGCTCGGTTCCGGAACGTATATGTCTGGCATATTCGTAGGCAAGCATCTTGTCAAAGTAAGACCGGTTAGCTAGTCCTGTGAGACCGTCGGTTGCAGCCAGCTGGCTTAATTTGTCCCGCGTCAATTTGAGCCTGATCTGCGTGTTCACTCGCGCTCTGACCAGTTCGGGATTGATGGGCTTGGTGATGTAGTCGACCGCTCCCAGTTTCAGCCCCTTCGCTTCGGCTGCTACTTCGCCGAGGCCCGTGATGAAAATAACCGGGATATCGCACGTCCGCTGATCTGCTCTCATGCGCCTGCAGACTTCGTACCCATCGATGCCAGGCATAATCAAATCCAGCAGGATCAAATGCGGCATCTTGATTGTTGCAATTTCCAAAGCGCGCATGCCCTCATTGGCCATCAGAATCTCGTATTCGTCGCCTAAGATGTCCGCAATCAACTCCACGTAAAGGGGCTCGTCATCCACCACCAGAATGCTGGGGCGTGTGACAGTGGGCGCGGCAGTTTCGGCAAGCTGTATCGATGACACCCGCTGGCCCATGGGGGTTGCCTGTGTGACGCTCCGCAGCTCACCCAAATGTGTCTGAAAAACCACGCTCGACGGAAGCGAGCGGATCGCGTCTTCGTTGAAGGCACTCCGGTTTGCGGGGCTGGATCGCTCTATCATCACGCTATCCTAATCGGCGGACAGTTGAGTCCCTTTAGCCGGAACACTGAAAAGACCGCGACTTCAGACACTATGGCGGTGGCATGGTCGCTTTCGGCTCCAATACGCCGGCCACGGCCGTGGCCGGCAATCCACAACCAACGACGCCAGAAGTAACTCCTTCATTGCGATTTTCTTCTCTCTGAATCCTGGAGCTATGCCGATGAGCTACACCATGCAAGACCCAGCGAGCCAGACATCTTCCGATACTATTCTGATCGTCGATGATCAGGCGCCCAACCGTGAGTTGCTCAAGGACACTCTGATCGACCAGGGCTTCAAGGTCATCACAGCTTCGAACGGTGCTGCGGCACTGCATGCGCTGAACGAATCGCAGATCGATCTTGTTCTCCTGGACGTCATCATGCCGGGGATGAGCGGATTTGAGGTCTGCCGCGAAATCAAGAGCAACCCCCTAACCTATTTGACACCAGTCGTGTTTGTTACCGCGCTATCGGACGGGGAAAGTCGCGTTCGAGGCATCGACGCCGGCGCGGACGACTTGCTGACTCTGCCGGTGGATCAGATCGAGTTGCTCGCGCGCGTCCGATCGCTCCTGCGGCTGAAACACAGAACCGATGAGCTGGAACGCGCCGACTCCGTCCTGTTTACGCTTGCCTTTATCGTTGAAGCACGGGATCCAAACACGCGCGGGCATTGTGAGCGCATCTCCTGTCTTTCGACGCGGCTGGGCGAGCATCTGGGACTGCAGACTGAAGAATTGACGGCGCTCAAGCTTGGTGGCGTTGTCCACGACATTGGGAAAGTGAAGGTTCCAGATGCCATTCTGCTCAAACCCGGTCCGCTCTCCAGCGAAGAGTGGGTTGTGATGCGCGAGCACCCGGATGTGGGGGAACGCATCTGTGCTCCGCTGAAATCGTTTCGGCGGGTGCTCCCGATCATCCGCCATCATCATGAAAGATGGGACGGGTCCGGTTACCCGGACGGACTTCGCGGAGACGAAATTCCGCTCACCGCGAGGATATTGCAGGTAGTCGACGTCTACGATGCGCTGAAGTCGGTTCGGCCATACAAATGCGCGATGTCTACCTTCGACGCAATTCGAACGATGAAAGAAGAAGTGGAAAGAGGGTGGTGGGACCCCGACGTTTTTCATGCATTCGAGCATCTTGCGGAGGAAGAGAGCACAGATCGTCGTGAAGCCGTCGGCCTTTGCTCCGGAAACGGATACGAGCGTCCGCTTGCCAGCAGGGCAACAAAATGAAAATCAAGTTCCTTTGACCTATAACGATGCCAAAGTGAACCACAGGCGGAATCCCGCCGATGACGATTGCGAGGAACACAATGGCACAGCGCCCTCCTGATTCCGACGTCTGGGAAGCCGGGAACCAACACCCGGTAGCCAGGCGCTCACCGGAAGAGCAACAATGCGCGGACCCGGAGAGATACTGCGCATACAACCAAACGCGGGGACAAATTCTCGGCTCGGAGGTTGAGGTCGCCGATTTTTCCGTCGCCAGTTTCAATGATCGGACTGGAACACTTGCGGCTAACTCTGGCGGGGGCCTGTGGGTGATCCCGTTTCGGGGCATCTCCCCCATGTGTGAGCGAACTCCACTCGATCTGATTTACCTGGACGCGAATTCCGTAGTTATCGACATAGTCGAGTGTTTCCCAACCTTCCGCATCTCCACAGCGAGCTCGCCTGCCGCAAGTGTCCTGGCACTGCCAAGAAACACGATCTCTTCGACGCAGACGCGACGAAGCGATCAATTGCTACTTTGCCTCGCTGCGGAATTCAGTTGGCGTTTGATGCAACTGCCCGGTTCGAGTAGCAATGTCGCAACGGCGCAGAGTACCGGCTGCAGGAAGGCGCAGCCAAGTTGCAGCGGCTCTGGCGGCCGGCTTCAATCGGACGATTTTGCTGAGCAAAAGCGCTTGAATCTGGACGCTCCTCCTGTGGACGACTCCCTGACCCGGCAATCGAGCCGGGACGATTGGAACGATGGCAAAGGGAGAAACCTCAAGCCGACGAAGAACTGGCTGCAACGCTGGTGGTCTCCTGACCCTCCCGACCCAAGAATGGCACGGCGGGAGTCAATCCCGGACCTCGGTGCTCAATTCTTTACAGGCGGAGCCCCCGTCAAACACAGCGTTCGGGATATCAGTCTGACCGGATTATATGTGCTCACCGAGGAGCGCTGGTTCCCGGGCACTCGGGTAAGAATGACATTGATAGATTCCGGAGATCCGGCCATAAAGAACTCGATTACCGCAGACACGAGCGTCGTCCGCTGGGGCAACGACGGCGTTGGTCTCCAGTTTGTCACCGAAAACGAAACGAGCCTCAAGCGAGGTCAGAATTCTCTTGTCGGCGGCGTAGAAAAAAAGGAATTCGATCGATTCTTGCAACAGGCCAAGAACGGCAAGCGCGATAGCGAAGCCAGGGGCGCTGCATCCCGAAACTACGTTGTTCAAGGCAGCGCGACCCCGTATACAGGCGAGCAATCGTTTCCACTGAGCGTGGGTCCTCGGCCCATAGGTGATGAACGAGGCGGCAACTCATATGTCATCGGTGATTCCACCGGCCCAGCCGCGATGGACTATTCTTGGCAGGGCGTCGGTGGAATTGAAGCTCCTGCCCTTTGCGAAGCTTCTTATCCACTTTCGGGCATTCCGGAAAGTCGGATCGGATCGCCAAAACAGCGCGGGGAAGCGATTATTGGCCTTGCTGCTTCACATTTCAGCGATCTCTTTATTGGTCCAATCAATAGTTCTCTTCTGATCGACAGCCTGAAGGACTTGCCGATTCCGGCCAGCGTCGCCGGCGCCTCACCCTTGATGAATTCGCCCAAAGCATCTCTACTGCAAATGCCCGGTGTCGCTTCTTCGAGGCGCCGACCTCGCATCTTGTTGATCGATGATGAGGACCTGGAGATAGCATTTCTTGCCGGCACCCTGGAGGAAGACTACGAGATAATTTCTGCAAACGACGGTGTTACCGCCTTGGAGTCTGCCGGCTGCAATATGCCGGATTTGATTCTCCTGGATGTAATGATGCCGGGAATCGATGGTTTCGAAGTCTGCAGGCGGTTAAAAGCAGACGATCGAACGAAAGAGATTCCCGTCATCTTCATTACCGGCCTGAGTGAGGCGGCGTTTGAAACCAGGGGGCTAAAAATGGGCGCGGTCGACTATATCAGCAAGCCTTTCCATCCCGCGCCTTTGAGAGCAAGAGTGAATATGCATATCAAGCTCAAAGCGGCATGGGAAGGTTAAATCCAGTTGACTGCAACCGATGGTCTGACAGCATTCGCGGACCGCTCTAACTTTGGCCAGATGCTGGCCTGCCTTCGGACCCGCGCCTGGCAACGGACTCTCATACGCCAGTGTCAAAACGGGCTGTAACTGCCGCAGGCACCAGCATCCCCACTGCCATTCTCTTCTCGACATCAAAGCATTCCGTTTTTGACCTGCTCAGCTACGGTGTTCCCTTTGGCATGGGCATGTAGCTCGCGGATAGCGTAACAGCGTTCTCGATAGCCTTGTGATCGGTCTGGCTGGTGTTGGTGGGCTCGGTCGCCCATCTGAACGTTGACTGACCGCCCGAGATCATGCCCGCCAAAACAGCGAGCGTACGGCTGCCAATTATTGAATCAGGCCAAGGGCCTTAAGTTCATTTTTAAACTTTGCTGTGTCGATGGGCTTTACCAGATACGCATTGCACCGGCCCAAGAGGGCCCCGGTAATGCTTTCGGTATCTGTGTGGACAGTTGTCACGATGATTTTGGCAGCCTTCTCAACGCCCGCGGCCGCTTCCTGCTTGCGAATCTCCCGGATCGCTTCTTGCCCATCCATCTGCGGCATCCGGAGGTCCATGCAGATCAGATCGTAGCTTTGATGATTCTGGCGGGCAATGCGCACCGCGTTCACAGCTTCCTTCCCATCGAGGGCGATGTCACATCCCCCATAGCGGGCAAGTAAGGTTTGCAGCAGCTTTCGGTTCGTGGCGTCGTCTTCAGCAACCAGGCTCTTCATTGTGCTCTCCCTGACCGTGCGAATATCCATTCTTCCAGACCTGTCGATTGAACCGATGCGTTTTGTTACTGTCCCACTTTGGCAATGAGCGTTAAAGAAAATGCGGTATCTAACGTTCTTGTTGGACTGGAAGCTCAGCTTACCTATCGGCGAGAAGCCGTGCCACATGAATCCAAGCCGTAAAAGACCAATTCGCTTAATTTACCTTTCAAGTTCTGAAAGAGGAATCAGGGGGCATCCGTTGAGCGTTTCTTGTTGCACCGGTCTTTTAACCATAGGAGTCTATAGCTCACGACTTCCGCCATCCTTGCCTAGCGTCCGGCCTGGTCTTGGCTGCGGGATATCGGAGCGATGAACATGCGGAGGAAGAAGTGCCTGACCATTCACCCGAACCGGGCGAGCCAAGCGTTATCGAGGCCCTTCGAAACGCAACGCGTTCTCTGCATGCAAACCTGGGCTCCAACCCTGTCATGTCGCGGCTCTTTGCGAGCGACTATACCATTTCGGAGTATCGGGCCCATCTAGGCCGGTTGCTTGGATTCTTTGAACCTCTCGAAATCGCCGTCTCACGCCTGGACAATGCGGAGTCTTCTACCTTAGAAATTCAAAGATCCGGCGATCTTCGTGAAGATTTGCAGATCATGGGTGCTACCGCAAGAGATATCGACTCGCTTGAGCGCTGTCGAACACTTCCATCGATCTCACGGACCGGCTTGCGTGGGTACACCTATGTGGTTCTCGGATCCACGTTAGGCGCAAAAGTCATCGTCAAGCAATTGCGTTCTGTTCTTGCGCCAGATGCCAGCTTTCGTTTTTATGGCGATGAGGGCGGCCGACATAAGGCGGCGTGGGAGTCGTTCCGCTCGGACCTCGAAGAAAATGGGCGAAATGACGTTGACGCAATCTGTGCCACGGCTGTAGGGGTATTCAACGCTTATGCAGCGTGGTTTTCGGGGCCGCGCTTGCGGATTGGTGGCTCATGATAATCCCTGTCCAGGATCCCGATCCAATTCCCGAGCTGGACAGGTGCGCGCAGGAGCAGGTTCAAATCATCGGGCAGATCCAACCACACGGACTGCTGTTCGCGCTCTCCGAGCCGGATTTGATTGTGCGACAGGTTAGCGCCAACATCTCCACCATCCTCGGACTGTCGCCGGAGTCAGTCCTGGATAATTCGTTTGAGACCGTGCTGGGAACGCAACTTTTCCAGGCGTTTCAAATTCGGCTGCTAAGCGACGCAGGACTCAGTGCAACCCTGCTTTGCGTTCCCGCCACGGGCAGCGACATCGAAGTGGAGTGCATCGCACACCGCGAGGACGGCGTTCTGATCGTGGAGTTCGAGCCTCTGGAAGGTGCACACTCCCTCGATCCACTCGACTTCGAATCTCACATCCGGCTTCCACTGTTGCGGATGAGGAAAGCATCCGATATTCCCGAGTTGTCCCGGGTGGCTGCAAGTGAGCTCCGAAGACTGAGTGGCTTTGATCGCGTCATAGTTTATGCCTTCGATGCGGATTGGAATGGCGAAGTAATCGCCGAGGCAGTCGAACCATCGCCCGTTTCATACTTAGGCCTATCCTTCCCGGCGAGCGATGTTCCGCCCCAGGTGCGACAGCTCCTGCTGTTGAACGCCATGCGGTCGATTGTGGATGTCGATGCCGTGCAGGCGCCGATCGTTCCCGAGACGAACCCGGTGACGGGGAGGGCGTTGGATTTGACTTACTCCGTTCTGCGCAGCGCTTCACAGGTTCACCTCGAATATCTACGCAATATGGGCGTGCGATCTTCCCTTGCCATTTCAATTGTTGTCAAGGGCCGGCTGTGGGGAATGATCGCCTGTCACGGCTCTGCGCCGTGTCTTGTTGCAAATTCGACCCGCTCTGTTTTAGAACTCGTTTGTCAAACTTTCGCTGCCCAGGTGACTTTGCGCACGGAGAATGCCGCATTGCAGTCGCGGCTAACGGCTCGCGAGAAGCTCGACATAGTTACAGCTCGATTGGAAGCGTCGGAATCCCTTGTCGATGCGGTGCGATCTGAAGGCGCCCGGCTCCTCGAACTGTTCGACGCCGATGGGCTGATTTCACGCATTGACGGAGTTATATCGTGCCAAGGCGCCACCGCAGAAACAGAGTTATTGGTTCCGGTCATCGGCAGGCTGCGAAACCTTGCATCGCACGGCGTCTCGAGTTGCGATGAGCTTGGCAAACTTGACCCCGATCTCGCTGCCAACGACGGCGTTGCAGGTGGTGCGCTCTTTATGGATCTCGGGGAGGCGACGGGCGATTGCCTGCTGTTGTTGCGCAGGGAGCTCGTGGAGACCAAAACCTGGGCAGGGAACCCGAATAAGGCTGTTCTGGCCGATGCGCATGACCGGCTGCATCCACGGAAGTCGTTTGAGGCATGGCGAGAGGTTGTGTACGGGGTCAGCCGTCCATGGACAGAGATCGAAGTGGAGAGTGGCTTGCTGCTGCGCGAGCATTTGCTTCGGCTGCGAAATATTACCGCCCGCAGACAAGCGGAGCAAGTCTTGCGAGAGAGCGAAGAGAAGTTTCGCCAGTTGGCGGAAAATATCACCGAAGTGTTTTGGATGATGAATGCGACAGGCACCGAGATTCTGTATGTTGGTCCCGCCTATGAGCAAATCTGGGGCCGAACCTGCGCAAGCCTTTATGAGACGCCTATGGATTGGCTTGAAGCGATTCATCCCGACGACCGCGAACAGGCTCACGATATCTTCATGAGGCAGTTGCGGGGAGAGATCGTCGACTCCGAATATCGAATTACAACGCCGGAAGGGCAAGTGAAGTGGATTCGCGACCGGGCGTTTCCCATTCGCGACGAAGATGGTCAACTGACTCGGGTCGCCGGAACCGCGGAAGAGATTACCGGGCGAAAAGCAGCCGAGGAGAAACTTCGGCAATACGAGAGAGTGGTGGAAGGCCTGGAGGAAATGGTTGTGGTGGTGGACCGGAATTACCGCTACGTGCTCGCCAATCATTCGTTTCTCGATCGCAGAAAAACATCCGAGGAGAAGCTTATTGGGGGCTTTGTTTCCGATTGGGTGGGCAGTAAAGGTTTTGGGACAGTGGTGAAGGAGAAGCTGGACGAATGCTTCGAAGGGAATGTTGTCAAATTCGATATGAAATTTACCTATCCCGAGCTTGGCGAAAGGGATCTGTTCATTTCATTTATCCCCATCGAAGTTTCCGGCGGCATTACCGGGGCTGCTTGCGTTTTGAGCGACATAACCGAGCGTAACCGCGCCGACCAAATCTTGCGGAGCAGCGAAGAGAAGTTTCGCGAGTTGGCGGAAAACATTCGAGAAGTGTTTTTTGTAATGACCCCATCTGGCAGCGAAGTGCTCTATATCAGTCCGGCGGTTGAAGCGGTTTGGGGTGTGACCGTCGAAAGCCTCTACCGGAACCCCATGGCATGGGCAGATGCGATTCATCCCGAAGACCAGGAACGGG
>Ga0302319_10009048_pt1 | contig 19256 bp, 12 predicted proteins | sample Bog_T0_2_FD_203319 | JGI IMG/M metagenome (GOLD analysis project Ga0302319, IMG submission 203319) | Peat permafrost microbial communities from Stordalen Mire near Abisko, Sweden - Bog_T0_2 | ecosystem: Environmental > Terrestrial > Soil > Wetlands > Peat | place: Sweden: Abisko, Stordalen Mire... | reverse complement strand
CCGGCGGGAATGGCGCGGGTGCGGGTGCGGGGATTGGCGGCATCGAGCTCGGCGTCGGCCCAGCGGTTGAAGGCCATGGCGCAGGAGCGGGCAGCGATCATGGCGATGAGTATCCACAGCACCGTGCGCCCCGCCGGCAGGCCGTGGGGTAGACCGCGCGCCGCCAAAAGCACGGCGGTGAGCGCAAAGGGGAGCGCAAAGATGGAGTGCTCCCACTTGATCATCTCGAGGGTAGTGCGGGTTTTGAAAAGGATGCCGGGCATTTGCACTGTCTAGAAGTGTAATTGACGCTTGGCTCGGATGGGCGCCATGGGCGCGTATCGAAGATGGCCTGATTCACGGATTGTCTGGAAGGATAATCGGATATGCCGCGGCGCGGCAGTCCTAAACGCAGCAATTCAAAAAAAAGAGAGATGCTGGACCCGTTATGCCGTCAGAGCTTCGCTTCGGCCTCTTCCGTGCTGGCAGCGAAGGTCATCACAGTGTCCACGCGGGTCATCTTGAACAGCTCCATCACGCGGCTGCTGACCCCTGCGACGATCAGCTTGACGTGCTTGCCCTGGCAGTGGGTGTAGTAATTCATGATTGCGCCCATGCCGGCCGAATCCATGTAGGGAACGCCGCTCAGGTCGAGAATCGCCGCGCTGGGCAGGTCGCCGGAGCGCAACTGGGTTTGCAGGTCGAAGATGTTGCGCAGGGTTACAGGACCGGTGAGCTGATAGATCGCGATTCCTGCCGATTTGCCTTCTTTGCGTTCGATGGCGAGTGGGTCGTCGAGGGCCATGGTGGGATAAGTGTAAGGAATGAAAGCGCCGGTTGTTGTTACAAATGTGTGAATGTGTTCGCGGACAATTAGCCTGCATTTCTCACAAGTAGCCAAAAACCAGTAGCGCCGTGTCTCCAGACCGGCTGTCCAGAGGGCCTCCCGGCCCTCTGAGGCCTCGCTAACCCTTGAATTCCTGGTCGTCGCGCCGTTTGTGAGAAATGCGGGTTAGGGCGTCGCCCGGCACCCTGCTCGCGGGCGCCCAATATCCGCAAAATGAATCGGCCTCGCTGGAGATGGCTCCCGCGAGGCCGGTTGAGGTGACTTGAAGGCGATCGCCGCTCTTAATTCGACGCCTGCTTTTGCGATTCAGTCGGCTGGTTGGCCACCTGCAGGTAATTCTTCACGCTGAAGACGCCGGGCACGGAATTGGCGCGAATGAACGCGGCTTCCTTGTCGGCCTGGCTGTCGACAACGCCGTAGAGCTCGACGTGGCCGTTCTGCACCGAGATGCGGATGGTCTTGGCCGGATCGATGGCGTACCGTTGCAGCGACGGGTAACCATAAACCGAGCGGGCGACTGCAATGCGCGTCTGGTCGTCCATTATTGAGACGGGATCGACTTCGATCTCGTTGACCACTTCCTTCACGCCGGGATAGGTGCTGACCAGCGCCAGGGCCGAGTCCTTGTCCACGTCGGTGCGGGCATGGCCGGCAAGCGTGACCGCGCCGTTCTGAACGTCCAGGCTGATGGCGTCGAATACATTGCCGTAACCCACACGGTCATAAGTGAGCTTTTCGCTCAGTTTGGCCTTCAATTCGGCGTCGGAGACGGTGGGGCCGGCCACTTCAATGTCGTTGCGGACGGCGCTCACTCCCTTGACTTTGTGAATGCGCTTGTCGGCGTCGACCTTGTACTCGTACAGATCGACCGTGCCCGTCATCGTGGCCACTCCGTCCTGCACGCTTACCTTTACATTCTTGAACTGCGATTTGTTGAGCTTGGACTGCGCTTCGCTCATTGCGCCGTTGTCGTCGCCTGCAAACGCTTTTGCACCCGCGCCTGAGACTGCCGCCCCCGACGCTCCCGCCAAGGAGATTTGGGGAAGGCTCAGCAAGGCTCCGGCGATCAAGGCGGTAACCAGGGTTTTGCGGTTGGTGCGTTTCGTGCTTGTCATTCGGATTTCCTCCTCTTTCCTAATTGCTAATACGTGTGCCACAAGCAAACAGATGCAGGAACCGGCAAGGAGTTGCATACCGATCCTGCATGCGCTTGAATAAACCCGCATCCATGCCAAAAGTTACGCTTTTTGAGAGCAAATAAAAGTAAGTAAGAGATTCAAATATTTATAGTTGCGCAAGTAAACCTAATCGATGGATTTTCGTCTAACTAAGTTGACGTACGGATAACATAAAGATATCGAGAAATGCGCGCCAATTGAGCGATTCGCGGCATTTTTGTTGAAGATTCCCTAACTTACAAATTCCCATCAACGATAACGGCGAGTCGCTTTCACAACCATCGAAAACACCCCGGATTCGTCGCGGGCTACAAGCAATGAGACGTGGCGGTTGATGGCGATCTCCGCTTGCAGCAATTGCTGCCCGGTGGTGTCCACGTTGGTGGCATAGGTCAGAGTGATGTATCTGCCTAGCTGCTCTTCCACGGTGATGCGGGATGTGGAGTTGCCCAGCGTTCCAATGTAGTTGGGGTCCACCTTTACCGATCCGGCCCCGAACAGCCTTTGCACGCGGCTGCTTACGGTGGCGTTGAGCGCGCCGCCGAGCAGGGCGTCGGTGGTGGGGTTGGCGACCGACTGCTCCTGCTGCTGGGTATAGATGCGCTGCTGATTTTCGGTGCGGCCCAGGGCCAGCAGGGCGACGACGTCGGCCTCCGGCAGGGGCGGATCGCTGCGGTAGGTCACGGCAAGTTTCTGCGGCGTCCCGTGCAGGCCAAGGGTGATGTCGTAGTCCTCCACCCGTGCCGTGGCGTTGAGGTCGATGGCGGGCTCGATGCGGACCGGGTTGGTGAAGGTAATGTCGCCGCGCTGCAGGTCGTAGCGCGTGCCGGCGATGATGGCCGAGCCCTCGGTGATGGAGACGCTGCCCAGCAGCGAGGGCGAGGCGACGGTGCCGCGCAGGCGCAGGTCAACGTTGCCGGCCAGCTTGGCGTAGGCATTCTGGAAGTTCAACTGCGGCGACGACTCGATGCGCACGTCGAGGCGGATGTGGTTGGCGGGCGAATCGGGCGATGCAATGGACGGCACGGAGTTGGACTGCGCGGCAAGAGCGGCAATATCCAGATCCGGGCTGACGGAGAAGCGCGTGATGAGCACGTTTCCGGAGAGAAAAAGGTTGTTCTGCGCGCCCTGCAGATGCAGCGCGGTGTCTGCCAACGAGCTTACGCCCTGCGGATAGCGGATGCGAACTCCCTTGCCGGTGACCGACAGGTCGGCGTAGATGCCGTGCTGGTATGCCAGGTATCCGCCTACGCTGAGCAGGCCTCCGCCGCTCATCGCGGTGAGGTTCTTCACCTCCAACCGGTCCTGGTTGAACTCCAACGTCCCGTGCAACTGGCTGAGGCCGTTGGGTATGTCTTCCAGCGAAAGCGAGCCGTTCTGGAAGTCGACCCGGCCTCTCAGCCCAGGGTCCTTCAATGTGCCGTGAGCCTCTACCTGGAAGGTCGTGATGCCGCTGGTGGTCAGGTCAGGATCGAGCGTTTCCGCCAGCTTCAGGTTGACCGAGCCGCTGGCGGCAAAATCGAGTTGCTGCTTGTCTTTGAGCGCCAGGCTGCCTTGCGCATGCAGGTCGGTGTCCTCGCCGGTTACGTGGAGCGGGTCAAGCGTTACGCGGCCGTTGGCCAGCGTAGCGTGGACGCCGCCCTGGCTCTTGAGGTGCACACCGGCGATGGTGGCAGCCAACTCTTCAAGGCGGGCGTCGCCATGAAAATCGACGGGATGGGCCAGCGGTCCCTCGACGGTGAGGATGCCTGCCAGGTCGGACTGGCCGGTGAGCCCCTGAACGTGAGCCCCCTTGAGCAGGCCGCCAATATCGAAGTTCGAGAATGTGAGCCTGGCCTTGGTGGCGTAGTCGCCGCTGAGCGCGGTCTCGCCGTTGAGGCCGACTTCAGCGCCTTCCAGCTTGGTGGTCGCGTTGTAGGTTGCGGAGTGGTTGGCGGTGTGGGCCACAAACGTCAATACGCCCAGCGGTTCATCGCCCAGGGTGAGACCGCTGAGCGTGGCATGGGCTTCAATGCGCGGGTCGTCCAGCGTGCCTGAACCGGCGACAGAAAAGCCCAGCGTGCCTGCGGCGTCCGGGTCCTGGCGGCGCAGGCTCTCGATCTTGGCTACGTTGATGCCTGCGCCAATTGCATCCACCTGGAAGCGCCTGGATTTGAGGTCGTAGCTGCCTGAGGCGGCCAAGCTGCCGGCCTGCGCACCCACGTTGATGGCGGAGAATTTGAGCTGTTCGTTGCTGAGCGTTCCCTGGGCGCGCAGATGCGTGATCGGCTCTCCGTAAACGGTGGCGCCGCTCAGTTCAACCCATCCTGAGCCGTCCGGAGCATGTATAGGGCCGCTGGCCTGGAGTTGCGCGTCGAGCGTGCCGGTGACGGGAAGGCGCTGCCCCAGCAGCGGCAGAAGATCGTCCAGTCCCACTTTGCCGGCGCGCAGATGCGCGCGGAGTTGGGAGTTCGCGTCGTATTCAAGGCCGGACGGATGGAGGGCCGGCGAAGCGTCCAGTGTTCCGTCGACGGCGAGCTCTGCATTGCCGCGCTTCAGCAGACCGCGCTGGATGGCGATGCGTTCCGGAGCGTAGCTGCCGGTGGCTTCAACCGAATCCCAGCGAACGAATTGCGGCTGGAGGGTTTGCGCTTGTGCGCCCTGCTGAGCGGGGAGCATCTCCAGCGACAGCTCCGTCGCCCTCAGGGTTCCCGCAATGCGCGGCGCGACCAGCGAGCCGGTCCACGCTCCATGAAGGAAATCCATCTGCCCGGACAGGATCATTGGCAGCGCGGCGGCGCCGGATTTCCCGTAGCGGTTCAGGCCCAGGTCGCGCAGCACGGCGTCGAACTCGTTGAGATTCCGCGAGTGGAAATCGACGTTGATGGCCGAAGGACTGGTGAGCGGATAAGCGCCCAGATGGCCTTGCGCCTCCACGTCGCTGGCCGGTGTGTTGAGGTTCAGCTTGCGAAGATCCACGGCGCCGTCCCTCTGCGTATAGGTGGCGTCGATCGACCCCGTCGCCGGAACCTCGCCTGCGACGCCTCGCGCCGGTGCAGTTAGAGCGAGCTGGGTGTTCACCACGATGGTCTGCTGGTCGCCTTTGATCCAGTTGGCGTTGGCTACACCGTTCATGCGTGTATCCAGGCCGAGGCGCAGAAAGGGCGGTTGGCCGACCATGTCCATCAGGGCATCCAGTGATACGCCTTTGAACCGTGCGGTAACCTTGCCGTTGACCGGGATGGTGATCACGTCGGGATTGGGCGGCGATGGACGCCTCGGTCGCAACGTTGGGTCGGTGGCGCGGATGCTGTTCATGCCCGCCCGCTCGACAATCGTGGATGCTGAACTCGAAGGCAGCCATGGCGAGAGAGCGACCTCGCCCTCAAGCTCGCCGCCCTGGCGGAGCCGGGCGACAACTTTAGTGATCAGCAACTGCCGCGGATCGGCGTGGACATGGGCGTCGAGCTGGACGCCAGTAGCCACAACACCGGTTCCGATGTAAGCGGTGTCGTCGGCATGAACCGAGCCATCGACGCGGAATTCGCCTCGTTCCCCGGCGCTGTCGAGGTCAAGATGGGCAATTCCCTGTGGATCGAGATTGTAGCCGAGGGCCGGCTCCAGCAGCCTCAGGTCCAGTTCGCCGGTGATGCGCGCCTGCCAGCGGGGATGGGCAAAGTCCTGCAAAAGGCCGGAGACCTCCAGCGTGTGCTCCTCGTCGTTGCGCTTCTTGCCGGCGGGGAACTTCGAGGTCAGGCGCAGGGAGCGCAGGGTTGCGGCGCTGCGCGTCAGGTCGAGCGTGGCCTGCATCGAGCCCATGGCCGGCTTTTCCTTGCCGCGAAACGTGCTCAGATCGGTGCTGCCCGCCTCGATGCGGTAAGTCTCCGGGGCGCCTCCAGCGGGAGCCAGGTAGCGCATCAACAACGAAACGTCATGAGCGTCGAAGACGAACAGGGTGAGGCGGTTCTGGAAGTCGAAGTCAGTGGAGCGGCTTTCGTACTCCAGGCCGCCCTGGGTCACCGCGACGTGCTCCGCCTCAAGATCGAAGAGCGTATCGAGCGCCGGCTTGGAGGTTTTTTTCGGCTTGGGCGGCGTGGGCAGGTTGGTCGTGCCGTCGGCGTAGACGATCAGGTGGAACGCAGGGTGGGAGATTTCCAGGTCGCGCAGAAGAACGCGCGGGCTGAGCAGGCCGAGCAGCGTAAAGCTCGCTCGCAGGCGCTCGATGCGGGCGCAGGGCGCTTCGCCGGGACCCTCGCGCCCGTGAATGACAACCCCTTCCGCGTCGGCTTGAAGGTCGAGCAGATGCCAGTGAAAGGCGCCGATCTCGACGCGTCCGCCGGTGGACTGCTCCAGCCAGTCCACCATGCCCTTGCGGACCAGGTTTTGCGTGGCATCGGAGCTTGCCCAGAAGTAGAAGGCCACAGGCAAGCCAACTAGGATAACGAGCACGATGAAGCCAAGGATGAGGAAGCGGCGCAAGCGGCGGCGCTTCGGCGGCAGCGCCGGACCTGGAGCCGCGGCGGCAACGGGAAGCGTGGAATCGGGCTCGCTCATTGGATTCCTTCATCGTCGCTCGGGAAATCCCCTTGCGATGCATCTGGCTTAGAGACAGGGGTTGCTGGCTGTTGCGCTTGCGGGGATTCAAGGGACGGGTCAAGTACCTCCACGTCGCCTTGTTTGCGCAGGTTGTTGAGCCATTCGTCGAACAGGGCATTCACGTGCTGCTGCAAGAGAATTTCCTGGATGCGCGCGGAGACCTTATCCAGCGTGGGAATTGCCTCGCCCTTGCTGTATTGAGGCAGCAGGGTGTCGTGGTAATAGGCTCCGATCTCCTCAGGCGAGATGCTGATGCCCTGCCGGAAGCGCTGCTCGATGAAACGCAGAATCTCAAGCCGGTAGCGGAGATAGGTTTCGACCCCCTCTTCGGTCAGGCCATGAGCGGACAGGAATGCCTTCCATCCGGCATCGGCGCTGCAATTCTGGCGAACACAGGCGGGGAGTTCCTTGCGGATCTCGCCCAGGCGGGCGTTGACCTCGGTCTGCGGGGGATCGGCGGCCTGCTGATCCTCCTGGCGGATCTGCTGCTGGATGAGAGCGCGCCCGATCAACTGGTCGAGTGCGCGCGCGGGGGTAAGAATGCCCAGTCCTCCGCGGCCGGGGTCGAGCACCGAGAGGCGGATTTCGTGGTCGATGTCGCTGGACAGGATGGCCTGGTTGTTGACTACGGCGACCACGCGATCGAGGGCCACAGGAGCGGGCGCTTGCGCGAAAGCCTGGATGGATGTAACCCACAAAAACAACGTACATAGCCGCACGAATACTGGACACGCTTGAGTCGTCCGCCGTCTGAGAATCCCGTGGACGAGGGGCTTCTTGCAACGCACTGTGTCAGGGCACGACTTCAGTCGTGCCGCAGCCGCCGCAAAATCGACGTGGGCTTCAGCCCCTGCGGGATGCTCTTCGGGAAGTCGGCAGGGAAAACGGCCTTTTTCCGCAGCATCTTCAGCCCCTGTGGGAACGCCCGGATCGCCGGGACACTTGTGCGGAGCCGCGGCAACCTTGCCCGCGCAGACACGAAACACAGCAAAGCCATTCTCCCGTAGGGAGAACACGAGAATAGCCCAGAGTGAAGTCCGCTTTGGCGGACGCAACCCTGGGAACAGGAGCCCGAAGAATCCGCGCGCCGTAGGTGCGCTGCGAAACCCGATCATGCCTCCCGTCGTGCCATCCTTCCGAAGTGCAGAAGCAGGTCCTTCGACTCCGCTGAAGTGCGCTTCGCTCAGGATGACAGGAGTTTTGGTATGCCCAAGAGGGCTTGGAGTACCGTCGCGCATTATGAGCTCTTCGCGCATCAGAAGCTTTGCCCCAGGCTGAAGAAGAAGTTGAAGTGGCTGGCCTCGCCTACGGTCTTCGGAGCTGCGGTGTTGGAGTAGTTGTAGACCACGGGGAAGATGGGCGGGTTCAGGTTGTAGCTGAAATCCAGGCGGATGGGACCGGCGGGAGTATGGTAGCGCAGACCGGTTCCCAGCGCGTGGGAGAAGTAGTTGAAGCTGCACGGCCCAATGAGACCGGTCGAATTCGATGGAGTGCCCGGTACAGGGAGAACCATTGGATTCTTGCATGTTTCGCGGTCCGGCTGGCGGAAGCGCGCGGCGCTGGGCCAGGCATCGGAAGCATTCGAGAAGATATTGCCCATGTCGTGAAAGACCACTAGGCTGAGCGCGTTGCCGAAGAAGGGAAGCACGGGCGGAGGCAGGCGCATCTCGGTGCTGTTGATGAGCGCGCCGGCGCCGCCGGTGGGGTAGCCGGTCTCCGGATCGCGCGGTCCTGCCGCGTTGACGGAAAAGCCGCGCAGGGAAGTGGCTCCGCCGGCGTAAAGCCGCTCCGGCAAGGGGATCAGCTCTGTTCCGGGAGTGCCGAAGGCGCGCTCCTGGCCATAGCGGGTGTTGCGCGCCAGCACGAATTGCTTTTTGTCGAAGTTCCAATAGCTCGAGTTCGAGACGTCGAGCCTGTTGAACACAGCCTGCGCGCCGAAGATCTTGTTGGAAAGGAACTCCTGGAAGCTGGTGTACGTGCCGCGGTGGGCGTCCAGAGGCGAGTCGCGGGTGTCGCGAATCCAGGTCAACGCGGGGCCGCCGACGCGCACGGCTGTCGACAAGAGCGCAATCTCCGTTGGCGCTACCTGAAGGCTGTTCGCCTGCACCTTCACGCGGCGGAAGTTGAATTCGTAGACAAAGGTGTTGGCTTTGGACAGCCAGGACTGCGGCGGATTGAAGTGCTGGGTCCAGCGCAAGCCGCCTTCCAGCTTCGAAGCTACGTAGGTGGTCACATCCAGGCTGTTGGCGTAGCCGCCGGAGAGGTTGAACCCAAAGTTGCGGTCGCCGTGAAGATGAGGCACCTGGAAGATGAGGGCGACCTTCTGTTCGAGCAGGCCGTAAGTGACTTGCAAAGAAGCTGACTGCTCGCGGCCAAACAGATTGTTGCGCGTAACGTCGGCAAGCACGCGCGGGCTCACGCCGGTCTTGCCGGTGGTTTTGCAGGGAGCTCCGCTCACGATGATGAGGCCGCAGTTGTAGTGCGGCGTCCCGGTCTGCGCCTCGAAGCCGAAGCCGTAGGTGAGCGCCCAGCGCCGCGCTTCAACGGCTTGCAGCAGGACCGTCTTCCTGGTGTCTCCTCCGGATGGGTTTTCGACCGCCGTATTCACCTCGTTGAACAGCGCGAACTCGTAGAGATTGCGCTGCGTGTCCGCCAGGGCGGACTGGTTAAGCGGATCTCCCGGATGGATGGTGATGGCGCGATCCACGGTGTCCTGACGGGTGAAATGCAGGCCGGTAAACAGCACTTTGCGCACAAACACCTGCACGCCTTCGGTAATGTGGAAGACCACATCCATCCTGGACGGGTCGGCGGGGTCGGCCTTTTCGGTAACGTCCACCTGCGGGTGCTCGAAGCCGCGGCTCAGATAGTTGGTCACCAGGGCATCCCGGTCTCCGGCCAGGTTGCGCGGCGAAAGCAGCTGTCCGGATGTGGTATTGAGCAAGGGGGTGAGCTGGGCCGTGTCCGCGTGCTCGGCTCCTTCAATCTGCACCGACCCCACCTTGATCTGCCGGTCTTCATCGATGCGGTAGGTCACGATAAGCGGGGCAGTCTTGCTGCCCTCGGACGGGGTCCTGGGGGAAATGGCCGGCGGGGTTTCGACGCCGGTCTTGTCGGCTACGCTCGTCTCGGGCGTGCTGGTTTCGGGGGTGACCTTCACCTTGGAGAAGCCGTTATTCTGATAGACCCCCTGAAGCGCGCTTATGTCCGCGGAGACCAGGGCCTGGCTGTACGCGCCGTGGCGGTCGAGGGTATCGGCGGCATGAACGCTGAGCAATTCTTTCAGCGTTGCGGAGTCGAAGTAATGGTTCCCCGCCACATCCACGCGCTGCACGCGGCGGCGCGGCCCCAGCGCCACGGTGAAAACGATCTGGACCTGGTTGGACCCGGCGCCGACGCCAGCGCCGGACCCGCCGGTGGGTGCGTTCGATTGTTGCTGATGGTCGACCTTCACGTCGAAGTAGCCGAGGCGCTGGTAGTAGTCGCGCAGGCGGCGATTGCCTTCATTGAGCAGGTCCTCATCCACCGTGCCCTCCTCGTAGATGGGGATCACGTGCCGGACTCGGTCCTGGGCCAGGCTGACGCCCGTAACCGCCACCTTGACACGGGGCCCCTGGGCGGCGGTGAAGCGGTAATTGGATCGTTTATTGGCCGGGTCGTACAGCGCCGACTCGAGCTTGATCTCTGCTTCCAGCCGCTGCTGGTTGCGGTAGTGCTTCAAAACTCCAGCCAGTGCGCGATTGACGGTGTCGTGGTCCACATGCGCGCCGGTTTTCAAGTGTGCGTAATGGCGGAACTCCTCCGCGTTCATACCCGGCTCGCCCGTTACCTCGACTGTGCCGATGCGCGCCTGCTGTCCACTTGCCACAGTGAAGGCGATGTCGACGAGCTGCTCGTCGGCGTGGGGCGTCAAGACCTGGTTGATCTTCGGTTCGTGGAATCCGTTGTCCGCCAGTGTGCTGCGCATCTCGCCGAGCGCCCTGGCAAGCTTGGCAGGCGTAAAGCGGGTGCCGGGCGAAAGCTGGCTGGCGCGTTCAAGCTGCGCGTTGATCGTGGCGCCCTTGGCCCCATTCACGCTGACGGTTCCGATAAAAGCGCGCGGAGTCCCTTCGAAGACCAGCGCGACGCCATCGCCTACACGCGAACCCACGACATCGATGGTCTCGTAGAGGCCGGTGGCAAAGAGCTGGCGCAGGCTCTTCCGAGTGTCCTCGGGATTGAGCGGCGCGCCCTCGGTCTGCGCCAGGTGGCCGGGGAGCGGATCAAGCCGGGATGCGAGCACGCCCTCAAAAGCGATGCTTCTGACCGGCAATCCCTGCCATTGCGCGAGAGCGCCGGGCTGGGGTTCGCCCGTTCGATCCAGGGCGCTTTTCTGCGCTTGCTGGGCGTCGGCAGCAGGGGACGGGCCGGCCTCAGCTCCGGCTGAAGCGGCAGACTGGCTGTGGCCTGGCGTTCCCGCCAGCAGGATGAGGATGGCAGCGGCCAGAACCCCGGATTGCCGGAGATCCGTCCATTTGCTCCAGAACCGTGACGGCCGTGTCCTCAAAATCATCCATCTCCCAGCAAGCCAGAGAACCGCCCGTTGCACGGCGGAATGGCCTGAGCGCATCAAGCCCGCAATTCGCCGGCCTCGCCTGTTTTTAACCGCTGTTTCTCCCTCACCGCAGGCTCCTCTTATACTATCGAGGAAACCAGCCTTTCGCAGCACAGCCCGGATTGTTGAGCCCCAAGAGTATGCCCAGGTCAAAGTCCCCCTCCAGCCCGTCGAATCCAGCACCTGGCTCGTCCGGAAACGGCGAGCCTGGGCGGCTTTCCGGTTCCGATAAGCCAGAATCTCCAGCCCCGGTTTCCCACGGTCCTGTCGATCAAGAAACGCTGGCTCGAGCCCAGGCCGGAGATCACCGCGCCTTCGCCCAGATTTACTCGCAACACAAAAGACGCATCTATTCCTTATGTCTGCGCATGGTCGGCGTCGTATCCGAAGCCGAAGATCTCACCCAGGAGGCATTTCTTCAACTGCACCGCAAAATTGCCACGTTTCGCGGCGACTCGGCTTTTTCCACCTGGCTTCACCGGTTGGCTATCAATGTGGTTTTGATGCAGTTGCGCAAAAAGGGGCTTTCCCTGATCTCGCTGGACGAGGCCATGGAACCGGCCCCGGAGGATAGGCCCGGACGCAGCTTTGGCGAGCCGGATTTGAACCTGTCCGGCGCCATCGACAGGCTGGCCCTGCAGCGGGCCATCGAGAATTTACCAGCCGGTTACCGGCTGATATTTGTACTGCACGACATTGAAGGTTTCGAGCATAATGAAATCGCTGCCATGCTCGATTGCTCGGTCGGGAACAGCAAGTCCCAGTTGCACAAGGCGCGGCTGAAACTGCGCGATGAGCTGCGCACCCATCCGCAGCAGGAGGGCCGGCGATGAACGACGACGCCAACAATTCGGCATGTGCAGCTTTTCAGGCGCAGTTAGCAGAGCTGATCGCTTCCGGCGAGGATGTGAACAACCATCCTCACCTGCAAAACTGCGAGGTATGCCGGCAACTGCTGGCGGAACTCGAGACGATTGCCGAAGCCGCCCGCCAGTTGTTTCCCATCGTTGAGCCCCCGGACGAGCTGTGGGACCATATTGAGTCGGCCATCAAGAGCGAAAAGGAATTTTCTGTTTCGGAAACCTTGGACGGCCACGATTCAGGATCAGCCGGCTAGGGTTTGTCCGCCCAGCCCGCCTGGAGCCGGTCAGCCGCGCTCCGGGGCCGGGATGCGGCCGGCTCGAAGGTGGGTGCTGTTGCCCGGGCAGCGCAAACCGGTTGCCGAAACAGAACTAGCCGCCGGCCAAGCCACCGAAACGGCTTTCATCGCCTTCAACCCCTTTGATTGGCCTCTCCGTCCCCTCAGCTTCTGCAAAAATTGGCCGATACACCCCCCGTGCGGCATCTCTGATCCCCGCATCCGCGCGGAACGGGGCGCGTGGGTTGTGCATCGAACTTTAGAGACCGTTCAGGTACCGGGCGGGCTGGTGGCCGGGATTGTGCATGGAATCAGCGAGAGTCGGATGACCGCAAATGTGGAAACGTGTTCTTGGGACGGAACTTGACTCGGATTCGGGCCGTATCAATAATCCCCGGCTAAGAGGAGCAAGGAATGGCCAGGTGTAAGCGGTTTTGAGAATCTGAAACTTTTAGAAGTCTGCGCTGTCTAATTAAGGAAAGTTGATACGAGGACACTCAATGTCGAACCAGCCAATCCCTCCGCCCCCCTCCAATGACCCCAAGAAATCCGCCTCCGGCGTGCGCAGAATCCCGGTTCTTCCGGTGCGGGATACGGTGTTGTTTCCCCATGCCGTTCTGCCGTTGACGGTCGGCAGGGAAAGCTCCATCCACCTGATCGAATCGCTCGGCGAGGAGCGCACCATTATCGTTGTGGCGCAGGTCGATCCGCGCCTGGATTCGCCCAAGCCTGCGGACATGCACGCGGTAGGCACCCTGGCCACGGTGCACAAGGTTGTGCGCATGCCCAACCAGAGCCGCTTCGTCTTCACCGAGGGCGTGGAGCGGGTACGCCTGCTTCGCTACGTCCAGACCGACCCGTTCATGGTGGCCGAGGTGGAGACACTGGAAGACACCGAGCCCGCTGCCAGCTCCGGAACTGAGGCGATGGTGCGCAACGTCATCGGCCAGTTCCAGCAGATCGTGGCCGAATCGCAAACCCTTTCCGATGAGCTGCGTACCATTGCCGCGAACATCGAGGAGCCCAGCCGCCTGGTGGATTTTGTCTCCTCCTCGCTGCCCTTCCTGACCACCGACGACAAGCAGCAGTTGCTGGAGACGGCCAGCATCGAAGAGCGCCTGGAAAAGCTGAACAAGCATTTGGCCAAGGAGATCGAGGTGCAGCAGTTGCGCACCAAGATCCAGACCGAGGTGCAGGACCAGGTGCAGCAGTCGCAGCGCGATTACTACCTGCGCGAGCAAATGAAGGCCATCCAGAAGGAACTCGGCGAGCAGGACGAGGGCCAGCGCGAGGTCGAAGACCTGCGCAAGAAGATCGACGACGCCAAAATGCCCGAGGAAGTGAAGAAGGAAGCGCTCAAGGAGCTTTCCCGTTTGGGCCGCATGTCTCCCATGGCTGCCGATTATTCGCTCACGCGCAATTACATCGAGTGGCTGGCGGTGCTGCCGTGGAGCAAGAGTTCCGGCGAAAAGATCGACATCGGCAAGGCCAAGGAGATTCTGGACGAGGACCATTACGAGCTGAAAAAGGTGAAGGACCGCATCCTGGACTACTTGTCTGTTCTGGAGTTGAAGCCAGACATGAAGGGGCCGATCCTCTGCTTTGTCGGGCCTCCGGGAGTGGGCAAAACCAGCCTGGGCCGGTCGATCGCGCGCTCGCTGGGCCGCAAGTTCCAGCGCATCTCGCTGGGCGGCATGCACGACGAGGCGGAGATCCGCGGCCATCGCCGCACCTATATCGGTGCTTTACCCGGTCAGATCATCCAGAGCATACGGCGCGCCGACTGCAATGACCCGGTGATCATGCTCGACGAGATCGACAAGCTGGGCCGCGATTTCCGCGGCGATCCGGCTTCGGCGCTGCTCGAAACGCTGGACCCGGAGCAGAACAACACCTTCCGCGACAACTATCTGGATGTGCCGTTCGATCTGTCCAAGGTGCTCTTCATCTGTACCGCCAACATGCTCGATCCGGTTCCTCCGCCGCTGCTGGACAGAATGGAGCTGATCTTCCTGCAGGGCTACAGCGAAGAGGAGAAGCTGCACATTGCCAAGCGCTACCTGGTTCCGCGCCAGATCAAGGAGAACGGCATCACGACGGAGCAGATCGAGTTTCCCGACGAAGCCATTCGCTACGTGGTGCGCCACTACACCCGCGAGGCAGGCGTGCGCAAGCTCGAACAGGTGCTGGGCACGGTTTGCAGAAAACAGGCCCGCCGCGTGGTCGAAGGCAAGACTGAGAAGCTGACCGTCACGCGTGAGGTCCTGAAGGAATTCCTCGGCGGCATCCAGGTACGCGTCGAAACCGAAGTCGAGGAGCGGGTCAAGCGTCCGGGCGTTGCGGTCGGGCTGGCGTGGACGCCGGCCGGCGGCGACATTCTCTTCATCGAAGCCAACAAGATGAAGGGCAAGGGCGGCTTTACCATGACCGGGCAGATCGGCGAGGTGATGCAGGAATCCATGCAGGCCGCGCTGACCTGGGTGCGGTCGAACGCGGCCAGCCTGGGGCTGTCTGAGGACTTCACCAAGGAGATCGACCTGCACATTCACGTGCCCGCAGGAGCGATTCCCAAGGACGGTCCGTCGGCCGGGGTGACCATGACCGCGGTGCTGGTTTCGCTGCTCACCGATACGCCGGTGCGTCCGTTGACCGCCATGACCGGCGAGATCACGCTCAGCGGCAACGTGCTGCCGGTGGGCGGCATCAAGGAGAAGTTTCTGGCCGCGCGCCGGGCAGGAGTGACAACCATCATTCTGCCCGCCGACAACCGCCAGGACGTGGAAGAAGACCTGACGCCGGACCAGATGGAGGGCGTCGCGGTGCACTACGCCAGCCGCATTGAAGATGTGCTGGCGGTGGCGCTGCCCCTGTTGAAGGCCCATGCGGACACCAGGCCGGCAGAGCCAGAACTCGTGGTCAGCAACGCTGCGTAAGCCTCGAATTCGGGAAACACTTCGGACGCAAGAATCCGTGAAGGCCGGCAAATCTGCCGGCTTTTCCGTTTGGTACCTTTTACCGTTTCCTTTGCCGGAGTATTGAGATTCAGCCAAAAACTGACTGAGGGGAAATCTCTTCAGATTGCGGTAATGTATAAAGCGGCTAGCGTTTTCGGCGCACTATTTGGCAAACACAAGGCTCTGCAAAGATCGTTGACCGATGCTCGCATGTGCGAATCCGGATAGACGACCCACGAGTTCCCGGCCCGGATTCAAATCTGGAGGTCTCCGATGCAGTACAAAGCATGTATCAGCGCCAAAGCAGTCAGCGCGAATACCAAAGGCGGTGTCATCCACGGCATGTCCCATGGGAACACGGCCATCACTCCACGTACCGTGATTGCGTCTTTATCCCAGTTGAAAGCCCAATGCGATCGAAACGTCGGGCAACTGACCGGGAAACGCCAGCATTCACCCTTGACCATCGTCAGGGAGGTGGACAGCAGTTCGCCTTTGCTTTGGCAAGGCTTGTGCACCAACGAGGTGCTGAAATCGGTAGACATCAGCCTCGTCGGGAGGCCGCCTTCGGGGTCCGGAGAGGTGGTCGTTGAAAGGATTACCCTGACCAACGCTGTGATCTCGAAGATCCACCGATATTCCCCACGTCTCGGGTCGTCGAGGGATGTGCATAACCCCAGCGAGTTGGAAGAGATCCAATTCACATTCCAGAAGATCACCTTCTCGAATGTTGCGGGGTCAATAAGCACCAGCGACGACTGGACGTCGAATACCGGATAATTGCTCCATCGAGTCCACCCGGATCTTGACGGGTACGCTGATTCCCGCAACGGGCCATGTGCCGTTTGCGGACAGACGCGAAGCTATCCTCATGCCAAAGCCGCATTCTCTTAGTTGCCGGCTGCGCCGATAAAGGAAACTGGTTGCAAGCGCCTCCACGCGCACAAGAATCGGAGACCATGGCGACCTCCCAAGCAACCGCGCATCAGATCGTGCCCCTGCACCTTTCCGGCAACACCACCGAGCAACAGAATCAGATGCTGCTGGAGTTCCTCGGTGATGCGGCGAAGGAGGCATGCCGGACGGCGATTGAGCAGCTCGACCGGCAGAGTGCTCAGGCCGTGCTCGACATGAGCCGCAAGCTCAAGTCGGAGGTCGTCGAGCGCGTGGTTGAAATCATCCACCGGCACACCGTAAGCGATAAATACAAGGACGAGGAAGTCGGTTCCAACCGGGTCTATCCGCCCACCTATCGCGTGCGCCCGGTGGAGGCGCAGGTCACGGAGCTGCGCAAGGCCTTTCCCGGCCTGGGCAGTTGTTTGGAGAAGCTGTCCCGAAAGCCGCTGCCCGCGGGCGCGGAAGCGTGGTTTGCGATTCCGCGCTGGCAGGCGATGGCGCCTACCTATAGTGAAGCCGTGGAGTTAGTGCTGGCCGTTCTTGCCGCCCGGCGCAAGATGTCCAACCGCATTATCGGAAAAGCCGGCGAAAAATATCTGCGCCAGAGCGAGCGCTCCAAGCTGGCGGAAGGCATTCTTGCCGAGCAGCAGCAGGGCAACGACTTTCTGGTGGTCGCGGCGCAGGCGGGACTGCTTCATCGCGGCTCATCGGCGAGGCGCACCCGCGTGGCCATGGCCGGCAACGAGTTTGGTCTGGGCGTGTTTGCCATGGGCTGCATGCTGCTCACGCACCCTGAGCGGCTTTCGACCGGCGATACGCTGATGATCGACTGCAGCGGCGACGAGTACTCCGTCCGCGCCGATTACACATTCGACCGCGTGCCGCTGTTCGACTACGACATCTCCGGCATCGAGTTCAGCATCTTTTACGAAGACCGCGCCCGCAACCTGTGGGGCACGCCGACTGGGTTTCTCTACAAGCTGGTCTAAAGCGAACCCGACCGATTGCCGCCTGTCGCGTCTAACCGGCAGGCGGTATTCTTCTAATCGTGATGCACGTGAGGGTTCTTTGCTTCGGGGTGTTGAAAGACTGGCTCGGTGCGCCCGAGGAGCCGGTCGAGTTGCCTGAAGGCGCGACCGTTGCCACGCTGCTGGGGAGCCTGGGCGCGCGATCACCGGCGCCCATGCTGCGCGGCATCGCCGTAAGCGTGAACGCCGAATATGCCACGGCAGCCCATGTTCTGCGCGAGGGCGATGAAGTGGGTCTGCTGCCCCCCGTCTCCGGCGGGTCTTCCCTTGAGGGTGAGAAGATCGACAACGAGACAATCGCGCTAACCCGCGAACCCATCGAAGCGGAGCCGCTCGTAACCGCGGCAAAGCGGGGCGAAGACGGTGCGGTCGTTGTCTTTGACGGCATCGTACGCAACAACACGCGCGGCCGGAAGACGCTCCATCTGGACTACCAGGCTTACGAAGAGATGGCCGAAAAGCGGATGCGGGAACTGGCTGAAGAAGCCCGCACGCGTTTCGGCGTCCGTCAGGTCACGATGCTTCATCGTCTTGGCCGACTGCAGGTAGGGGAGACCAGCGTGCTTATCGTGGTGGCGTCCGCGCATCGTGCGCAGGCCTTCGACGCTTGCCGCTGGCTGATCGATACGCTCAAAAAGACCGTGCCCATCTGGAAGAAGGAGACATTCGCCGATGGAGCCGTGTGGGCGGCCGGCGAGCCGTTTCCCGCCGAGTTCGCCGTTGAGCCGGAGGCTGAGGATGGCCTCTAAACTCCTGCGAGTCCCGGCCTTGAAAGGGCACGACTTCAGCCGTGCCGAACGGGGCGCAAAAACGAACCGGGCTTTATCCCCTGAGGGAACGTCCTGTTCTGGGAACCGGCCTTCGCAGGGGCTAAATCCCTCTTCTGTCTTTTGGGGTTGGATGGCACGGCTGAAGCCGTGCCCTTTCAAAGCCTCCCAAGCCCAGCCCCCCCAATCGATGCTCTCATCCATCGGTCTCTGCAAGACATGCGCGCTGATCCTCTCCGCTGCCCTTCTGATTCTCCCAGCCAGCTTGCCTCTTCTCGCCCAGGAGGTCACTCTCCGCGTCGATGTAAAGTTGGTCAATATCTTTGTCAACGTCACTGACCGCAATGGCGCAATCGTCGGAGGGCTCACGCAAGACGATTTCAAGGTCACCGAGGACGGCCGCATCCAGCAAATCGCAGTCTTCGAGCGCCAGTCGGAACTGCCGCTCAACCTGACCCTGGCCATCGACACCAGCGGCAGCGTCAAGAAGGATATGGCAGATGAAGCAGACGCCGCGCGCCGTTTTGTGCACGCCATTCTCCGTCCCCAGGACCAAATGAGCCTGCTGCAGTTCGCCACCGAGGTAAAGGAGTTGTCGCCCTTCACCAACAAGGTGTCGCAGATCGATCGCGGCCTCAACCAGCTCCACTCCGACTTCGCCACGGCGCTCTACGACGCCATTCTGCTCGGCTCCGAGGGTCTGGGCACGAAAGACGGACGCCGTGTGCTGGTGCTGGTCTCCGACGGCGGCGACACGGCCAAGAGCACCACCTATCAGCAGGCGCTCGAATCCGCCCTGCGCCACGAGGTCATGATCTACTCCATCATCGATGTGCCCATAGAAGCCAGCGCCGGCCGCGACCTGGGCGGCGAGCACGCCCTCATTACGCTTGCCGAGCAGACCGGCGGCAAGAGCTACTACGTGAGCTCGGGCGGCCTGGACAAGGCCTTTTCCCAGGTGAGCGACGACCTGCGCACGCAATATTTACTTGGCTATTACCCGCACAACCAGGAGCCGGGAAGAATCTTCCACCGCATCGACGTCACCGTTCCCCGCGCCGCCGAGAGCGACTTCAACATCCGCCACAAAACCGGCTACTACGGCGATAAGCCGGCGGCGAGGGATTGATCAGACTTGGATTTCGCCGCGAAGCGTTTCCGAGGGAATTTGCCGGCATGTGAGCAATCGTGCGGCTATTGTGTAAGGTCGGTTGCCCAGTTTTCAATCGACTTTAGGTCTTCCACATTGGCGATCGCGTGGTCGTTGGTCACAAGAACCGCACTCACGGCAATTGCATG
>Ga0302319_10009047_pt1 | contig 19257 bp, 13 predicted proteins | sample Bog_T0_2_FD_203319 | JGI IMG/M metagenome (GOLD analysis project Ga0302319, IMG submission 203319) | Peat permafrost microbial communities from Stordalen Mire near Abisko, Sweden - Bog_T0_2 | ecosystem: Environmental > Terrestrial > Soil > Wetlands > Peat | place: Sweden: Abisko, Stordalen Mire... | reverse complement strand
GAATGGCACGGTGCTTATAAAGATGGATACTGCGCCGAAAAGCAAGCCTGCGTCGGTGTATTCTGGCTCTTGTTTCCACAAGAATCTGCTGGCCACTACAATCACAATGCCCATTCCCAAGTTCAATCCTTTGCACCAGCCCACCCAGTTGATCTCGTCCATTAGTTGGTAAAAGCTTGGCCCTAGAACACTCAAAATGATGAAAAAAAACAAGCAGCCAAGGTCTACCCATAAAGCCATGCGAAATAAACACCGGCTCCACGAATCGGGGGGATGCGGAAGAAAAGATATCAGCCTCCGCTGCGCCGAGGCATGCGCGCCAGACGTGCTCGCGACGGGTACAGGCACGTCGCTTGGATGTTGATTTGACTCTTTCACGATTTATTCCTTGGACGTAAACTGATCCAGGCATACTGCCCAGTCACTTGTATGGACGACAGTTCCCGAGCAGAAAGCAAATGGTCAATTCCGAGCTGTCGGAATATTGCGGCGACGACCTTGAACGCATTCAATCCATAGGCTATCCGTCGGTAGTCATTGTCCGTGGAATGTTCTGTCCGCCGGACGGGTTGTTGGACGATGCAACTCCATTGCGGAAAGGCGAGGTGCATCGGCTGCCAGTTCCGGCACCGTCTTGGTGCCGGAACAGACGCGGAAATCGGGGAACTGGCGGCGAGACGCCGCCAGCACTCGCAGGCGGGACGCCTGCGCTACCTTACGAGCACCCGAGGCTTTCGCCGCAGTTGAGGCACTTGTAGCAGGCGCCGTTGCGCACGGTGATCTGGCCGCAGTTGGGACAGCTCGGGGCGTCCTGCTGGTTCGTGATCATCTGCGTCAGCGTGGAGGCGCGGCGCTCCCGCGTGCCGTTGCCGTTGGTCACCTTGAGGGGCGTGTCGTTTTCCTCAGCGATCGGCAGGTCCGGCACCGGACGGTTCACGTTTTTTTTTATCTCCTCGAGCAGGCCGGGCATGGCGAGGTCGGGCTGGTTGCGCGCCAGATCCATGCTTTCGCGGTAGCCGGGGACGAATTGCAGCGCCATCCAGCGGAAGACGTAGTCGGTGATGGACGAGGCGTTGCGGATTTCCGGGTTTTTCGTGAAGCCGCTGGGCTCGAAACGCTGGTGGGCGAATTTCTTGACGAGGGCTTCCAGGGGCACGCCATATTGCCACGCCAGGCTGGTGAGGGTGCCGATGGTGTCCATGAGGCCGCCGATGGTGGAACCTTCCTTGGCCATGGTGATGAACAGTTCGCCGGGGTGGCCGTCGTCGAACAGGCCGACCGTGAGGTAGCCTTCGTGGCCGGCGATGTCGAATTTGTGGGTGACGGCGGTGCGGGTGTCGGGCAGGCGGCGGCGCAACGGTTTGCCGGATTCAGACTGCAAGTGCGCAATGGTGGCTTCGAGCTCCTTCACGCGGGCGGAGAGTTCGGAGACCATCACGCTGTCGGAACTGGTCTTGGCCACGCCTTCGTTGGTTTTCTTGGTGTTCAGGGGCTGCGAACGCTTGGAGCCGTCGCGATAGATGGCGACGCATTTCAAGCCCATCTTCCAGGCCTGCACATAGGTGTCGCGGATTTCAGCAACGGTGCATTCGTTGGGCATGTTGACGGTTTTGGAGATGGCGCCGCTGATGAACGGCTGGGCGGCCCCCATCATTTTGAGGTGGGCCAGGTAGCCGATGCTGCGCTTGCCACGGGCGGGTTTGAAGGCGCAATCGAACACGGGCAGATGCTCCGGCTTCAATCCGCTCTTCACGGTGGCCCCGTTGTCTTCGACGTCCTCGATGGTGTCGAATTTTTCGATGTGGGCGATGATGCCGGTGACCACGTCGGGGCGGTAACCGAGCCGGCGGAGGGCATCGGGCACGCCGCGATTGACAATCTTCAGCATGCCGCCACCGGCGAGCAGTTTGTATTTGACCAGGGCGATGTCGGGTTCCACGCCGGTGGTGTCGCAATCCATGAGGAAGGCGATGGTGCCGGTGGGGGCGAGCACGGTGACTTGGGCATTGCGGTAGCCCGCTTGTTTGCCACGCGCCAAAGCGCGGTCCCAACAACTGCGGGCCTCGGTCTTGAGATAACCAAATTCCTCGCTGGGGTGAATGCCTTCCACCGCTTCGCGATGCGCCTGGATGACGCCCAGGGTGGATTCCACGTTGTCCTTGGCGACGGTTTTGGCGACGGCGGCGCAACGGGCATCGCGATAGCCGGGAAACGCCCCGACATTCGCGGCGATTTCGGCGCTTTGCTCGTAGGCGTGGCCGGTCATGATGGCGGTGATGGCCCCGGCCAGGGCGCGACCTTCATCGGAATCATAGGGCAAACCGTAGCTCATGCAGAGGGAGCCAAGGTTGGCGAAGCCGAGGCCGAGGGTGCGGAAAATATGGGAATTCCCGGCGATGTCCTTGGTGGGATAGCTGGCATTGTCCACGAGGATTTCCTGCGCGGTGATATAGATGCGCACGGCGGCCTTGAAGCGTTCGATGTCAAACTTGCTGTCTTCCCGCTTGAACTTCATGAGGTTGAGCGAGGCCAGGTTGCACGCGGTGTTGTTGATGAACACGTATTCGCTGCAGGGATTGGTGGAATGGATGGGCTCGGTGCCTTTGCAGGTATGCCATTTCTGAATGGCCCCGTCATATTGGATGCCGGGATCGCCGCAAATCCAGGTGCCTTCGGCGATTTTATCGAGCAGGGTGCTGGCATCCTTTTTTTCGAGCGGTTTGCCGGTGGTGATGGAGCGGGTCCACCATTCCTTGCCGTCGAGGGCGGCCTGCATGAATTCGTCGCTGACGCGGACGGACAGGTTTTCGTTCTGGTACATCACGCTGCCGTAGGCGTCGCCGTTATAGCTGCCGTCGTAACCCTGTTCGATCAAGGCCCAGGCCTTCTTCTCCTCCTTTTGCTTGGCATCAATGAATTCCTCGATGTCCCCATGCCAGTCGCGGAGGGTGTTCATCTTGGCGGCGCGCCGGGTTTTGCCGCCGGATTTCACGACGTTGGCCACCTGGTCATAGACCTTCAGGAAGCTCATGGGGCCGCTGGGACGGCCGCCGCCGCTGAGCTTTTCGCGGCTGGAGCGGATGGGCGTGAGGTCGGTGCCGGTGCCGGAACCGTACTTGAACAGCATGGCCTCGCTGTAAGCGAGGTGCATGATGTCCTCCATGTTGTCCTGCACGGACTGGATGAAGCAGGCGCTGCCCTGGGGATATTCATACTGGGTTTGCGCGCGTTCGGATTCGCCGGTGAGCCGGTTATAAAACCAGTTGCCCTTGCCGGATTTTTTGCCGACGCCGTATTGGTGGTAGAGACCGACGTTGAACCAGACGGGGGAGTTGAAGGCCCCGTATTGGTTCAGGCACAGCCAGGTGAGTTCCTCGAAGAAAATCTCGCCATCGGCCTTGCTGAAATAGCCGTCGGCGATGCCCCAGTCGGCGATGGTGCGCGCAATGCGGTGGATGAGCTGGCGCACGGAGGTTTCGCGCTCGCTGGTGTGTTGCTCGCCGTAAAAGTATTTCGACACGACGACCTTGGTGGCGAGCTGCGACCAGGCTTTGGGCACCTCGACGTTTTCCTGCTTGAAGATGATTTTGCCGGCGTCGTCGGTGATTTCGGCGGTGCGCTTTTCCCACTCGATCTGGTCAAAGGGTTTCACCTGGGCATCACTGAAGACGCGTTCGATGCGCAGTGAGCGTTTATTTTCTGATTTGGCTGGTTTCACAGAGCGGCCGGGGGTGAGTTTGGGTTGGCGACCCCGGACAGTTTTCGGAGCCGGCGTCGAGACATCCTCGCGTGCATCAATCATGGTATAATCCTGTTCTAGTTTTAAACGTTAATGCCGGCGGCTTTCAGCAGGAGAAAGCGACGCAGGACATAAAAAAAGCATTCAACTTCATAGAAAAACCGACTAAATTATGTTTTCCACGGAATCGAAGCCCCCTACTAATTGGGGTAGCGGTCGCCATATTGCTACCATGGGTTGTGTTTTTCAAGAAATTTCTAAAAAAAAGTATCGCGAACGTTATTTATTGGGTTTTTTTAATTTCAATGGCCGCGAGGCCGTGCCCGTTCCGCCGCTTGGCGCGATGCGACGGGGTTGCAATAGTTGTAATCGATGAGGAATTCCATACGTCTAAAGCCCTGTCCAACCCCATGAATCTCAAGCTTATGAAACGATGCTGGTCGCGTTTGCCCGGCGCAATGGCGATGCTTTGCGCTATTTTCACGACCGCCCGCGCGCAGACCCATCTGCCGACGGAGTGGATTGATCCCGACACCGGCCACCGGGTGGTGCAGCTTTCCACCGAACCGGGCAGCGAAAGCCTTTACTTCAATTTGAATCCGTTCTCGCCGGATGGGAAGCGCATGGTCATCACCACCTCCAACAGCATTGCCATGGTGGACATGGAAACGCGCGCGGTGGAAACCCTCCTCACCGGCCGCATGCATATCATCATGGTGGGGCGCAAGACAGGAACCATCTATTATGGGCAAACCCAGGTGGTCAACGGCCAGACCAACCAGTTTGTTTGTGCCTTGGACCCGAACACGAAGGTCGCCCGCCGGGTGCTGAAACTTGCGCGCGGCCAGGAGGTGCATACGGTCAATGCGGATGAGACGCTGCTGGGCGGCACCATGGTTTATCGCACGGATTGGACCAACAACAGGGTTGGTCCCCGGCCCCGCAGCGACCTTGCCGCGGCCGATGAAGAACGTGGCAGGAAGGGGCAGATGATGGAAGACCGGCTGGCCAAACGATATCCCACCGCGTTGTTTTTTTACGACTTGAAAACGGGCAAAACGAAATATGTGAACCGCTGCACCGACTGGCTGAATCACCTGCAATTCTCGCCCACGGATCCGAAACTGTTGCTGTTCTGCCATGAGGGGCCGTGGCACAAGGTGGACCGCATCTGGAGCATCCGCGCGGACCGTTCGCGGCCGCAGCTGATTCATGCCCGCACGATGGCCAATGAAATTGCCGGCCACGAGTTTTGGAGCGCCGACGGCAAAACCATCTGGTACGACCTGCAAACGCCCCGCGGGGAGGATTTCTGGGTGGGCGGCTATGAGCCCGCCAGCGGCGACCGCACTTGGTATCACCTGCAGCGCGATGAATGGTCGGTGCATTTCAACGTGTCACCGGATGGACGCCTGTTCTGCGGGGATGGCGGCGATGACAAGATGGTCGCGCATGCGGACAATGGAAAATGGATTTATCTGTTTACCCCCGAATTGATGGAGGACAAATCCGCCGGTCAAATTGACACGCGCGGGCTGATCAAACCCGGGGTGTTTCATTCTGAGCGGCTGGTAAACATGGCCCGGCACGATTATGCGCTGGAGCCCAACGCCATGTTCTCGCCGGACCTGAAATGGCTCATATTTCGCAGCAATATGAGCGGCGCCAACCAGGTGTATGCCGTGGAATTGCGGAAAGCCGGGCCATGACCGGCTTATTCCGGAACCACCTGGGGAATGAAACTGAAGGTGAACTCGCCCACGTTGGCTTCAAATTTCTGATCGGGCGGGGTGGTCACCTGGGTGATGGATAAATCCATCACCTTGCCTTGCGGGTTCTTGGTTTCCACCGTCAGGGTGAGTTGCACGCTGTTCTTGCTCAGCAGCAGGGGGGAGACCCGGCAGTTGGTGCCCATCCCCAGCGAGAGGATGGTTTCATGATGATTGGTCAGGATGACGGTGCCCAAATCGAGGGAGAGCAGGTTGGTGTTGACCGACGTGCTGGCAATGATGATTGTTGGGGTGCCTGGGGCGGAGTTGGTTGCCGGGGTGGATGCGGTTTTTCCAAATTTACCCAAGCCCAGTTTCGCCAGTTTATCGCAACCGGTCAAAACGCAGCCGGCCAGGAGCACGGCGATGAGGCACCAGCGGTTCCGATTGCGGTTCATAGCGCAGAAACCAGGTTCTGGCCGGGCATCAGGAATCATTTTCATGTCAGACATCATAGGGTTGGTTGCTTGTTCCGCAGTCCCGTCGCTCCGTCCCGGTCCTCCGCTTAATTGGCGTGATCAAAAATCAATAAATTCCGGGCATCCTTGATCCGGAGCCGCACGCCATCGGTGGTGGCGCTCAAATATTTATCGCCGTTCAAGGTGATGTGCAGCGTGTAATTGGCACCTTCACGGCTCCAGTCTCCCTTCCAGTCTTCGCCTTGGAACTGGGGTTGGTTGGGTTGGGTGACGGGGAGAAATTTGGGTAGATTCTGGACAAAGACCTGGTTGTCGCCGGTGAGGAGCACCGTGGTTTGGGCATAAGCCTGCGACCACAAGGCCCGGATGGCGTACATTTCATTGGCCCCCATTTTGGGCTGGTCCTGCCGCAGCCAGGCGAGGGTCACCCCGGCATTGAACACCCAGGTGCCTAAAATGGGTTCATCGCCAAATTTGGGCGATTTGCCCGTTCGCAAGTACGCCGTGAGATCATCCAAATTGGCGGTCACCGCTGTTTCCACGCTCTGGCGGAGCGTCTTGTTGGCGAGGAGCGCCTTTACCGAGTCGAGGTGAATGATTTCGCCCAGGGTCGTGCCGGCGGTCAACGCATTCGTGAGGCTGGGATCCGTCACCAGGGACTGCAAGTCATCGCGGCGCCACAAGGAGGTCAGCCCGGGATAGGCGGCCAACCGCGGTCCGAGCGCGGGATTCTGCGCCAGCAGGCCCGCCAAATCCGCCAGCTTGTAAAATTCGGGCGACAGCGAGCTTACGGCGCTGGCGGTCTGGGCAAAGCCGGAGTCCTGCAGGCCTTCGCCAAGGCGGTTGGCCAGGCGGACGGCGAGCGACGGAGTGGCGGCATCCGGCGTCGATTGCTTGGTCCAGTAGGCCAGATTGTAAATGAAGAAGCTCAGCAGAATGAAATAGGCGGCGCCATTGATCAGGCCAAGGCAGATGCCCAGCCGGGCATTAAGGCGCGACCACAACATGAGCCGCAGGTCCCCGGCGCGATACTTGTAAAAATGTTCCACCCGGTTGTGGACATATTGCGCCGCCACCCAGACCGGAATGGAGGCCACGATAAATCCGATGATCGGGGCGATGGCCCAGGCGGTGATGGGGTTGCTCGCACCAAAATGCGGCAGCAAGGGACGAAGCAGGTTGCCCACCAGCGACGCGAACAATGCCGCGAAGAGAATGCTGACAAAGACCAAGGCCGCGCGGATCGCGCCCTGCCGCCACCCGGCCAGGGCCGCCGCCACCAACACCAACAACGCAAAAATCCAAATGGTCATGCCCATCATTAAAAGACATCTTAATAAAAATGCACGAAAAAAGTACGTTGGGTCCCCTGCTCACACCGCTCACGCCGCGTCCGCCCTCCGCCTCCGGCCGACCCATATCTTAACATTGCCCACACCCCTTGCGTGCGGCAAAATAGCCGTTCATGGCTCGCGCCCACGATGAATCCAGTTCGCTGCGCCTCAGCCGCCGCGAAAGCGAGCGGCTGATCGTGGCGTTGCTGATGTCCTTGCTGTTGCATGTGACGATCGCGAGCGTTTATTTCGCCGGCCGCCAGTTGGGCTGGTGGCAGAAATGGCATCTGACGGCACCGCCGCCCAAGCCCCTGGCCAGCCACCCCCTGACACCCCGGTCCGCCCCGCCGCCCCAGGCGGAGCCGGACATGTATGTGGACGTCTCGCATGCCGATGCCGATGCGCCCGTGCAACCCAAGTTCTATTCCAGCAAGAATTCCAAGGCCGCCAACCCGGACCTCGCCAATGCCAACGTGCCGAAGATCAACGGCCGGCAAACCGACGTGCCGCTGACCGAGGACGCCAACCGCACCAAAAAAGCGGAAACCCCCGCGAAGGAAACCACCGAAAAGGAGGCGCCCAAAGAAACCGCCCGGGAGACGCCGCCAGCCAAACCGGCGCAATCCCTCCAACCCGCCCGGCCCCCGGTGCCCACCGAAGCGGCCACGGAGGCAACCCCGGAAACGCCCCCCACCGAGGGCGAAACCGAGCTGCGCAAGCCCCCCCAAAACCCGCCCGCCGCTGAACCGAGGCCCCCGCCCCGCCCGCGCACCTTAAAACAGGCGCTGGCCCAGCAAAACCAGATTCCCGGCGTGGCCATGCAACAGGCCGGCGGCGTGGCCCGGCCCGCCGCCTGGGTGGCGCTGGACGCCAAAGCCACGCCGTTCGGCGAATATGATGGCGCGCTCATCGAGGCCATCCGGCAGCGCTGGTACGACTTGCTCGACAGCCAGCGATTTGCCCAGGACCGCACCGGCAAGGTCACCGTGCAGTTCAAATTGAAACCCGATGGCACCGTCTCCGGCGTGCATATGCAGGAAAACACCGTGGGCGACGTGCTGGGCTACCTCTGCCAGGAATCCATCGAGGAATCCGCCCCGTTCGCCAAATGGCCGGCGGACATGGTGCGCATGGTCGGCGCAAATTATCGGGAGGTTTCGTTCACATTTTACTATTATTAACCCCGGATCTAATTTATGGAAACTGCCGTTTACTCAATGCTGTGCCTGACCTCGGTGGTCGGGCTTGGAGTCATCCTGTGGCGCGCGTGGATGCTGCGCTGGAGCATGGTGGTGCCGCCGCCCATCGCCGCGGCGCTGGAAGATTGCCGCAGCCGGCCGGATCTGGCCCGGTTGCGCGAGGTCTGCCAGCGCCATCCCTCACCCATCGGCCGGCTGCTGCTCTTTGCGGCCAACCACCTGGACTGGCCCAAGACGGAGAATGTCAGCTCGCTGGAAACCGCCGCGCGCCGCGAAGTCGTGGGCCTGGAGCGCGGCCTGGTGGTTCTGGAAATCATCGTCGGCATCGCCCCGCTGCTCGGCCTCGTCGGCACCATCGTCGGCATGATGACCGTGTTCAGCGGCATCGGCGAGTCCGACCTGGGCAACGCCTCGCACCTGGCCCAGGGCATCAGTGTGATCCTGAAAGCCACGTTGATCGGCCTGCTCATCGCCATCCCCGCGCTGATCGCCTGGAGCTATTTCAGCAAGAAGGTGGAGGTCTTCGCCGTGGAGATGGAAACCCTCTGCGATGATTTCATCCGCCGCCAGTACACGGACAAGACCCCTGACAAAAAATGAAATTCCTCGTCCGCAAACGCCGGTCCACACCCACGGTCATCATCGTCGCGCTGATCGACGTCCTGATCGTGCTGGTGATTTTCCTGCTCGTCACCACCACCTTCAAGCAGACGCCCACCTTGCAGCTCACCCTGCCGGCCTCGCGGCAGCCGCTCCAATCCGGCGTGAGCGACAACCCGCCCCAGGTGGTGACCATCCCCGCCAACCCGGGCGTGCTTTATCTGGGACCGAATCCCTGCACGCTGGACCAGTTGCAGCGCCAGCTCACCTCGCTGGCCGCGCAAAACCCCCGCCTTAAAGTCGCCGTGCGCGCGGATAAAAACGCGCCCTGGAGCCGGATGGTGGAGGTGATGGACGCCGTCAAAGCCGCTAACGTAAAGGACATCAGCGCCTTCACCCGGGAGGCCGGCAAGCCGTGACCGCTGGTTGAGCCAGCAAAAAAGCGGATCAGCCTTCCGGCTTCACCACGGCCACGACCATGGCCCCGGGTTTGAGATATTTTTGGGCGACGGCGCGGGTTTGTTCCAGGGTCACGGCCTCATACCTGGCGTTGTCCAGATCCGTGCGCTGGTAGCCCAGTCCGTACAGTTCATCCAGCGCGGTGGTGGTGGCGAGGCTGCCCAGATCGGCGCGGGCGATCTTTTTCTGGCCGATGATCTTGGCCTTGGCGCGCTTCAATTCCTCCAGGGTCAGGCCCGCGGTGCGCAACAATTCCGCCTCCTTGAGCAATTCCGTTTCCACCTCTTCCGCCTTGCCCGGTTCGGTGCCGGTGTAAAAGGCGAAATACCCGGGCACGACGCCCGCGAAGTTCTGGGCGCCCACATAATACGCGAGGCCCAATTGCTCGCGGATGCGCAGGAACAGGCGCGAGCCGAGGTCGCTGCAACATTCCTGGACCAAATCGAGCGCATACCGGTCGTCGTCCTGCATGGAGGTGCCGGGGAAACCAATGACCAGCACGGCTTGCTTTTTATCCCGCGTCTCGGTCACGCGGTTGCGCTGCGCCACCGGGGTGCCGGCCGCCACCAACCGGACGCCTTCGCCGGCCGGCCAGGAGCCGAACACTTTTTCCACGGCGGCCCTGACGGCGGCGGTATCCACATCCCCGAAGATGGCCAGCACGCAGTTGTTGGGCACGGCGAGCCGCTGATGAAAGGCTTTCAGGCCGGCCACGTTGACCTGGGTCACGGTTTCCTCCGTGCCCAGCGAATCCAGGCCGTAGCTTTGGGGGCCGAACAGCGCGCGGCGCATGGCCAGGCTGGCGCTCTTGAGCAAGTCGTCCTTGCGCGAGCGGATGCCCGCAATCTGGATCTCCTTTTCCCGCTCCAGTTCGTCGGCGGGAAACCCGGGATGCAGCACCACATCGGCCAGCAATTCCAGGCCGGTCGCAAAATCACTGCTCAACACCTCGGCATTCGCGCCAAAACTGTTGTTGCCGCCATAGCTGTCAATCTGGCCGCCCACGGATTCGATTTCGGTGGCGATGGCCTCGGCGCTGCGGGTGGACGTGCCCTTGAGCAGCATTTTGGCGAGGAGCATGGTGGTGCCATTGCTGGCCTCGTCTTCCGCCAGCACCCCGCCCTGGAACACCGCGCGCAATTCCACGAACGGCAGGCGGTGATCCTCTTTCACCAGCAGCTTCAGGCCGTTGGCGAATTCGATTTTTTGAATGGCCTGATCGGCATTGTTCTCGACCTCCGCCTTCCGCTTCGGGGCCGTGCCTTCCGGCAGGAGCGCATAGAGCGTGCGGTTTTCCGGGGTCAGATAATGCCGCGCCACCCGCTGGATATCAGCCACGGTGACCTGCTTGACCGCCGCCAGATAGCGCTCGGAGAAATTGAGGTCGTTGGCGGCCAGCCAGTTGCCGCCCAGATTTTGCGCCTGGCCTTCCATGGTTTTTCGCGAGGACAGCGTGGCGGAGATGAACTGCTTGACGGCCTTCTGCAATTCGGCGGCGGCCACCGGCCCGGCTTGAAGCTTTTCGATTTCCGCCAGGATCGCATCGCACGCGGCGGTGAACTGGTCGCCATCCACGATGGCGCTCACCCCGAACAAGCCGGGCAGGCCGGGGCTGTAGGTCCAGGCATCCACATGATGCACCACGCCCTGTTTTTCGCGCACCTGCTGGAACAACCGGGAACTGCGCCCGCTGCCCAGCAGCACGGACACCACATCCAGCACCGGCACATCCGCATGCCGCAGTTCGGGCGTGTGCCAGGCAAAGTGGACGTGGCCCAGCTCCACCGGCGATTCCTCGATGATCTCCCGCATGGCCGTCTGCCGGGGTTCCAGCGGCAGCACCACGGGGGGCATCGCGCGCGCCTTGCTGCCGGTATAGGCCGCCTTGATTTGCGCGACCACCTCCGCGTTGCTCACATCGCCGGCCACCACAAAACCGACGTTGTTGGGCGCGTATTTTTCCGTGTAATAGCTGCGGATATCCTCCGGCTTCACCTCGTTGAAAATGTCGGGATAGCCGATGATGGTGAAGCGGTAGGGGCTTTTCGTGTAGGCCGTTTCGAACAACCGGCGGCTGGCCCGGCGGCCTGGGTCGTCATGGCACATGTCCATCTCGCGCCGGATGACATCCATTTCCTTGGCCAGTTCATCGGGCGGCAGCGTCGCGTGCTGCATGATGTCGCACAGGATGTCAATCGCCTTGGTCGCGCCGGTGTTGGGCACGTCAATGTGGTAAACCGTCCGGTCAAAGCTGGTGTAGGCGTTCATGTACCCCCCCGCCTCCTGCACTTCCTGGTCAATGCGGCTGCCGGGGCGCGTGGTGGTGCCCTTGAACAGCATGTGTTCGAGCACGTGGGAAAGCCCGGCCCCCAGCCATTTGCCCTCGTGAATGCTGCCGGCGGCGCACCACGCCTGGACCGACACCACCGGGGCGCTGTGGTCTTCGCGCACAATGACAGTCAGGCCATTATTCAAGGTCGTCAGCGTGACGCCCGGAGGAATCGCAGGAATGGCGTTGGAAATTTCGTTGCTCATTTCAAGTTATTGAAGTGGCAGGGTAACCTGAAATCGGCGTTCGGCAAAGGAATTTGGGAAGGGGCTACGCTATGCGGCCCGGGATGGCACGCTGACTGTTCTTCTGCTCGGATTGCGGATTTCTTTCGGCCCCGGCTTTTTTGATGACGGTTGCTCGCTTGGACGCTATACTTTTCAGGCTTATATAAATTTTAAAGTGAAAGAAGCAGTATTAATGTATCGGCGGGGATGCCTGGTGTTTCTGGCGTTTTTTGCCGGTGTGGTCTGGCCCGGCGCTGCCCAGCAGGTTTATCGCGACCATCTGGACGCGCATTGGTTTGCCGGGCCGGATGGCGTCACCAATCAATTCTGGTATCGCGCGGACTCACCCGGCGGCAAGACCGAATATGTGACCATCAACGCCGCGACCGGAGCGCGCCAGACGGCCAGCCACCGGGACAATGCCGGGGATGATTCCCTGCCGGTCCTGCGCGCGCCCCATCCCTCGCGCGCCAGTGACTTGGATACGGAAGTGACCTTCGAAAACCGGCTGGCCAGGCCGGTGCAGTTGTTTTGGATTGATCCCAGCGGCGGCCGCATGGCTTATGGCCGCATTCCGGCGGGGCAAAAGCATTTGCAGCATACGTTTGCCGGCCATGTCTGGCTGGTGGCTTCCGGCACCAATACGATCGCGGTCTATGAGGCGGGCGAGTCGCCGGGGGTGGCCATTATTAACGGACGCCCGCCGGATGCGCCCCGCCATGGACGGCATGAAACGCCGGCTAAATCGTCGCGTCCGGAATGCTCGCCGGATGGCCAGTGGGAGGTGGTCCTGCACGAACACAATCTGTGGCTCCGGGATTTGAGCGGGACGAATGAAACGCCATTGACCACGGAGGGTTGCGCCACCAATTCCTACGCGCGCAACGAGCAGGCCACGCGCGCCATTGAAATGGAATACGACCGTCGTGATCCGGAAACGCCCCAACCCGAGGTCTATTGGGCCCCGGATTCCCGGCATTTCGTGGCCATGCGCCAGCAGCCGGGCACGGATCGCCGCATCTATCTGGTGGAATCGTGCCCCGCCGACCAGCTCCAGCCCAAGCTCAAGTCGTATCCCTATTTGAAAGCGGGCGATAATGTGCCCATCAGCAAACCCCACCTGTTCTGCGTGGACCCCAAACGGGAAATACCGGTTGACGATGATTTGTTTGCCAATCCCTGGAGTATTGACGATGTCAGATGGGACGCGGAGGCCACGAATTCGATGCGCTTCACCTTTGTATTCAACCAGCGCGGGCATCAGGCGCTGCGGGTGCTGGCGGTGGACGCCGCCTCCGGGGCGGTGCAACCCATTATCGACGAGACCAACCAGACTTTCATCGATTACTCCGGTAACTACTTTTGCGAATATCTGGACGCCACGGGCGAAATCATCTGGATGTCGGAGCGCGACGGCTGGAATCATCTTTATCTCTATGACGCGAAAAACGGGCGGGTCAAAAACCAGATCACCCAGGGACCGTGGGTGGTGCGCCGCGTGGATTTTGTGGACCGCACCAACCGGCAAATCTGGTTCCAGGCCGGAGGGATGGTGCCGGGGCAGGATCCGTATTTCATCCAGTTCTGCCGGGTGAATTTTGACGGCACCGGGCTCACGCGGTTGACCGCCGGCAACGGGACGCATCTCGTCCAGTTTTCGCCGGACCGCAAGTATTTGGTGGATACCTGGTCGCGCGTGGATGCCCTGCCCGTCACGGAATTGCGCCGTGGTGCCGATGGCTCCCTGGTGTGTCCCCTGGAAACCGCGGTGGTCACCGGCAAGCTGCTGATGCCGCAGCCGTTTGTGGCCAAGGGACGGGATGGCCAGACCGATATTTATGGGGCGATCTGGTTTCCCAAAGACTTCGACGCGCGGAAGAAGTATCCGGTCATTGAGGACATTTATGCGGGTCCGCAGGATTCGTTCACGCCGAAGAGTTTTCATCTGAGCCATGCCCAGCAGCGGCTGGCGGATGATGGCTTCATCGTGGTGCAATTGGATGGCATGGGGACGGCCAACCGCTCCAAGGCCTTTCACGATGTGTGCTGGAAAAACCTGCGCGATGCGGGCTTTCCGGATCGCCTGCTGTGGCTGCGCGCGGCGGCGGCCCAATACCGGGCCATGGATCTTTCGCGCGCGGGCATTTATGGCACCTCGGCGGGCGGCCAGGATGCGCTGCGCGGCCTGCTGGATCACGGCGACTTCTATCGCGCGGGCATCGCGGATTCCGGCTGCTACGACAACCGCATGGACAAAATCTGGTGGAACGAGCAATGGATGGGATGGCCCGTGGATGCGAGCTATGCCCGCAGTTCCTGTGTGGTGGATGCGCATTTGCTGACGGGCAGGTTGCTGCTGATGGCCGGGGAATTGGACAACAACGTGGATCCGGCCAGCACCATGCAGGTGGTGAATGCGCTGGTGAAGGCGGGCAAGGACTTCGAGTTGTTCATCATGCCGGGCCAGGGTCATGGCGTGCTGGCCACCGAATACGGCCAGCACCGTCTCAAGGATTTTTTCGAGCGCACTTTGGGCCGGCCAAAGTGAGTCCGCAGGCAGCAAGCCCGAAAATCGTGTTTGACCGGAGCAGCCTTGGTTCCCCAGCCCCGCCTCCATGGCGAATCTCATTATTATACAACCAGAATGGTGGTTAATCAAGATCAATTACGATATGGTTTAGTTTATCTAAACTATCTTTGTGATATCCATCAGCCATGCGTGGCTTTTGCTTTTCCGGAAATACGCGGTCCGGCGCTGCGCCACGGCTGATCTGCGACCCAGCTACAGCCTGGGAGGCTCAGAAGTAACCGGCTTTTTTGCGGTCTTCCATCGCGGCTTCGCTGGCCTTGTCGTCGGCCCGGGTGCCGCGTTCGGTGACGCGGGCGGCACTGACCTCGGCGATGATGTCTTCCACGCTGTCGGCGGGGGATTCAATCATGCCGGTGCTGATCATGTCGGCAATGGTGCGGACGCGCACCACAAGCTGCTTGATGGGTTCGCTGGGCTTGGGCCGCGCGCCCTCGTAGGGGTCGGGCTTGGTGCTGTCCGTATGCGGCGTGGGCAGGGGCAGCCATTGGCCGCCGCGCCGGAAACACTCGCGCTGGTGGCTGAAATAGATCGTGGGCACGGCCAGCTTTTCCTTGCGGATATATTCCCAGACGTCCATTTCGGTCCAGTTGGAGAGGGGGAAGACGCGCATATTTTCGCCGGGATTGACCCGGGCATTGTAAAGGTTCCAGATTTCGGGGCGCTGGTTTTTGGGGTCCCATTGGCCAAAGTTATCGCGGTAGCTGAAGAAACGTTCCTTGGCGCGGGCCTTCTCCTCGTCGCGCCGGGCGCCGCCGATGCAGCAGTCGAACTGGAATTCATCAATGGCCCCGAGGAGGGCCGGCGTTTGGAGGCGGTTGCGGCTGATTTCGCCGGGGGAGGGATGGGCGAGCCCCTTGGCGATGGCGTCCTCGACGGTGCGCACGATAAGCTTGGCCCCCAGCTCTTTGGCGCGGAAATCGCGGAAGGCGATGAGCTCGGGAAATTCGTGGCCGGTCTCGATGTTGAGGAACGGCATGGGGATGTCCGAGGGACGGAAAGCTTTTTCCGCGAGACGAAGGAGGCAAATGGAATCCTTGCCGCCAGAAAAAAGCAGCGCGGGTCGATCAAATTCCGCAGCGACTTCGCGCATGACGTGAATCGCCTCGGTTTCGAGGAATTGCAAATGGTCGAGATGGTAAGAGGACATCGTCTGGTGTCTAGTATCGTTTATGGGTCGTTGGGCAGGCAAATCTTTTTTTGGGATGACGCTGGCCAAGATGATAAACTTCATTGGTCAGCAGGCGCGCGGATTTCCAAGCTTCCGAATTTTCGAACGGCTCGCTCATGTCGCCCCAGATCCTAGCTCCCGGACCCAAGCCCCTGCCTTGCCCCCATTGCCTGTCCACCCCAACTGGCGTGGAGGCCGCATTCGCGCTTGTCGTCGGCTTTGGCGGGATCGAAGTAATCCCATTCATTGGGGAGATGATGCTCGGCCAGGTATTTCTCCATGTCGGCGTCGGTCCAATAAAAGAGCGGGCTGATTTTCAGGGAGTCAAAGTTTTTGTCCTCGCTGACGATGTCCAGGCCGGCGCGGTTGGGGTTTTGCACCTGGCGCAACGCGGTGAGCCAGATGGCCGGGGCGAGTTCCTGCATGCCACGCTGGAAGGGTTCCAGCTTCATGGCGGTGCTGAAGGCCTTGATGCGCTCCTCGTTTTCGGGCGTGGGTTCAGGCATGCCGCCAAAGACGGCGTCGTAGTGGGCGGCGGTGTATTTCGGCAGGAACGGCCGGAGGTTCAGGCCAAGCCGGGTTTTCAATTGCTCGGCATGGCGGTAGGTCGCGGGGCGGTTGTAGCCGTGGTCCACCCACAGGACGGGAATCTCCGGCTGCACCTGGGTGACGAGGTGTAGGATCACCGCTTCATAGGGGCGGAAATTGGTGGAGACAATCGCGCGGCCATTGGCCTGGGCGATGGCCCAGCGGATGATTTCCAACGGCGATTGGGAACGGAGTTCCGTGTTGGCTTGGGCAATTTGGTTGGCGGTCATGGGGCAGTCATCAAGCTTGGTTAATTTTTCAGTTGTTCCACGTCGGCTAGGTCTTTTAATCGTGCGCTGGCTTGCTTGTTTGCGATTAAATCATCAAAGCTGATCAGATTGATCTTTTGGCCGTCAACCACCGCCGTCATGCGCCGGCCGAAGGCGTGGGCAAATTCACCCCCCGAAATTTTCGGGAGAATCTCAATCAGGTTCGGCACGGCGCCAAATCGCGTGACATTTTCCACATCCAAAAACCATTGTGGCGACAGACCGGTTAACTCCGCACCGCCAAAAAACGACCTGATGGCTTGCACCATTCTTGCCGCGTTTTCTGGTGAAACCGCTATCCACACATCAAGGTCGCGGGTGGGGCGAACATAGCCGTAAAAGGCGACTGCATGTCCTCCCACCACGAGATACTCAACCCCAGCTTCGTTTAGACAGGTTAGGAAGTCGCGGAAGTCGGCGCTCAAGTGACTCGGATCCATAGGCGTATTGACGGGCCAGCTCAAGTTGCTGCAATCGTTCCAGCGGTGGCAACGAACGCCACCATGCGCGATCCGCAGCTTCTGCCTCCGCATGGGAGGCAAAGCGCGTAACGACCGGCAATATATGGCGGGTCCGTCCTTCGTTCATGACAATAATTTATAGCAAACTCTTGCCTGTCGCACAATGCACAACCTTGGCGAAAAGCAGGGTCGCGGTGAGGCGCCTCGTTGATCCATATAAAATCAAGGACAGTGTTCAGAGGCCCCCCCAGCGTTTGGCGGGACCTCCGCCAAAAGCACCCGGTGGCACCAGTCGCCGAAGCGTTCGCCGTGGGTGCGTTCCTGGGCAAAGCGGGTGAATACGGGGCGGAAAGTGGTTTCCAGCTCCGCCTCCTTGAAGGCGTCGTTCCAGAGGCGGTTGAGACGGGTGCCGGTGTCGTTGCCGCCCAGCCAGATTTGATAGCGGCCTGGGGCTTTGCCCACAAAGCCGATCTCCGCCATGTACGGCCGGGCGCAACCATTGGGGCAGCCCGTCGAGCGGATGATGATTTCCTCACCCGCCAGTCCCACTTCCGCCAGCAGTTTCTCGATGCGATCCAGAAAACCGGGCAGCATGCGTTCGCTTTCCGCGAGGGCCAGGCCGCAGGTGGGCAGGGCGGGACAGGCCATGGCGGCGGCGTGCAAGGCGGTGGCCTGCTTGTGCGTCTTCACCCCGTAGGCCGACAACAGCATGGCAATGGGGTGTTTGTCGTCATGGCTGACGTTGGCAATGATCACGTTCTGGTTGGCGGTGAGCCGGAACTCCACGGATTGAAACGCGTCGGCAATGTGGCGCAACGCGGTTTTCAATTTATGGCTGCCGGCGTCCTTGATGCGTCCGGAGGCCACAAACAAGCCGAAGAACCAGCGGCCATCCACGGCCTGCCGCCAGTCGAGCAAATCCGACGTGGTCGTGAATTGATGGGGCCGGGCGGGTGCGAAATCCAGGCCGGCGCGTTGGGCGATTTCCGCCCGCGCCCACTCCACGCCCCGTTCGGCGATGACATATTTCAGGCGCGCGTGCTTGCGATCGGTGCGGTCGCCGAAGTCGCGATGCACCGTGAGCACCGCTTTGGCCACGTCCAGGACTTTATCCGCTGGCACAAAGCCGATGACATCGGCCAGGCGCGGATAGGTGGCGGCGTTGCCGTGGCTGCGGCCCATGCCGCCGCCCACGCAGACGTTGTAGCCTATGACCTTGTCCTGCTCAACGATGGCGATGAAGCCGAGGTCGTTGGTGAAGACGTCCAGATCGTTGACCGGGGGGATGACGAAAGCGATCTTGAATTTGCGCGGCAAGTAGGTTTTGCCGTAGAGCGGGTCCACGAAATCCTTGTTTGCTGCCGCGTTCAAATCGAGCTGCTCGCCGTCAATCCAGATGGCGTGATAGGCCTTGGTCTGGGGCGCGAGCGCCAGGGCCACTTCTTGGGCGGTCGCATACACCGCTTCGCGCGCCGGGGTGTAGGCGGGAGTGGGCGGGGCCAGCACATTGCGGTTGACGTCCCCGCAGGCCGCCAGGGTGGAGAGGAGGGAATCGTTGATGCCTTTGACCACGGCGCGCAAGTTGCTTTTGACAATGCCATGGAACTGGATGGTCTGGCGGGTGGTGATGCGCAGGGTGTTGTAGCCGTAGCTCGCGGCCAGGCTGTCAAACGTCGCATATTGCCGCGCGCTCAAAACCCCGCCAGGCACCCGGCTGCGCACCATCATGATGTATTTCTTGCCGGTCTTGCGCAGATCGCGGTCATCCTGCTGGTAGCTGCCGTGGAATTTCAGAAACTGGTTGTCATCCTCGGAAAAATGATCGGTGTTGGCCTCGGCAATGGTCGCGGCGATGGTTCCGGCCAGGGTCGGAATGGCGGCCTTGATTTCCTCGTTGTGTGTCAATTTGACGGTATCAGCGCTCATAAGCGGAGGGTGAGGATAACTTGCGGTAAGCCATTGTTCAAGCCCGGCTTAAAAATATGTCGTGTAGCATTCAAAGTTGGAAAAGTGTGTGCGATCAAAGTTGGAATGGATCAGAAGACGGGACAATGGAGCAGGACAATGGGTTTGGAGTTTTGAACTGGGGCGTGCCGGAGGTAATAG
>Ga0302319_10009044_pt1 | contig 19258 bp, 18 predicted proteins | sample Bog_T0_2_FD_203319 | JGI IMG/M metagenome (GOLD analysis project Ga0302319, IMG submission 203319) | Peat permafrost microbial communities from Stordalen Mire near Abisko, Sweden - Bog_T0_2 | ecosystem: Environmental > Terrestrial > Soil > Wetlands > Peat | place: Sweden: Abisko, Stordalen Mire... | reverse complement strand
TCTGCGCATGAGCAAAGTCAAACAGAAAGTCTCCGGCTGCTTCCGAAAACCCCAATACGCCGAGGCCTACTGCCGCATCTCCAGCTACCTGCAGACCATGGCAAACCGCGGATATAATCCCCTCGTCGCCATCCAACTCGCTCTTTCCGGTCAACTGCCTGCGGAAACGGGTGAGTAGTTACCAAATCGGCTTCCTTAAGATGTGTGGCCGGGCGCTCGACAAATTCCAGCGGATCCCGTTCGCGGTTCTCGAGCATTTGAACGCCCAAGTGGGAGGCTCACCACCAGATCTGGCGACGCTGGGCGCCTTTTACTCGAAATCGCCCCGTATTCTCTATCGACATCAGCAACTCGCGCTCGACGTTCTGGGTCTCGTTCGATTCGAACCCGGAGCGGATGCACCGCGCGTCCTCGATGCCATCTGCGACAAAGTCCGCGCCGGTGTGGATGCGGACCAGCTTCTGACGGAGATCCGAGTAGTTCTGTACGAGCGGCACTTCGTCTTGCCGGCACCACGTGTCATCGGCGATCTCGCGAGGAAAGCGCGCGAGACAGTCGAACGCGAGGTCTCCATGGCGATCGAGCGGTCGATATCCCCAGCAACCCGGGCGCGCTGGGTTGAACAACTCTTTGAGGCGCGTGCCGACGGTATGCCCTGCATTGAATTCCTGCAGGAGCCACCCGGTGCGTTGAACCCGAGCAGCATCACGCGCCAATCCGAGAAAGTCCGGAAGTTGCTCGAAATGAGGATTCCGGAGATTCCGGATTTGCCAGGCACAGAAAAGTATTGGCAGTTGTATGCCTCCAAGATGCGCAACCAACGTCCGACGCGGTTTGCTCAGCGCAAGGAGCCGCGGCGCAGTATCGAGTTGGTCGGTTTCTTGCGCCACTCCCTCGCCGCCCACACAGACACATTGATTCGGATGGTCGATCGGCGGGTGTCCCAGCTCTGGGGACGGGCAAGCAAGAAGGTAAAGGCGGATCAAGGCGCGTTGCCCGCTCTGACGGTGTTGGTCGCGGGCATCCGGCAGGCGATCGGTGAGCAGTCCAAATCCAAGGACGCGCGCTTCGACACCATCGTGAAACTGGTGCGGAGCTATGATGATGGCGATTTGAAACCCGTGAGTATTGCCGCCCGACAACGGACGCTCCTCGTGAAACAGATTCAACAGATTCGCCCCCTCCTGAAGAGTCTGGTCGGGCTCGATCTGAAGGCCGAAAACGCATCTGAGTGGCCTGCATTGATAGCAGCTTGGAAGGAGGCTTACTCACGCGGTGTCGGCGGCTTGACCAATACGATGACGCCGGCCGATTCACCGATTTGGAAGACTCTCCGAGAGGATCCGAACACGACTCCGCGCGACGCCGCCGAAGTCCAGTTGCTCTGGGAACTGCGCCAAGCGCTGCGTCGTCGCACGGTTTATGTGCGAACGAGCCTATCTTATCAAGACCGCGAAGCGATGCTCGATCCGTGCGGATCGAAGATCACCGCTCCACGCCGTGACTACGGCGTCGAGCGTATGACCGATGAGTTGGCTGCCGACATTGAGGAGGGCCTTGAGCGGGTCAGTGAAGCCGTCAAGAGGGGCGAGCTGCGTCTCGATGGCGCGAAGGTGATCGTGCGTCGTCTCGATGCCCAGAGAACTCCACCCGAATTGAGGGGGGTCCGTCGCGAACTGTACAAGGGCTTCCCGCGGGTGCAATTCCCGGACCTGATCATGGAAGTCGATGCGCAGACGCATTTCAGCGCCGAGATCCTCGGTCGACCGGCCGACAACCAGACCGAGCTGCAGCATCTATATGCCGCCATTTTGGGTCAGGCGATGGATCTGAGTGCCAACCGATTGAGCCTGATGGTCGGACTCTCTCCGGAAGGCCTCGCCCACGCAATGCACTTGCTGGAAGACGCCGCTCCATTGAGGCGGGCCAACGAGGCGATCCTCGCATACATGCATTCCCACAATATCACCCGCAACTGGGGAAGCCCCTTCGATTGCGCCGCCGACGCGATGAGTCTCGATATGCCGGAGTATATTTGGTACACGAGCCCGGACCCGAAGCGCCGCGTGCCTGGCGCCGCCACGTATGTTCACACGCACGGCCGTCAGGGTATCTTCAGTGATCGCGCAATTATGATCACGCAGCGGCAAGTGGGTCCGGCAATCGATGGCATACTGGGCCAGGAGATCTCCAAAATCATCCGCATTTACACAGACACCCACGGCTTCTCTGCCTACGGGGCGAGCCTCGCGTGGATCCTGGGGATTCTAATGTGTCCGCGCCTGAAGAACTTCAACGACTGCCGCTTGCACATCCCGACGGGGGACAAGATCCGGGTCCCTGAGAACCTCAAGGATGTCGTCGTCGCCGATGTTTCGTTGAAAGCGATTGAGAAAGGCTGGGCTGGTCATCTCAAAGTGGCCGATGCCGTTATGAGCGGACGGATTTCGGCGACGGAGGCGATTGAAATGCAGGGTGCGGCTCGAAACGGGGACGCCAGCCTCCGCGCGGGCCACGCGCATGGGCTGCTGCTGCGAACCAACGATCTGCTGCGCTCCTACACGGACCCCGACTATCAGCGCGAAAAACTCCGGTACCTCAACCACAATGAGCGAACCCATCAGTTGCAGCGACAAATCCGCCGCGCGGGCTCCGGATCCACACGTGGGAAGCGTCAAGAGGAGCTCGGCGCCCAGTCCCACTGCCTCTCGCTCTGCACGAATCTCGTGATGGCTTACAATACGAGCCATCTGCAACGCACCCTCGACCTTTGGAAGCGGCAATCTGGGCGAGAAGTCGACGCGAAACTCTTGCGGCACATCGCGCCGATGGGCTTCGAGCACATTAACTTCAATGGCGTCATCGTCTTCCCATTCGCGCACTACCGGACGCAACTGTTCGCACCCCAGGGTCGGACTCGCAGCCGTCGCGGTGCCGGTGGCGGCCCTTCCCCTCCACCACCTGGACAGTAGGAACGAGGTGCGTTACTATTGGTAGGTGATCCGATCGTTCAAGGACAAGCGGGCGGAAGCGATATTTCGCGGCGAATTCGTCAAGGGTCTCGACGGAAAGATGCAGCAGCGGGCGCGCGAGAAGCTTAAGTACCTCGATGCGGCGGCAACTCTCGGCGATCTGGCTGTGCCGCCCGGCAACCAGCTCGAGGCGCTCAAAGGCGACCGCAAGGGTCAACATAGCATCCGCGTCAATAAAAAGTGGCGAGTGTGTTTTGTGTGGAAGGACGGCGAAGTAAACGACGCGGAAATCGTCGACTACCACTGACAGAGGCACGAGTATTCATCCATGGCAACCAAGAAACTTCGACCTGTGCACCCCGGCGATATTTTGCAAAATGACTTTCTCGAACCGCTCGGGCTCACTGCCTACCGCTTGGCCAAGCAACTCGGAGTGTCCCGACCAACGATCACTCAGATCGTCGCGCGTCGACGTGGGGTGACAGCAGAAATGGCGTTGCGGCTCGCGCGGTACTTCGGGACCAGCGCCCAGGTGTGGCAGAACCTGCAGTCCCAATACGATCTCGAGGTCGCGACGACGAAGATCGGCAAGGCGGTCATACAGAAGATACGTCCACGCGAATCCGCCGTATCGGATGGGCGATCAGCTGCCGCATGAGCGGACAGACCGTCTTCTAAATAGGTCAGAAAGCGTTGCTTTGAGCCCCTTCGGGTATCTTATTGAATTTACAAGTATTCTCGGTCGGCGCGATGTTCCGCGCCGCACCATCAAAAATACTTTTAGCACGATATGTACGGGGAGGCCTTTTCGTGCGGTCGGCGGAGCAATTGGGCCGGGCGAAGGCGGCTGCGGAAGCGGCGAAGCTGCCGTTCAAGGTATTGGATGATCGGGTGGAGGCGGTCAGTGGATTTGCGGCGATTGGGGCGATGCATCTGGCGAAGGGCCTGGAGTTTCGGGCGGTCGTGGTGATGGCGTGCGACGATGAGGTGATGCCGATGCAGGCTCGGATGGGTGCCGTTGGGGAGGATTCGGATATGAAAGACGTGTATGACACGGAGCGGCAGTTGCTGTATGTGGCGTGCACGCGGGCTAGGGATTTTTTGCTGGTGACGGGGGTGGAGCCGGCGTCGGAGTTTTTGGATGATTTGAGGGTGTAAAGCTAAGGCCTTTGGCGAGCATCATGCCTATGGCCGTCGTACTGTATTGTTTCATTGAAAACTGGTGCACAAAGAGCGTTGCCTATGCAATTTAAGGAACAATTCCAATCTATAGCGCGCGATCTTGTCGCCGAGAAAGCCGTTCCTACCGTCACTGTCCGAGAATTTCTTTCATGGTTTGGCGCCCGGCGGCGCGGCAATGAAATCGTGCGATTGATTCGATCGGCACTCAAGAACGCGGCCCTGGCGACCGAACCTGACTTCGAATCGGCCTTCCTCGACTCCGAGATCGTATTCAAATCGATCGCAGACGTTACAGTGGGCTCGCAGGGACTCTCCATTGCCGTAGGTACCGGAAGTTTGACGGCATCATCGAGCCCTCCGACAACCGAGGCAGGGGAGTCGGATCCGATATTTAGAATCAGCAAACTGAAGGGCGCCAATACCAAACCCGTCTCTGTCAGTCCCAACGCGTCGCTGGGCGAAGCGGTGACAATCATGTTGGCGAACAACTATTCGCAATTGCCTGTGATGAATGGTGACTATACTGTAAAGGGTGTTATTTCGTGGCAATCCATTGGGACGCGGTTGTCGCTGGGCAAGTCGGCGAGTTTGGTCAAGGACCTCATGGATGACGCTCAAGAGGTGCGCGCGAATTCGTCAATATTTCAGGTGATCCCTATCATCGCGGAGTATCAATATGCGTTGGTGAGGGGGCCTGATAACAGGATTACGGGAATATTGACGTCGAACGATCTTAATCTTCAATTCCAGCAATTGGCCGAGCCGTTTCTGCAACTTGGAGAAATAGAAGGACATGTCCGTCAGATATTGGCCGATAAGTTGTCTCCCGCGGAACTGAAGAGGGCGCACGATCCTGACGATCAGGGACATCAAGTGGAAAGTGTCTCCGACTTGATGTACGGGGACTATCTTCGACTGGTGCAGAATCCGGAGTGCTGGGCCAAGTTGGCGCTGCCCATTGATCAAAAGGTGTTTTCCGGCAAGCTGGACGATGTGCGAATTATCCGGAACGATGTCATGCACTTCGATCCAGACGGAATTCCTGACGAGGACCTAGTGACGCTGCGCGAATTCGCTCGCTTTCTTCAGTTGCTGCAAAGCGTCGGTGTCACCTGATGGCGGGAGAGGGGCAGTCGCACATGAGTTGGTTTGCGCGTCTGACCGGATTTGTTGAGACGAGCTACGACGACACCCGCAACAAGTTGTTCGTCGAGGGGAACCGGCTGCGGAAAGTTGGGGGTGTGCTATGCAGCGCGGCACCGTTCTTTCTCGGTACGGAGACCTGGATACCAGCGTTCAAATCGTTCATGTAAGTCTTCGTTGAGCACTTGAACTCGGATCTGCAATAGAAGATGCGCTCCGGCCGGAGTCCATCTCATCTGCTGTTTTTTCACAAATCGCTTGGCAATGACCTGATTGATAGTCGATTCCGCGAACCCCGTGGATATGCGCTCACCGCATCGCCTGCGCTCACCGTAGTTGACGATCCCGGAGGCGTTGTTGTCGATGTATGTCCCGAATTCCTCGAGGGCTCGAGCCAGTTTCTTCGTTACCAGGTTGACAGGCCGTTTTCCCTGCTTATCTTCCTCGATCGCCGCATCCGCTTCGAACATCAAGTCCGTCAACGTTTGATCAGATCGGAACAGGTTACCGTGCCAGAGAAACCATTTCACCCTTTCCAGATCCTTGAGGATACTCTCCTTTGTGATCCCGCATTCATAGGTACCGTTGAATCCGCGCGCCGTCTGCGAGAGCTGTTCGATCCGCATCGCAAGGTGGAACCAGTCGAGGATATGCTCCGAGTTAGGGTAGAGACGGCCTGGTAGTTGCCTGACATTATCGCCGCCGTCCGATAGGAACGTGATCTGTTGCCGTGGCAGGGCTCCCTGCGATTGGAGAACCGCGTGTAGCCGTCGCTTCGGCTTCGCATCGATCTGGCCTACGCCTGCGAATACTTTGGCGGGACCTTCTTGCGGAATACTCTTGCCGGCGATGACCTCGAAGCAATTGGTCGCGCCGGGTCGCCGCTCCCGACCCCGGATGTAACCGCCATCCAGACCGACCGTGATGGGCGGGCCGGGCTCCGGCGACGCTTCGATCTCGAGTTGGCACCCGCCATCGAAGGCGAACTGCTCGGGACCCAGTTCCGACTCAACTCGCTCGGCGGTTTCAAATACCTGAGCGCGAATAGTCTCGTGATTCACACATGCATTGACGGGCAGCACGTCGTGCAGCAGATCGGCAACCGCCGCAAAGGATACGTGCGCCGCCCATTTGGCCTGGAGCAACTCGAGCTCGGGAGCCGTATGGGTCGTCAGCAGGCCCTTCAAGGCGCTGTAGCTCGCCGGCATCGCCGGATCCTCACAAGAGCATCGCATCCAGCGGGGGCTTCGAAGCTTCAGGTCCCCAAAAGCGGAACGGAATCGCAGGGGGTGGTAGCCCTTGATCGTCCGAGGGCGGTGGCAGTCCGGACAAGCTCGGTGACTCTGGAGATGCTCTGCGAGTTGCTGGCGTACGAGCTGCTCCTGCAGAGCATTCAGGATCAACTTCGCCTCCTCCAGTCGGAGCCCCACATCTTCAATCCGGTCGCACGAGCGTTCAATCGTCTGGACTGACACGGTGAGCGGCAGTCCTTCGGCGGTTTCGATCAACGCTTGGATTGTGACTTTCATCGAGAGCCTCCTCATAGGGACCGGTCGCCAGTTTGGCGAGCGCGCGATTAATCAGCTTTCGGTCAAACCGGTCCGGGTCGTATGCGCTGGACTCCTGCGGTTCGTCATTCTCCAATTCGTCCATCCAAGCGTCGAAATCTTCAGTCGATCTGCCGTGGTTGGCCATGAATGCCGCAGGACCCCCGCAGTCCTCCGGCGGCGCGGCGCGTTTGCCGGCGACACAGACCGGGTAAGTCTTTCGCGGGTCGCTGGGCAACGTCGCCTCGAGGCGCAGATCGTGAATCCACGCATCCCCAAAATCGTATTCGTAGGTGAATCGCTCGAGACGGCGCAGGCTCAGAACGTCGAGCCGTACGCCATTGGCGTCGATTCCGATCAGCCCGCCGCCGTCGCGGTAGACGGCATATTCTCGGCCCCGGATTTCAAAACGGTTAAGATGGACGTCGTCCCAACCAAAGGCGACCTGCAGCGCCTCGTGCAGTTGCGCAACCGTGCTGTCGCTGCGTACCAAAAGGCGCCTCCATATCAGTGGGCTGATTCCGCGCAGGACCATGCGAAGCTGGAAGATTTGGACTTCCGGAGCAGCTTTTACCGCCATGCCGCCAGCGTACACTTGTGCGCCGCACACCCCCAACTTTCTGCTGCTCTCCTTCGGACGTTCGAGCGCGTCCGGGGACCCTCAAATCTTGGGTTTGTGTGCGGCGGTGGCCAAGGCCAGGCTGAGGGCCGCAGCGGAAGCCCAGAGAGGTGGCAGTGTTTGAGTCAATTCCACTGCCGCTGCCATTGCAGGCATCGCCGCTCCGCATAATGCAATGGCAGCAGCGATCCGCCGCGAGATCCGGCCGACACAAAGTTTACGGTGCCGCATCGTTAGGCGCATGGCCGCAACTCCGCTTTTGCCGGACCACGACGACCATGACTGCACCGAACCAACAATTCTCCTCGGCCTCGCGACTGTTTCATCGCGGGGAAACGGGGCCGGCGATGCACATGGTTCAGTTCGATCTCCAAACTCTGGGCAGCGACCGGGTGACTGGGCGAAGTCGTTTCCGGGTGTTCAACGCGCCACCCCTCCGTGGGCGATGCTGCGGCTGCGAACACCGGCAGGCGTCCGCAGCGATACAAGCGAGCAGACGGACCCGCGACTCCATAGGGCCAACCACGGACCGTGCTTTGCCGCCGCAAATCGTAGACGTAGGCGTCCCACGGCAGACTCACGAGCCAACCCCCGATTTCGTTGTCCAGGTTATTGGCGCGGTAGGGGCGCAGCGCCAGCGCTCGGCGATGCGCCCACACCGCGCGCGCGGTAGCGCTCAATTCCTGCAGCCAGGCGAGGGTCTGGCCGCGATGCGCGTATTCACGGAGCGTCGCGATGAACCCCTGTAGATCATCGCTGACGTGCACGGCGACTTGCGGCTCGGGAAAAACACACCACACGGGACCCGATAATTCCTGGTCGCCCACTTCCGCAATCCAGCGCCGCCCGGCGTCGTCGATCGCCATGGTCAGGCAGGGCTGAAACACGCAACACGGCTCTTTGGTAAACCAGCATCCGGTAAAATCGATGGACCCGAGTTCAGTGTCCGCAAGCCCGCAGCAGGTGGCGAGCAGTGCCTCCATGGATGGATGGATAATGCCGGGGTAGGTCGATTTGAGCGCTTGAATGACCGCGGGACGAAGTCCCGGCAAGGCTCTGACCGGAAGCGCTTTGCCGGCGGCATCAACCCAGGGCGTCGAGATCAAGGAAGTCATCGTGTCAGGTGTTGACATGCTGAATACCTCTTAAGATCGCTAAACCAATGGTCTCCTGTTTAAGTCAAAAGGGCCTTCACCGTCCAGACGAGTGCCCCTCTAAACGATGAAGGCGGCACATAATTTAGCCCAACAGATATATTTTTCAAGGGGGCGCGCGCGGGGATTGGAACCGAGCCGCGAATGCCGATCCGCCGCGGCGGGGTACGCCCGCTGCGCATTGCGGCGCATTATCTTGATGGCGCGGATTCATCAGAAATTCATGAAAAGAGACTCTTGAAAGTCGCGGGCGCTGCTCTATATGGCCCAAGTCAATGGTCTATTTCTTGGAGGTAACGACCATGAATGTTCGAGATCTAGTCCCCTGGTCTCGGGGTGATCGTGAGCGTAGCCCCGCGAACCGATCTGATTCGCTCCACCCGGTCTTGAATCTGCACCGGGAAATGAACCGTCTTTTCGATGACGTGTTCCGGACTTTTGACGACTACCGACTCTTCGCAGGCCCCAGCGGATGGCCCAGCCTGGATGTCGAGGAAACCGACAATGAGTACCGGGTCACGGCTGAGCTTCCGGGCCTCGAGGAACGCGACGTCGAAGTGCTGCTTCAAGACGGCCTGCTAACCGTGCGGGGCGAAAAGAAGGTGGACTCTGAGAATCGCAATCGTACTGACAGCGAGCGGTTCTACGGTCGCTTCGAGCGCCGGATCTCGCTCGATCGGGATGTTGATGAGGCCGCCGTGAGCGCCACGTTCAAGAATGGCATTCTGCAGGTGACAGTTCCGAAGAGCGCGCGCGCCGTTGAACGTTCGAAGCGTATACCCATCAACGCTGCCAAAACGGAGGGTAAACCGCATTAGTGGATGTCGGGTGGATGTGCGTGCTGTCGCGCACTTCCACCCACCAGAGTTTATTGAAATTCCTGCTTCCATCAACGACCAACCGAAAAGGAGGTTCTATGAATATTCGACCACTGCACGACCGACTCATCGTCAAGCGCGAAGCCGAAGAGCGTAAGTCTCCCGGCGGTATCGTTATTCCGGACACTGCAGCCGAAAAACCCATCTTCGGGAAAGTAGTCGCCGTCGGCAAGGGCAAGATCTTGGAGAACGGTGAAGTGCGACCCCTGGACATTGCAAAGGGCGACAAGATTCTATTTGGCAAATATTCCGGCACCGAAGTCAAGGTGGACGGCGAGGAGTTCGTCGTGATGCGCGAGGAGGATGTCATGGCGGTCGTTGAGGCCGGCCAAGACGCGTGAGAGTCTCGAAATACTCAACATAATCAACTTTACAATCCATTATCTACTGGAGGATTAGGCAATGGCTGCCAAGGACGTACGCTTCAGCGACGACGCCCGGCAACGGATGTTCAAGGGTGTAAATATTCTGGCGAATGCCGTCAAGGTGACGCTGGGACCGAAGGGCCGCAACGCGGTGCTCGACAAGAGCTTCGGCGCCCCGACCGTCACCAAGGACGGCGTTTCGGTCGCGAAAGAGATCGAGTTGAAGGACAAGTTCGAGAACATGGGCGCGCAGATGGTGAAGGAAGTCGCTTCCAACACGTCTAACGAAGCCGGCGACGGCACCACCACGGCGACCGTGCTGGCGCAGGCCATCATCCGGGAGGGTTTGAAGTCGGTTGCGGCCGGCGCGAATCCGATGGACCTGAAGCGGGGCATCGACCTGGCGGTCGCCTCCGCCACCGAGGAGCTGAAGAAGCTCTCCAAGCCGTGCAAGGATCCGAAGGCGATCGCGCAGGTGGGCACGATCTCGGCGAACTCGGACGAGAGCATCGGCAAGACGATTGCGGATGCGATGGCGAAAGTGGGCAAAGAGGGCGTGATCACCGTCGAGGAGGGTTCGGGCTTGCAGAACGAGCTCGAAGTCGTGGAGGGCATGCAATTCGACCGCGGCTATCTGTCGCCGTACTTCATCAACAATCAGCACAGCCAGAGCGCCGAGCTCGACAAGCCGCTGATCCTGCTGGTGGACAAGAAGATCTCCAACATCCGCGAACTGCTGCCGCTGCTCGAAGCGATCGCCAAGGGCGGGCGGCAACTGCTGATCGTGGCCGAGGACGTGGAAGGAGAGGCGCTGGCCACCCTGGTGGTCAACACGATCCGCGGCATCGTCAAGGTCGCGGCGGTCAAGGCGCCGGGCTTCGGTGATCGTCGCAAGGCGATGCTGCAGGACATCGCGGTTCTGACCGGCGGCACGGTGATATCCGATGAGGTCGGCCTGTCGCTCGAGAAGGCGACGATCAACGATTTGGGCGAAGCGAAGAAGATTCTGGTGGAGAAAGAGAACACCACCATCATCGACGGGGCCGGCAAGGCGGCGGACATCAAGGGCCGCGTCGACAGCATCCGTGCGCAGATCGAGGAAGCGACCAGCGAGTATGACAAGGAGAAGCTGCAGGAGCGCGTTGCCAAGCTGTCCGGCGGCGTGGCCGTGATCAAGGTCGGTGCCGCGACGGAAATCGAAATGAAGGAGAAGAAGGCGCGCGTCGAGGACGCCCTGCACGCGACCCGTGCGGCGGTCGAAGAGGGCGTGGTGCCCGGCGGTGGCGTGGCCCTGGTGCGGGCGTTGAAGGCCATCGAGAAACTGGTCGGCGCCAACGAGGATCAGACCACGGGTATCAAGATCCTGGCCCGCTCGATCGAAGAGCCGCTGCGTCAGATCGTGACCAATGCGGGTGAGGATGCTGCGGTGGTTCTGAACCGTGTGCGCGAAGGCAAGGGCACGTTCGGCTACAACGCCGCGACCAGCGAATACGGCGACATGATCGAACTGGGCATCCTCGATCCCACCAAGGTGACGCGTCTGGCTCTGCAGAACGCGGCCTCGGTGGCGGGCCTCCTGCTCACCACGGAAGTCATGATCGGTGAGGCACCGAAGGAGGAGGGACATTCGCACTCTCCGCCCGCCAGCGACATGGGCGGGTTGGACATGTAGAAGGTGTCGTCATGGCGGGCACAGGCCCGCCATGACACTCTTGTAGCGGTGCGCACCTGGGAGGGCCGTCATGAGCCTCGAGATCCGAGCTCCGACGCTGCTGGCATTGAGCGCATTGTCAATGCTCATGCCTTGTGCACAGGGCCGGGCGCTGGACGTGCGAACCGCATCGAGGGATGCGGCTGCGCCGCGAGAGATCACACCCCGCGGCGAACTTGCCGGCGATGAGAAGGCGACCATCGATCTCTTTGAGCGGTCGCGCACGTCCGTGGTGTTCATCACGACCAAGCAGGCCGTCGTGGATTTCTGGAGCCGTAATGTCATGACGGTGCCCCGCGGAACGGGCTCCGGATTCATCTGGGACGATGCCGGCCACGTCGTCACGAACTTCCACGTCATCCAGGGTGCGAGCGACGCGTTCATCAAGCTGGTTGACGGCCGGAGCTTTCGGGCCAGCTTAGTGGGCGTTTCGCCTGAACACGACATCGCAGTCCTGAAGATCGGCATCGGTTTCAACGGCCCACGGCCGATTCCCGTCGGCACGAGTGGTGACCTGAGGGTAGGACAACGAGTGTATGCGATCGGCAATCCGTTCGGTCTCGATTGGACGCTGACCTCGGGAATCGTCTCCGCTCTGAATCGATCGCTCACCGAAGACGACGGCAGTTTGCTCGAACACTTGATCCAAACCGACGCGGCAATCAACCCCGGTAATTCTGGCGGGCCCTTGCTCGACTCGGCCGGCCGTCTGGTCGGCATGAATACCGCCATCTATAGTCCGAGCGGCGCCGCGGCCGGCATCGGGTTCGCGGTGCCCGCCGATACCGTAAATCGCGTCGTGCCGTCTCTCGTCCGCAGTGGCCACTACGAGCAACCTTCGATCGGAATCAGGGTTGATGAGCGGTTGAACGAACGATTGGAGGAGGCTACCGGTATCGATGGCGCGTTCGTGCTTCGGGTCGCGAAGGGCTCATCCGCCGAGCAGGCCGGGCTCCAGGCCGCCAAACTGTCCCGGGAGGGCGAGTTCATCGAAGGCGATATCATCGTCTCCGTCAACGGCCAGAAGATCGAGTCGGTCGCCCGCCTGCTCGCGACCTTGGACGATTACCGAATTGGCAATACGGTTAGGCTCGGAGTGAAGCGGGGCAAGAAGCTCATCGAAATCCCGGTGCGATTGCAGGCGGCAAGCCAGCCGTAGCGGAGTGCTCGCGTGGCTCCGCTCCCAAGGCACGTCCAGCTAGCAGTCGCATAGCAACGCAATTCTCCGGCGCAAGATGTTCGATTCTCTCAAGTGAAGCCGTTGCCGCTCACACCACGGGCTTCGGCAGGGCGTTCACGAAATGTCGGTCGCAACACCGGCATGGTGATGGTTGGCACCACACGAGAGACCCCGGCTTTCGCGGTCGATGCCATTGATCGATGGTGGCGTACCCGGGGCAGCAAGGACTATCCCGGTGCCGAGCGCCTGCTCATCCTGGCCGACTCCGGCGGCGCGAACAGCGCCCGCTCCCGGGTCTGGAAATGCGATCTGCAGCAGAAGATTTGCAATCGCCATGGCCTGAGCGTTACCGTCCACCACTACCCACCTGGAGCATCGAAGTGGAATCCCATCGAGCACAAGTTGTTCAGCGAAATCAGCAAGAACTGGCAGGGCGTGCCGCTGGAAAGCTACGAGACCGCCATCAACTATATCTCCTCCACCGCGACCCGAACGGGTCTGAAGGTCAAGGCCGTCTTGAACTCCAAGATCTATGAGACCGGCGAGACCGTCTCCAACGAAGAAATCCAGATGCTCCGCATCCGGTTACACAAAACACTCCCCGAATGGAACTACACGATCAAACCTCAGATCTGACAATCCAGGATGTGAAGTTATTTTGCGCGGTCCCTTACTCTGCGAAAAAGGCACGTGCGGTAACCTACAATTCTTGGGGCGGACGCAGCTGCCGCCGACGTTGAGTGCGCTCGCGATCAGCGAGTTTTTCACATTGGATCCCGGTGAGCTTCGAGCGGTGCTGTCTCGATACGGCGTCGATATGCGGCTCGGCAGTGCGCTGCAGATCGGCTTTCTGAAGATGTGCGGCCGGCCTCTCGACAAATTGCAGCGGGTGCCGATCCCGGTCCTCGAGCACCTGAGTGCGCAAGTTGGCGGATCGCTGCCGGAGATCGCAACCTTGCGGACCATCTACGGTCAGCGCCGCCAAACGCTGTTCGATCATCAGCAATTTGCACTCGATATACCCGGCTTGACGCGTTTTGAGATCATTTCAGATGCGCCCCGTGTCCTCAATTCGCTTTGTGACGAGGTCCGCGCGGGTGTTGATGGCGACAAATTGCAGGCCCAGGCGCGCGTCATTCTGTACGAGCGCCGATTCGTGATTCCGGCACCACGAACGTTGGGCGAACTCGCAAAGCGGGCGCGCCGGACTGTTGAGCAAGAGGTGCGTGTTGCTATCGAGCGAGCCATACCGGTCGTGGTGCGCGACGGTTGGATTGAAAAGCTATTCGAGGTTCGCACCGACGGCACGGCACTGCCGGAGTTCCTCCAAGAACCCGCAGGATCGCTCCGAACGAAGGACATTACGCGCGAAAGTGACAAGGTCAACGCGTTACTCGCAATGAAAATCGGCGATATGCCGGATCTGCCCGGTACGGAACGATATTGGCAGATGTACGCGACGCGGATGGGCAACCAGCGACGATCGCGTTTCGCACAACGAGCGGAGCCGCGGCGAAGCATCGAACTCATAGGCTTTCTGCGTCATTCACTCGCCGCACATACTGATCGACTCATCCGTATGGTCGACCGCCGCGTTTCAAGGCTCTGGGGACAGGCGAGCAAACGGGCCAAGGCGGATCAAGGCGCCTTGCCGGCGCTCCAGGTCCTGCCCTCGCAGGTACGCCAGACGATCAACAAGAAGAGTCAAACCAAGTCGAAGCGCTTCGATGCCATAGCGGAGCTCGTGCGCCGTTATGACGCCGGGGAAATGAAGCCGCCGAGCATCGCCGCGCGCCAACGCGCCATCCTCGTCGCCGAGATCAGGCAAATTCGCCCCCTCATGAAGGGCCTTGTCGGTCTCGATCTTCACGGCGACGACCCCTCGCATTGGCCGGCACTGATTACGGCATGGAAAGACGCTTTCCAACACGGGAAGGAGGGCCTCACGACCGCGATGGCCCCGCCGAAGTCCGGGGTTTGGGAACAATTACGAGAGGAATCGAACGCAAACCCGCGCACGACGGCCGAGGTACAACTCCTCTGGGAGTTGCGACAGGCGCTGCGCGGCAGGACGGTGCATGTGCCGTCGAGCCTGTCCTTCAAGTCGCGCGCCAAGATGCTCGACCCGCGTGATTCGTCGATCCGCGCGCCGCGCAGCGAGTACCCGGTCAAACAGATGCTCAAGGAACTGATCGCGGAGATCGAATTCGGTGTCGAGCGGGTGAGCGAAGCCGCCGAGCGCGGTGAACTCAAGATCGACGGCACCAAGATCAAGGTACGGCGATTGACGGCACAACGGACTCCGACCGATCTGCAGGGCGTGCGGCGCGAGTTGTATGGCGCGAATCCCCGCGTCCAGTTTCCCGACCTCATCATGGCGGTGGATGCGGAGACCCATTTTAGTGCGGAGATCCTGGGGCGACCTGCCGACAACGAGACGGAACTGCCGCATCTTGAACGTGCCGCGCGACACGGGCGCATTCGCGCTCATCTACTCCACGCAAGTGGCGGACGGCTACAAACTGACGATGCGAGCGACCGATTCGTACACCGGATCGTCGACGGATACGGCCTACTACTTCGGTGTCAAGTTGCCGTCCTACAGCATCGTCGCGGCTCGAGCGAGCTTGTCCCACGACGCCTGGTCGACGACACTGTTCGTCGATAACCTGACCGACAAACTGGCGCTGATGACGGCCAACAACACCACGTTCCAGTTCAACGTCCCGCAGTTGATTCGCTATACCGTGAATCAACCGCGCACCGTGGGTGTTCAACTCGATTATCACTTTTGAGTGGAGACCGTATGACGAGGCGACAAAGTTTGAGCGCGTGCAGTTTGAGCGGGTGCGTCGTGATGCTGGCGGTGTCGGGCGCCTTGCCGACGGCGAAGGCGAGGGCGGAGCAGGCTGCCAGTTCGGCCGTTGTCCTGCACGCCGCCCGCCTGCTCGAGGTCGATACGGGGCGTCTCGTGACTCCGGGAGAGGTGTTGATCGACGGCGAGCGCATTGTAGCCGTGGGTTCTTCCGTCAAGCATCCGAACGGAGCGCGGCTCATGGATCTCGGGGACACCACGCTGCTGCCCGGACTCATCGATGCGCATGTGCATCTGTTTCTGCACCCAGGCTCCGGCGAAGACCTGCAGACGGTCGAGGAATCGGTGCCGCAGCGCACCATCCGGGCTGTGCTTGCGGCGCGGGCCGATCTGATGGCGGGGTTCACGGCGGAGCGCGACATGGGCACCGAAGGGGCGGGCTCCGCGGACTCCGCCGTGCGGGACGCGATCGACCAGGGCGAGATCCCGGGGCCGAGGCTGCTCATTTCCGGCAATGCGGTCGACATTCTCGGTGGGCATGAGGACGCCACTCGATTCAACCCGGAACAGCATGTCCTGTCGAATGCCAGTTACGCCAATACCGCCGACGAGCTGGTTGCACTCATCCGTCAGCAGCACAAAGAGGGTGCGAGTTTCGTGAAGATTTACCAGACGGGTCGCGAAAGCATGCACCAGGGCGTGCTGCGCACGCCGTATCAATACACCGCTGCCCAGCTGAGTGCCGCGGTTCAAGAGGCGGCCCGTCTCGGGGAAAGCGTTGCGGTGCACGCCAACGGGGAGCCGGGGACCCTGTATGCGGCCCAGGCGGGCGTCGCATCGATCGACCACGCCACCCAGCTGAGCGAAGAGACCATGCGGATCATGAAGGAGAAGCATATTCCGGCGGTCCCGACCTTTACGGTATTCGAGTATTTCGCGAACGCACTGACCGGCGCCGCGCAGGCGACGCTGCGCGAGCAGGTAGACTACAAGATCAAGGAATTCAAGAAACAGCTTGCCGCCGGGATTCCCTTTGCCGTCGGCTCGGACGTGGGTCCCTTCGAGCATGGAACCCAGGCGCGCGAATTGGAGTTGATGGTGAAATACGGCATGCGGCCTCTCGCCGTGCTTCAGGCCGACCTGATCAACGGCGCGAAGCTGCTGGGCTTGGGCGGCCAGATCGGTGAGCTCAAACCGGGCTATTACGCGGATATCGTCGCGGTTCCGGGGTCACCTCTCGACGACATCACGGCGGTTGAACATGTCTCGTTCGTGATGAAGGGGGGCGTCCTTGAAAAGCTGCCCGCGGGGTTCTCACCTCGATGAAACGCAGAATTCTCATGCAAGCGGCTGCGCTCCGCGTGCTCTTCGACTGGCTGCCTCGCCGTGCACGATCCGCCGTGACGGCGAACGGCGAGGAACAGCGCGAACTCCTGATGGTGATCGGGGAAGTGGCGTTGCCCACCAGTCTCGGCGCCGCGTTGATGCAAGTCCTGCCGCCGGCAACCGCCGCAGTCCTGCTGGGCGCCATCGTGATGGCTCCGATTTCGGTGTTTCCCTGGATCCGGGCTCCCAATCCCAACCGGCGTCTAATGGGCGAAAGTTTCAGCGAATTCTTCCGGGACGTCATGCGACTCCTGAAAAACCGCGATGTATTGATCGCCATCGTGTTGTTCATCGCACCCGCAGCCACGTTTTCGCTGACGAACTTTCTCACGGGATTGGGCGACGAGTTTCACGCGCCGGCACCCTTCGTCGGTTTGGTAGGTGGCGCCGGCGTGCTGTTGGGAGGAATCTGCGGGTGCCAGGGTTTCCGGCTGATCGATCGCCTGCTGCCACTGAGGTTCCTGTATCTCGCGGTCGGGGTCGCGGGATCACTCTTCACGCTCGCATTGATCGTCCTGCCGCATACGCCCGCAGCATTCGCGGTCGCCCTGATCGGCGAGAACGTCTTCCAGGCGCTCGCGATCACGGTCTCGACGGCGATCGCGTTCGAAACGATCGGCCAGAGCAATCCTCTCGCCGCAACGAGCTATTGTCTGATGAACTCGGCATTCAATGTACCGGTCTCTTACATGCTCCTGGTGGACAGCGCAGGCTACGCCTGGCACGGGATCGCGGGGGGTTACGCCGCGGATGCCGGCGTGAGCCTGATCGCGAGTCTCTGCCTCGCGATGCTACCGATCTGGGTGGTACGTCGGCGGGGAAATCACCATCGCGACTTCCTCCCGATCGGCTGAACGTCAGGGGCGAAGTTCAGGCCGGCCCGGACGATTCGTTCGAAAACTGCCACGGTGCCAAATAGGGAGCACCACTGACTGAATTGGTTGATCGGACGCAGCGGAATACAGTTTACTGAGCGAGCACTTTGCCCCGACGGAAGTGCTGGATCTAACGAGGCATCTCTGCGCTGTGGCCGGTGTTCGCACGGGTGGTACCTATGATCCTACTCACGGCTCGCGGTCATCGAACTCGGCGAGCACCGCTTCGCCAATGAGGTCGACGAACGGCTTGAGCCCCGATGTAAAGCGGTCGCGGGCGCCGGGATCGCACAGGGCGGCGTCGAGTGCGCCGTTGAGTTCGTAGGCATCCACATCGTAGCCGGCATCACCCATCGCGGCGCTGACCGCCTCGACGTGCGCGCCGCCCGCTTGGTAAACGCCCGGCGCGAAATCCGGGTCGATTTCCAGGTTTTCGGGTTCTTCGTACGATTGCCGGCATCCCTCCGCGTTCGTCGCGTGATAGTTCCGACACGTCTGGGGGCGAACCAAATAGACGCTACAGCTTCCGTGGCTCAAAAATGGGCACTCGAGGTTGCGAGCGACTCGCTCATCCTCCCCCAGATCCTTGAGCGCCGCGCTATTCGCACGAACCTCCGCATAAACGCGGGCTCTCTCTTCGGGCGTGAAAGACTGCTCGACGAACTCCAGGATTCTGAAAACCTCCGCCGCACGAACATCGACCGTGAAATGGCAGCACCACGCGCAGCCCGCGCGACAGGCGAGCGTGCCAACGTCCGCCGCGGCGGCGATCCGGGCGTCATGGCGCTGCTGCGAATTCACGAACGCGGGGAGCACTCCCAAGTCGCGGATCTCATCGCCTGCGCGCAGTCGCTCCCGTTCCAATATGCCGCGAACAAGGGCGATATCGAGGGTAAATTCCATGGCTCGATCTTAACCCCGATCCCGCATGGCGGCACAGCGCGATATACTGCCGCCCATGGTGCGACGTGACGTAATGGCCGATCTTTCCTTCTCTGAGGGGCGGATGGTCATTGCTTGCTGCGCTTCTGCAGCGGGTGCAAGTCCCGTCCCGGTAAGCATCGGTGCGCCGGGTAGCAGGCCCCAGGTATTGGAGGGAGACCTCTGTGCCCGAGCGGGGTATCACAAGCCCGTGAGGGGGCGAAAGCCCCGCAACGGGGAGCGAACACGCGGGCCGCAACATCAAGTGAAGCCTGCAGCCTCGACACAGTTACAACCCGGAGGCCGAGCCGATCATGTCACGGCAAAGGCAACATTGGGGGCGAGAGAACCGAAGCTCGCGTCCAACTCCGGCGGGGTATGGGGTGCAGCACGCGTGACAGGAGGAGTGTGGAACACGAGAGACCCGTCTGCACGGCCATGGTCGTGGCAAGGTGATTCGTATAAGCCAATGGCGAAGGCGAGCACTGTGCAGCGGGAGTCCGAGGGGAT
>Ga0302319_10009042_pt1 | contig 19261 bp, 10 predicted proteins | sample Bog_T0_2_FD_203319 | JGI IMG/M metagenome (GOLD analysis project Ga0302319, IMG submission 203319) | Peat permafrost microbial communities from Stordalen Mire near Abisko, Sweden - Bog_T0_2 | ecosystem: Environmental > Terrestrial > Soil > Wetlands > Peat | place: Sweden: Abisko, Stordalen Mire... | reverse complement strand
CAAATTAGGATACTACCCGGGCGCGGGCAGGGCAGATGTCACTATGCCGAAACGCTTTCCACGAGGGAGTGGGGCTTCGGTGCGCCTGCATGGGCGTGGCGCCTTGGCTGAAGATCCGATTGTTCCAGGTTCTGAGCGCTTTCTGCCGTTTGCAGATGGAGTTCCATCAGTTTCCGCGCCTGAACGGGATCGTGCGCCCGGATAGCGCGGAAAATCTCGCGATGCATCTCGGCCATATCGCGCAGGTAGTGCGCGCGCTGGACAGTTTTGCGCCGCTTTTCATACATGGCGGTGGTAATGGTCTCAATGATGGCAGCCAGAATGGGATTGCCGGAGGCCTTGGCGACGATGCGGTGAAACAGCACGTCGTGCTTGAGGAAGTCCGCGGGGCTGTCCGCGCTGGCGAACATGTCGGCGACCTGTTCGGCCAACGCTGCGTGGTGCTCCTCCTTGCCCCGTTCGGCGGCGAGCGCGGCAAGGCTGCTTTCAATAATCAAGCGCGCCTCAAACATCTGAACTCGGCTGGACCATCCTTGATAAAGGTACCGACTCCGTGGCGCACGTTCATTACACCCATCGCCACCAGGTAGCCAATGCCGGTGCGCAGGCTGGCGCGGCTGATTTTGAGGGTACGAGCCAACTCTCGCTCGGGCGGGATTCTGTCGCCGGGTTGCAATGCGCCTTTTTCCAGCAGGGCGCGGATGTGGTTGACCACTTGCCTGGTCCGGTCGGTATCGGGCGCATCCTGCTTCAGATCGGGCATAAGGGCAAGATTCCAATCATATTACGGCAAATTTGAACATTATTAGAGTAACACTGGAGGCCGCATTTGGATATATTAATTTGGCAACAATTGCGGTGTTCATGTATGCTTGTGGTCAGACCTCGTGTCCGTGCCTCCTGCTGTTCATTCATGGCGCTGGACTAAACTGAAACTGGCGGGATGCCGATCAAGCCATTGCAGATTTTCATCATTCCAATTGAGGAACAGGAGTAAAAGGCAAATGAGTCATGGACTGAATATCCGCAAGGATGCGGAGCTGGATTTTCTGTCGCTGGGGGCGCTGGTGCACCGGCTCGATCCGGGGATCATACCCTTCCGCAAGGCAACCGAGTGTAAGATTCACGTCAGCGGCGGCGAGTTCAATGTGGCAGCCAACCTTTCGGATTGCTTTGGCTTGAGGACGGCAATCGCCTCGGCGATGTCGGACTATCCAATCGGCGATCTGATCGCGGAACGGGTGCGCGCCATGGGCGTGAAGCCGTTCTACAAGCACTTCAAGCACAATGGGGTGAACGGGCCGAACATGGCCACCGTCTATAGCGACCAGGGGCACGGGGTGCGCCCTCCGGTGGTTTTCTACAACCGCTGCAATGAAGCGGCGGGGCTACTGAAGCCGGGAGATTTTGACTGGAAGGCGATCTTTGCCAAGGGCGTTAAATGGGTTCATAGCGGCGGCATTTTTGCGGCTCTTTCGCCGACTACGGCGCCGCTGGCCGCGGAGATGATGAAGGAAGCCAAGGCGGCGGGCGCCATCACTTCGTTCGATCTGAATTTCCGCGAGAAGCTGTGGAATATCCATGGCGGCGCGGAGAAGGCCGTGGAGACCATCGGCAAAATCGTCGAGAACGTGGACGTGCTGGTGGGCAACGAAGAGGACCTGCAGAAGGGGCTGGGCATTCCAGGGCCGGAAGTCGCGGCAAAATCGAAGCTGGACCCCAGCGTGTTTTTCGGCATGATCGACAAAGTGGTGAAGAAGCATCCGCATGTGAAGGTGGTGGCCACGACGCTGCGCGATGTTCACACGACCAACCATCATAGCTGGAGCGCGGTGGCGTGGATTGACGGCAAGACTTATACCGCTCCGACGGCTGAGCTGGATGTAGTGGACCGGGTGGGCGGCGGCGACGGGTATGCGGCTGGATTTATTTATGGCCTGCTGACCGGGGAGACGCCGGAAGAGGCAGTGAAGCTGGGATGGGCGCATGGCGCGCTGCTGACCACATTCCCCGGCGACACAACCATGGCAACCGTGGATCAGGTGCGAGCCTTTGCCAAAGGCGGCTCGGCGCGCATTCAGCGTTAACAAGTAATTCAGAAAGGTTTTGGAGATAGTATGTCAGACGCATCGTGTGATATTGGCCTGATTGGCCTCGCTGTGATGGGACAGAACCTTGTCCTCAACATGAACGACCACGGCTTCAAAGTGGCCGTTTTTAACCGTACCGTATCCAAGGTGGACGACTTCATAGCCGACGAAGCCAAGGGCACGCAGGTGGTGGGCGCCCATTCGTTGGAAGAGTTCGCCAAACTTCTGAAGCGGCCGCGCCGCGTGATGCTGATGGTCAAAGCCGGTGACAGCGTTGATCAGACGATTGAGCATGTGCTGCCCTTTCTTGAGAAGGGTGACATTATTATTGACGGCGGGAACTCGCTGTATACCGATTCCAACAGACGGACCAAAGCCCTGGCCGAAAAAGGAATTCTGTTCATCGGCACCGGTGTTTCCGGCGGCGAAGAGGGCGCGCGCTTAGGCCCTTCGATTATGCCGGGTGGGAACCCTGCTGCGTGGCCGCACGTGAAGGCGATTTTCCAGGCTATCGCCGCCAAGGTCGAAGACGGAACGCCCTGTTGCGACTGGGTGGGCGAAAACGGCGCTGGTCACTACGTCAAGATGGTCCACAATGGCATCGAGTACGGCGATATGCAGTTGATCTGCGAGGCCTACGACCTGCTGCAACGCGGGCTTGGCCTGACAGCCGATGAGCTGCACACGGTTTTTGCAGAATGGAACAAGGGTGAACTGGACAGCTACCTGATCGAGATTTCCAGGGACATCTTTGCCAAGAAGGACGAAGACGGCAAGCCGATCGTCGATAAGATTCTGGACGCGGCCGGCCAGAAGGGCACGGGCAAGTGGACGGCGATCAGCGCGCTCGATCTCGGTCAGCCGCTGACTCTGATCGGCGAGTCTGTCTTCGCGCGCTGCCTGTCTGCGCTGAAGGAAGAGCGCGTGGAAGCGTCGAAGATTTTGCAGGGGCCGACAACCAAGGCTGCTGTGGGCGACCGCGCTGAATTCATCGAGAACGTGCGGCGCGCACTTTACTGCTCCAAGATTGTTTCCTATGCGCAGGGTTACATGTTGCTGAAGGCGGCGGCCAAGGAGAATGGCTGGAATCTGAACTTTGGCGGCATCGCGCTGATGTGGCGCGGCGGATGCATCATTCGCAGCCAGTTTCTGGGCAAGATCAAAGAATCTTACGACAAGAAGCCCGCGCCGGAGAATCTGCTGCTGGACAGCTTCTTCACCGCGGCGATCAGCAAGTACCAGGCGTCGTGGCGCAAGGCGCTGGTTCATGCCATCGAGCTGGGCATTCCCACGCCCGTGTTCTCCTCCCCGCTGTCCTTCTTTGACGGATATAGAACCGGCCGGCTGCCCGCCAACTTGTTGCAGGCGCAACGCGATTACTTTGGCGCGCATACGTACGAGCGCACCGACAAGCCGCGGGGCGAGTTCTTCCACACTAACTGGACCGGACGCGGCGGGCGGGTTTCGTCTTCGACTTATACCGTTTAGTCTAGGTCATGTTACAGATAGAAAGGCCATGTTCTTCAAGTTACCGAAGAACATGGCCTTTCTTCTTGTTGCTACTTACTTGTCTTAGCGCAGGATCTCGACAGGAGCCGGGTCCATGTCACTATAGACCTGATTTTCTCCACCCATGCCCCAGCAGAAGCTATAGGCCTGCGTGCCCACACCCGCATGAATTGACCATACGGGTGAAGAGACAACGTCTCGGTTGGCCATTATGAGATGGCGCGTCTCGTCGGGCGCCCCCATCAGATGAATGACACGCGCATTTTCCGGCAGGTTGAAGTACATGTAGATTTCTGTGCGGCGATCATGGGTGTGCGCCGGCAAGGTGTTCCATGAGCTGCCGGGATGCAGATGAGTTACACCCATGACGAGCTGACAGCTTCTAGCGCCTTCAAGGTGGATGTACTTGCAGATGGTGCGGTGATTGCAGTTTTCCGCGCTTCCAAGGTCGGTGGGATTGGCTTCTTCCTTGCGCACCAAAGCAACGGGATAAACGGCATGAGCTGGGTAACTCAAAAGGTAGAAGACGGCGGGATTCTTCTTGTCCGTTGACTCGAAAATGACTTCAGCGTTGCCGCGGCCAATGTAGAGCACGTCAAGATTGTTCAGCTCGTAGCTATTACCTCCGACTTTCACAACGCCGCTGCCGCCGATGTTCAGAACGCCCAGTTCGCGGCGCTCGGTAAAGTACGCCGCACGCAGTTGCGGGTATGTCGGTAACACAATCGGAGCGTCCACGGGCGCGACCATGCCGATCGCGGCGCGGTCAGCATCCACAACATAATTGAAATTAATCTTTCCCGACTCGTAGAGAGTGTTGTGCAGAAAGCTCTCGCGGAGTTCCTTGGTCGTCATGCGCGGAAAGCGCACTGGGTCAGCCATCACAATTGTTTTCATCGTTTCTCCCTTTGCTAAGGAACCTCTGATTAAGTGATTCTATTGAACCAGAATTCCCTCAGGGGCTAAAGCCCACGTTGATTTTGTTGCTTTGCGGCACGGCTAAAGCCGTGCCCTTTCAAAACATCGATTTAATCAGAGCTTCCCTAAGTTCATTCTACTGCTTGGGGGCTTGCGTGGGATCCCAGTTGTCTGCGCCGCGCAGAAAGACAGAAGGCGCGTACTGCTTGGCTTGTTCCGGAGTAAGAAAATGCGTGTGCGGGTCGCGATGGTCTTTATTTGCGCCGGGGCCGGTGGAGTTGTACTCGGCATAGTAGACGGTTTCGATGGAATGTGTTTCGCCGGGATGCCACTCGCGCCAGCCGGCGGGATCGATGTGGCTGCCCATCTCCGTGTTGAGGAAAATCACAGTCGCATAAGGACGCCAGGGACGGCCAAGAAAAACGGGGCCTGTAACACCGGGGTCAACAACCAGCTTGCACTGATTGAAGACATAGCCAGAGTCCTGATCGGGGTTGTGCCTGGATTGCGCGGTGATGAAACCGCCGGCATGGGCGGTGCTATGAATCTCGCAGCGGTCGAAGACGGCCTTGCTGTCGCCGAAGATGAAATCGACGTTGCCGGCGATGTAACTGTCGGAGAAATACTGCCGCGTGGGGACGCAATTAAGCCCGTCCGGCGAGCAGTTGCGGCTGCCGGCATAGAGGGTGTCCTGATTGCCCAACAGGCGCACATTGTGAAAGACGGCGCGGTCGCCGGTGATCATCAGCGCCAGAGCCTGAGAGCCTGAGGGAAGCTGCGGATGCGTGATGTTGAAATCATTCACGAAGGTGATGTTCTCGGCGAAGAAATTGTCGGCGGTTACATTTACGGTGGCGGAATGGAGAGTGCCGCCGTTCTGGCCGGCGCTGCGATCATTGACTACCACTGTTTTGGAGGCGTCTGGATTATTGCTGCGGATGGTGATGTTCTTCTTGTCCACCGTCAGCACCTCGCGGTACTCACCCGGGGAGACCATCAGCACTTGTCCCTCCTTTGCCACATCGAGCGCGCGCTGAATCGAATAAAAATCTCCGGTCCCATCCGCGGCAATGTAAAGATTGTTATCCTCAGGGGGAACCTTGCCGGCCATCTCCGGCGCGGTGGGCAGGGCAGGGAAGGGAACGAAGCGCGACACACATTCCAGCGGCTTGCCCTCCGCCGAGCCGGGCGCTTGCGTAATCGACACATCGTCGCCCGCCGGCGCCAGGTTTCCGCGCGCAGGCCCGATGGTGATCTCGGCGTCTTTGTCATAAAAAAGCGAGTGCTGCTGATCGTCCGCGAATACATTGTCGAGCTTTATACCCAGCTTATGGTCCGCATCCAATCCGAGAAACGTAAACGCGCCCGGCGTCAGCACATGCACATTCTCTAGCGTAATGTCGCGATAGATCGGCAACCTGTCGCCCTTGAATACCGTGTAATGCGGCGTAAAAACCAGCGGGTTCCTTACATTGCGAATACAAACATTGCGATAAGTGACATCATGCACCAGCCCTCCGCGGCTGGGGTCGCTCTTGATGCGAAGCCCGTTGTCCGCGCCGTCGATGGTCAGGTCGTCGACCAGAAGGTGATCCACACCCCCATTTGTGCCACTCCCGATTGACATTCCATGTCCCGCATAAAAGTGGTTATGCAAGACTGACATATTCGATACTCCAGCGCCGGGTGTTGGCTTGAGGCAGACGTCGTCATCGCCAGTGTTGATGCTGGAGTAAGCAATCGTAATGTTGCGCGAGGAGCCGGGGTCGATGCCGTCGGTGTTGCGGGCGGTCTTGGGCGTCATGATCTTCACGCCCCAGGCCGTAAAACCATCGGTCATGCCGACTGAAACGTGAAAGCCCGGCGAGTTACGCAGCGTGATCTTGTACATCGTAAAGCTGTCTGCGTGGCGCAGAACAATCAAGGCGGGTACACTCTGCTGCAGGTCCTTGACCTTTGCCTCGTGCGCAAGATCCCACCAGGTTACATCCTGGCCGAGCAGTTTGGCTCCGCCGCGGGCATCAATGGAGCCTTCGCCCATGATGCCGCCGCCCTTTACACCATCGCCAAAGATCAGCGGCTTGCATCCGTGGCCCCGTTCGCCGAGAATGCCGCAACTGCCAGGGGCGAGATCGTAGAGACGCGGATCGCGCGAGGCTACCAACGCTGTGTGGGCATCCACGACGAGCGTTACGCCGGGGCGCAGAGTGAGAGGACCGGTGATGAAGACATTCTGCCGACCCTGGGCGCGTAAAACAACAGCTTGACCCGCAGCGCAGGTGTCGAGGGCATGCTGAATGCGCTCGGTATCCAACTTCTGTTCATCCGCGAGCGCAATTACTCCTTGCGGTGCCGCAACCGCGGAGTTCAGAGTGACGCAGGCGGCGGGAATTACCGGCTCAGTAACCGTGCGGGTGTCCTGAGCGATCACCGATGAAGATGTAAAGAGAAGAGCTGCGGCGAGAAGCGAGGTGAAGCGTAGAAAGCGCAATTTGAACTCCTATGGGCGCGGCTTATCGCCGCATTTATGAGACGATTGAGGAGTGATTTTAGACGCTGGAGAACTGCCCTGCAACAACACTCATCTTACAGAATAGCCTCCAAGGACCTCTTTTGAAAGCTGCGCGGCAACGCCTGCGCGGAAGAGAGTTTTTGCGGGAACAAATAAGCGGCGCGAGGCTGAATTGCCCCGCGCCGCTTGTATATCAACTGGTTGTAGTTAGAATACGATGCGCCCGCCGAGTTGGATCTGCCGGGGTTGAGAGGTGGAAGGCACGCCGGTGATATAGCCGAAAGCGCCTGATGTGCCGGAGGTTGCGCTGCTAACATTGGCGGCCGCAAAAACCGCGTGGTTGAGGGTATTGAAGGACTCGAAGCGCAGTTGCAGGCGAGCCTGCCCATGAAGCTTGAAGTCCTTCAGAATCGAGGCATCCATGTTGTTGAAGCCATCGGTCCGCACCCAGCCCATGGTTTGCGGGAAGGTCCGATAGTGATAGTAGAAGTTCGCGTTGGGGGCGGCGGAATTGTACACCGATCCATCGCAAGTGTCTGCTGACGGGCAAGCAACGGCGCCTTCGACAAAGATGCTGGATGCGTTGACCAGCCCCGAATTGCCTGTGCCCGTAATGCTCGTGCTGCGCGGGGCGCTCTTGATGTCCTTGAGTGTTACACCCGGCTGCAGGGCAAGATCATTCGAGAAGTAGAGAGGCGCGCCTGTCTGGAACTGGTAGATGACGTTGAAAACGAAACCGCCAAGAAGTTCGTCCATGAGCTTGCTGTTGTTGAAGTTGAATGTTTTGCCATTGCCGAAGGGCAGGTTGTAGGAACCTCCGACGGTGAAGTGGTGGGTGTGGTCAAAGGGCGAGATGCGACGGGTCAGAGCGGAATCCTGATCGTTGAGGAATGAGTCCTGCTCAATCAATTTGGAGAAGCTGTAGTTCGCCGTCAGGGTCAGGCCGTGTTTGGCGCGCTGTTGAATGTGAATCATGCCGCTGTGAAAGAACGACTCGCCGATGGTCTGATTCTGTTCGGTGATGGCCGTGTTGCCGAACTGCGGAAAGGGAACTGCCAACCCGGCCAGGGTCTGCGTGGCAGCATTGAATTTGCTGTTGCCGTTAGGAAGCAATCCGGCGAACGGGTTCGCCTTGGAGGTGCCCATTGTCGTGTTCAGGTCGAAATCCGCGTAAGGATTGGTAGTGAGATATTTCTTTGATGTGGCGTTGATGTTCTGCGACGCCACCGGAAGATGCAGGGCGTGGTTGCCTACGTAGATGACCTCCAACAGGGTGCTGTTGGTGATCGAGTGCTGAATGCCCAGGTTCCAGCGTTCCGAGTAGGGATCGTGCTGCACGGGAGACAGGAAGCTGATAGCTGAAGGCGAACCCAGGTAGGTGCTGGCGCCCAGCGTAGAGCCAGTCGGCGACGCGTAACTCGGGAAGGGGTTGCTCCAGGTGCTTGCGCCGGTCTGGTTGAAGAAGCTGTTGACCGATGCCGAATAGGGGGTGGAGGCGCTGAAGCCCGGCTGGTCGTTGATCGCGTTGGAGGAGTAAGAACCGGTTGCCGCCAGACTGGCGAGGGTCTCCGGCTGCACGAAGAGACCGAAACCTCCGCGGATCAGCAGCCTGCTCTTGAGGAACGACGGATTATAGGAGAAGCCGATGCGTGGGCTCCAGAAACCCTTCGAATCCTGAATCTGGTAAGGCGCTCCGTAGCTCGCACTCGGGTAGGTGAGACCGCCCAGCGTGTTGAGACTGGCGATGGTCACCGTGGTGTTGTTTGTCTTCGCGGTATCCCCTGCGCCCACAGTGGCAAAGGCGGCCGCGGCGGTCGCTGAGACGCTGTTGGTGGCGGTGGGGTCGAAGCCGCTAACGGTACGGCCAAACTTCTCGTCGAAGGGGGTATCGATGTCGAAGCGTACGCCCAGATTGACAGTCAGGCGGCTGTTGACCCGCCAGTCATCCTGCAGGAAGGTCCCGACGTAGTAGGCGTGATAGTCGGACTTGGCATTCACATCGTACTCGCCGGAGGTGGGCATACCGAGGAAGAGGCTGGCTAGATCGCCGCCAACCGTCGCGTTTTTACCAGCGGTCCCGTTGTTGACCCAGCTGTTGGCAAAGGTGAACAGGCCCGAGGAATAGCTCATGGCCTGGACCCGGAGCCGATATTCACGTCCGTCGAATCCTAATTTCACCGTGTGTTTGTGCAACAGTTTCACCACGTCGGCGAAGGCCTGGTAACTGGTGGTGGGCTGTTTGGTGGAGCCGTTATCACCAAGGCACTGGAAGCTAGTGAAGCTGCCGCAGGTACCCATGGAGATGAAAGGCAGTTGGACTTCGGTGCTGTTGGTCTCCAGACTGCTGGGCAGGCCGAAGTCGGTCGGCTTATAGGCCTGCGAATTGGCTCCATGAAGCTCATTGAAGTAGGTCCAACTGACACGTACATCTGCGATGGTGGTGGGATTGATGGTCATCACCTCGTCCGCCGTGAGCCCGAAATTCTCGCGAGTCAGGGTGGAGCCGGTGGTGTTATTGGCGAAATAATTGTTTTTGATTTGGAACTGGTAGTTGTGGCGGTAATCGAAGAACAGATGATTACGCTCGTTCAGGTTATAGTCGAGACGACCGAACTCGTTGCTGTAGTTGTCCTGGCTGGGCGCGTTGCTGTTGTAGTTGTTGATTCCACTGGCCGATCCCGTCAAGGGGGTCGGTTCCGGGTAAAGTGCCAGGAAGGCCTTGCCGATAGTGCTTTCGGCGAGACCTGCGTTGCCGTTGGCTGCGCAGTAAGCCGTGGTGTTGGTCAGGCAGTTGTTGGGTATGGCGGTGCGGGTAAACGTGGAGCCCGCCGTGCCGCTGCCCGGCAAATATAGCTGGTTGGCGGTGCCACCCGCGGCGGTGGCCAACAGCGCGTGAAAGTCACCGTTCTTCTCGTCGTCAGTAGGCACCGTGGTTAATTGCGATTGCGGGGTCTTGTCCCTCAGGCCTTCCCACGCAAAGAAGAAGAACAGCTTGTCTTTGCCGTTGAATACTTTGGGAATACGAACCGGTCCGCCGAAGGAGAGACCGTACTGATTGAAGTGGAAGGTCGGGGTCGGTTTTGCCGTGCCACCGTTGCGGGGCGCGGAGTTGAAGTAGAGGTTGGCATCCAAATTGGGAATCTGGCTGAACTCATACATGGTGCCGTGGAAGGTGTTGGTGCCGCTCTTGGTGATCGTGTTGATAACGCCGCCAATGGTGTGACCGAAGGAGGCATCCGTATCAAAGGGACGAACCGAAACTTCCCGCACCGAATCCTGGGTGGGGCTGTAAGCCTGCGCGCCCAGCATGGTGAGGTCGGGAGAGCCGTCCAGCAGCACTTCGCTGACCTGTTTGGGTGTACCGCCGACAGACCAGGAGTTGGCCGCGTTGTTATCGAATGGGTGAGTGATTCCGGGAGCCGAGGTGGTGACGACGCCAACGGCTAGGGATGCGAGTACCACCGGGGTACGGCCGTTCAGAGGAAGATCATCGACGGATTCAGTGGAGATGACCTGACCGACGGAGGCATTCTCCTGGTCCACCAGCGGCGCTTCAGCTGTCACTGTCACCGTCTGGTTGGTGCTGCCCACGATCAGGGCCAGGTTGATGACGGGGTGTTCCTGCGCCTGCAGCGTGATGCCGGCTCGCGTCAGGGTCTCGAATCCATTCTTAGTTACCGTAATCGTATAATCTCCCGGCGGAAGGAAGGGCACAACATATAGCCCCGCGTTGTCGCTGACGGTGCGGTTGGTGGTTCCGCTCTGCGTTTCCGTTACCAATATGCTGGCGCCCGTCACAACGGCTCCGGACGCGTCGGTGACAGTGCCGCTAATCGTTGCACGGAATTCCTGCGCCAACGCGCCGGACGAAAGCAAGAGCAGGCTGCAAATCAACAGAGCAAATAATCCTGCGATTCCGCTATGCCTAGCGGCTCTGGTCCGATCTGATTGTCTTTCTACGTTCAAATGCATCGTGGTGCCTCCATAGTGTTGGTGTTTCGTTTTGGTGCATACTTGCTTCGCCAGGGATACCCCGGCGAAATACAGATTGTGGTCTGACCTCTTTTGTAGACCAATGATATATAACTCTCGTGAGTAAGAGTTGTCAAGATTTAATGAAAGCTGTGATGAAAGTTGACCCTGCGCCTCGATATTGCTTGTTTTTAGAACAAATCCGAGGTTTCTGGCGATCTTCAAGCGCATTGCCCGCTGATTTCGCAACACGCGAACTGCAAGCCGTCGGCTTTTCTGGTCAGACCTCTACAGGAATCAATCGCCTGTGCCTACAAATGAATGGTACGATTTGTAGGGGAACAATAATTACGTTATGAAACCATCTGCTCTTGTCATCCTCTACGCTTTTGTTACCGCCAGCTGCCTGGGCTACTCACAGCTTCCAGTTCAGGACGCGCAGCCTCCTGCCGCAAACATCAGGATTGTGCTGGTGGGCGATTCCACACAGGCCAGGAACTCCGGCTATGGGGTAGGCTTTTGCGCAAACCTGACGGAGCAGGTGACTTGCATCAACAAAGCAAGGGGCGGCGCCAGCACCAAGACCTACTACCAAGAAGGCTACTGGGAAAAGGCGCTGGCGGAAAAGCCGGACTACATGCTGATTCAGTTCGGCCATAACGATGAGGAATCGAAGGCGCACTTACCGCGCGAGACGAATCTCAAGACCGAGTACCCCGCCAATCTGAAGCGATATGTGCGGGAGGCGCGCGCGCATGGAATTACGCCGATTCTGGTAACGCCTTTGAGCCGCCGCTATTACGAGGCTGATGGAAAGATACACTCTGACTTGATTGCCCATGCGGAGGCGATGAAAAAGATCGCGAAGAAAATGCGCGTGCCTTTGATCGACCTACATGCAGACAGCATGGCCTACCTCAATACGCTGACCGAGGCGCAAGGCCAAGCGCTTGGACCTACCAAAAAAGATGCGGAAGGCAAGACCGTGCCGGATAAGACGCATGTGAATTATGAAGGGGCGTATGTTTTTGGGCGCATCGTCGCGGTTGATATGGGCAAGGCCGTGCCCGCACTTGCGTCTTATGTCAAACAGACTCCCGCGACGCTGCCGCCAGCCGGAGTGCGCAGCATGGCGATTCTACATGGCGCTGCAGTGCGCATTGTGCTGACAGGCGACTCGACAGTAGCCCTCGGCGGAGGATGGGGTGCGGCTTTTTGCGGCATGATGACGCCCAATGTGGAGTGCGTCAATGTTGCAAAAAATGGACGCAGTTCAAAGAGCTACTACGACGAAGGCCTTTGGAAGGATGCACTGAGCCGGAAGCCGGATTACATTCTGATTCAGTTCGGGCATAATGACATGCCTGGCAAAGGCCCTCTGCGCGAGACAGATCCGGATACGACCTACGCGGCGAATATGCGCAGATACATTGAGGAGGCGCGTGGCATAGGGGCGCAACCGGTGATTGTGACCTCACTGTCACGGCGCAGTTATCTGGATGGCAAGCTGGTGCAGGATTTAAAGGCGTATGCGGCTGCGGCAAGAAAAGTTGGCCTGGAGCAAGATGTTCCGGTCATCGACCTGAACGCGCAGAGCGTGAAACTGCTGGAAACCATGACACAGGAACAGGCTGACCAATTCGATGCGGCCACGCATCCTGATGCACACGACAAAGGGCCGGATCGGACGCACTTGAACACGGCGGGGGCGGCGGCATTCGGGCGCATGGTGGCGGACGGATTGGCGAAAGTCTGCGTGGAACTTGGGCCTGACGTGATTGGAGCGCCACAGCCAAAATGAGATGTGGCCTCGACAAGACGCTCTACGGCTTTAACTCGGCAACAGGTTTGCGCGGAATCTGCTGAAGAATCCAGCGAACCAGTTCCTTGGCGGCGGCGTAGTTGTCATACTCGGCAGGGAGCTTGCGGCCGTCGGTGTATTCGTTGTAGAGCCAGGGATCAACCGTGGCAAAGACGGTTCCCTTGCCGTACTTTGCCGTGGCCATCAGAATGTCTCCGCGATCACGAAGCTGAGCGATGGCAGGGGACTTCACTGAGATGGTGCAAATCTCTTTCATGTACACGGTGTGCGGATCGTGGAAGATGGGACTGCCGTTTACGATTGCCACCTTGCCCATTTCGAATTTGTTTCCGTCCACCGTGTTACGCAACACTGTGTTGTAATGGATGCCGAAGCGTTCAGAGAGCAGATTGAGGTGGTCGAGATCGGCGTTTGCCGGATCGTTCTCGAAGATCATCAGCACGCCGCCGGCCTTGACCCACTCCGCAATCTGCGCCGCGTCTTCCGGCTGCATATAATGCGGGGTGGGATTCTTCACTGGAATATCCGGAGAAACGATGATGTAGACCTGCGCGTGACGAAGCGCCGCAAGCGTTGGCGCGGTGTAGAGCGTGCTGGTTTCAGCGCCGAAGTTGTTGAAGATGTGACCGAAGAGAGAGTAGCCGCTGTTGCTTTGATCGCTCCACTTGTAGTGGAAGTAAACCTGCTGGCCGGTTGAGTCGGGATGCTTCTGGCTGTTGAACCAGGCATCCATCAGGACGGTTTTGTCGCGGCCCAGCTTGGCATTGGCAGCGTTCTCCATCTCCGTGCTGGCCAGCAAGAACGATCCCACGCCTTTGGTGTCGTTGGTGATGACCTTCTCGCCGATGTAGTAGGCGTAGGTTCCGTCGCGGTAGGGATCGCCGCCCAACCCCGCGCCTTTGACTGTTCCGGTAAGTGAGACATCCTCGCCGGCAGCCTGGATGAAATGGCTCAAAATGCCTTTGTATCCGCGCTCCGCATTGGCAAGATAGCGTTGGGGAAGATAACCCTCGCGTACTCCGCGGGCCAGCGCATAAACAAACATGCAGGAGGCGGAAGACTCTAAATAGTTGCCCTTTTCAGCAGGCTTGTCGATCACCTGATACCAGAGGCCGGTGTCCTTATCCTGGTAGCGCGCCAAGGCCGCGGCTTCCTGCTCCAACTGAGTGATTAACTGCTTGCGGCCTGGATCGTCTTTGGGATAGTAGGAGAGCGTATCGACAAGCGCCATCATCTGCCAGCCCGTGGCCCGTGCCCAGAACTGCGAGGAGCGGCCGGTCTGCTTATCGGCCCAGCGCTCCCGCTTCGATTCATCCCAGCCGTGGTAGAGCAGGCCGGTCTTCGGATCGCGCGCGTGCTCGTTCAACAGCACAAACTGATGGGTGATGTCCGAGAAAGCTTCAGGATGATGGAATGTAGAGGCATATTCGGCATAGAAAGGCTCCGCCATGTAGAGACCATCGAGCCACATCTGGTTGGGATAGCGCTGCTTGTGCCAGAAGCCGCCGGAGGGGGTGCGCGGCTGATGAACGAGCTGATCGTAAAGCAGCGTGGCGGCCTTGGCGTAGCGCGCGTCTTGAGTGACGCCATAGAGCAGCAGCAACTGGCGGCCGAGGAGAATGTTGTCGAGCTGATTTTCCTCCGGCTTATATGTGGAGATGGAGCCGTCTTTGCCGACAAACTGATCGACCGAGCTTTTGATGTAGTTGAAGTAGCGGGGATCGGCAGTGTTCAGCCACACACCATCCATGCCTTGCAACAGCGTGCCCAGCTCGTAGTTCCAGATCCAGCGGGAACCGGGAGGCGTAAAGCGGCCATCCGGCCAGCGCGCAATGGCGGCGTTGGCTGCACGCTCGGACCAGGGGCGCTGTTGAACTTGGGCGGGGGCAGGGACGGCAGAAGAGAGACAGCTTGCCATGATGGCGAACGAAATCAAGGAAAGAGGGAGACGGAAAATTTTCACTTGGACTCCAAGTGTAATGATAATCGTTCAATCAGCAGAAAAGGCTGCCAATTAAGGCAGCCTTTTCTGAAAATACAACGGGTTAGAGGTTAAAAGCTAGAACGCGATACGAGCCGAGAACTGAGCGGCCTTGCGGTTGTTGCTGCCCGAAGGAGTCACAGCGCCAAAGTTCGCGTCGTGGATCTTGGTGTCGGCAACGGACCAGAAGGTGTGGTTGGTGACGTTGTACCACTCAGCGCGGAAATCCAGCCTGGAGGCCTGCGTGAGGTGCAGCGGGAAACTGCGCACCATGGCGAGGTCAAGCTGATAAGTGCCGGGGCCAACGAGGTCGTAGGGAGCTGTGCGCGCCCCATCGCTGAACAGATAGCTATACTCCGTTGTGTCCGACGCCGTATCAATGAAAGGTCCAGTCGCGACTGCTTTTGTCGCGCCCGCGCTTTGAACGATGTAGGTTTTGATGGGGGTGCCGGTGCCGGTGGCATTCTGCCAGGTTGCGCCCTTGCCCCATCTGCCATTATTACGTGCTGAACCGCTGTAGGCAGGGTTCATGACCGCCGGTGCACCGCTCTGCGCCGGATTGGTCTGAGCCGTGGCTTCAGTAATGGCCAGCGGCGAGCCAGAGAACTCCTGGAAAACCCCGGAGAATTTGAATCCGCCGAGGATGGCCCGCTCATAGGCGCTGGTATTGAGAATCGTTTTGCCAAGCGACCAGTCCCAAACCGCGGTGGCGACAAAGTGATGCGTCTGGTTGGCGGTGGAGACGGAGCGTTCGATGCGATCCGCCTTCCATGAGGGAGTGGAGGCAGTGCTATTAGCGAGGAATTGGGCGGGAATCGCGTAGCCGGTGCGGAAGGTTCCGCCGTCGTCAATCGAGCGTCCAAAGGTGTAGCTGGCGTTGGTCGTCAAACCGTGCCAGGCGCGCATATTCGCCGTGGCTTGCACAGCGTGGTAGTTGGCGTTGCCGACGTATCCGAAGGAGTCAGAGGGCGACTCGAACGGGTAGGGCTTGAGGAGAGTGCTCAACGCCGCTTTCGCGTTGATGTACGTCAAGGCCGTGCCGCAGCTAAAGCCATTGGTAGTTACCGCGCCAGTGGCACTGCAATCCGTGGTTACAGTGGCTCCTACGTCAGCCAGATGAGCTCCCAAAGCCAGATACTTAGGATCGAGCTGGTTGGACTGGAATCCGCGCGCCGTATTGCTATCGAGCTGCAGGAAGTGGCCCTCGGATCCGACGTAGGTGACTGTAGCAGCAAGCGCGCTGGTCACCTGGCGCTGTATGCCAAAGGTCCAGTTGATGTACTCCGGCGCGCGACCGCCGAGGTATGGGTCGTCAAACGTTGAGCCTGAAGGACTTGAGCTGTTCGCGCCAACGGTAGAAGCTGCATTCGTGTTGCCCATGCCGTATGTTGAACCGGAGCTCACGCCAGTCGGAGCCGCGTAGCCGGGAATAATGCCATTGCCAGCGCCTACTATTGCAGTGCCGGCTTGGTTAAGAGAGCCGGAAGCCAGCAGTCCTGTCATGGCGGTAAAGTCGTTGGACGACGAGTTCGTCGGAGCGTTGGAGAAGCCCAGCGTACCGAGGGTAGAGGCAAGGCCGCCCACTGCGTCGCCATGGGTATACATGACGCCCCAACTGGAGCGGATCACGGTTTTGGAGTCAATCTGATAGGCTGCTCCAAGGCGCGGCCCGAAGTTCCTGTAATAGTTCTTAACAGGCGTGTCGCAGTTGCAGGTGCCTGTGCCGGTTCCCGTGTAGTTCAGGGCGCCGAGCAGGCTACCGACGGCCGTGTTGGCCAGGTTGGGATCGAAGTAGCTGCCGTCGTCATGCACTTCCTTTACGCTCGGGTAGAAATCGTAGCGCAGGCCGAGGTCGAGAGTCAGCTTCGGTGAGATCTTCCAGTTGTCCTGGATGTAGGGTGAGATGGGACGGAAGCGCGCTCCATACCCAGGATGCGCAGAGTAGTCCGTATACGTGAAGGTCGACGCGGAGGTGGCATTATTTTTGCCCGAGAGCGAGTCGATTTGTCCAAGCAGGAAGCTGGCGTATGCCATACCACCGCCATTTGTGGCATATCCGCTAGCATTTTTGAGTGCCGCGGTCTCGTTGACGCCAGAGGCGAGCACGATGGGGGTTGTACCGCCGGTAGCGCTGTAGGTGTTGTAGAGCATCCATGCAACCTGCCCGCCGAAGGTGAAGGAGTGCTTGCCGACGGTCCACTGCAGGTTATCCATCACCGTATAGTTTTGTGCAATGGTCGAATTGGCGATTGTGCCACCCCAGCCTGTCGGCGAGTTCGCGCCTGCGAAGGGCACGATGGGCATGGTGCTTATCGCCTGTCCACCCACAGCGGTGCCGGTATTCGAGTAATTGGCGATGGACAGGCCAAAATTTGAAGGAGCATAAGCCGCTGCCGTGTCGGGATTGAAAGTAGGACCGTTATAACGGGCATAGCCCCACTTGAGCTGGTTGATGAGGTGCGGCGTGAAGATGTGGGTCTCTTCGATGATGCCTACCGCTGTCTTGGGGGCATAGGCCTGACCGTAGTTGAAAGGAACCGGCCCGATGTTGCGGCCCGCGGTTGACTGGCCTACAGGAACGGAGCTGGCCTGACGTCCATCGGCAAAAATGAAGGCGAACGTGTCCGACGAAGTAGGCAGGAAGTCAATGCGGTCGGTTGTGGACCAATTGACGAGTCCCGTGGGGTTGGCGCCGATGTAGTTGCCTGCCAGAGCCGAGGAAACGCTCGATGTCGGCACCACGGATTGCAGCAAGGTCTGCATCTTCTGTGCAACCGGGGAAAACCGAGTAGTCGGGATCACATTGGCCGCTAAGCCTGTGCTGCCGATGCCGCCCAAAACAGGAGCGCCAAAAGGTCCAGTGCCAGAAGCGGGTGCCCCGTAGCCAAACTGATACCGGCAGGGAAAACCGTCGACGGCGCCACCAGTCGTAAGGGAGTTATGCGCGGAGCAGGCATGCTCCGAAGACGGGTCATAGATGGGAGTATCCGCAGCCGTGCCTGTACCTACGAAAGTGCCCGTCTGGGTGAAATTGCCGTTCTGCTGGTTCGGCGTGGGGAAGGTAATCGACGTTGGCGTGGCGCTGGTATAGCGGAAGCCATTGTAGTTGCCGTAGTAGAAGACCTTTTCCTTCCACTTGCCGAAGGGAACGAGCGGGCCGCTGAGGTTGATACCGTACTCGTTGCTGTGCTCTACCGGCTTGACTGGAACACCGGTTAAAGCGTTGGGAGCATGGGCCAAAAAGCCCCAGGTATCGAAGGAGGTATTGCGGATGAACTCGTAGACGGAACCGTGCTGCTTGTTACCGCCTTGCTTTACGGTGTAGTTCATGACGCCCTGGCCTTCATATACGGCCGAATAGCCAGTGGTCTGCACCTGGAACTGATCGATAGCATCGACCGAAATGGCGGACCATACATAGCGCGGGTCGCCGTTGCCGCCGGCGCGCACAAAGACAACGCCGTCAACGTAGACAGCGGAGGCTGCGCCGCGGGCGCCGGAACCGTTCACTACGCCGGTGTTGGTGGTGGGGTTGCCGTTGGTATTATTGCCCTGCACGCCAGGCATGAGGAAAGCGAAGTCAGTGGCACGGCGCTGATCGGTCTGGCCGTATGCGCCCATTTCGATGGGCAGTTCCGAGTACACATCGTTTTCCATGGTGGCGCCCACCGTGGCGTTGGTGGTTTCCAACTGCGGAAGCGCAGAGGTCACGGTAATCTCGATACTGGAGCCGCCAACCGTCAGAACAGGGTTATAAGTCTGCGATTCCATAGCATTCGCATGGATGCCCTTCTGAATCAACTTTTCAAAACCTTTGGCGGACACAGTCACTGTATAAATGCCGGGATCCAGGTTCGAGAAATTGTAGTCGCCCGCTCCGGTTGTCGTGGTTGTGGTGGTGATGCCGGTGGCCTCGTTGGTGGCAGCAACGGAAGCGCCAGGAATCACGGCCCCCGTCGAATCCGTAACCGTGCCAGTAACCGCGGCTTTTCCTGATAACTGCGCCTGCGCGCAGAAAGGCGCCATAAGGGCGACGACCAGCAACACCAGCCATCCCCACTTGGAACAACGCAAGAACACATTCTTCATGCTCCCCGACGTCCCACTCACTTCCAACTGTCCTTGAACAGTCATACTTCTCATTAAAGCCTCCCCAAAATTGCTTACGAGTCGATTGGTTCACGGCCTACACGATCATCCAGACGGCAGTTACGCCGATGGTGGTCAGACCACTACATAAGCGACACTAGTTTCGTGCATAATGTCCACATCTGTCAAGCGAGAAATGCAGGCGCCGGTTACCTTTATTTAAGTGTTTTAGACTGAGATACTTGCATGACACGATGAAATTAATATTAATAAATGGCGGATTCAACAACGAAGTGCAACGGCAACTCCGGTGACAGGTGGATGGGATGGGGTAGCATCCAGGAAGCCTAACCACCAAGTAAGGTTTG
>Ga0302319_10009041_pt1 | contig 19263 bp, 11 predicted proteins | sample Bog_T0_2_FD_203319 | JGI IMG/M metagenome (GOLD analysis project Ga0302319, IMG submission 203319) | Peat permafrost microbial communities from Stordalen Mire near Abisko, Sweden - Bog_T0_2 | ecosystem: Environmental > Terrestrial > Soil > Wetlands > Peat | place: Sweden: Abisko, Stordalen Mire... | reverse complement strand
TGTCCGCCGCAGGTCTGGTAGCCAACATCGGAATAGATGCCGAGTTTCAAGCCTTTGGCGTGCACATAATCGGCCAGCACCTTGATGCCAGAGGGAAACTTGACCGGGTCGGCCTGAACGCATCCCTGCGCATCGCGCTGGCCCTGCCAGCAATCATCAATGTTGATATATTGGTAACCCGCCTCCTTCATGCCATTGGTCGCCATGGCATCCGCCATGGCACGGATGATGGTTTCATCCACGTCGCATTGAAACTTGTTCCAACTGTTCCAGCCCATCGGCGGGGTCAGGGCGAGTCCGGAGAACTTCTGCGCCTGCGCCGTGGCAGCCGCGATCAGGGCCAGCGTGACAACCAAAACAATCTGCTTTTTCATAATCTTAAATAGTGAGGCCGGGTAGCCGTCGGGTTTTTGGCCGACAATTTCCGCAGGGTTAAGGTTTCACTTCCGGCAGTTCATTCAATCGCCGCAGCGTTTCCAGGCAGGCGCGGGTGACATGATAGGGCCCCTTCCATTCGCTGACCTTGGGGAGACTCGCGTCCGGACGCCCGTCGGGTTGGATGCGCCAAAACCATTCGCCATGGACCGGGTCAACCAGGTTATTCTCGATGTAATTCCAGATCCGTACCGAGGCGGCCAGATACTTCCCATCGCCGCTCAGTTCATGTGCATTCAGAAATCCGACCATTGCCTCCGCCTGTGGCCAGCACTCGTGGCCGGGATCGATGATTCTTCCGTCCTGCCCTTCATAACACAAGGCGCCATCCGCGCCCAAACCTTCGTTAAAGCACGCTTCCGCCATGCGTACCGCCGCTGCGCGGACCTGCCCGATCCGCTCCGGCTCGCCAATTTGCTCCGCCGCCTCGCACAACAACCAGCTTGCCTCAATGTCGTGGCCGAAGGTATAGGAACGCGAGCGCACCCCCCATTGCTCGTCAAAAAAGTGGTGCAAATGCAGGGTGCGGGGATCCAGAATCCGGCTCAAAAAGAGATCCAGCACCTCGCGCAGCCGCGTCACCACACTTGGGTGGCGCCAAACGCAATGAAGATTCGTATAGGCTTCCAGCACGTGGAGATGGTTGTTCATGGACTTCTTCTCATTCATGTCCTTCTCGCTCAGACGCGCGTCTCCGCGCGCCTCGGACCAATCGCGGTTGCGCACCTCGAAGTAACCGCCGAACCTCGCGTCATGCGCGTAATGCTCCATGAAGGCAAACACTTCCTTGGCGCGGTCCAGCGCGGTTTCGTCTCCGAAAGCGCGGTAATATTCCGTCAGCGCGTAAATCACAAATGCCTGGCCATAGCATTTCTTCGCGTCTTCCAGCACCCGGCCGGCGTCGTTGAGGCGCCAGAAGGCGCCGCCGTGCACGGGATCCCAGAATTTACCCGCCAGAAAATCCAGGGCGCGTTGGGCCATTTCCCGGTAAAGCGGAAGCGGCTTCACTCGATAAGCCGCCGAAAATGCCCATAAAATCCGTGTGGTCACGATCAGCCCTTTGGGCTGGGTACGATCTGGCTTCAGGTCGTTCGCCAGCCAGCCCATCCACCCGCCGTGCTTTTGGTCCAGCGCCGGTCCGCACCAGAATGGAAGGTAGACATCAAATAAATGATGGCCGACTTGTTTCGCAAATTGCGTTTGTTTCTCTTTCGAAATCATGGATTGCGCGCCGCGTGTGAGATTTCAATACGGCCAATCTGGGTCTCTCCGCTCAGCTCCAGCTTCAAGAACGTTCCGCCACCAACATGTTCCGCCTGATACTGGACCGGCAGCCAATAGCCGTAATCGCCCGCCCCGTGAAATACATCCTGCGCGCGCGCGTCAACGGAATGGAACTGGTTGCCATCACTCGAGAGGAAGAACGTCGGTGCGCTTGCAGTTTTCGGAAAAAAGGCGAACACGCGGAAACTATCAATGGCGGATGGCAGTTGATAAACCAGCCACTCTCCCGCCCCGCCAGCGGCCCGATGAGCATCCTCCCTGGTTACCCGACTGTCGCGGCTGACCAGCCTCCAACCCTGGCTGAGTGAATGGATTCTGGAAAAATCCGCCAGCTCATCGACGAGCGTCGCGACGTTCACGGTGACCGGGCCGACGACGCGGGAAGGCGCTGAAACACCCGACGCGTTCCGGGCGCGAGCGCGGTAATACCACGCTCCAGCGGGCACATTTTCGTCGGCGAACTGCGGCCGGTACTGGGTAAATGCCTCATCCACATTGGTGGCAATGATTTGCCAGGGGCCCCCGCGTTGGGCGGCTCGTTCGACTTGGTATCCTGAAGCCCCCACGGATCCCTGCCAGGAAATCGCTGCTGGATCCGTAATGGGCAACAGTGTTGGCGCAGCGGGAATCGGCGGGGTGGGCACCGGAAGATCGCGGATGGCAAACGCATCGCGGCGCACCGCATTCATCAATCCTTCCTCATCGTAAGACTTGCCGATGGGTGAGGGCGGCCAATGAAACGCCTTATAGAGATCCGCACCGCCGGGTTCGCTGTGCCAGTAAAAACCACCCATTCGGTTGCGAAAGCGCAAGCTCCAAAGCAAGCCCCCGGAATCCTGGCTATCTCTGATGGCCTGCATGGCATCCCGCATTTCATCCGTGCTTACAAACCCAAACTCGCCGATGATGTAAACCTTCCGGCCAGCCACGGCTTTTGCATCGGCGCGAATTTGGTCACCCAGGCTGGTGGTGTTGCCGTACCCCGGATAGTGATGCGTCGTGACGATGTCGACGTCGGGTAAATTTAAAATCTCCGGTCGGATGCCGGCATCGTAACCGTCCATGACCAGGTGATGGTGATCAATGCTTTTGATGAAGGCGGCTATGGTTTCCGTCCAAGCTGGTGTCGCCCCCCGCAACTCATTGCCGGTCTCCCAGCAGAGGATGGCCTTGTCGTCGGCATAACGGACGCCGGTCAGGGTGTTGGTGCGGTTCAAAAGGTGACGGATCAACTCCTCAAAATCCGAGATCAATTGCGGGTCGCGCCAGAAATCATCCGCTGACTTACCCCGCCAGGCCGCGATTTCGCCGCGTCCGCCCTGCCAGGGCCAATTATTGACCAGGGGAATGATCAGCCGAATGTGCTCCTCATTTGCCAGTTGCAGGGCACGGTCAAAGGTGCGGAATGCCTCTTCGTTGTATTGTCCCGGACCTCTCAGGTATTTGGGAATGACTGCCTTCTCATCCGCGCGCTGGAGGGGCAGTGAGTAGCAGCGCACGACCGTGCCACCGAGTTGCCCGACCGTGGCAAAAGCGTCGCGCAGCTCAAATTGATCCGGCAGCAACCAGTCATTGGGCGCCGACCAAGCCAGATTGTCCTCGATGATCAGCAGGTTGGGTACATTCCAGGAGATAAACCGGAATTCCCTGCCGCCGTCATAGAGTTTGCCATCGCGCGCCGTGATGAAGTGTTCAAAGGAAGACTCCGCCGCCAGACCGCCCGGGCCGATGGTCAGCAGTAGGCCAAGCAGCCAACAACCGATTGCCTCAAATTTTCTCCAGTTTGTCATACCAGTTAAATTTTATGAAAATTGAAGTGGCCGCCAGAATGGCAGCTGAGATCATGACCCACGGCCAATCCCGCAGGACAAGATAAATGGGGAGGGCCGTGAGTGATAGTTGCCAGACGATTCCGACTCCCACGTTCGTCAAGTCGCGCGTGCAATCCGGATTCGGCTGAAAGGACGGATCCTCCCGCACGACTTTATCGCGAATCGGCCCCCAAAATCCCCAGGGCTTTACGGTGCGGTAAAAGTGTTTAAGAATCTCGTCATCCTCCGGTGGCGTCAGCCAGGTTCCCGCGAGACAGCCGGCCACGGAGATGCCAAAGATGAAGGGAAACAAATAAAGTGTGTTGCTGACGGGATGGCCCAACATGATTCTGGAAAGTCCGGGCAGGAACATCGCGCTCAAAATGCCCGCCACCATGCCCCAGAAATAACCGTGGCCGTTAAAGCGCCACCAGTACCATTTTAGCGTGTTGGCCATGACATAACCGCCATAAAGTCCGCCAACCAGCCACATCATCACCTCGCCGATGCTGGTGGTCACCAGGCCAAACAGGATCCCGATGACCAGAAACACCAGCGACGTGACGCGGCACAAAAATACCGCGCGTTTGCCGGTGGTGTCCGGGTTGAAATAGCGTTTGTAGATATCATTGACCAGATATGCGGGCGCGGCGTTGATGGTCGCGGCAAAGTTTGACATGAAAGCCGCCATCAGGCCGGCGAGCAAAAACCCGACCACGCCAACCGGAACATAATCACGCAGAACGGTTGGCAGGATTTGTTCGAAGTCCGGTTTGGCCATTCCGCGCAAATCCGGAAGGCAAAAGCCCAGCGCGAGCACGGTGATGCCCGTGATCATGAGGTAGCGCGGGAAATAGAGGACAACATTGACCATGCCGTTCATCAGCGACGCCTCGCGCGGATTGCGCGTTGCCAGGATGCGCTGCATGTCGTAGTTTGGCGCCGGTCCAGCCAGACTCGCGAGCACCCCCTTGAAAAACATCACGCCGAAGATGATCATAAAAAACTCGTTGCCGTCGGATTTGATGGCCGTGTTCACCTGGTCCAGGTAGCCGGTCCAGTCCAGATTCAATTTCCAACCGAAGAACGGGTTGTTCCAGCCGGGCGGCGTGTTGTGTCGGATTAGTTCCGGCGAAACCTTGAAAACTGCGATGATGCCAATGGCAATGGCGGTCAGCGTCAGGATAGTGAACTGCATAACCTCGGTGATCACCACGCTGACCATGCCACCCTTGATGACATACAGGGAAGTCAATCCGAGGATGATGACCGCATAAATGTTGGCATCCGAACAAAGCCCGCTCGTCTGGCCGGTAAAATGCCACGGCAGCATGACGGCGGCGAATTTGCCGACGCCCTTGAAAGCATAAGCCAGCAGGCCAGTCACGTTGACCAGCGCAAAAAAAACCACGCTCAGGTGCGCCAGATTGCCACCCCGGCCCCGGCCAAATCGTGTTTGTATCCATTCCGCGCCAGTCAGTACATTTGAGCGCCGCAGCCAGGCGCTCAGGAACATCATCAGAAAAACCTGGTTGAAGGTGGGCCAGAGCCAGGGCAGCCAGAGGCTCTTTAGGCCGTAAACAAACAGGATATAAACCAGCCACATCGTGCCGCTGATGTCGAACATTCCGGAAGCGTCGGAAATTCCCAGCATCCACCAGGGCAAGGCCTTGCCGCCAAGAAAATAAGAGTCCATATCCTTGGTTCCGCGCCGCGAAACCCAGAGCCCCGCAAGGATCACCACCAGAAAGTATCCGGCAATAATCGCGAGATCGAGCGAATGGAGTTTCATGAATTTCGTCAAGGCTGCCGGCATGTCGCGGGACTCGCCAGTCCATTTTCCGTAGCGAGTTTTGAGGACAATACAAAAGGCCCGCGTTCCGGTGGAGCGGGCCTATTTTCCGACCGTCGTGTCGTCCGCCAGCGCCTGCTTCACGTACACCCCAAAGCGTGGGGTGGGGGTGTAGTCCCAGTCCGAAATCAAGTTTGGCCGCGCGCTGGTATGCAGGTCCCACGCTGTCCAAGACCAGTGATGCTCGTTTAGGGCACGCAGAACATGCAACAGCCAGTTATCTCCCGGCACGACCTTGCTCGGGCCAGCATTGCCGCCGAATTCAGTCACAATCACCGGCAAAGTGGCGCTGGCTTGCTCCATCTTGGCAATCCAGGTGTCCACGCTTTCGTGTTTATTGTCGTAGCAGTGGTTAGCGTAAACCACCCCGTTGCCGTGCGGATCAGCCAGCTGGCGTCCCTGGAGAATGCCGGAAAAGTCATAGGCCCACTCCAAGCCGCCCGCGACAACGACGTTGTTCGCTCCCGTGGCGCGAACCGTGTCCAACATGGCTTGCATGCCGACCGCCTGATAGGTCTTGGGCGATTTCATTCCTTCACGCGTGTTGGGTGTATCGGTAATCCTGCCGCCATGGAGCCAGACGTCCCAGGAAACGTCGTGGGGTTCGTTATACAAGTCAAAGAGCACGACGGGGTTATTGGCGTAAATCGGGGCGAAGTCCCGCCAGAACGCGAGGCTGTTTTCATCCGGCATTGAATGTTGTCCAATGTTCTCTCCCCATTCGTCGCAATCAGACCAGTGCAGGTCGAGAATGATATAGCATTGGTTGGTCGCGCAGAAATCCACGATCTGGTGTACCAGCGCGCGATAAGGGCCGTAATCACCTCCCTGTTCCGGCCCCTTGCCAAACCAGCGGTCTTGGGAGAGCGGCAGTCGAATCAGGTTTACATGCCAGTCGCGAATGGCCGTGCGGATGGTTTGCAGGATGTGTCCCTGACCGTCGCTTGACCACTCCATGCTCGCCGCGTTGACCCCGCGCAACAACATCGGTTCTCCACGGCTGTTCACAATGCGGGTGCCAACCACCTTGAGCGGCAGCGGCAGGTTTGCCTCCGCACTGTCCGCGAACCCGGCGAGGGTGCTCCATAGGATTATGGTCGCCGTTAAGATGGCGGCACGGCCAGGGCTTTTAGGGAGGACAATCATAGTTGGCATCATTTCAGAAAATCTGCGAGCACCGGGTCAAGCGCGTCGGCCCAGATCCGATAGCCGCTTTCATTGGGATGCAGTAGATCGGGAAACATTTCGCGAGGCAGCGCGCCATCCGCCGTGAGAAACCGGCGGCCGATGTCCAGATACGTAATTTTATCGTCGGCCAGTTGAGCGAGGCCTGCGTTCACGGCGGCGACCTGGGCCCGTGCCGGATCGTTTGGACTGCCCCGCGGAAAGAGCCCGAAAAGTATCATTTGCGCGCGTGGCAAATGGAATTGGATTCGCCGGACTAGATTGGAGACCCCGGCGATGATTTGCGGCGTGGTGTTGCGCGGCCGGCCATCGTCCTCGTCACCCGTGTTGTTGGTGCCAATGAGCAGCACCACCACGCGCGGCTGGATGCCGTCAAGCTCGCCGTTTTCAACCCGCCACAAGACATTTTGGATGCGATCCCAGCCGATGCCAAAATTAGCCGCGTGCCGGGGCGCAAACTCGGCCGCCCAGATCCGGCTGCCGCCCTGACTCCAAGCCCAGCCGGCCGTAATGGAATCCCCGAGAAATAAAATGTCAATGCCTCCCCGTCTGGCTGCCGCCACATTCGCCTCATGCTGGGAAATCCAGTTGGTGGGAAAATCCCTTGGGGCCGCAATCAACGCCGTGTTTTCTGCCAGGCAGGAAAAGCGGCAGGCGGCAGCCAACGCGAAAATGGCTGATAACCGTTTCATCGCAGGGCGCGGTTAATGAGTGGTACCCATGGGCAGGTGGGCGTACTTCGCCACAGCCTGCGCGCGCGAGCGAACGTGGAGTTTTTCATAAATCCGGCGGATATATGTGTTCACGGTCTGCACGCTGATTTTAAGTTGCTCCGCAATTTCCTTGTATAAATATCCGCGGGCCAGGAGTTCCAATACCTCCCCTTCACGCTGCGATAACTCAACCATTTCGCCGCCCGCCGACTCAGTTTCGTTCCGGCGGAACGATTGCACCACCTTGCGCGCAATCTGGCTGCTCATGGGCGAACCGCCCGCATGGACGTCCCTCAGGGCGTCCAGCAGCTCATTGCGGCGCGTTTGTTTCAAAAGATAACCGCTCGCCCCCACGGCCAGGGCGTCGAAAATGTGGTTGGCGTCGCCGTATACGGTGACCATGAGAAATTGGGTTTCAGGCAGGCGGGGCTTGAGTCGTCGCACGCATTCAATGCCGTTCATTCCTGGCAGATTGATGTCAAACAGCACCACGGAAGGCTTTTTCTGCGGAAGTTCGGCCACGGCGGTCTCGGCATCGTCGTACTCGCCTACCAGCTTGAAGCCTTCGGTGCCACGGATCCATCCGGCGAGAATTTCCCGGGCGGGAACGTCGTCTTCAACAATGGCAACTTCAATATTCACGATGCTTTTGGTCTTGGTCATACTTTAAACTCGGCTGCCGCCGAAGTCTTGTCACGTTAATTGATGACAAAGGGAAAAGCGCCCCCCGCGCCCCCGCTGCCAGCCCGATCGGTTTGCGGCATGCTGGCCGAGCCTCTGAGCAGGAATGCAACGATCCGGTCGCGTTATCGGCGGTCCGCGATGCGCGCATGCTCCGGGACCTGGATGAAAAACCGGATTTCGGTTCCCGCCCCCGGCGAGCTGTGAATTTCGCAGTGGCCGCCAAGTTTTTCCAGTCGTTGCCGCATGTTTTTCAGCCCGTTGCCCCGGCCCGTGCGTTCGGGCACGGCGGCGGGATCAAACCCCTTGCCATCGTCCCGAATGATAACGTTGAACCCTGACGCATGGGGTTTCAGATGGACGGAAACTTCCCGGGCTTTGGCGTGTTTCACCACGTTGTGAAGTGCCTCCTTGAAGGCTAGAAAGACGTGGTGGCGCATTTCCGCGTTAATCGGCCAGTGCGGCAGATGCAGGGGCACCTCCAGCCGGCAGCGGATGCCCAGCGACACCAGGTATTCCTGCGCGAAGTTGCCCAGGTAGCTGGCCAGGCTGTCCAGGGTGTCGTGCTGCGGATTCACGGCCCAGACAATTTCATCCATCGAGCGCGTCAGCTCGCGCGAGGTTTCGTAGATACGGTCCAGTTGTTCCGCGGCCGACGTGGAGTGGTCGAGGTCCCCGTAGGCCGCCTGACTAAGGAGTGAAATGCGGGTCAAATTGGCGCCCAGATGATCATGGATATCCTTCGCTATCCGCGTGCGCTCACGCTCAATCGCCTGCTGGCGCTCGGCGACTTCGAGTTTTTGGCGCATCCGGCGCCGAGAGATATACCAAACGATGGTGGCCACCGCGCCCACGGTGAGGAGCGCGACCAGCAGATAGAACCACCAGGTTTGCCAGAAATGCGGCAACACCCTGAAAGGAATGCTCGCAGCGTCGTCTCCCCAAGGCCCATCGTCATTGCGGGCACGAACACGAAACACATACTCGCCCGGTGGCAGAAAATTATATTCCGCCACCCGTTTTGTATAGGCATCCACCCAGTGCTTTTCCCAGCCGTCCAGCCGGTACTGGAATTGAATCTTTTCCGGTGCGATGAAACTCAGCGCCGTGTAGTGAAACTCAAATCCCTGCCACCCGGCCGGGATTTTCAACGGCCCGGCCCGCGCCGGTCCTGGCGGCAGTGTCCGGCCGTTGGCAAGCATCGCCTCAATCATCACCGGCGCCGGCCGCACCGGCCGGCGGGCCTCGGCGGGATCCACCACTGCCAGGCCTTTACTGGTGGTAAACCAGAGCCGCCCGTCAGCGGTGCGGCAGGACGCAGGCTGCATGCCGCCGGAACATTTTTCCGTGCTCATGCCCTCGCTCTTGCCGTAAGTCAGGCATTGGAAGGGCTGCCCGGTGTCAGCAAAGCTGTTAAGCGCGTTTTCCGCGATACGGAATATTCCTCCGGAAGAACTCACCCAGAAGTTCCCCTGCCCGTCTTCCTCGATGTCGCAAATAAAATTGCTGGGCAACCCGTTTTGAGAGGTGATGTTGGCGAAGTGCCCGTTTCTCAAACGGCTAATGCCTCCGCCATAAGTGCCAATCCAGAGGGTCCCTGCCGCATCCACATGCAGGCTTTGAACATAGTCATTCGCCAGCCCGTCCGCGCGGGTGAATTGTTTGATCTGGCCGTCCTCCAGGCGTCCCAACCCACCGCCAAGGGTGCCAAACCAGATGCTGCCATCCGGGGTCTGTGTAATCGCCCGCACATCCGGAAGTTTGACGCCCTCTTTTTCACCAAATGATTTTACTTTGCCGTTTTCATAGCGAATCAAGCCGCTCGCGGTGCCGATCCACGTGACACCGGCGTGCGCCTGAAACAGCGCCGCCATCGGGACGGTTATATTCTCCATCCCCGGCGGGATTAGGAAGCGGCCACTCTTTTTGATAAACATGCCACTTCCCCAGGTGCCGGCCCACAAACGTTGTTGACTATCCTCGGAAACGCACCAGACAAAATCATTGGCCAGCCCTGCACTTTCAGTGAAATGATTCCACATCCCGTTCAGATATTGATACAGCCCGGCACCTTCGGTTGTCACCCAGACCGAGCCATCATGGGCCACAGCAGTGGACAAAGGCACTCGTCCCTGCCAATTGTCCGGCGGTGCCATCATCTGCACCTTCCCCCGGCGGAGGGCTGCGAGCCCGCCGTTTCCGGCGCCGACCCACAATGTGCCCTCGCGATCTTCACAGAGGCAGCGGATCCAGTCGTGGGGAAACCCATTCGCCTGGTTGAAATGCAGCCTTGGGGCGTTTGGTTGCAACAAATAAAGTCCGCTCTCCACCGAGCCCAGCGCCACCGCGCCGGATTCTGTCTCGATCATGGCCGTAAGGGTGGTGGCGCACGGGTTAGTATCCAGATCCTCAACCCACTGCTGATTCTTCCATTTGCGAACCCGCCCGTCACTGGCAATCCACAATCCACCGTCGTGGCTGGCGCAAACTCCCTCCACATAATAACCCACAAATGCATTCGTCCCGTCATTGCCCAGCGGCACCAGCTCGCCATTTTTCAAAGGCGCCAGTTTTCCGCCACTGGCCACCCAGAGCTGACCATCGGAATCCCGGACCATGGCGGCCAAGCCGACGTTATTGGACAGCGAGCAGGTGGCACCATCGCGCACCCGGACGATTGTGCCTTCCTCGTTCAGCATCCAGACATCCCCGGCCGCATCCTCATCGATCGCGCAGATTTTACGCCGCACTCCAGTCGCGTGGATGCCCAGCGCTTCAAACTTCCCCCCATGATAGCAACTCAGGTCGCCGCGCTCATGGCCGATCCAGAGGTTATTGTGCGCATCTTCAAACAAACTGGTGAGCCGGTCGCTCTGCAATCCCGGGGTGTTGGCGCTGTTAAAGAGCGTGAAATGGACTCCGTCAAAGCGAGCCAGCCCCGCGTAGGTCGCCAGCCAGAGATAACCATCATGTGTTTGCACCACTGCCGTCACAGAATTTTCCGGAAGCCCGCCATCCGAATTCCAGAGGCGTTGAAAATAGTTGGCCTCCCCTACTTCCGCACCCTGCCCGCGCAGGCAGGTAAGCAGCATCAGGATGATCACGCTGCAGACCATCCAAATCGAACGCCGGGCCGGTTCGGGTTGGACTAGAGGTGGATTGGTCACAAGGCGATTCTGGCCGCGGCCAAAACGGTGGGCAAGACAAACCAGCCAAAACGGACTGAAGCTTCGCGCCGGGTCGCCGGGTCACCCATGCGGAAAAACACCCGGCGATGGTTCCTGCGCCTCACCCGAAGCGGCAAGCAAATTGCCGGGCAAAATGTAAACGTAAAATTTCGTTACCACGGCGGTGTGAAATCCATACGGGGTTCGGGAATCCTTGATAAACTGGCTATGGCCGTCCCGAAATGTCCGGCAGCGCCCTCCCGCGTGAATGGTCCAGCCTTTTAATCCAGGGTCTACCGTCAAGGTGGTGTTGGGATAATATGGATCAATGGCGGGCTTACGGCGATACGGTCCGATAATACCTTTGGCCGTTACTGACCGGATTGGGATCCGTAAAGATCACGCTGCTTCCACTGGCGTTCGTTACGCTTCCCGCCAAGATTGCCCAGACAACGGGAGAGAGATTTGTCGTGGTCTCCACTTGATATGGGTAATCTGGTGTTGTGGCGTACGTGAGCGTCACTGAACCGTCGCTGTTGATCTGGATGCCGGTAATGTTCTGTTGCGGCGGAGGCGTGCCTGGGGTGACCGTGAATGCTGTGCTGAGGACGCTGGTTAGGGCCGGCGCCACGCCGGGCACCAGCCACTTGTTGACCAGATAATTTTCATCGCTCGCCTGGTCCGCGACGCTCAGTGCGGTATTATAAACCAGCACTTCCGCCACGTCTCCATCCCAACCGTTGTCCACTGTGGTCGGGTCCGGCTCCAGCCTCCCGCCAATCGTGACATCGGTGATATTGTAAGCGTAGGGACTGATGCCATTGATGATGCTCGCCGTATTGGCTTCCGAAAGCCCGCTCGCGTTCGTCAAATACAGGCTGGCGGCGCCGCCATCGTCAACGAATGCCAGCACAAACGCCGTGTTCGGCGGTGCCGCCGCGACATCCGCCTGCATTGGCGTGGCGGGATGATTACGCTGGATCCCCAGAGGAAAGGGTGTCGTTTGGCTGCCGTCAGCCAACACCACCACGCCCGCCGTGCCTCCCCCATCCTTCTGACCGATCGCACTGAAACTGACCGGACCCTGCCACCCGATTGCGTCTTCATTCTGCCGGGCCACGACAAAATATGTCATTTGGCTGCCGTCATTAGTGTAGCCATTTTGGCCGATGTTTCCCAGATAAGTGCAACCGGCAGTGTAACCGCTGCCATTCTTGCTGAAAGATAAAACGGGCTTCCCATTGAGTTGATTGGTCAGCCAAGGCTGCAGCGCCGTGCTATACTGGGTAAACCAAAGATTCGTGCCTGTCGCTACCGCTCCGCCGCTCCCCTTGTTTTGCCATGCCTGGACCTTCGTTCCGTTGGTGACGAGGGTGCTCGGATCCGCCGCGTCCAGCCAAAGCACGGCGCCCGTCACCGGACTGCCTGGTTCAACCACTGTGGTCGCCGCGACCAGTTGATTACCCGGGCCGGCGGCTGAAATCGCCAGGTTGCTGAAAGTTGCCACCCCGTTGCCGGCGTTGGTGCCCAAGTCGAATGCGGTCGTGCCCGTCAGTGCGCCGCTACCGTTCGTCAGGGTGACCTCGCCAGGCAGGCTAGCTGGCAAACCAAGCGTGGTGGGATTCAGAAAGGCATCCACCGTTTCAAGCACCGGTTGTTGGCCAAAGGGAACACCTGCCACCGCTGAACCCGGCTGAATCGCAAATACCAGCGCCGCCACAGGACCGATGACCATGAAAGAACTGCTGTTTGTCGGCGCGGCGCTGCCAATGGCCGCCGTGGCCGTCAACGTCTTCGGACCGGCCTGATTCAAGCTCAAATCGTTGAAATGCGCGATCCCGCCGCCGTCGGTCGAACGCGTCAGCGTGCCCGCCAAAGTCCCGGTTCCGCTGCCCAGCGCTAAACTGATCAAAACGCCCGCGAGCGGCTGGTCGTTGATGTCGAATGCCTCCACTAGGACTTCCGGCGCAATGGCCACGCCTTGAACCACGCTGCCCGGCTCCTGTAAATAGGCCAGCGCCGCCACTTGCGGGACAAAGCTGGCCGTCTCCGTGACCGGCCCACTCAGCGTGATTGCCACGGGATTGCTATTACCCGAATACGACCCGTTCCCGCTGCCGGTCCAGCCGGTAAAAACATATCCATTGGACGCGGTGGCCGTAATGTTTACGACCGCCTCGTTATTTGTCCACATACTGCCCGGCCCCGCACTGCCGCCCGCCCCCGCGTTCAATGTGAGATAATTCTGGGTCGTGAAATTGGCCGTATAATTGGTGGTGATGCTGGGACTAATTGTCTGCGAAATCGCCCCGCCATCACTCCACGAACCCCAAACATACTGGATCCCCGCACTCCCGGCCTGCGGTGTCGTCGTGGCAATCGTATGGTTCGAACCCGGCGTCCAATTGAAACTTTCCGCGCTCGTATAGTTCGTGCCGTCCACCGCGAACGCCAGTCCGGCGGTATTCGCCTGCACCATCACACCCAAGGCCGAATTGGTCACGAAAATGAAGGTGAATTTCGATGAGCTGTCCAGGTGTTCAGCGATCGTTGAATTGCTTACGATCATGCTCCCCATCGTGCCGCTCTGCGCCCATAATCCGTTCCGGCCGCTGGTGCCAAGGCCATAATTGGGGATGGTCACGCTGGCGGCGACCGCATTGGTCAGCGTACCGGTACTGCCGATGACACTCATGCCGTCGGATGCACTGTTCGTGATGATCATGTTGTTGATGTTCACACCAGTGATGCCGCCACTGTATGTGTCCAGGCAGAGCTGGAGCGCGGCGCGCCACTGGTAGCCCGGGTCATACCCTCCGCAGCGCAATAGAGTGGATCCCGCGGCCACCGTCGTTCCGCCGAACACATTCGCCCCGACCGGAAACGTGGTGCTGATCAGGATGCCGCAGCCGTAGGTGATATCCTGGAAAAGACAGTTCTGGATCTGGTTACCGGAGGCGCCATAAATCGCCCCGCCGTTGGCCAGGAACGGCGTCTGCCCCGTGCAATGCGTGATGAGGTTTTGCCCGGGCGCATACGACTGCGAGGTGTAAGTGGCTGGCCAGATTGGAAAACAATCGTCCCCCGTCCCCCGCGTAGTGCAATTCGTCACCGTCGTCCCCTGCATTCCCACACAGAGATTGATGCCGTCCGCAATCGTGTCGCGGAACCGGCAGTCCGAAACCACCAGCCCGCTCGAATTGACCAGCCAAGCGCCGGTTTTCGTGTGCTCCACCCAGACGCGGGCGATCGTTGAGCCGGTGCCGTAAGCCCCCCCCAAGCCGTCGTTGGGCTCGCTGTCGTTCCGATAGTTTAACTTCCCGATAATCGCAAAATCGGCGAGGTGGATGCTTTTGCCGTTCCCGTTCAGCGTGACCCGGCGGGAGGAATTCGAGTATAAGGCCGGGCTGCCCACCAGCGCGGTGTACCACATTCCGGCGCCCTGAAATGTCAAAAAGTTGGGAAGATTGAGGCTGGCGGTGATGAGATAGTTTCCGGGCGGCACCCAGACCGGGGTCGTTCCTGCCGCATTGATGCAGTTTTGAAATGCCGTCGTGGAGTCATTGACTCCGTTCGTGTCTGCCCCGTAACTGACCACGGACAGGGAACCGGCCGGTTGGGTCAGCGGTGCGGCCACATTTTCGAGGTCCACCAGATCAATGTCGTAATTGGTCGCGGTGTCGGTGCTGTCCACCTCCAACCGCACCACATCGCCCGGGCTGATGTTCAAGCCGTTCGTACGAACCTCATCGTAAAAATTCCGCGGGGAGCCCGCCGCCGGATTGTTCGTAAACGGGTAGGCCCCGTAAAGCCAAGAATACATCGAGGTCAGCGGCAGCTTCTCCACGAAGACCCCGTTCGTGTAGAGACTGATGGTGTAATTGGTTCCCGTTCCGTTGGCGGTGTCCGGCACGCTGTAGCGCACCACCAGTGAATTGGCGGCCGCCTGCGCGGTGAACTCCACATACTGGCCGGGGCCGTTAAGCTGCACGCATTCACGCTGCGACGACTCCGAGGCGACCACGTTCGGGCCATATTGCGGTCCCAAGATCGTGCCGCCGTTGTTCGTCATGCTTTCAGCCTCATACGTGGTCCAAGGCACCGCCGCCCCGGGGGACGCCTCCGCCCGCTGCGCTGCAACCAGCACCAGCGCGATCACTGCCGACAAGCCAAGCGGACTTATCACCCTCCGAATCCATGAAACGGAACCAGGTCCAGCGACGCATTTAATTCGGCTCATACAAATGTGCTTGACGCATTACGATAAAAGCAAACTTTCAGCCGATTAAAGGCTTTCTGCCAGCACGCAAATCCACGCCACGATGGCATTCCCAAGTTAGGTTAATACGCGAAGATGCCACATTAAACCTGCGTCTCCTAGTCGCATGAAATGGGGACTGCCCGGCCGCATTTTTGGCTGGTCGGTCTTTCCCCATATCGGTGACTCCGCGGCCAAGCCAGGCAACTTTTTCTTGTTTCGGAGGGGATGCGTTTTATACTTTTTTGGTGTCCACGAAGTTGAAGCGAACATCCTTGGCTTCTCAAGCTGCCATCGCGCGCTTCCTGCAATCAGCCCGCTACGCAGAGCAACGTTGGGATCACAAGGAAGCCCTGGAAAATTTGGGGCGCGCCCGCCGCCTGGCGCCCGGAAACCCGGATGTTCTGCTCCAATTGGGGCGGATCCACGGTTTGTTTCACGATTACGCCAAGGCGGGGGATTATTTTGAAAAGGCCGTTCATTTTTCGAAACAAAAAACCCTGACGCTCTCCCAGGCCGGCAATATCGCCGGCGAGTTTTATGATCTGGACCTGTGCGAACGCTATTTGCGCCGGGCGACCGAACAGCAGGACGCCACGGCCGAAACCTGGCTTAAGCTGGCCCGGTATCTTGAGAACGCCCGCCAGATGCCGGAGTGCATCCAATGCATCGAGCAAGCCGTCCGTTTGGATCCTGCGTCAATCGAAATCCCGTTCGTGCTCGCCCAGGTGGCGCGCCAGGCCGGTGGTTGGGAGGAAGCGGAGAAGTTGTTCCGTTCCGTAATGACCGCCACCACGGATATGTGGTATCGCGTGCAATGTGGTTATGAACTAGGGGCCGTGCTGGACCGCCAAGGGAGATACGACGAAGCCATGGCCGCATTCATCGAGGCCAAGGCACCTTATCAAAGTCAGACCGAATCGTTCCGGTATAAGCGGGAAGCCCTCTTCGTCAAGTGGCGACGCGTACTGGCCGGGATATCAGCCGAGGTCTTGCAGCGCTGGTCGGCTGACGGGCCGCAGCTCCGGCCCGCACGACGGCTGGCTTTGCTGTGCGGCCATCCCCGTTCCGGCACGACCTTGCTGGAACAGGTGCTGGATGCTCACCCGGACATCGTTACCGCCGAGGAAACCAAGACCTTTTTTCTGGAGGTTTGTTTGCCCATGGCGAAGGCCCGGCCGCCCGAACCGGATGCGGCGGATATCACGGCCTTTCAATTAAATTTGGCGGCCGTGGAAGCCGCCCCGGTGGAATTATTGCGGCGACTGAGGGAGAATTATTTCCGCTCAATGGAGAGATGCCTCGGTCAACCCATTGGGGGCCGAATGGTGGTGGACAAGAATCCCGCGCTGTGGTTGCTGATCAGTGGTTTTCCGCGCGTCTTTCCGGAGGCCAAATTCCTGGTGGCCTTGCGCGACCCGCGCGACGTCTGCCTGAGCTGCTTCACGCTTAATTTACCTCCCACAATCGAGATACAGCGTACGTCCTATTTCAATTTATCGGACATCGTGGACAAATATGTCGAGGAAATGACCATTTGGCGGACGCTGGCACCCCTGATGCAGGGCCGTTACCTCGAGGTGCGTTACGAGGACATGGTGGAGGATTTGGAATCCGTCGCCCGCAAGACCATGGATTTTCTGGGTGTGCCCTGGGATCCCGGGGTGCTGCGCTTTCACGAACGGGCGCAGCAAAAAGTGATGAGCCACATGAATTACAAGGACGTCAGCCAACCGATCTATCAACGCGCCCGTCAACGCTGGCGGAATTATGAGAAATATTTCGAGCCGTACCAGGAAAAACTCGCGCCATTCGTCAAGGCGTTTGGTTATGATTAGACACAGAGGCGCAGGGGCACAGAGAAAAGACCAAAAGCAAACAACCACATCCCTGCTCGGAGATGGTTGCCAATTGCTTTCCATCGCCAACACGGTGCGAAATCTGACCGCCGCTGCGGTTTAAAACCTTGTACCGGCCAGGTGCCGGCCGATGACAATCGGCACTTAACACCTGACCGGCAGCCCCAACCCGAACCAATAACCACCTTCCTCAACTAAGTTCTATCATAAGCTTTAGAGATGCAGGCTTTCGCGATCCGCCCAGCCCCACGGTCGGAAGGTCATTTTGCCTTCAAAAGGGGAGTACGAACGGCGATTGACAATATTTACGGGTTGGCTAGACGGTAGTATTGCGGACTGGCGGGGTTTGACCCGAACACATACGGGCTGTTTGTCCCGCTGCCAATATTACTCCAGCTCCCAATTCCACCCGGCAAATTGCTGCGAGCCTGCACTTCGTAACCCGGAAAGGTCGGGCTATCCCAGGACAAGGTCAATTTTCCGCCAATGAGAGCAACACTCAACTTCGGGGTAATTTGAGTGCCGGTGACGCTAAATGATCCGCTGGAACCCAGTTCGCTGACCCAGCTCAGCCCGGAAGGCAGCGCAGCCAGGTTGGTGGCGGCAAAGTTGCCGGAATAATTTGTGGCAACGAAAAATGTATAAGTCGCGCCAGACGCCGGCGCCGGACCTGAATTGATAATGTCCAAGGTCCCGTTGGTGGGGTAAAAAAACGTCCCGATGCCGGCGGGGTCGTTTGTCGATTGGTTGGCGTTTTTGGACAGGATGATCTGTCCGGGGTTAGCCAGGTCAAACACCAGTGTGCTGCCAGCCAGGCCGGGGGTATTCGTGAGAACATTGATCGTGGCGCTGATCTCGTACTGGCCGGTTACGTTAAACGTCTCAATGTTGAAGGGGGTACCGGTAATATTGCCGCTGGAACCGAAGAAATTGATGGCCGAGTAGGCGGTTCCTAGAAGGGTGCCGCTAATGTTGGTAAAGTTGCCGGTGAGGAACCAATTGGTGCTGTCCCCCAGGTTTACCCTGCCACCAGCGATCGTAAGGCTACCAAGGTTGTCGGGTCCGTTTGCATCAAGGGTTTTCAGTACGGCCCCGGAACCAATGATCGTAGACCCAAGTACATTCAAGCCGCCTTGAGAGGAGTCCCAAACGATGTTACTGCTGCCAATTCCGCCCAGGGTGGCATTACCATCGACGGTAATAAGGGAATCATCTTGCAAGCCGGCCGACCCGCTTACCGTCAAATTTCCGAGGATGGTGGTGGGCCCTTCATTGTCATATGGAGGATTGGCTCCGCCATTCCAGAAAGTTCCGTTGCCACTAAACACCAGATTATAATAGGTTGTATTCAGACCCCAATGAGCGTTGCCGGAATAGATCACGGTATTGCCGGTTGCGGTTGCGTCCAGTGCTCCAAGATTCTCGTCTTCAAACGCGCCGGTGGGGTCACCGACGACATTTAGCGTCGCGTTTGGAGCCATGGTCACGGTGCCTAAATCCTGGATGTATTCAACGATTGCATTCGAGGACACGGTAACGTTGATTCCCGTGGGAATATCGGCGTAGTTGGTGACTCCGGGAACAATTCCGCTATCCCAGATGGTCGGATCCTCCCAATTACCGCTGTTGGTAGCAGTCATTTCATATTGAGCCCGGCTGGTGAGGGGCAAAAGCATGGCGGACAGGAGAAGGATGGCTGCTAACAATTTGCTGTTTTTCATTTTTATAAGAATGACGTTAAGATTGGGAGATAATTCGTTTGCTACTAATGATAATAAGTTTTGTGCTCTGCAATTTCTATGGTGATTGAAGCTCCAATTTACTGCTATCGGGCGGGGGATTGCTAGTCGCATAAAACGGTGACAATAACAAAATAACAACACCGGACATTAGAGTGCGTCTGAATAATCAGTTTTTTGATCGGGCGTGAAAGAAAAGTGGCCGGATGGGTTGACATCCGACTTGGAATCCGGCGACCAATTTTAAGCGCAGCTTCCGTTGGGGCGTGAAAAACGCCA
>Ga0302319_10009040_pt1 | contig 19265 bp, 20 predicted proteins | sample Bog_T0_2_FD_203319 | JGI IMG/M metagenome (GOLD analysis project Ga0302319, IMG submission 203319) | Peat permafrost microbial communities from Stordalen Mire near Abisko, Sweden - Bog_T0_2 | ecosystem: Environmental > Terrestrial > Soil > Wetlands > Peat | place: Sweden: Abisko, Stordalen Mire... | reverse complement strand
TCAGTCATCAAGCAACACACCGAGCCGCACGCAACGCCAGAATAGCGCGCTGTCGCGCGCTGGCGGCCTTCACCTCCAGCCAACCGAAGGCGGTCTGGCTGGAGCACTAGCCGCCAAGCTGGTAGGAACGCACCTCGGGTCCCCATTGCTCCCGCAGGCGTTCCGCCAGGAGGCCCATTCCGCTCACGTAGGTCGCCACCGTGTTGCCGGACGGCTCGTCCAGGTAGTCGCCGATGGTGGCCCACCGGGAGAGGTCATGCGGATGGTCGGTCATTCGCCCGCTGGTGGATGAGTCCCATGGCGTGCTGTCATCGACCTCGACGGCCTGCTTTCCCCGGATGGCCCCGTCGAGCATGGCGTTCACGAAGCCGTCGGTGGCCTCTTCGCATTCGAGTTCCCCGGCCGCCCGTTCTGCCACCCATTGGGCGGCTGATTTGATGAGCTGCCGCTCCCCCCGGAGGACGGTCCCTTTCCTCGGATCGCAGCCGGCCGACGGCTTTGGCTTGGGACCGCATTCCCGGCGTGGCAAGCCCAGTTCGGCGGCGCACCGCAGGATGGTTGCGTCGTCCCCGGAACCGGCGGCTGTCACGGCAAGCGCCACGCGCCCCGCATCCCCTCTGGTGAGCACGAAACGGTTCGTGATAAGAACATCATTCACCGCCGCGACCGACAGTCCCACCATGGCGAGATCCTCCTTGCGAGCAAACCCCTGTAACAGGTGGCGCCAACTTGGTCAATGTTCGGGCGCATCAAGTTTGTCCTCCAGTGCGCTCTTCTGGCGGAATGGCGGCGGCTGGGCATTGGCATCCGTCAGCGAAGCGGCGTGGCCTGCGGCGGCGTGGTACGCCAGCGGACTGTGGGGTGCCGCTGCTGGCTTGCCGGGGGCGTCCCGGCTCGCAGCGGAGCGCGGCGGGCGCCGGGCATTGCGGCCTCCGGCGTGAATTCCGACAAGGAAAGCGGTGCCGTCTGGCCTGGCGCGAAATCCTGCGGTCCGGATTGCCGACCCGTGGCCGCATCATTGGCGGGCCGCGGTTCTCCTTCAGCCGGCAAACGGACGCCATCGCGCGCCCGGGTTTTCCGCAAATCAGCCAGCCGCCCGGCCAGCGCTCATCGACACCGACATCGGCATCCCGCAACAGGTCGCCGCCTGCGCAGCGTGGCCTTTCGGCCGCCGGAAGCGCCGCAACCTGGCGGACCAGGGCCGATGGGGTTGTCGGAGCATGGTCCTCGCGGCTTGCGGCGGTGGGCCGCCTGGGGTGATTCGCGGCACACACCGCCGTCCTGTGGCTGGGGGCATGCCGCGGCGGTTTCCGTTGCCGACGCCATTGGATCGCTTCCCGCCCGATGCTGGCCGGCCGGCTGGCTACATCAGGTTCTGGCGCACAGAAAGTTTATCCGTTTGACACAATGGGTTGGAGGCCATACATTGGCTGGCGCGCGAATCCAAGTGAGTGGAGAAGGTTGATGCGCCGTCGATTGAAGGCACAACTTGTCATTCCGGACGCATCGCCACTGATTTCGTTGGCAAAGGCTACGCTTGGCAACGCTGGGATGATGAAAAAGGGGGGAGACATATCTCGATCTGCTGAAGGCATTCAATCTCCCGATTGGCCTCATCGACCACATCATTCGGGAGATGACGCATTGCGCTTACAAATCTGATGCGCACTTAATATCAGACTGGATGTCGCAGAACGCAAATCTTATTGAAGAAATTGAAACCAACACGGGAAGAAACGCGGCGCGCGATTATGCCGAAAAACACATTGCCCCAAGCAAGCACGCTGGCGAATTGGCTATGAATGAGTATTTGCTTGAATTCAGCGGCTACCGCCTGTCTGAAGATATACCTGTCATAGTCTTATTTGAAGAGAAAAAGATTATCACGCTTCTGGAGGACGTGGCAAACGTAAGCCTTATTAGCGTCCGAAGTTTTCTCAATGAGATGGCAATGATTAATGCTCTTGACCTCAAAGAGTTTATGGACTCAATCGCGGCCTACGACCCAGACAGTGGGCTTGGTCGAGATGCAATCATCGGCTATGACGCGGAGACATCAGCAACAGATGTTGAGATTGATTGGAAACGTAACGCTGGACACAGGGGGTGACTATGGGAATGAGCGATGATGATGTGCGCGCATTACTATTGGAATTCCAGAGCGGTCGGCGTAGCCAGACACAGACGATGCGACTGCTCGGTATAGACTGGTATGGAGACCTGCTCGGGCTGATGGGGCAATATCACGTCGCCCCGCCCCTTGGTGGCGTTTACGCTTCGCCGGGGGCCGCCGAATTGGTGCGCGAACTGGTTACGGCCGCCAGGCGCGATGGATCGATCGGCGTTGTTGGCCGGTAGCTCAAACGAGTTGCCATTCCATCGGTCGCTGCCAGAGTTCGACAGCTTTTTTCCAGACGTTGCCACGTGTGCCATGTGCGCGGGAACCCTCGCCGACGGCACGCCGCGGCTGGCGGAGACGAACGCAGGCTCGCCTATTTCGGCTTCCTGCCCACGTCGCATGAGCCTGCCGGACTGTACTCGATTGGAGACATGGCGGGCACCATAGTCCGCACCTGGCAGCGCGTCACCAGGGGGCGCGGCGTGGCAGGCGATCCTTTGGAAGCCGCCCTGCATCCCTCCGTGCCGAAGTGCCCATCAGCCGCGTGATGCAGCCGGATCCCGGCTGGGATGGGGTCGGCGTGCCTCAAGCGGCGAACGCAGCGGCAGGCTCCCCAGGCCCGGCCTCGATGGCGAGACCCTTGTCGGGGCCGCCATAGAACCAGGTTCGGCGGCCGGCATTGCAGAGGAGCGCCACCTCGCACCCGGGCACACCGCCCGGAAAGGCTGCCCTCATCGCCTTGTGGTTCCGGACATGGACCAGGATGCGGTCAAGGCGGCCGATGTCGACGACAGGGGGCAGGCTGTCGTCGTCGAAGGGAGCCTTGGAATCGGCATGCCGGCTGAACTCGCCCGGGCGCCAGAACTCCACGTTCACCGCCTCCGCGGTAAGCCACATGCGGAGGGTGCCGATCCTGGCGGAGGTGAACGGGCTGAACTCCTGCATGGCGAGGCCGGCCATCGCGGCGAGGCGGCAATGATCGTCGAAGGGAATGCTGCTTGCCGCAAGGTGATCGGCTGTGAGCACAGCCGCCGCGGATCCGAGGCCGTCACATGTCGTCCTGGCCGTGCCATGGGACAGCAGGGCGCGGATGTTGATGGGGTCCAGCCAAGCGGTCCCGCGCCGGGACGGCTCAAGTTCCTTGCGGAGAATCTTCATCGGGCTACGGGGCTCCGGACTGGGTGGACGGCAGCCGTCCCGGCTGGCCGACCTTCCCCCATTCTGGGGTGCCTAACCGCATGTGTCCATCGGCAGCCGGATGGTTTGGTGCCCGGGACGCGGCCAGCATTGCGGCAGGCGGCCACCATGGGCAGATTGCGCCGGGAAGGGTGCCAGCCGACAGGTTTTTGCTTGTCATGGCGCGATGGCTTGGCCGGAGAGACACGGCAGCGCCATCGCCAGGGCGATCCCAACCGAAATCGCCCGACGCATGGCGGCATGACCGCAGCACCCAGAAGCGGCAGCCACCAGGGCTCCGATGAGGTTGTCCTGCCGCCGCCGACCTGAATGAGGTCCCTGCCGCCGCGCGGCGCAGCCAGAAATCAGGCTGGATCGGCTTGGCTCAGGCGGCCGTTTGCCTATTGTTTTCCTTGTCCACATGGTAGCCTGAAAGCGCGCGGTCCTGCGCCATGCCAGATCTGGGAGAAGTCATGCGATCGCGTTATTTCGCTGCCGGGTGCATCCTCGCCCTGTCAGCCTGCACAGGCGTCCCAAACGCGGAATATTTTCCGCCATCGAGCCAGCGGGTGGTCGCTTCCGCCTCGCACTGGCAGATCATCGCAAAGGATGCCGTCGCGAAGCTGGCTCCAGCCCTGGGCAAGGAAACAGGTCTGGTGTCCGTCATGCCGCGAAGCGCATCCAGCGACGCAATCATGGGCGTCCTTGCCACGGCGCTCACGGACCGCGGTGTTGCCGTGGCACGCAGCCCCCGGCCTGGAATGGACGTCGTCCATGTCGAGATGCAGGCCATCGGGCATGGACGGGACGATATCCCCCACGCGGGCACGGCGACCCTTCTCGGCATCGGCGGCGGCATGGCGGTTTGGGCCATAGCCCAGGCGGTCACCGTTGCCAGCGTAGCCGCCCCCGCCATCGGCCTTGGCCTGGGAGCCACGTCGGAACTGCTCGCGGGAGCGTTTCCGGCGTCCCCGAACACCGAGGTGGTGCTGTCGGTGACACTTACCCGCAACGGGGCCGATGTGGCCCGTTCCAGCGGCGTTTACTACGTCTCGCCGGGTGATGAGGGCCTCTATCAGGGCCCGCTGCATCCCGTCCGGGTTCCCGTGCAGTGAGGACGTCAGACATGCGCATGCGTTTCCTTGCCACCGTGTTGCTGGCCATCGGTGTGGCCGGCTGCTCCGCCGCCAATACCGAGGCCGTTCCGGTTGCCGGCTATGTCCTGGCGCCGGATGCCCCAAGTCTGGTGGACATCAGCCACCTGGCGTCTGCGGATCTCGTCCGCGGGCTTTCGCGCGAGGACTGCGGCCCGATCCTGATGACCTCGCTGGTCAGCCTGCATGACCTGAAGCGGTCGTCCGGGCTGGGGCGCATCGTGTCCGAGATGGTCGCCACCGGGGTTACGGCCCGCGGCTATTCCGTGGTCGAGGCGCGCCTCACGAAGGCGCTGACAATAAGCAGCGCGGGCGAGCACATCCTTTCGTCAGAGGTCCGCGAGCTGGCCAGGGCACAGAAGGCGACGGCGGTCATCGCCGGGACCTACGGGATTCTCGGGGACAGGGCGTACGTCACCGTCCGGCTGATCCGCCTGTCGGACGGGGTGATAATCTCGTCCAGCGATTTCGACCTGCCACTGGTTTGGCAGGGTTCCTGACGGCAACGCCACGGCACTGCCGCGCTGGCGGGGCCGCACCCGGGAGTGCGGCCCCCTGTCAGCTTCACCCTCGAAGTCATGGACTTTGGCGAGGTCTGGCTTGCCTTCGGGCCTCCATTGGGTGCAGAACATCGTCATGACCGAACCGACGCTGCAGGCCGTACTCGACGCCATCACCGGGCTTGATACCCGGCTGACCGGACAGGTGAACGCGCTTGACGGCAACCTGACCGGTCAGATCACCGCGTTGCGGGGGGACGTGATGCGACGGATCGATCGGCTGCAGGACAGTTTCAGTGCGTTGCGCGAAGACATCGGGGCGGTAGCCCCCAGGCTGACGCGTCCACCTTCGCGGCGGCGTTGCGCGTAAGCCGGCGGTCAAATCCGGGCTGGCGGCGGTGCCTGCCGCATGGGTGATGGAAGCGGCGGGCCGGTCACCGGACCAACGACGACGGGTCCGGCCGCGCAGGCCGGGCGGCGCTGCCAGGTCCGGCGGCGGCCTGCGCGGTTCCCGCCGCGGTGGCGCCAGGCTTCGCGGATTCCTTCGGGGCCTGCGCGTCACGGCAGATGCGCACCACGTCGAGGCCGGTGACAAGGCGATGGCTGTCACCACGCTCGGGTTCCTTGGGTCGCCTCCAGACCTGCGCGCTCCCGCCGAAAGGGGCGGCATCGGCCCCCACTGGCTGCAGGGCCTCCGCGGGCACGTCAATATATGACGCCAGCTGCGCCAGCAGCATGATTGGCCGGAATGGCTTGGTGATGAATGCGGATGCGCCAAGGCGCTGGGCCGCCAGCCGCATTCGCCCGTCCGTGTAGCCGGTGAGCATCACGATAGCCACGTCCTCGTAGCCCGGCAGCGCGTGTATCTGCTCGCACGCCAGCAGTCCGTTGAGCCGCGGCATGCCTATGTCCAGCAGCACCAGCCGCGCCCTGAACTGGCGGGCGAGCGTAACCGCCTCCACGCCGTCGGCGACGGGGAACACCACCTGGCCAGCCCTCTGCAGCACGGACCTGAGCACTCCGCGCATCAGCGCGTCATTCTCCGCGACGATAACTCCGTTGGAGATGGCCTTCGTCACGGCGCTCAACCAAGGGCTTCCAGGAGCAGGCCGTCAAGCTCATCCATGGCGGCGCATGCCTCGGCGCGCATCCGCAGTCCCGTGGCGCATGCATCCGGCAGTCCATCCTCCGCGGCCCGTTCGAAGCTCCTGGACGCCGCTGACAGCGCCGCGAAGCCGAACGTCCCCGCGACGGACGCCAGCGCGTGCGCGGCCTCCGCCTTTTCGGTCCACGCATCCTGCCGATCCAAAAGCACCAGCATCTCCCCGGCGCGGGTCCGGAGCGATTGAAGGTACCCGCCGACCTCATCCGGAGGCAGGAAGACGACCGTCTGCTCCAGCACCGCGCGGTCGAGCCGGACGGGCTGATGGCCCGGATCCGCGGCGGCGGTTGGGAGCGTGATGCCGCTGACCGCCAGCATCAGCGCCGCCTGGTCAACCGGCTTGGCAACATGTCCGTTCATCCCCGCATCGGCGCACTGCGCCAGATGGCGTTCCGTGGTGCTGCCGGTCAGTGCAAGAATCGGCACCTGGCCGCACGGCCCGGAAAGCGCGCGGATGCGCCGCGCCGCCTCCAGTCCGCCGATTCCAGGCATCCGCAAATCCATGAGGATCAGGTCGAAAGCATGCCCTGAAGCGATGTCCACCGCTTGCTGGCCGTTCTCAGCCATGACCACGGTGTGTCCGCCATGACGCAGGAATGTGCCAATGACATCGCGGCTGATCCCATCGTCGTCGACGAGGAGCACACACATCCCCACCGCGCTGCATGACGCCGGGACCAAGGCCGGGTTGTCCATATCGTTCACGGTTACGCCCCGCAGAGGCCGGGTTGGCCACATGTGGACATTCCTCTAGCCCACCAACGTTAACGAATGGTGTCAAGCCCGGAGCATGTCACGCCGGACAGGGCCTTTTTCCTGCCAGCGTCAGGCGGTGCCCATGTTTCCCGCTCCGATCCGACGGCCGGCACCCGCCAACCGCATGGCTGCCGCTGGCGGCCGGGCATGCATCCGGCCCGCGGCAGCAATCTGCATCTTCATGGCGGTCTGCAGCTTTCCGAATGCCAGCACCTCAATCTGCCGGATTCGTTCACGCGAGACACGGAAGTGCTTCCCAAGCTCCTCGAGCGTTGTGGGCTCATCCTTCAGGCGCCGCTCCGCGATGATGTGCCGCTCGCGCTCGTTCAACGTTTTGAGGCCAGCTGACAGTACAGCCATTCGCCCGGCAAACTCCTCATGATCGCCTATCGCCGTCTCCTGGCTTTCAGACCCGTCGACCAGCCGATCCTGCCACTCCCCTCCTTCGCCCTCCTGGAGAACGGGGGCGTTGAGGCTCAAGTCCGCCACCAGGCGGCGGTTCATGCTGACCACATCGTGCTCTGGCACCACCAGGACTTTGGCTATTTTCGCCACCTGCTCGGGCTGAAGGTCGCCGTCGTCCATCGCCGCCATCTGCCCTTTCAGGCGCCGGAGGTTGAAGAACAGCTTCTTCTGTGCCGCCGTGGTGCCCATTTTCACCAACGACCAGGAGCGCAGTATGTATTCCTGGATAGCCGCCCTGATCCACCACATCGCATACGTGGCAAGACGGAAGCCGCGCTCCGGATCGAACCGCTTCACCGCCAGCATCATGCCGACATTGCCTTCGCCGATCAGCTCGCCGACAGGCAGTCCGTAGCCGCGGTAGCCCATTGCTATTTTGGCAACGAGCCGCAAATGGGCGTTGACCAGCCTGTGGGCGGCGTCCATGTCACCGCTGTCGCGCCAGCGCTTGGCGAGCACCTGCTCCTCGCCGGGCGACAGCATGGGGAACCTGCGGATTTCCTGAAAATAGCGCGACAGGCTGGCCTCCGGTGCGAACTTGGTGGCGGCAACGGCCAAGGCGGTCTCCTTTCGTCGGTCGGCCGTCATGTCAATGCCGAGCGGCGAAGACCTGAAGGCCGCCAATTTGACAGAAGTCATTCGCGCCGCGGAATGGACGTCATGTCCAGGCCGCCCGCGGCTGCGGCTGCGGCGGCGCCGAAAGCGACGCCGAATCCGGACGCTATACCGAGGCGGACCAAGGCTGTCAAACATCACAAGTCCGGGTTGCATTCCGGTGTGTGCCGGAGTCGGCATGAACCGGCGCGTCGCGAAAGGCCCCGGCCCGGTGAAAACCTTCAGGCTCCTTCCGGCCCGCGCCAGGAACCAGGCCGCACCGCGGTTTGCCGGGGTGCCCAATGCCGTCAGCCTGCGTGTGTCAGCCGGCGTGTGTCAGCCGGCGAGTGCGCTGGCCTGCGAAAGCGCCGTCTCCACAGCCGCGATCCAGGATGGCGGAAAACGCTGCGCGTCTGTCATCCAGAGGGCCAGGCTGCCAATGGCACCCACGCTGCCATCGGTTTCGTCGGCCACGGCTGAGACCAGGAGATGGGCCGTGCCAGGATACCGCGAGATCCATTCGGCTCCGGCTTTGCCGTCAAATTCATCGGACAATGCGGCAGCCGCCGCATCCGGGATGACGGCAGCGGACGGCATTGGCTCTCCCCGAGAAACGCGAACCGCAATCCGCGCGGCCCATACCGATCCGCGAGGTACGGCCGGAACCAGCAAATGTCCGCCGCCCGCAATGGCGAGGAAGAACGGCGAGCTGTCGCTGCTGAATGACATGGCCCAGCCAACGGCGTCGGAGAACAGGGCGTCGTTGTCCCACGACAAGGCACAGACGAGCGCGTCCAAAAGACCTTCCGCGAACCCGTCGGGGATTTCCTGTCCGCCGCCGCCCAAGCCGCCCGCAGGATCGGCGCCTGATGGCGTGCCGACCGCGGTGGCCAGGTGGCCCAGGATTCCGGCCCGAGCCGCGGCAAGCCACTCGCCTGCCTGAATCTGCGGCGGTTCGGGTGGGTCTGTCATGGCGGCTTTTCCGTCATCTATGCCTCCAACCCCTTCAGCGGCGGCAAGATAAAGGAATCACAGGTGAAGCGCGACCGTTATCGCAGGAATCCGCCGGAAGGCACGACGTCGGTCTTGGGCAGTCATCCAGTGGAGGAGTCGGCTCCCGTGCAAATCCGGAAGCCGGCGGACGGCGTGCACCCCGCGGGCACCCCGCGGGCAGACGTTCGGCAGTTCCTGTCCCGTCTCGACGACAGCGTTTACCGGGCGCCGCGCTCCCCGTCCGGCGCCCGGCTTCCCCCTCTTCGCCCGCTCCTTCAGGATCTGGCGACCTCAGGATGGCAAGAATGCGGAAACACTTCGCGCCGGCGCTTTTCCGCCCGCAGCATCGCAAGAGTAGCCGAGCCGTCCGGGCAGCCCCAGAACAGGCGGGCCCGGCCTTTTTGGACGCCCCGTACCGCTGAAAGGCGCCCCGTCAGCGCACGCCAGCCTCTGCCCTCCGGGCGAAGGCTTCCTGGCAGAACCTTGCGCAGTCGACGACGTCGTCCCAGTCGAAGCGCTCGGCCGCTTTGGCCATGGCGCCGATCAGCGCCAGTTTCGCAGCAGCGGCAAGCTCTGGCCCGGCCATTCCGGCCGCGACGCCGCTCACATCCATCATGGCGTCCTCGGGGTCGAGGCTGCGATCCTCCATCGCGTCGACGAAGTCCTGGAGGCCTGGGAATGAGTCCGCCGCGGTGGCCATGGCCTCGCGGATCTCCTCGCCGCGCGGGTCCCGGCCTCCCGCGAAAGCGTCAGCGAGCCCGCGGCAGGCGCGGGCGCCATTTTCCCGGTCATAGTCCGCCGCAAAGAAGGTGTAATCGGCCGCTGATGTCATGGTCCGCTCCCTGGGTCGGCAGGCTTCTGGAACACGGCCAGCCTCCGTGCAATAGGGGAAAACAGGAGCGCGCCGGGTCGGCCAAGGGGTGGGGGGAAGCCTGCTGGTCAGACCGCAGACTTCAGCCAGACGTCAGGATGTCCGTGACATAGTTGCGTTAACGCAACCGAAGCGGGGCATTTGCTCCATAATGCCGCAATATTCCGTCAGATGTGTCGGCCGTCCCCGATCGCGCGGCGGAACGCCTCGGCGGCAGCTGAGAACGGCGCCCGCGGCCCGGCGAGCGGACGAACCTCAAGCAGCGCAGGTATTTCCGGCCCGTATTCGGAGCCGGACATGATCGCCAACCAGCCGCTAACGCCCTGGGCGCGGAGGGCTGACTCGGCGGTTAGAATCACGTCGTCGGAGGGATCGTTGGCACGACCTATTGTAACGTAGCGGCCGTCTTCGCCGAGCACGATCCACCTGCGATCGCCTGTGCCATCGCAGCGCCTGCCCAGCGGGGGTCGCCCTGGTCGATGCATGGACGCATTATGCCAGACCCGGCCAACACCGCCAGCCGCCACGACCCGAATTGTTGCGACCGATCACGATGACGCCGATCCCCGGCTCACGCAGTCGTCCACAATGCGGGTGGTGATTGATTCCCTCTTCCGGCCGACCGCCGTTCCCCCTATGTTCGCCGCCATAGGGACAGGAGGACGAATGCGGCCGGCCGACCAGATCGAAGCTCTCGAAGCCCTCCGATGCGAGGTGGGGCGCCTGGAGCGGCAGGCCACGGCGGACCGCCGGAGGGGGTCGCAAAGTTCGGGGTCGCAGCGGTCGATGCGGCGCTCCCCTGCGGCGGGCTGGCAATGGGCGCCTTTCACGAGGTTGCGGGCATCGGCTGCCAGGTCGAACACGGCGGCGCGGCGGTCTTGATGGTGGCCGGGCGCCGGGCGAGGTGCTGTGGGTGCCGGAGCAGGCCGACATCCACGCGTCGGCGCTGGCCGCGGTCGGCCTCACGCCGGATCGGGTTGTCTACGTTCACGCCCGCAAGCCGCAGACCGTGCGGCTCGCCATGGAGGAGGGCCTCCGGCACCGAGGGCTGTCCGGAGTTGTTGTCGAATTCGGCGGCGCGCTGGGGCGGACCGCGTCGCGGCGGCTGCAGCTGGCGGCCGGGCAGTCCGGTGTCACGGCGTTCCTGCTGCGGCGTAGCAGGCGGTTCGACGATCCTGTGCTCCTGGAGCCGGGCGCCGCCGTCACACGCTGGCGGGTGGCGACAGTGCCGTCAGGTCCGCCACTGCCGCTGCCGCCGGACACCCCTGGTCTGGGCCGCCCGCGCTGGCGCCTGGATCTCATCCGGTGTCGCGGCGGCGAGCCGCATTCCTGGATCGTGGAGGCATTCGATGCGGCGGGTTGTTGCGGTCTGGTTTCCGGCGTGGCCGACCGATCGTCTCAGGCGGAGCTCCGGCGCACCGGCGCCTGAGATGCCGCTGATCACCGCCGGAAGCGACGGTCGGCGGATGCAGGTGGCTGCCGCCGACCGGGCCGCGCTGGCGCTGGGCATCCGCCCCGGCATGGCGCTCGCCCATGCCAGGGCGATGGTGCCAGGCCTCGTGGTGGAGGATGCAGACCCGGAAGGCGACTCCGCCGCTTTGGCACGCATGGCCGCCTGGTGCCTGCGCTATTCGCCTCTGACCGCAGGCGACCATCCCGATGGCGTGTGGATCGACATCACGGGATGCGCCCATCTCCAGGGCGGCGAGGCGGCCCTCCTCGCTGACATGCTGGAACGCATCGCCGGCGGCGGGACGCAGGCGCGGGCCGCGGCCGCCGACACGCCTGGCGCGGCCCACGCCGTGGCCCGCTTCGGGCCGGATCAGGCTGCCGTTGTGGCATCCGGCGGCCACCAGGCGGCGATCGCGCCGCTGCCAACGGCGGCCCTGCGCCTGCCGCCGGAGACCGTCAGCGCGCTGCGGCGGCTGGGCTTCGAACGGGTCGGCCAGATGGCTGAAACCGCCCGCGGGCCGCTGGTGCGCCGTTTTGGCCAGCAGGTCGCCCTCCGCCTCGACCAGGCTTCCGGCCGCGTGTTCGAGCCCATCCAGCCAGCGGTGCCCGACGGCGTGGCGGCCCACCGCCTCGCTTTCATTGAGCCGCTGCTGACCGCGGAGGCATTCGGCACTGTCATCGACGAACTCCTGAAGGCGGTGTGCGGCGAACTGGAGGCGGCCGGGCAGGGCGCCAGGCGGCTGGATCTCCTGTTCGAGCGCATTGACGGGTCGGTCCAGGCGGTCCGAACCGGCACGTCGGCGCCGTCACGCGACGCCGCCCACCTCGCGCGCCTGCTCAGGGAACGGCTGGAGACCGTCGACCCCGGCATGGGCGTCGAGGCGATGCAGCTGCGGGTTCCGCTCGCCGAGGCGCAGGCGTTCCGCCAGGCAGCCGGCCTGGCCGGAGGGGATCATCCGGAGGGCGGCGGCATCGCCGCGCTGATCGACCGCCTCGAAAACAGGCTTGGGCCTGGCAGCGTCTGGCGGGCAGCTCCTGTCGGGAGCGACGTCCCCGAACGGTCGGTCGCGGCCATCCCTGCCGCCGGCGGTGCCCCGGCTTGCTCATGGCCACCCGGACTGCCGCGCCCGGTGCGCCTGCTCGACCCGCCGCAGCCCGTCGCGGCCATCGCCCTGCTGCCCGATCAGCCGCCAGTCGCCTTCACATGGCGGCGCAAGCGGCACCGCATCATGCGCGCCGACGGTCCGGAGCGCATCCGGGGGGAATGGTGGCGGCGCAACGCCGAGGTGGCGGCGGTGCGCGACTATTTCGCGGTCGAGGACGAGGAGGGATGCCGATTCTGGCTGTTCCGCCGCGGCGACGGCAGCGACCCGGCCAGCGGTGACCTCCGGTGGTTCCTTCACGGCCTGTTCTGAATCCAGAGGATCAAAAATGAGCGACGACCCAATCCTGCGGTCGGCCACCCCGTCGGAGATTGCCGACAGCCTGTCGTTCGCGCTGCGCTACGACGGGCGCCGGCGCGTGCACCACGCGGACGATGCGATGGCCAGGATCACCGCCGGGCGGCTTGCAGAGCACCTCGAGCGCAGCGGTTTCGTCGTCCTCAAAAGGCCCGATGCCACCGCCCTGTCCGCGAGCCATCACGGTGGCGGCCGTGGTGAGCCATGAGGCGAATCGCTGGCATGCAGGGTCCCGCCGTGTGCGCCCAACCCGAGGTCGGAGCATGCCTGGACCATCCGACTGATGTTCCGGGAAGCGGCTTCCAGTCTTCGAATTCCGACGTTCGGCGGCCTGGCAGGGCGGATGCGGTCGGGCACTGCCAAGTGCCGCCATTTTCGGACTCCAGCATGGAGGCTGCAAGGATCGGCGCACGCCCGGTCCTTCGATTGTTTTCAGGCCACCACGCTGGGGCGGCTGCCATGACAGCTTTGGCGCAACCGTCTTTTCGGGAAACTCACGAATCCGCGAAACCATGAACGGCTACGCAGAGCTCCAGGTCACCTCAAACTTCTCGTTCCTGCGCGGCGCGTCGCATGTCGAGGAGCTGTTCGCGCAGGCCAAGCTGCTGGGGTTGCCGACTCTCGGCATCGCCGACCGCCACTCGCTGGCGGGCATCGTGCGCGCTCACCAGCAGGCTGTGGAGACCGGCGTGCGGCTGGCCGTGGGATGTCGTCTGGATCTGCGCGACGGCACGGCGGTGCTGGTCTACCCGGCTGACCGCGCCGCCTATTCGCAGCTGTGCCGCCTGCTCACGCTCGGCAAGGGACGGGCTGGAAAGGGCAAGTGCGACCTCGCCTGGCAGGACCTGGCGGAGCACGGCCATGGCCTGCTCGCCATCCTGATTCCGGATGCTCCCGATGCCGGGCTTGCGGCCTCCCTGAAACGCCTGCGGCAGGATTTCGGCGACCGCGCCTATCTGGCGCTCGCCCTACGGCGGCGGCCGGGCGATGCGGTGCGGCTGCAGGAGCTCGCGGACCTGGCGCGGGACGCGCACGTCTCCACTGTGGCCACCGGAGACGTGCTGTATCACGTGCCACAGCGGCGGATCCTGCAGGACGTGGTCACATGCATCCGGGAAGGCGTGACCATCGACAATGCCGGGTTCCGCCGCGAGCGTTTCGCCGACCGCCACCTGAAGGCGCCGGAAGAAATGGCCCGGCTGTTCGCCCGTCATCCAGGGGCGGTGCAGCGATCGCTGGAGATCGCCGACCGCTGCCGGTTCAGCCTGTCCGAGTTGCGCTACCAGTATCCGGACGAAGCGGACGAGCCCGGCCAGACGCCACAGCAGAAGCTGGAACAGCTCGTCCGCGACAGCTCGCCGTCCCGCTACCCGGAGGGCGTGCCGGAGGCGGTTACGCGCCAGCTGCGCCACGAGCTCGCGCTGATCGCCGAGCTCGAATACGCACCGTATTTCCTGACGGTGCACAGCATCGTCGCCTTCGCTCGGTCGAAGGACATCCTGTGCCAGGGCCGCGGATCGGCCGCCAACTCGGCGGTCTGCTACGTGCTCGGCATCACCAGCATCGACCCGGTGCGCAGCGGCCTGCTGTTCGAGCGATTCATCTCGGCCGCCCGCAAGGAGCCGCCGGACATCGATGTCGACTTCGAGCACGAGCGGCGCGAGGAAGTCATCCAGTGGGTCTACCAGCACTACGGCCGGGAGCGCGCCGCCCTGTGCGCCACCGTGAACCGCTACCGCGCCCGCGGTGCGGTCCGTGAGGTCGGCAAGGTGATGGGGCTGCCCGAGGACGTCACAGGCGCGCTGGCCGCGCAGGTCTCCGGCTGGGACGCTGATGGCGTCCAGGACGTTCATGCCGGCGAACTAAACCTCAATCCCGATGACCGCCGGCTCCGCCTGACGCTGGAGCTGGCCCGGGAGCTGATCGGCTTCCCCCGGCATCTCGGCCAGCATCCCGGCGGGTTCGTGCTGACCCATGACCGGCTGGATGACCTGGTACCGATCGAGCCGGCCGCGATGGAAGAGCGGCAGATCGTCGAGTGGGACAAGGACGACATCGATACCCTGCGGTTCATGAAGGTCGACGTTCTCGGTCTCGGGATGCTGGGCTGCCTGCGGCGGGCATTCGGCCTGCTCGGCCAGCACCGTGGCATGGAGCTCGACATGGCCGGCATCCCACCCGAGGATCCGGCGACCTACGCGATGATCCGCCGCGCCGACACGCTCGGCACCTTCCAGATCGAGAGCCGGGCGCAGATGGCCATGCTGCCGCGCATGAAGCCCCGCACGTTCTACGACCTGGTGATTGAAGTGGCGATCGTCCGGCCCGGACCGATCCAGGGCGACATGGTGCACCCCTACTTGCGGCGCCGGGAGGGCATCGAGCCGGTCAGCTATCCGACCCCGGAGCTGCAGCGGGTGCTTGGCAAGACGCTCGGCGTGCCGCTGTTCCAGGAGCAGGCAATGCAGGTGGCCATTGCCTGCGCCGGGTTCACGCCGTCCGAGGCCGACCAGCTGCGGCGGTCGATGGCGACGTTCAAGATCACCGGAGGCGTCAGCCACTTCAAGGGCAAACTCGTGTCCGGGATGGTGGAGCGCGGCTACACGCCGGAGTTTGCCGAGCAGACCTTCCGCCAGATCGAGGGCTTCGGCTCCTATGGCTTCCCCGAGAGCCACGCAGCGTCCTTCGCGCTCATCGCATACGCGTCCTGCTGGCTGAAGTGCCACCATCCCGACGTGTTCTGCGCCGCGCTGCTGAATGCGCAGCCAATGGGTTTCTATGCACCGGCCCAGGTGGTGCGCGACGCCCGCGACCATGGTGTCCAGGTCCGGCCGGTCTGTGTCAACGCCTCGCGCTGGGACTGCACGCTGGAGCCGGACAGGGAACGCCGCCTGGCGGTCCGGCTGGGTTTGCGGATGGCTGGTGGCCTGTCGAACGCGGACGGCGCCCGCATCATCGCGCACCGGGCCGGCACGCCTTACGGCGGCGTCGAGGAGCTCTGGCGCAGGGCAGGGGTTCCGGCCGCCGCGCTGGAGAAGCTCGCCGAGGCGGATGCCTATCGCAGCCTCGGGCTGGACCGCCGCCAGGCGCTGTGGGCCATCCGCGGCCTGGCCGACGAGGCGCTGCCGCTGTTCGTCGCCGCCGACCGCGGCAGCCAGCCGGAGCCGGAACTCGTCGAGCCGCCGGTCATGCTGGTGCCGATGACCGGAGGGGGCGAGGTGGTCGAGGACTACCGCAGCACCGGCCTGAGCCTGCGCAGCCATCCGGTGGCATTCCTGCGCCAGGAGCTGTCCGGCCGGAAAATGGTCACCTGCGCCGACCTGACACACACGCGCGACGGCCGCCGGGTCATCGTGGCTGGCATCGTGCTGGTCCGGCAGAAGCCGGGCAGTGCCCGCGGCGTGCTGTTCATCACCATCGAGGACGAGACCGGGTTCGCCAACCTCATCGTCTGGCCATCGGTTTTCGAGCAGCAGCGGCGGCTCATCCTGAACGCCAGCATGCTGGCGTGCCACGGCCGGCTGCAGCGCGAGGGCGGGGTCGTCCACGTCATCACCGACCGGATCGAGGATTTGTCCGGCCTGCTGCGCAGCGTGGCCGGGCGGGATGAAGGGGTCCCCGGTCAGGAAGGCGGCCGGCATGGCGCCGGATCAGACCACCAGGAGGCGCTCCGCGGCGGCATCAGGCCGCCCACCAGGGACTTCAGGTAGCGTGCCGGTCCGCGCCCGGGGATTTGCCGCACCGGGGGAAGGTGGCCAGCGGTGGCTTCGAAGCTGGCACCTCTAGGCCGGGACCGCGTCAACCGCCTTGGCCATCGGCAGGCGTGTCCCGCTGATGGCCATATGCACGATGATGATGCCAGCCAGGGACGGCAGCACACAGAGCGAAGGAATGGGCGACCACGCGGCGACGGCGGCGGCCACCAGGCACCCGGCGACAAACCCCGCATCCCATGCCGCCTCCATGGCCAAATGAAATCCGTAAGGCCTGCCGGATGACTTCGCGCGGGCGTACACCACGCTCATGACAACGGGCGTATAGAGCGCCGCCATCACCGCACCCGACACGTTGGCAATCACCGAAAGCGTTGGCGATCCGGACGACAGCGCCCGGAACAGCAGGCTTCCGACGGTGGCCGCCGATGCCAGCCTCAGGTAGCGCCGCCGGCCGCCGCGATCCAGCGCCTTGCCGCAGGCAAGCGACAGCCCCGCCGAAACAAGCGCGGCCGCCGCCGCCGCCCAGCCGAAGGATTCATAGTCTGCGTCAAGCGTGGAAAACAGCACCAGCCCCCACGCCGTCAAGTACCCCGACGTGAGCCATCCATCGGATGCGAAGACAATGGCAGAGAGCCGATCGCCCAAGCCAAGTGCCTGGCGCATGGTCGGGATGGCGCCCACGGAAACGCCGCGCATCAGCAGGATTGGCCCGATGCCAGCCAGACACATTGCGGCGGAGGCGCCGAAGACTGCAGCTGCGCCCAGATGTGCCATCGCCAGTCCGCCAGCCATTGGCCCGGCGACACCGATCAGCGCCGTCACCGACTGGCGCAGGCCGAGCTCGCGCCCGCGTGACGCATCACTGCACACCACTGCCGTAACCGCGTGAAACAAGGGCCAATATATCGACTCCGCAACGGACGTCAGGAGGATCCATGCTGCCATCCCCCATGGGCTGTCGGCCCAAAGCAGCAGCGGGAACTCCAGTGCGCAGAGCGCCGTGCCAAGGGCCAGGCCGTTCCGGCACCCCAGCCTGCGCACAGCCTCGACACCCGCGAAGCGGGCGAAGAACCTGAGACCCATGATTCCTGCATAGGAAAGGATGGCTTCTGGAAGGCTGAACCCCAGGCGTAGCAGGTATGCGCCAACGAACGCGCCGCCCGATGCCCAGGCGAGGTTCACCAGCGCGTAGTGCGCCATCATGAGACGGAAAGGAATCCTGTTGGCCACGTGGCAATCCCTGCGGGTGGGCTGGTTCTGAACGGCGGACAGCCCGGCGGCCCGCGAAGGCAGGGAGGATGGCGCGCCTCACAATACGGTCCCAGCGGGCATGCGGCAACCCAAAATAGACGTCGGCGCCGCCCGGACGTCCGTGATGCCGGGTTGGGATCTGCGCACGCCCTTGCGCCTGCAGGTGGCCGACCGCGCGACCAAGCCGTTCGCCGTCAGTCGGCATGGCGCCCATGATGATTCGGGACGCGGTCTGCGGGAGTCCTTTTCCGCCGCAGTTTGTCAGCCGGCCTCTGCCGCCCATGCCGCAGATGGCGACCGGCTCGCCGGAATCCGCACGGTTTCTTCGGGGGCTGTGCCACCCGGGTTGTGTCCGACGTGAGGTTGGCCGACCATTTGGCATGGGCAATGCGTTACGGCCACGACAACGGTAGCCACACGGTTGCCGCGGCCGTTATCGCCCCGCGTGCGGGGCGTTGGCGGATGCCGGATTTTCCCTGCCATGGAAGAGACCCGCAAGGGGCGCTGGCAGGCCACCGGAGTGCACGGAAGCGATCCGCATTGTCTGCGGGGTTGGCACCGCCAGGCAAGTCAGGGCAGGGTACCGCCAATGTGGTCCGTGTAGCCGTAGCTCAGGCCGAGCAGCACATGGCGGCGTATTCCCTCGTTCAGCGGATAGAAAAACGGCTGTGCCTGCACGACCCATCCGGATCCGGCTGCCGCCGCAACGCCGAGGTTGGCGGCGGTCTGGCGCTCGAAGTAGCCGAACGCCACGGACCGCGAAACCTGGTTGGGCAGGAAGAACGCGCTTACTGCCAGGAGGGCCACCGCGGCAAGCAGCGCCTGCCCGCGCCTGTTGGTGCGCCGCCCGAAGGGCAGACGCGCAAGCCCATGTCGCAGGAAACCGGCGCCGAGGTTGGGCTTGATCGCCCGGATGATGTAGTTCGCGCTTTTGAACAGGTGTACGAGCGCGCCCGCCAAGGAGAGCGCAAGCGCGAAAGGCGGCACCACGAGGCTTTTCATGGCGCTGCGCCCCTCGTCCTCGAGGCTGCCGCCGTCCGCATAGGCGCTTTCCGGCGCCAGCAGCGCGTCGTGGCGATCATGGACCTGGCGGTCTGACGGCCACAAACGGGCCGTTGGTGTAAAGGAAGGCGCCGTTGCGCCGCCCGACCGAGATTTTCGACGACAGTCTTTTTCGGCGCCTTGTCCTGATGAGAAACGGCACCGTAAGACTGTGCCCGACGGTTTCCCAGCGCCCCCGGCCTCGTTTTCCTTGCTTGTGCCTGAACGGCGGCGCTCGGGTCGGTAAAGGGGCCATTTTCGCTTCAAGCTCCAAGCGGTATCTTCACTCCTGGGGGAGGTGACTTGATACAGGTGCTCGACGCATGCCGCTGAACGTGAGGTTCTCGCCACAGCGGCCCCGCCGAAGACGAAAAATGGATTCCAGGAGCGACAGTTTTCTCATGGAGGCCCCTGGTGCCGCAATCTTCCCCTCGGCGCTCACGAAAACGGATCCACTTTTGCTCATAGAAGCGGACCCGCTGGCTGCGCATGTGTTGGTTGTCAGCTGACCGGATGAGGCGGTCCACCGCTATGGAGCCCCTCCATCGACTTGCG
>Ga0302319_10009039_pt1 | contig 19266 bp, 16 predicted proteins | sample Bog_T0_2_FD_203319 | JGI IMG/M metagenome (GOLD analysis project Ga0302319, IMG submission 203319) | Peat permafrost microbial communities from Stordalen Mire near Abisko, Sweden - Bog_T0_2 | ecosystem: Environmental > Terrestrial > Soil > Wetlands > Peat | place: Sweden: Abisko, Stordalen Mire... | reverse complement strand
CACATCGCCCATGTAGACCACGCATTCGAGGCCCAGCAGTGCGCATACCGTCGCCGTCGCCACGCCGTGCTGCCCCGCGCCCGTCTCGGCAATTATCCGCTTCTTGCCCATCCGCTTGGCCAACAGCCCTTGCCCCAGCGCGTTGTTGATCTTGTGCGCCCCGGTGTGCAGCAGGTCTTCGCGTTTAAGATAAATTTTGGCCCCGCCCAGTTTCTCGGTCAGCCGCTTGCAGAAGTAGAGCGGCGTCGGCCTTCCCGCATAATCCTTCAGCAGCCCCGCCAGCTCCGACTGAAACGCCGCATCGTTCTTCGCCAGGTCGTACTCATGCTCAAGCTCCACCAGCGCCGCCATCAGCGTCTCCGGCACATACCGCCCGCCATAAACACCAAACCGCCCCGGCCGCGACTCCGACGGACTTGAAGGGAGAATTACCGATGCCATTTCTGTGAGCCTCCTGCGCGCCGCCAAACCAAATCGGGGAACTCTTCAGTGTACTAGGCGAGCATCCTCAAGGGTCGCAGGTCTCCGAGCAGAAGCCCACGTCATGCAACTATATGAGGGGTGATGAGTATGCTGGCCGCCCGCCGGACGATTTAGCTCGACTAAATCGTTGCTGCGTCCGTCGCATCCTCAATCAAGAGCTTCGCATTCTTCCTGGCATTACAAGATCGATGCGCTAACTGGCCGTTACTTGCGGTTGTTCTTCCCCCCCTTGTCCAAGCGAGGATGTGATCAACCGTACTGTCGTCGAAGTCGTGAATCTCGTTCTTGCACAATAAGCAGACATGCGACTTCTTCCACAAACCTTCTCTAAATTGGTAGGCGTAAAACCTCGGTTCGACTATTGTTCCATTGATGATCGGGTCGGTCAGTTCGCGGAATCTTGACCACCGAATCCTCGTCTGAGAGGTACTGCCTGTCCGCTTGGAGATAGCATCTCTCAGCTCGATATCTGTGAGCATCGTGTAGATGAATAACTCTCGGAGCTGCTCAGAAGCTTGCTGAACCTTTGCGGTCGAGCGGTTCATCAGCGCCGCTGCCTGCATGTCGAAGGCGGTGATTGAAAATTTCTTGTCCCAGCTACCGTCATTCGATTCAGCGGTAATTTCGTAAAGTCGCGCCGACTCCTTGCCGAAAACCGCATAGATGTTCTGGACAGTCTGTTTGAAAAGGTTGGCGTGGCTCTTTAGGTCTTGCGGTTCCTTTGGCGCGTATTGGCCCATATACTCGTTGAGGAATCGCTTGAGGCTACCGGTGTACTGCTGAAGACGGTTTGCAAAAGCAAAGAAACGTAGAATCATTTCGCGTTCTTTGAACCTTCCGTCCGGCTCAGTGCCGCCTTTAACTTTTCGCCAGGTTGGGTCCTTCTCTAATTCCGCCAGAAGGTCGTTAAAGGGTCCGCGCGACACGCAATTGCGAATCTCCTGCTCGTTCAGCTGCATTGAGCCGCGATTGAGCCGCTCGAAGATTTCGTACCGGAGGCCCATATTCTTGGCGGCGTCTATCACGATACTTCTGATAGGCGAATCCAATATCTTCTCTTGATGTTGCTGGGGCAGATCTTTGAACAACTTGCCATTCAAGCTATTCATCCCGCGGAGTTTCTGTAGGGGGAATTTGTTCGCGACAAAATTGAGTAATGTGGTGAGCCTTTGCTGGCCGTCAATGATTTCCATACGGCCCTCGACCACTTTACCGAAGTAAATCGGGGGAATGGGGATTTGCAGTAACAGAGATTCGATGAGACGGGAGGGTAGCTCAGGTTTGAGTTTCCACACGTACTCTCGCTGATATTCGGGCTGAAGTATGAGCTGTCCCCGGTTGACCTTGTCTTGGAGCGAAAGAATTGTCCAATCGCGACTATCGCTGCTAACGGGTCGGTCATCTAATTTGTTTGCTTGCTCATCCTCGTCATCCCCTTCCGGCTCAAGCTCGTCTTCGGAAGATTGGAGCGCCGCCATCGGAAGTTCGACCAAGTGCTCTTCGCTCTCCAGTGCTGGAGTGATAACGGTCTGCCCGTCCTGCTCCCCGGTCTCACCTAGACCCGGAGTTGGCAATGTGATTTGAAACTTCTGTATGGTCGCCTTTGAAAAGACGACGTGGTCGTCAATCTCAACGTCCTTGAACTCCGGCTCGGTGATTAGTCCGTTTTCTATTAGGGCATCTTCAATCTCTTTTGCTATTCCCTTTCCGCGACGAGAGGCACCAAACCATTTCAGGATGGCCCTTACTTTATAACGCCTGGATGGGTATCCCACTTGAAGCTCTTGAGCGAGTTTCAAGATTTGATAGGGTGTCTTTGACGTCACGAGGCCCTCTCCCTACCCTTTCAGGGTAGCTCTCTCCGCTGCATTGAAAGTGGGGAGATTATATCGCATGATTCCGCCACAAGCTCATAGGAATGCGAATAGAAAAGCGGATAGCCGGGTGCTCAAATCTAGCTTTCGAGATGTGGCATCCACTTATCCGCGCCCTTTCGCCAACACCGCCTCACGCCGCTTCGCAAAATGCGCCTTTACCTGCTCGTGAGGAATGCCAGGCCGCGGATCATCCAGAGCCTCCTGCACCTTGGCCCGGAAGTTCGCGTCGTGCTCCGCCGCGTTCTGCGCCTTCGCCATGCGCCGCTCCACCCTGGCCACCAGCTCGGCTCCTCGCTTGGCAATGGCCTCTTGCTCCTTCTTCGGCAATGCCGCAATCACTTCTTCCACTGGAATTGGTCTGTACATCATCTCTGCTCCTTTGCCTCCCCCGCCCTCGCCCTCTCCACAAACTCCCGCACCTTCACCGCATCCTTCCGCCCCGCCTCCGCCTCTACCCCGCTCACCACGTCCACCCCCCACGGCCGCAGCGCGCCAATTGCCTCGCCCACATTCTCCGGTGTCAATCCCCCCGCAACAACGAGCCTCCTCGCTTGCGCATTCTTGAAGGCCGTCTTCGCCAGCCCCCAGTCGTACGCCACACCCGTCCCGCCCATCGCCGCGGTCGTGCGCGAATCGATCAGCACCCCGTCAACATTGGGATCTTGTTCGTAGGCCGCCGCCAACGCCGCCGCCTTCTCCGCATCACCTTCGCCAAAATGCACTACCCGCATCACCCGCAACTCGTGCCCCAGCCGCCCCTTCAGCCGCCCCGGCATCTCCGCAGCCGCATCCCAGTGCAGTTGCACCCCCGTCAGATGGCACATGCGCACGGCGGAGTAAATCTCCTCCACCGTCGCATCCACAAACACGCCGATCGTCTCCACCGTCTTCGGCAGATGGCTCACAATCCCCGCCGCTTCGCTCTCGGTCACGCGCCGCGGACTCGCGGCAAACACAAAACCCACCGCGTCCGCGCCTGCCTCCACCGCCAGCAGCGCGTCAGCCGCCGAAGTGTTGCCGCAAATCTTAATCCACAGGCTCATCGCAGCGCCGCCACGCCCTCAAGCAGTTCCTTGAGCGCCGCTCCGGGGTCCGCCTGCCGCATCAGGCTCTCGCCGATCAGGAACGCATCGAATCCCGCCGCGCGCAGCCGCGCCATCTCGTCCGGAGTTGAGATTCCGCTCTCCGCCACCCGCACCACCGAGCTGGGAATCAGGGCAACAAGTTCAATAGACGTCCCCAGCCGTACCTCAAAACTCTTCAAATCGCGGTTATTGACGCCGATCGCATCCGCACCCTCTGCACCCACAGCATCCAGAAACAGATTCAACTCATCCGCCGTGTGCACCTCGACCAGTACGTCGAGGTCGAGCCCTCGCGCCGCGACCGAGAACCTCTTGAGCTCTGCCCCGCTTAGCGCCGCCACGATCAGTAAAATCGCGTCTGCCCTGTGCGCCCGCGCCTCCAACAACTGGTACTCGTCCACCATGAAGTCCTTGCGCAGGCAGGGCAACCGCACCGCCGCCGACGCCCGCTCCAGATTCCCGAGGCCGCCCTGGAAGTACGGCTCGTCGGTGAGCACGGAAAGCGCTGCCGCCCCGCCCGCCTCAAACCGCTCTGCCAGCCACGCCGCGTCGAAGTCCTCGCGAATCAATCCCTTGCTCGGCGAAGCTTTCTTTACCTCGGCAATCACGGCCGGCCCTTCCGCCGCCCGAGCCCTGAGCGCACGCGCCCAGCCGCGCGGCGCGTGCTCCGCCGCCCGGCGTTCCAACTCAGCCGCCGGAACCTGCAGCTTTGCCGCCGAGACAGTAGCGCGCGTGGTTGCCAGAATTGTGTCGAGATGCGTAGCCATCGTCTCGCACAAGTATAAGTCCCATCGGACTCCCAACAATGTCATCCATATCTCAGGTCCGTACCCGATTCAAGACACCCCACACCCCACACCACACGCCACACCCCAAACGCAAAACGAGGGAGAAGGCCCCCGCTTCGGCATCGCCGGAGGCCCATCTCCCTCGCTCGTTCCATCTTTCTTTATTTTTTCGCGACCTGTTCCTGAGGTCCGGGTCTACTTCCCGCGCTTACCCTCCGGGAACCAGGTCACGCGGACACTGGTCGTAGTCACGCTCTGCAATCCAGGCAGATACACCGGCGCCTTCCACCGCTCCCAGGTAAAGCTGCCGTCGATCTCGATGTCCTTGCGGACGCGCTTTACCACCCTGAAGCTAAGATCGTTCAGCGTCGTCCCGCCCGGAATGAAGTCCTTGGCCGCCTTCTGGTTTCGCACTCCCGCCTCGATCCATTCGTTGGCGCTCAGGTGATAGGTAATCCAGCCCTGCCCGCCCTTGTCCTCGCGCCCGATCCAGTCGCCGAAGAGCGCGCCCTTGTTGGTGTATCCCTGCACCTGCAACTCTTCGTAGTACTCGTAGTGGCCGCCCTGGCTCTTCGATGTCGATGGATCGGTGCTTACGCCTTCCACCCGCACATCGAGCTTCGGAACTCCCGGCACATGTGCCAGGTAGACTCCGGGCCGGTAGCAGGCGTAGGGCAGATTGCTCACCGGAGACACGCTGTCGTGCGCCTCAGAATCGGTGTAGAGCGTAACCCAGTTGCGCAGAAACGGCAGCCGATACGAAAAATCAAACGCCCCAAAACGCGCTCCGGGGTCCGCCGTCGAGAACTTCACCGCGTGATCGGGCGCTGTCAGGCTGAAGAAGCTGCGCAGAAAGGTGTGCAGCGTGATCGGCTCGTGGCCTTTGCCGCCCCAGATCACCGTGCGCTCGAAGCCAAACTCCAGATTCCGTGTCGGCCTGAAGCTGACCTTCTCTACATGTACCCACGGATTCCCAGGGTTGATCACGTCGCCCGGCCCCGCAGGATCGGGGCTCGGGATCAGCGTGTGTCCACCCAGCGGCCCAACCAGAAACTCGTAGCGAAACGGCCCGGTCACACGCGAAAGGAGCGGAACCTCCAGCGGCTCGACGCGGTTGATGCGAAGGGCCCAAATGCTTTGGGCATTGTTCGAGTAGGCCATGGCGCCGCCCTGCCCGGGACCCAGCCACTCGTCCACCTTGCCCAGCGAGAACACATGGTTCATCAGCGTGGCCGAGGCGTAAGCTTCGAGCAGCCGCCCCTCGGTCGCTGTTCCGATTGGCCCCAGTGGAATGGTCGCCTGCGGAAAGTAGACAGCGAGCCCCGTTGCCGGGTCGATGTAGGTGGTGCCGTCGATCGCAGACAGCGTCTGCGCCAATGCCTGGGAGTAGCCCGCTCCCGAGGGCGCGCCCTCCCACTCGCCCCTCGCGTAGAGTACAAAGCGCCCCGCCCGCGCGTAGCCGCTCGCTCCCGTGTAGTTGTTCAATCCCCGCTCATACGGCCGGTCAAAATCGTTGATCAGGGTCGAGCCCAGGTGGTAGCTGTCGTGCAGCCGAGTTCCGCTCAGCGCACGCGTCATCGAATACGCCGACTCAGGCCGGAACTGCGCATGCTCCCAGGGCTGTTCCCAGCGAAGTGGCTGCGCCTCCGCCCCGGAGTTCGGCCCTGCACCGTCCACCCCGGCTCCGCATTCGTCCACGGTTTCCGCTTGCGCTTCGCCTTCGAGAGCGTTATAGATTCCTCTGGCTTCGGCCAACGTCGGCTCGGAGTACTGTTCCGCATCCTCGATGATCGGCCCTGCGTTGTCGAGCATGTGCCGCAGGTTTGCCCGCGTCCACGGACGCATCCCCAGGTACACCGTCTCGAGGTAGCCCATCGAGTAAAGGCGCAGCACTGCCGGGTACACCCAGCTATCGATGGGAATGAAGGGCGAGCCGGTCCCGGCGGCTTCGCACGGGGCCGCGTCAGCCCGCGCCGAACATCCGATGAGCACGGCCGTAACCAGCACCAGGCCAACCCGCCGCACAACAAGCCGCAACCCGGCGTTCGATTCAAACATGTCGATCTCGCGCCGGCCTCAGGCGCTAAGGCTGGAGGGCGCCTTGGCGGGTGGAGTGCTCGCGGCCTTGATCACCAGCCGAGAAACATCCACAGGCAGCGGAGCCTCGAGCCGAGGCCGGGGCTTCAACACACGCCGCAGCAGATGCGTGCTCGGGTTGTAGTCGAGCACGATTTCCTTGAGCGCCACAACCAGCCGTCCCATGTCGCGTGCTTCCGAGATCTCGCGCAGCGTGTCGAGCCAGCCCTGGATGTTCTCCTCCTCGATGGCATCGCCCACAAAGATCCGAATCTTCTCGTGCTCGGTCGGAACCGTGTCCTCGAGCAGAGAACTGAGCTCTTCGTAAAGCTTCTCGCCGGGCCGCATCCCGGTAAACTCGATCTTCACGTCCTCGTCCGGCCTCAGCCCTGAGAGCAGAATCAGGTTCCGCGCCAGGTCGACTATCTTCACCGGCTGGCCCATGTCGAGCACGCAGATCTGTCCGCCCTTGCCGATGGCCGCGGCCTGCAGCACCAGTTGGCACGCCTCGGGAATCGTCATGAAGAAGCGCCGCATCTCCGGATGCGTCACCGTCACCGGTCCTCCGGCCGCAATCTGCTTCTTGAAGATGGGAATCACGCTACCGTTCGAGCCCAGCACATTGCCAAAGCGCACCGCCACGTACTTCGTCCGGCCGTTCTGCAGTGCCCGCAAAATCAGCTCGGCAATCCGCTTGGTCGTCCCCATCACGTTCGTCGGCCGAACCGCCTTGTCCGAGGAGATCATCACAAAGTCCGCGACGCCGTTCTCTGCTGCGGCCGCCGCCACGTTGTAGGTGCCGAAGATGTTGTTCTCTACCGCCTCAAAGACATGCGCTTCCATCAGCGGCACGTGCTTGTACGCCGCGGCGTGGTAGATCGCCGCCGGGCGGTACTTGCGCAGCACCTCCTCCACGCGGACGCGGTTTTGAATACTGCCGATCTCCGGATGGAAGGGTACTTGGGAATACTTCAGCTTCATCTCCCGGTCGATCTCAAACAACGGCGACTCGGCGATCTCGAATCCCACGATGCCCGCGGGATTGAAGAGCGCAATCTGCCGGCACAGCTCCGCGCCGATCGACCCCGCCGCGCCGGTCACCATCACCATCTTCCCTTCGAGTGTGGAGCGAATTCTGCCTTCCTCAAGACGCACCGGCGTCCGGCCAAGCAGGTCCTCCACCGCAACCTCCCGAATCTGCCCTGTCAGCCCCTGGCCCTCGATGATCTCGCCCAGTCCGGGCACCGTCTTGCACTCGACGCCCGCCGCGTGGCACAACTCCAGGATCCGCGTCATCTCCGTGCCCGTTGCCGACGGAATCGCAATCAGCACCATCTCGATCCGCTGTCTTGCCACAAGCGTCCGCATCGCATCCCCGCCTCCCAGCACCGGCACTCCCGCCACCCGCATGCCATGCCGCTCTCGAAGATCGTCCACAAAGCCAACCACCCGGTAGGCCAGTCTGGGATTGTTGCGAATCTCGCGCAACAGCGCCGTGCCCCCGCTACCTGCGCCATAAATCACGGTCCGCTTCTCCGCTCTCCGGCTCCGCCAACGGTCCGAGGTCGCTTCCAGGCCGAAGCGGACAGCCAGTCTCAGCCCGCTCGTCAGCAGAAAGCAGATCATCAGGTCCAGCAGATAAATGGAGCGCGGAAACCCTGCCCGGCCGATGGCAAGAATCAGCACGCAGGCCACCGCCGAAGCCGCCAGGTTGGCAATCGCCAGCCGAACCAGGTCGATCGCCGAAACATAACGCCACAGGCCGCGGTCCAGCCTGGCCGCGCGAAAGACAACCACCTTCACCGCTACCCAGATCGGCAAGGCAAACGCAAGCTGCCGCAGGGACTCGCCAGGAAGGCTGAAGTCGAAGCGCACTAGAAACGCCGCTCCCGCCGACAGGGCGAACAGCCCGATCTGGGCCGCCCACACCAGCACCCGGCGAATCCGCCTGGTGCGATCGGTCGATTCTGTTGGATTCCGCATTATTTCTTGCCTTGCCTCATGCATCTGTTGCCTCACGCATCTGGGTTGCCTCGTCGTCTCTGAATAGAATTCACTAACACGCCCTCTCGGCGCGACTCCGAACTTGCTCTGTCGCCTGGATTGGCCACCGCCAGGGTTTCAATTTGGGCCTCGACCCACGACCTTGCTCAGCTTCTCAAGAGTGTTGATGAGCCGCTTCCGCGCCCGGCGGAGGATAGGCCATCAGCGGCTCCTGCCGCGCCGCCATCCGCATCACCAGCGGGTGCAGATTCCAGCCGCTCAGCAGTCTGCCCAGCCCCGCCAGCGCGGCCGTCCGCGACACAATGGCCACGAGTGTGAGCAGGATCAGGCCCAGATCGACCGCCAGGCTGCGATGATCGATATAGGCCAGCGCAAGCCTGCTCTTCCACGGCCTGATCAGCCGGTTGTACTCACCATCCGGATCGCTCGCGCCCTTCAGCACTTCGCCCTCATCGCTGAAGACGATCGATGCCGGATCGGTGATCCCGGGCCGCACCGTCAGCATGCGCTTTTCCGCCTCCGTGTAAAGCGCGGCATCGCTCATCACTTGCGGCCGCGGCCCTACCAGGCTCATATCGCCCGTCACCACGTTCCACAACTGGATCAGCTCATCCAGTTTATAGGCGCGAACGAAACTTCCCACCGGCGTAATCCTTCGGTCGGTCGCTGCCGTCGAGGCGCCGCCGATCCGGTCGGCATTCACCACCATCGAGCGGAACTTGATCATACGAAAAGTCCCCCCGCCCCGCGCGGCCCTCTGCGCAATGTAGAAAGGTGACTGACGGTCCTCAAGCCAGATGGCTAGCATTACCGCCAAGAGCAGCGGCGAAAACACCAGCAGGCCGCAGGCCGCCGCCACAAAGTCAAATCCACGCTTCAATATCGTGCTCGCGATCATGCTCACGCTCATGCCGGAACCTCCGCCTTCATGCTCAGTTTCTTGAGAACGGCCTTCATAATCGCCGGAGCATCCATCTGGTAGACGCCGCGAAGGTATCTCTGGCTGCCCACCACGCTTGAGAACGTGTTCCTCAGCCCAACCCGCACAAAGAACTCCGGCGCGATGCCTGCCTCCATCAGCGACTCGGCGATGGCCCCGCCCAGTCCGCCCTCCACCGTGTGCTCCTCGATGCTGACGATGCCGCCGGTCTCCATTGCCGCACGGGCCAGCGTCTCCGTGTCGAGCGGCTTTACCGTGCACACGCTGAGCACGCGGCAGAAGATCCCCTGCCCGGCCAGCGCATCGGCCGCTTTGATCGCCTCGCCGGCAATCCCTCCCGTTGCCACCAGCGTCGCGTCCGCGCCCTCTCGCACCACGCGGATGCGCCCCGGTTGAAATCGCTCGCCCTCGCGCCGGGTCGGCGGAGCCGCGGACTTGTCCAGCCGCAGATAGGCTGGTCCGCGGGACTCAACCAGGTGCTGCGTCGCCTCCGCGGCCTCCCACAGATCGGTCGGCGCGTAGACCTCCATCCCTGCCAGCGAGCGCAGAATGGCCAGGTCTTCGGTGGCATGATGCGACATGCCCACCGGCCCGTAGCTCATGCCCCCGCCAACCGACACCACCTTCACATTCGCTTCGTGGTAGCAGATGTCGTTGCGGATCTGCTCCAGGCATCGCAGCGTGGGAAAGTTGCCGATCGAGTAGGTGAACACCGTTCGCCCCTCGAGCGCGAGGCCTGCGGCAAGCCCAGCCATGTTCTGCTCGGCCACGCCCACATTCACGAACTGCCGCGGGAACTGCGCGGCAAACTCGTTCAGCACGCCAAAGCCCAGGTCTCCGGTAAGCAGAATGATCTCCGGATGGATGGGCGCGAGCTCGGTCAGAACCTTTACGAACGCGTCTCTCACGGCCGGCCCTCCAGGTTCTTCGAGCCCTCAAGCCCCTCAAGTTCTTCGAGTGCGGCGTCGAACTCGGCTCCCCGCGGGGTCCGGTAGTGCCACAGCACGGTGTTCTCCATGAAGCTCACTCCCTTGCCTTTGGTCGTGCGCGCAATCAGGCACGAAGGTTTGCCCGCCTCGAACGGCAGCGCGCGGCACACCGCGTGAATCGCCGCGTGATCGTGCCCTTCCACCTCGCGCACCGACCAACCGAAGGCGCGCCACTTGTCCGCGAACGGCTCAAGTTCCAGCGCCTCGGCCACCGGCGCAATCCCCTGGATGCGGTTGTAGTCGACGATCGCCACAAGATTGGAAAGGGCATGATGCGGCGCAAACAGCGCCGCCTCCCACGTCGAGCCCTCGTCGCACTCCCCGTCGCTTAGCAGGCAAAATACCCGATGTTCGGCCCCGCAGAGCTTTCCTGCAAGCGCCATGCCCGCCGCCACCGAAAGCCCGTGACCCAGGGCTCCGGTCGAAACCTCCACGCCCGGCAACTTATGCGAGACGTGGCCGCTTAGCTCCGACCCGTCCTGGTAATGCGTCCAAAGCTGTTCCAGCGGAAAAAAGCCGCGGTCGGCCAGCGCCGCATAGAGGCCCGCTCCCGCATGGCCTTTGCTCAGTACCAACCGGTCGCGCGCCGGGTCCGTCGGCCTCGCCGGGTCGACCCGCAGGATGCCGTCGTAAAGCGCAGCCAGAATATCCGCGCAGGAGAACACAGCCCCGATGTGCGAGCTTCCGCCTAGGCTTGTCATGCGCAGCGCGTGGCTGCGAATCCTCCCCGCGAGCCCCCGTGTGCTGTCTTGCGTTGCTGCGATCATGCCTTGTATCCGTAGAACGCTCGTACGGCGTCACACACATACTCCACATCCTCGTCGGCCAACGACATATTCATGGGCAGCATCAGCATCCGCTTGAACAACCGGTCCGTTCGCTCGAGCTCCTGCGTGAAGCCAAGCGCCTTGAGCTGGTGCACGGCCTGGCCTCCCCACTGGATCAGCGTCCCGATTCCGTTGTCCTTCAAAAACTGCTTCAAAACGTCGCGGCGCTCGGCCTCGATCTCATAGTTCTGGTAGATGTCGAAGTGGTCAGGATCGCTGTCCGGCGCCGGTGGCAGCACCACCTCACCGACGTCCCGGAGCCGTTCGGTATAGAGCCGGGAGAGCGAGCGCCGCCGGCTCACCACCTGGCCGTAGTCCTTGAACTGTGCCAGCAGGAATGCGGCCTGCAGATTGTCCAGCCGCGAGTTCAGACCCCAGCCTTCAATCTCGCCTGCCGCGCTGCGCCCATGATCGCGCAATTGATAGAGCCGGTCGTAGATCTGTTGGTTCCCTGCAATCACGGCGCCGCCGTCGCCAAAGCAGCCCAGCACCTTGGCCGGATAAAAGCTGATCGCAGCCCCGGCTCCAAACGTTCCCGCGGCCCGGCCTTTGAACTGAGACCCCAGTGCCTGCGCCGCGTCCTCAACGATCGTGAGGCTGTGCTTCGCGGCAAGCGCTTCCAGCGCGTCCATGTTGCACGTGCGTCCGTTCAGGTGCGTCGGCATGATCGCCCGGGTGCGCGCCGTGATTGCCGCCTCTGCCGCTGCCGGGTCGATCAGGTGATCCGCTCCGCAGTCGACCGGCACCGGCGTGGCGCCGGCAAAGTGCACCGCCGCGGCAGTCGCGATCATCGTATGCGAGCTCAGAATTACTTCATCCCCAGGGCCGATCTCTGCCGCGCGCACCGCCAGGTGCAGGCCGTCCGTCGCATTGGCCACACCCAGAACGAGCGGCGTGCCAAGATACCGGCCCAGGCTCTGCTCGAACTCGACCAGCTCCCGCTGCAGGATGAACGCTCCGCGCCTGCCCACCTCGCGGAAGATTTCCACAAACTCGCCCTCCCGCGAAGTGAACACCGCGGGGTAGTTGAAGAACGGTACTGCGCGTGCAATCTGGACTGTCATCGATAGACCTCGATCGTGTTGGTTTCAGTTTTCTTCCGCGGATTTGACCAGCTCGAAGCTGAACATCCAGGACATCTGCGCGACCCCGGGAATCCTCCCCAGAACACCATCCACGCCTTCCAGTGAGCTGAGTAAAGGGTTGAATGCGGCCGTATGCCGGAATGGCACCGCAAGCAGAGTCGCGAGGTTCCAGTAGCGGATATTCTGCACGCGGAAGAAGCGCCGCATGAACGTCACGTCTTTGAGCGACAGAATGTGTTCCTTTTCAAACTCAGTGCGAAGGTCCGGTGTGCATTGACGGTAGAGCTTGATCAGGGGGTTATAGTTCAAGGCCTCCATCGCCAGGATTCTGCCGCCGGCCTTCAGAATGCGGCGCAGTTCCGGCATCGCATAACTCAGGTCCAGATGGTGCAGCATCCCGGAGCAAAGGACAACATCGACGCATGAGTCCGGCAGCCCGGTTTTCTCGCAATCCGCTTGCAGGAAAATGACCCGATCGCCCGCGCCTCTGGAGTCGGCATGCTGCCGGGCGAGTTCCAGAGACGTCGGACTGATGTCGATTCCTATGGACAGTTGGGCAACCTGGCTGGCGAGGGTCGCGGCTCGACCCTCCCCGCAGGCGTAGTCGAGAAACACGCGATCCTTTGCCTGTTCCAGGATCCACCGCTCCATGTAGCTGCTGATTCCGCGTGTCACCGCGTAATACTTGCGATTCGCGGCAGACTGCTCTCTGTTTTCCGGAGTCAATGCGGCGAGCGCCGCGCGGTCGGCATCGTGAAACTCGATCTCTCTCTTCTTTCGTTCGGTCAGCGTGCCGAGCCAGGAACTCCCAGACACCGTCCCCGAACTGGCAGATTGCAGTATTTCGCGCAATTGTGAAGCGATCATAGGTCATCTCCCACTTGTTATTTGAATCAGGATGAATGCTGTTTCCAGATGGTCTTCGGACGCGTCGCCGAAGGCGCCACAGCGTCCGATGCTGATCTGCCGCCGCCGATGTGTTTCCAGGATTGCGAACCTCGCCCCGAATCGGGCTCTCTTGTTATCGCGTCAAAGCTGGTTCCGGGACTTCAAGAGCGATGACATTCCGGTCAGCCGCTTTCAAGGCATTGAGCCGTTGGGAAATCCAGCGGTAGGTAACCTCCAACCCCTCGCGCAGTGGGCGCGATGGCGCCCATCCCAGCCGCTCGCGGATCAGCCGGTTGTCCGAGTTTCTGCCCCGCACGCCGAGCGGCCCTGCAATGTGTCGCACGCTTACCCGCTTGCTCGCGACATTCATGATCGTCTCGGCAAGCTGGTTGATGGTCACCATCTCTTCCGATCCGATGTTCACCGGGCCGGTGAACTCCGACTCCATTAGCCGCCGGATGCCGTCGAGGCACTCGTCGATGTAAAGGAACGACCGCGTCTGCCTGCCATCGCCCCAAATCTCTATCTCGCCGCCCTCGCTCGCCTCGGCGACCTTGCGGCACAGCGCCGCCGGAGCCTTTTCCCGCCCCCCGCACCATGTGCCCTCCGGCCCGAAGATATTGTGAAACCGCGCCACCCGCACCTCGATCCCGTAGTTGCGCATGTAGGCCAGGTACAGCCGCTCGCTGAAGAGCTTCTCCCATCCGTACTCGGAGTCCGGCGCGGCCGGGTAGGCTGAATCCTCCGAGCACTTCGGGTTGTCCGGGTCGGTCTGGTTGTATTCCGGATAGGCGCATGCCGACGACGAGTAGAAGAATCTCTTCACTCCCGCCTTGCGCCCGTACTCCAGCGTGTTCAGATTGATGGTTGCCGAGTTGTGCATCACGCACGCGTCGTGCTCGCCGGTGAAGATGTACCCGGCCCCGCCCATGTCCGCGGCCAACTGGTACACCTCGTCGATCCCGCTCACCGCCTCGGCCGCCACGGCCTGATCCCGCAGGTCTCCCACCTGAAACTCGTCGGCCATCGACTCGGCAAACTCATGCCGCTTCAGGTCAACGCCCCGCACCCAGAACCCCTCGGCCTTCAGCCGCTTCACCAGGTGCCCGCCGATAAACCCGCCCGCTCCGTTCACCAGAATCCGTTTCATCTCTCTCCTTCTCTTGATCCGTTACGATCTGCTCATTTCGTTCCAATCTCTTCATCGCGCTTCCGCGCCGGCCCCCACACCGCAGGCCTCCTCAATCCATGCCGTTACCGATTGCTCAAACCCGCTTCCGGAGCGCCACTCCAGCGCTGCCCACCCTCCGGGCAAGCACACCCGCTGGCCCCACTCGCTCATCACCGGGCTCGCGATCACCGACTCCGCTGTCCGCCCCAGCCATGCTCCCCACCAGCTGAAGGTGCTGTTGGCCAGCACAAAATGCCGGCACTGGCTCATCAGCCACAGGTCTTCGTACTGCGCCTCGTCGCCCTCGTTCACCACCCGCACCGCATCGCCTTCTCCAATCGGCAGCGCCGCATGCGATGGGCTGTCGGAAAAGATGTAAATCTTTGCCCGCGGAACCCGCTTGCGGATCGCCATGATCGCCGCGCGATAGTACTCCGCGGGAAGGCTCGCGATCGTCGTCGACGGCTTGTCGACTCCGGCGGGAACTCCGTGAAGCTGCCGCACGTGCACGGCCACCGACTCGGTCGACCGCATCTCAGCCGCCAGCTCCAGGTTCGCCGCCGTGTGCTGAGTTCTAAAGGTCAGGTCCTGCCTTAACACCGCGTCGATATCGGCGAAGTACCGCTCGTCCTGCCAGTATCCTTCGAGAAAGACCGGCCGCACGACCTTGAAGCTGAGAATCCGCCGGTCAAACACTGCGCGGGCCCCATCGCCGGGCTCGCGGCAGAACCGGCGCCAGCGAAAGGGCAGCATCTGGTTCACTGCAATCGCAGCTCTCCGCGCCGGCTGCGAACGCGGCGCCCGCCTCACCTCTTCGCCTGCGATGTGGAACCTGTCGAGGCCGTAGTTGCGCCGGAAGAAGTCCCCGTTGAACCCGGATTCCGTCTCGACATAGAGCGGGACGCTGCTCTTGAGCGCGAGCCTGCGCGCCATCGCATACATGAACAGTTGGTTGCCGATCCCTCCGCGCGCCTGGATCGTGACCGAGGCCTGGCCCCTCATGCCGTGATCCTTTGCGCCCCTTCCGGTTGCTGAATGGCCACCCGCCCCGCGCGATACTCATTCCGCACCGCGATCAGATGCGCCTCCATGGCCGGATACACAACCTCGGCGCGAAACTCCCGGTCGAACAACGCCCTCGCGCTTTCGCCCATCGGCCCGAGCGTCCCAGGGTTTCCTGCGAGCTGTTCCAGGCAGCCGGCAAGCGATCCGGCGTCCTGCGCAGCGTAACTGATGCCGCTTCCTGTCTTCTTCAGCAGGTCGAAGAGCACGCCTCGTTCCGGGCTCGCCACCACCGGCAGCCCCGCGCTCAGGTACTCGATCGCCTTGTTGTTGATATTCGCCAGAAAGTTCATCCGCTCCGGCAGCGGATCGAGTCCCACGGACGCCCGCCGCATCAGGCTGTAGATCGCAGCGCCATTCACCCAGCCGGGAAGGACCACGCTTGTGAGTCCTCGAGCGGCACTGCGGTACTCCTCCAGACGCTCGCCTTCGCCGCAAAGCACAAACCGCACACACGCCCCTCGCGCCTCCAACAGTCGAGCCGCTTCAATCACATGCGACAGGTCCAGTTGCAGGCTCATATTGCCGAAGTAGCAGACGACGAGTTCACTGCGGGCGCTCCGATTTTGGCCTGGATCCGAAGGCTTTGCCTGAATCCCGTTCCCGTCCCAGAAGGCCTCGGCCGCGCGCAACGTCTCGTCTGCCGGTCTCTCTGTGTTATAGGTGAAGGGAAACGCCCGGTCGATCTCACTCCGTGTGCGCCGTCCCCGCTTGAGGCCCCATTCGACAAACGCTTCCGTGATACCGGTGACCGCCGTGGCCTGCGCGCAGGTGCGCCGCGCCTGGTAAAACAAGGGGGTCAGTGCCAGCCGCGCCACGGGCCTGAGCGCCCGCGGCGCCACCTCGGCAAAGATGTCCGGCCACATATCCCGCAGATCGATAACCGTCGGAACCGAATGTCTGCGTCCATACTCCCCGGCAGCCATGCACATCTGCAGGGTGGGCAGCGCCGATACCAGGATCTCCGGCTGTTCCTCCAGTTGACTCAGTACTCGGAACCGCTGGGCAACCTGACCGTGGTCGCGGAACCGCTCGATCGATACGTTGCGCTTGTAGCCGCATCCTCGCAGCAGGCGGATGTGGAGCCCGCCCGGCTCGGTCAGGTAGGTGTCTTCCCCGGCCAGGTGCTGCTTGCGAAAGTGGTCGAACGCCGAGGTCCACCACGTCACCTCGTGCCCGCGCGAGACAAGGTAGCGCGCAAACGATCCTGTCCGGTGCAGACGGTCCCGCACCCCCGCGCCCAGTGGAACCGGTTCACCGATAGTAAGCAGCCAAATTCTCATACTAGGTTTTCTCCCCCAACCCAAACTGGCACGAATCTGCCGAACAGAAGGCTGCCCCAGGGATGCGTTCGGCGCATCAGGCAATGAAACTGAAACCCGCAACGGAGGCAGACACCGATCGAGGCCTGGTTGTCCTCGCGGCAGATGTACCAGAACTGGCGCGCCCCCTCGGCGTAACTCTGAACAAGAAAACTCAGCGCGAACGTGGCCAGTCCACGGCCGCGATGCTTCGGGTCGGTCCATGTCGAGGAGATCTGCACATCGTCCTCGCCCATGAACGGCCAGCGAAAATACTTGGGCACCAGGCACGAGCGGTGCACCACCGCCCCGTTGTGCCGGATCAAAAGTACCCGATAGATCCTGTTGCCGAGAATGCCAAAAACGTAGAAGAGCCACCAGACGATGAACCGGCTGCTCATGGTCGGCGGAACAATCGAGCCCGCCCCCGGCTGCCAGAGTTCGATTGCGTAATCTTCGCTCAGTCGTCTTGTTTCCCGTTCCGGGTCCTTCAGGATTCCGGCCGTACGATACACTCGATACACCGTTTCGTTCCGCATGCATTGGACCTGCGCGTCCAGTGACACTGTACACGGTGTCTGCAATTGCTCATTGTTGTCTTGAGCGCTCCCCTGCTCGCGCACCTCAGGCTCTCGCCTCCCAGGCGGACTGCCCGCAGCGTTCCAAGACTGCCGAATATTCGATCTCCATCCGCTTCATGGCGTTCTTCCAGGAAGCGCCCTGGCGAACCAGCTCCCAGTTCCGCTCGGCGGCGCGGTGTCGCAGCTCCGGCGCGCCCAGCGCTTCAATCACGCGAGCGGCCAGCAGGCCCGGGTCCCGAGTATCCACCAGAAACCCGGTCTGCCCGTCCTCGATCCACTCCCGGTTAGCCGGAATATCCGTCACTACGGGAAACGCCCCGCAGGCCATCGCCTCGTTGAGCGAGATATTGTTCCCGTCCGAGAGCGAAGTCGACACATACACAGCAGCCCGGCTCAGGGAACTCGCCACCTCGATCTCCGTTCTGCGGCCCAGGAACTTCACACTTTCCGCGATCCCGAGCTGTCTCGATCTCCCTTCCAGCTCGGCCCGCATCGAACCGTCGCCAAGAATTGCAACTTGCGCGCGTGGATACTTCAAGAGAATTTCCGGGATCGCTTCGATAAGCAGCCCCATGTTGTAGATCGGCTCCAGATGCCGGGTGCTCACCACGAGCGGCGCAGCCGTGTCTTCGGCCTCGGCTGCGCTTGCCCCGGTCCTGCTGCTCCCGTTTCCCCCATTCGCGTTTCCCCCGCTCGTGCTTCTTGGATGGAAAGTTGCCGTGTCCACGCCGAGAGGCAGCGTCAGGATCTCGCCCTTCACCCCGAACGCCCGCATAGTGGCAGACATATGCACGGCCACCGACGTCACGAGATCGGCCCGGTTCAGGCATTGCCTGATCACCCAGCGAATCAACGGCTCAGCGCGCGGAACCACCAGCACGTCGCTGCCCCACGCCGAGACGACCAGCGGATGCCGGCCGGCCAGCGCGCCCAGCAGTCCGTATCCCCCGGCGTAGTGCGCATGAACAACGTCCGGTTCGATCGACTTCAACGCCATCCGCACCTCGGGCACAGCCAGCAAGTAGGCCAGCCGGCCGCGCGTCGCCGGGTCCGAGCCGACTTTCCACACCGGCACGCCCGGGATCTTGCCCTCGCTAAGCGAAAGCACGGTCACGTCGTAACCGTGCTCAGAAAAGTACGTTGTCCATCGCCGCGTGTGAATGCTTGCCGCATTGGCCAAAAAGCACAGTTTCAAGCGAGCCCCTTCCTGTTTACGACTGAATTTATGACAGAATTTCTTGGTCTCACCAAAGAGTGCAGTGAACTTCCAATCATGACGCTACCCTCCAACGATTCATGGTTGTCAGGAGCATGCTCGGCAAGTAGGCGGAGGTGAGACAAAAATACGAGTAAGGATTCCACGGCCGCTCCCGCACAGCCTTTGCGAACATCCTTCGGGCCCCACGCTTATCGCCCAGTTTTAGGTGGCGAAGCCCCGCCGAATGCGCGAGCTCTGCAAGAACACGCGACCTGATTCCCTCCAGGAGGTCTGGATTCCGGGCGACCGTCTGTTCGACGATTCTCCGTTTCGACTCATAAATCGCATCTGGGGTCGAACTTTGCGTCACGCTGTGGTGATGAACGCGCACAATTGCAAGTGGGTCCCGGATGGCTCCGATCTGGTGTCGTGCCGCGATCCGCAGCCACATATTCCAGTCCTCGCCGATTGCCAGCTCACGCGATTCGTCAAACAGGCCCACCTCGCCAAAGACGGTCCGCCGCACCATCGGCGTCGGCGACGGGATAAAGGACTTCAGCAGCAGCCGCCCCAGTACATCGCCCTCGTAGAGCCTGCACTTGTCGCTCATCCGGCAGAGGGTTCTGCCACTTGCCGCATCGAAGAACTCCGCGTCCGCGTAGACCAGACCCGTCCTGGGATGGCAATCGAGAAAATGCACTTGCCTCGCGAGCTTCTCCGCTCGCCACAAGTCGTCTGCGTCTACAAACGCCACATACCTGCCCCGCGCCTCGCCGATGCCGCGATTCCGCGCCGCCGGCTGGCCGCTGTTCGGCTGGCGCAGGCAAATCAACTTCGGAAAACCGGCCGCCATCTGAACCGCGATCTGGGCTGTCCGGTCCGTCGAGCCGTCGTCCACCACGATTACCTCA
>Ga0302319_10009036_pt1 | contig 19269 bp, 22 predicted proteins | sample Bog_T0_2_FD_203319 | JGI IMG/M metagenome (GOLD analysis project Ga0302319, IMG submission 203319) | Peat permafrost microbial communities from Stordalen Mire near Abisko, Sweden - Bog_T0_2 | ecosystem: Environmental > Terrestrial > Soil > Wetlands > Peat | place: Sweden: Abisko, Stordalen Mire... | reverse complement strand
AACCCCGACGCTTCGCGTCTATAACCTCTCCGGCCGCCCCGCCCTGGCGGCCGTTACTTAGTCGATAAGGGGTGACAGAATCTCGTCGCAGTTAATACGACATTTTCTCGTTGCAACAACAGATGAAGGATTTTGCATATGAACGCGGTGTTGCGCTCCTACGTTGAGTCCCATAAAGATTGACAGATAATGAGCTTGTCGCCAGGATCTCCGTTGACCCGTGCTCATAGTATGTATAATATATGCTATACGAGCATAACTATGAAGACAGCTACGAGAATGGTTAAGACCTATACAATAGACCCTGAAATTGACGAATACGTTGCCGCCACCAAAGGGGAGCGCTCCGCCAGCGAACGCGTGAATGAGTTGCTGAGGCGGGCCATGCTTCAAGAGCGGGATGAAAAGCTGGAAACTGAAGCGGCTCACTTTTTTTTGGCTGCGCGGGGAAAACGCCGAAACAGCACGCTGGCTTTTCAAAAAGCGGCATTGCGCACGTTTAACCGCGACTAATGTCACAGTTCGCTGCCCATCCCCGGCGCGGAGAGGTTTATCTGGTCTCCCTTGGAACCAAGCGGCGCCCGGCCGTGATCCTTTCCATCGATGCCCTAAACCGCTACGCCTTGGATGTCTGCATTGTGGGGCTGACCACGGTCGAACATGCAAAATTCAGCGTGCGCGTTCCGATTAAAGCTGGAGACGGCGGGTTGAACTCCGACTGTTGGGCGAAGTGCGACCAGGTCACGACTTTAGAAAAGACTTTGCTGCAATACCCGGCTATCGGTCGATTGTCTGAAACCACGTTCAGAAAGATTCAGGAGCAGGTCAAGATTGCTTTAGGCTTGTGACGGGTCGGTCCATAAATGAAATCAGTTGCCATCATCCCTGCCCGCCTGGCTTCAACGCGCCTGCCGCGCAAAATGCTGCGCGAGATTGCGGGCAAGCCACTAGTCGGTTGGGTGTATGAGGCGGTACGCTCGTCATCGCTTCTTTCGGAAGTGATCATCGCCACCGATTCCGAAGAGATCATGGAGACCTGCCGCAGGCACGGCTGGAACGCGCGCATCACCTCGTCCGCTCACCGCAGCGGCACTGAGCGCGTGCATGAGGTCTCGAACTCCATCGCCGCGGATGTCTATGTCAACGTGCAGGGCGACGAACCGCTCGTGCGTCCTGAACAAATTGCCACACTGCTCGATGTGATGAAAGATCCGGAAGTCCAGGTGGGAACGGTAAAGACTGCATGCCCGCCCGCAGAAATCGCCAACCCCAACGCGGTCAAAGTCGTAACTTCGCCAAACGGACGCGCTCTTTATTTTTCGCGCGCCACCATTCCCTTTGATCGCGACAAAACCGAACCGCGCTACTTCAAGCATCTAGGCCTCTACGCCTACCGCAAGCCGGCACTCGATTTATTTGTGAGCCAACCGGAATCGACGCTCGAAAAGAGTGAGCGCCTGGAGCAACTGCGTTTTCTGGAGAATGGAATCGCAATCTACGTGGGCGAAACGCCTTACGACTCGGTCGGCGTGGATACAGAAGAAGATCTACAGCGCGCGGCGCAGATTCTGACGCGGCGGGATGATCGAGGTACTGGGTACTAGGTACTCGCAACTCGAGGCTGCTCTATGCCTGCCCTTGCGCCCGCCGCCAAGCCTCCGCAGCGGCGACTCGCTTCGATATCGCGGGATGCGAGTGGAACAGCACCTCAATCCACTTCGACGGTGTGCGCTCCGCCAGATTCTGCTGCGCCAGCTTATTCATCGACGAGATGAAAGGCTCCACGCTGGTGATCGATTCAAAAGCATAGCGGTCAGCCTGCCGCTCGTTGAAACGCGAGTAGGCGTTTAGCGCGGGCATCAGCAGCAGAGAAAGCGCGGTCGCGGTCAGCGCCAGCAAAGGCAGGTTTGCGAAATCGGAAAGTTCTTCGAACACGTGCCGATCGACAGCGTAATGCAGCACAAAGTTAGCCGCCCAGAAACCAAGCAACGTAATTCCGGCTTGCACAAAAATGCTCTTCAGGATGTGCCGATGAACCTGATGGCCGAGTTCATGCGCCAGCACCGCCTCGATTTCCTCGGGAGCGTAATTATCCAGCAGCGTGTCGGCGAGGATGATCCGCCGCGTGTTGCCCAGTCCCGTAAGAGCCGCGTTCGCTTTCTTGCTCTTCTCCGAAAGCTTCCAGCGGTAGACACCGCGCACGCGCGTGCCCGCATGCTCGCTGAGCAACACGAGCCGCCGCCGCAGATCTTCATTCTCCAGCGGTTCGAACTTGTAGAAGATCGGGAACAGCACGACCGGAGCCAACTGCGCCAGCAAAATGAACAGCCCCATGAACAGAGCCCATGTGATCAGCCACCAATGCTGCGGAGATTGGCGAATCATGAAATACAGCAACTCCACTACGATTCCCCCCAGCACCAATCCCAGCAAGAAACCCTTGGCTTCGTCCCAAAGCCACGACCGAAGTTTTTGCGTCGAGAGCTGGAACTTTCGCTCCAGCCGGAAACCGTAGTAGTCAAGTCCGAAGCCCAGCACCTTGCTGATCAGAAGCAGAAAGAACAGATAGAGGAACACGGCCAGCGTGTAGTTCTGGAACCCACGCCGCAACGCGAGATCACGCAACCATCCCGTCCAGCCCGTGACCAGCAGAACCACCAAAAAAGCGGAACCCACGACAAAATCGGCGAACCCGAGCCAGCGGTGAATCCGGTTGTAACGGCTCGCCTCAGGCGAATCGGCGGCCGAGCTTGTATTTTCGGCGAAGGCCATGCGTACTTAGAAGTATCGCATTATAGCCACGTCAAATGTGGAGTTTCGACGGCACCGGTAATAGCCTTTTGCCAGTCCGACCGGAGCCGGCCCTGAGCGAAGCCGAAGGGAACTTGCTTTTGGACCGCGCACCGCCGCTCTTAGCCCCTGACAAATTTCTCCGCGGCCGTCAGGATCTCTTCCACCAACTCCGGCGACGCGGCCTCCGAATAAAGGCGCAGCAGCGGTTCCGTTCCTGAGGCGCGGAACAGGATCCACGCTTCCGCCCCGCTGCCATTCGTCGGCGCATCAAGAAAGAACTTGATGCCGTCGAGATTTTCTTTCTTCAGCACGCGATAGCGCCCGAGGCTCTGCGTGCTTTCTGCGCGCGCCCGCTGGATCGCGCTCTGCTTGATCTCTTCCGCAATGTGCAGGTCGCGCCTGCCGTAATAATGAGGTCCGAACTCGCGCTGCAGATCCGCAACCAGTTGGCCCAGCGGCTTGCCTTCCTCGGCCATAACGTTGGCCAGCAGCAGGCAATTCAAAATTCCATCCCGCTCCGGAAGAAAACGCGAATAGCCAATGCCGCCAGATTCTTCGCCGCCGATCAGGATGTCATGTTCCATCATCATATCGGCGGTGTACTTGAATCCGATCGGCGTTTCGTAAAGCTTGCGCCCATACTTGGCGGCAATGCGGTCGAGCATGCGCGTAGTATTGAACGCGCGCACCACGTCTCCCGACCATTTCTTGCGCACCAGCAGCCAGTGGAGCAGCACACAGAATATTTTGTGCGAATCCACAAAGCTGCCATCTTCGGCGACCGCGCCGATGCGGTCGGCGTCGCCGTCAGTAGCGAGGCCCGCATCGCACTTCTCTTTCACAACAGTTTCCTGCAGCAGAGCGATGTGCGGTTGGATCGGCTCAGGATTGATACCAGGAAAAAGAGGATTGACTTCCTGCCGGATCGCAACGAACGGAACACCGCGCTCTTGAAAGATTCCGGCAAGAACTCCGCGGCCCGAACCGTACATCGAGTCGACGGCGAACTTGAACTTAGTTTTGCCGATCAGATCCATGTCGGCGAATCGGCAGACCGCGGCGACATAAGGCGTCTTCAGGTCAGCTTCTTCGATCGCCGCTTTCGCTCCCTGCGGCATCGCCCCGGCGCTCATCTCCTCTTCAATCTTTTTCATGATCGCAGGCGTGGCCGACCCGCCAAACTTTCCCTTGAACTTCACCCCATTCCAGTTCCACGGATTATGGCTGGATGTAATCATCACTCCACCCGCTGCCCCATTGTCTTTCACTGCGTAGGAGACGGCCGGCGTGGGCGTGTAATCGTTGGCCAGCTTCACGGCAATACCCGCAGCGGCAATTACCTCAGCCGCGATCTGTGCCGCGCGCCCCGAAACGAAACGCGTGTCATAGCCGACGAAGACACCGCGCTGCGCGTCTTCGTATTTCAATACATAAGAAGCAATTGCGCCCGCGACGCGACGCACGTTCTCAAACGTAAAGTCGTCGGCAATAATTCCGCGCCAGCCGTCGGTTCCGAATTTGATTTCCTGAGCCATTGGAAAGTCGTCGTTAGCCGCTGGTCGTTAGTCGTTCGCCGAAAAGCTCACTGTGGCGCGCCGGCCGACGACTATCGACCAACTACTTATGTCAGCCTGTGAAGCTTCTTCTCATCCAAATGCTTCACCACTTTACCAACGTCCTGCGCGTGCTGCCGGGTCGTGATCAGCAAAGCGTCCGGCGTTTCAACCACTACCAGATCGCTCACTCCTACAACGGCAACAAATTTGCCCGGTGCATGCACATAATTGCCATGCGCGTTCAGTACGAATACTCCCTCACCATTAATAAGATTGCCCTCAGCCGGACTGCTCTTCGCCGTGTGATGTTCGTGCAGCGCAGTCCATGATCCCAAATCGTTCCAGCCGAAATCGGCAGGCAGGCAGAAAATATTTCCCGCGTGTTCGCCCTTCGCCGAACGCGGTTCCAGCACCGCATAGTCGACGCTGATATTTTCGCACTTCGGATACAGCCTGCGAAAAGTGCCAGCAAACTTGCGCGTGCCAAAGCTGGCGGCAATTTCCTCCAAGATAGGCGCGGTCTTCGGAAGATGCTCGCGCAACGCATTGGACAGCGTGCGGGCGCTCCACAAAAACATTCCGCTGTTCCAGAAATAATTCCCCGCAGCCACAAAAGCCGCAGCCTTCTCAGCGTCTGGCTTTTCGGTAAATCGGCGCACGCGCAAAGCGTCTCCGCCGAATCCGCTGCCCGCTTCGATGTAACCGTACCCGGTCTCCGCTCGATTCGGCCGGATGCCGAGCACTACAATATTCTCACCCGCAGCCGCGATCTCCACTCCGCGTTCAATCGTCGAGCGATAAGTTCTCTCGTCGGCGATCACATGGTCGGAAGGAAACATTCCAATCACCGCGTCGGGCTGTTCGCGCAACAGAAGAAACGCGGCAAGACCGATGGCAGGCGCAGTGTTGCGTCCCAGCGGCTCGGCCAGCACCTGCGCCTTCGGCAACTTAGGAAGCTGCTTCAAAATCGCAGGACGCAGATCATCGTTGGTGATGATCCAAAAAGATTTCGCCGAAGCCAGCGGCAGCAATCGTCCGACCGTCTGCTGGATCATCGTCTGCTTGCCATCGAGCGCCAGCAACTGCTTCGCGCGTTTCTTCCGGCTCAACGGCCAGAAGCGCGTGCCTCGCCCGCCAGCAAGAATCACGGGATAGAAATTTGATTTCTTAGCCAAGGTTTTTCGATTGCACTCCGCTACATCCGCGTTTCCGGCTCCCGCAACTTCTCACCCGGAACCCGCGCTCTCAAAAACTCCAAAGTCCACTGCGGCCGCACAGTAAATTTCTCCACCCCCGCCGGCACGACCACCGCATCCCCCTTGGCAAACGTTACAGACTCAGCACCGGCAGCTTCGACCACTCCGCATCCCTCAACGGCGACCAAAATCTGCGCTGAACTCTTGCCCGACTCATCGCGCGTGTTCAATTCCTGCGCGTCCTTCATCTCAAACATATCCACCACAAAATAAGGAGCAGCCACCAGCGGAGCCCTCCGGTTGCTGCTTCCCGCCACTTGCACCGGAGCCGGCCTCACCACTTTTCCCGAAGCACCGTTCAACTTCACCGCGGCCAGTCCCTCTTTCAAATGCAACTCACGCGGTCGCCCATAATCGTACAAACGATACGTTGTGTCCGACTGCTGTTGCGCCTCAACGATCACCGACCCCGGCCCCAGCGTGTGTACCGTACCGCCGCTAACATAAATCATGTCACCGGTAAAAACGTTCAGCCAGTTCAGCACTTCCTCAGCCCGCTTCTCGTGGATCGCCTGTTCCAACTGCGCGACGCTCACGCCCGGTTTCAAACCTAAAGCAATTTGCGCTCCCGCCTTCGCATGCGCCACATACCAGCACTCAGTCTTGCCCCAAGGCTGCCCCACGCGGAGCGCCTGCTCATCATCGGGATGAACCTGCACCGAAAGTTTCTCATGCGGAAAAAGAAACTTCAGCAACAAAGGGAACCGCTTCGCATCCCGCGCAGCGTCTCCCACAAGCTCCCGCTGATATTTCTCGCTCACCTGCATCAGCGTCTGCCCGGCCAGCGGACCGTTTGCAACTTTGCAATCGTCCCCAGTAAGCCAGGCCTCACCAATCTTTTCCTCAAACTGCCGATTGGGATAAATCGGCGACAGATCAAGCGTGCCCCAGGGCCGCGGATCGAACCTCGGAAGCATCAGTAGCGGATAGAGATTGCTCATAAGAAGAAACACGGTCTTAGGTGTCAGGTCTTAGGCATGACGCCTTCGGAAACGCCAGGATCGGAGCCTATGATCTAAGAGCCTATGATCTAAGACCTAAGACCTAAGACCTATTTAAGAAAAAAGGCCGTTCGCGAACGGACGGCCTCAGCCGAACCTAATCATCAAACGTAAATCCAAGTGCAGAAATCCTAGCCTACAGTCCTGCAAAAAACTTTCGCATGCGCTCCAGCCCGCGATCCAACTCCGCCTTCGAAGTCGCGTAAGAAACGCGGATGTGATCGCCCGTACCAAATCCCTCCCCAGGCACGGTGGCCACGTGCGCTTCGCGAAGCAGCCGTCCTGCCACGTCAGCCGCCGACTTCACGCCCCCGCGGCCCAGAAACGCCGAGATATTCGGGTAAGCGTAGAACGCGCCCTCCGGCAAAGTGCACGTCATGCCAGGAATCGAGCGCAATCCCTTCACCACGTGATCGCGAAGTTCAATATATTCCAGCCGCATTTTCTCGACGCACTCCTGCGGACCCTTCAACGCCGCCACCGCTGCCTTCTGCACAATCGATGTCGGATTCGACGTCGACTGGCTCTGCAACTTCGACATCGCACTCACCACCGCCGCCGGACCCAGCGCATATCCCAACCGCCATCCCGTCATCGCATAAGTTTTCGAGAGCGACCCCAGCACGACCACGCGCTCCTTAAACTCGCGCAGCGATCCCACGGAAAAATTCCTGCCCGTGTAATTCAGGTAGACGTAACACTCATCCGAGAGCACCCAGATTCCACGCTCATGCGCCAGCCGCACAACTTCCGTCAAATCCTTTGCGCTCATCACCGCGCCCGAAGGATTCGATGGCGAATTCAAAATGATCACTTTCGTCCGCGGCGTAATCAGCGCAGCAACCATCTCCGCCGTAACCCGGAAGCCCTGTGACTCGTCCGTATGCAGCAGCACGCACTCGCCGCCGGCGTAGCGCACAATGTCCTTGAACGAAACCCAGTAAGGCACCGGCAGAATCACTTCGTCGCCATGATCCACCAGCACCTGAATCGCATTGAACAAAGCATGCTTGCCGCCGGTCGAGGCGATCGCTTCTTCGCGCCGGTAATCGGAATCGAAGTCGACGGCATGACGGTGCACAATCGCGTCGCGCAACTCCGCCGTGCCCGGCACCGCCGTATACTTCGTAAAGTTGCCCTGAATGGCCGCGATGGCCGCTTCCTTTATATGCTGCGGCGTGGCGAAATGCGGCTCGCCCGCGCCGAAATCCACCACGTCAATGCCCTGCGCGCGCAGCTTGTCCGCCTCGGCCACCACCGCCATCGTGGCTGATGGCTCAATTCGGTTGATCCGGTCGGTAAGTTTCAGCGCTTCCGTGGTTGCAGTGGTCATGCTCTTTTTTTCCTTTTCTTTTCTCGCCCAGCCACAATTTCAGGAACGATTTCCTTCGGCTCGTCGCGAAACTTGTATGCTGGATCCAGTTTCTCGCGCAGCCGCTGCTCCACAATTTCCGGCACCAGTCCCTTCACCGGACCGCCGGCCTGCGCCACCTCGCGCACCAGCCGCGAACTGACATACGAATACTTATCGGCCGGCATCATAAACACAGTTTCCAGCGTCGGCTCCAGCTTGCGGTTCATTAGCGCCATCTGCAATTCGTATTCGTAATCGCTGATCGCACGAATGCCGCGCAAAATGCAAATCGCTTCCATCGATTTCGCGTACTCCACCATCAGCCCGTCAAACGTGTCGATGCGCACGTTATCCAGATGCCCCGTCAGCGCCCGCAGCATCTCCAACCGCTCGGCCACGCTGAACATCGGGCTCTTTTCCGAATTGCGCAGGATCGCGACTACCAGCTCCTCAAAGATCTTGGCGCCCCGCTCCATCAGATCGAGGTGCCCGTTGGTAGGCGGATCAAACGAGCCGGGATAAATGGCAAGTCCTCTGTTCAATGGTCCTCACAGCACAGGCGGAGCTGAATACAAGATTCTAAGCGGGCGAGCGCAGGAATGGCAATCGCCCGCATAGCGCGGTACATTTTGCGGGAGTTGGCTATAATTACGCCCACCCATGGACCCTACCTCTGGCACGATACGTGGTCCGTATGAAATTCAATCGCGCATAATCCACCGGGTTCACACGAGCGCTCACGTTATTTTGGTTGTCCTTCTTTTCGGTTCGATGCTGGCCGGCCAGCAGAGGACATTTCCGGTTACTTCGGATGTGGATGAACCCACCATCGCGGGTCGTCCCGTGAATTTGGATGCGCAGGGAAAACTGCTGCCCTGGCCGATGCCGGATAATATCGGTTATTCGTATTCGTCGCACTTTCTCACGCAGTGGACCATTCTGTGGGACCAGTACAATCGCCAGCGGTTGCCTTATTTCTATTGCTGTTTTGATTTTGACCGCACCACCTTCGAACTGGCGCCCGACGAGCATTGGGCCAACTCGACTGGCTATCTGCGCGCCATGATGCAGGGCTTCGTCGAACGCCTTTATCCCTATACCGGCGATCCCCGGACTCTTACATTCCTCGAGAGCTTCGTGGATTATGAACTGGAAAACGGACTCACGCCCGAGAGCTATGCATGGCCGCTGGTGCCGTACGCGTCTGCCAATCCCGGCGCGAAACGTTACACCGGCTGGAGCCAGCTTGGCGAGCACTACATTGAGCCGCATGTTGTCGGTGAGGATGGGTATGGCTATCTCCGCCTCTACGAGATGACCGGCAACACCAAATATTTGCGGGCCGCGATTCGCTGTGCCGACGCTCTGGTAAAAAATTACAAGCAAGGAGATGCGAATCATTCACCGTGGCCGGTGCGCCTGACGGCACGCGACGGAAAAGCGGAAGGCCCCGCTATGGGCCCGTATTCCGCAAACGTAATCGAGCCCATCATGCTTTTCGATGAACTCATTCGGCTGGGTCAAGGCGATGTTGCAGGTTACACGCGCGTGCGTGCCGCTTGCTGGGACTGGTTTCAGAAATTTCCGTTAACGAACAACGTCTGGGTTGGCTATTTCGAGGATACGACTCCCAGGATGGACAACATGAACCAGGTTATTCCCCTCGAATTTGCGCGCTACGTTCTCCTTCATCCAGAAAAGGACACGCAATGGCGCGAGCACGCCCGGCAATTGATTGGGTGGGTAAAGACCACTCCGAAATGGCCGAAGTATATCGTGCATGGCGCCACAGTCACAACCGAGCAGGGAGATGGCCTCCACTTCTGCTGCAATGCGCCGAATCAATGTTGCGATAGCCACACCTCGCGCCTGGCTGCAGTGGAGGCGTTCTACTTCGCAAAGACCGGCGACGTTACTTATAAAGAGGCCGCGTTTCGTTCCTACAACTGGGTCACTTATTTTCAGGGACTTTCGCGCAATGCTCATGCTCCGTTCTCAAACCAGTGGTGGTTTACCGACGAATTTGCGGACGGTCCGCGAAGAATCATGGACGCTTTCTGGGCAGTTCCGGAGTGGGCGCCGGCAGATGAATCCCATTTGCTCGGCTCTAGTTCCGTGATTACGAAAATTCGCTATGGCAAAGGTTCCGTGACCTACTCGACTTTCGATCCGCAGTCGTCCGATGTGCTTCGCCTGGATTTCGTGCCCGAATTCATTACCGCGGATGGCAAGCCCCTCCCCCGGCGCAAAGAAAAATTTCTCGATCAGCCGGGTTTCATCTTCGATGATTCCACCCGCGTGCTGCGCGTCCGGCACGACAACGCGCGTGACATCGACATCCAAGGCAAAGGTGGAAACGCTCCCCCGCAGTATGTTTCTTTTGACGATCCGCACCTTTCGGCGGGAACGGTGTTGAAGGGCCAGTATCCTTCCGGCGTCATCGACTGGCCTGCTGATCAGTGGCGGATCAACGTGCCAGAGGGTGCATTCGGAACGTTCAACCTGGCTTTTGCCGACCCCAACGCCACGACTGCGGAATTCCGTTTCTATTGGCCTCGCACCTTTGTGGGCGTGGACGTCTACAACGGGGGAGCATCGGATGCGATCGTTACCTTCCGTTCTCCGGGCACTCGCGAGGTCTCGTTTACCGTCAAGCCCGGAGAATTGCAGCGCCTGCGAACGGGATGGCGAGTCGTTAGTTCCAGCGTTATCGTCGAGCTGAAAAATGGAGGGGGTGTACGGTTCGATAATCTGGCGTATATAGAAGAGTGAGATACACAAGCTTGCAGCGCGTGCCTTTCGCGTCGACTTTTTCTCTCACTCAGCCCGAATCCAGAAAAGGCAAACCGGGAAGGGCACGACGTTCAGTCGTGCCGCAGAGCCGACACAACCGTGGAAGAGCCGCGCTTAGGCGCCGCACAACCGTGGAAGAGCGGCGCTTCAACGCCGCGTAACCGTGGAAGAGCGGCGCTTCAGCGCCGCGTAAAGCGCCCACATTCGATCCGGCTTCAGCCCCCGTGGCGCACCACGCGAACCTCAACTCTTCTGTGCCGGCGGCACATACTCCTTAGGCGCAGCCGACCCTTCGCCAAAAAAGTACTGCTCCATCTGCTTCACAATCACTTCCTGATCCTCGCGCCGCGCGGGGTTCAGCCGATATTCGTTCAGCAGCATCTTGCAGTGCTCGCCCCACATCCTCCACGCTTCCTGCGAAACGCTGTCATAAATCTTGCGCCCAAGCTCGTTGTCAAACGGAGCCTCGTCCAGCCCAGGCATTTCTCTCTTCAACTTCACGCAAAACACAGTGTGCGCCATACACTTCCTTCAATAAGAGGTTGATCAACATTTAAGGTTACTACAGCCGCCGTCGTAGCGCCGCCGTCCCGGCGGCTGTCCGGTGGGCGTCCCGCCCACCGCTTGCAGAGGACGGCAAGAATGCCGCGGGGCGATATCCGAGAAACCGTGGGACGGCCCATTCAAGTCGACTCTCGGCTTGGACGGCGCACCTTCCAGGCAAGGGCAATCCGCTGCGACAGGGCCGGACTTTCCCGCTTGTGAAACCTTCCCGCATTGGTACGTTACTAATTGGTTAGGTCTTTTGGTAACTTGTACTTTGCGCACACTTTGGTACTCTTTGTGAGGCAGGACTAATGTGAAACTGCAAATAGAACCTTTGGTATCGTGCAAGCCATCTAAGACCGCAGTACGATGTAGGCTGAAACACCTAAGATTTCCTGGGGTGACGTAAATTCGATTGTGTAAAAAGGAAGAGGGTGTAAGTTGGCTTTGGCCTCACGAGCGAAAGCCTTTCCGAAAGGAGACCTACACCCATGGCGAAGATTACACCGATCACCGAGCATTTCCAACATTTTGTGGCGGAGTTGCAGGAAAGTTTCTGGGGCGATCTGCAGGGGCGAGTGCAGCAGGCGGCGCAGAAGTTTTTTCAACAACTGAGCGAGCGGCAGCGCGACCTGTACATGGTGAGCCGGCGCTACCAGCGGACCGAGCAGCGCACGGACTACCGCAACGGATATTACTGGCGGAGTTTCGTGACCCGCTTCGGAGTGCTGCGCTTGCGCATTGCCCGCAGCCGCAAGCGCGGGTTTCCTCCCGAGGTGATGAAGAAGTTTCAGCGCCGGGCCGAAGAGGTGACGGTGATGACGAATGCCGCTTTGTGTCATCAAAATGCCGATTTCGTCACTACTATTCGTCACTACTACAAGAACGTTGATTTAATGATGAATGAATCACGATAAGGATGCAGCGCTTTTATGATGGTCGTTCTTTTTTGTGAAACTCGGTAACGTTTGATTGCTTTGTTTCAGGTTTTGGGGGAAGCAGCGCTTCGATCTGTTCCCGCGTCATCTTCTCCGCGTTAAGCCAGTAGTGCCACAAAGCATCCGCGACGATCTCGCTTGGACTATCCCCAAGTTCCTTCCTTCCCTGGCGCCGCACTTCAATGAGGTTCAACACTAAACGCTCGGCACCGCCCAAGGAGATATGGACGGGCTGTGCGTCGTGCGGTAGCCGCTTTTTCCTGCCGGGGGGCGTCACGAACCAGACTCCATTATTGACCGTTCTCCCATTATAGCGTAATAATGGGGCTATGCGCGGGCCCGGTTGCTAGGTTCGCGCGTTCTGTCGTCTAATACTGCTGCGATCAGAATCCGATGAGTACATAGGCCCCGCAGGAAAGGGTTGGACACACGGCGATGATGACTCCTACAGCGAAACCAGCGGCGAACGAAGCCAAGCTCAAAGAGCTTATCGTGTACATCGCAAGTCTGTCCGAGCGAGACGATAGCTTCGGCGCGACGAAACTGAATAAGATTTTGTTTCGAGCAGATTTCACGGCGTACGCACAGTGGGGGAAACCGATAACAGGGGTCGAGTATTTTGCTTTGGAAAATGGCCCCGCCCCCAGGCCAATGAAGAAACTTCTGCGCTTAATGCAGGATCAGGGCGAGATCGTCGTGCGAGAGCAGGACTATTTCGGCCATGAGCAGCACCGCGTCATTCCGCTGCGCTCCCCCCGACTGGAAGGAATGTTTGACGTTCCAGAAATGAACCTGCTATTCAGATTGATCCAGCATTACTGGGGCAGAAGCGGAACGAGCATGAGCCGTGAATCCCATGACTTTATGGGATGGGAATTGGCGGAACTCGAGGAGACCATTCCATACTCCGTTGCGCTGCTTGGAGACCGGGAACCTACATTGGATGAGATAAAGCGGGGACTGCAATTGGAGTCGTTTGCCAAGGAGTGCCTTGTACGCAATGCTGCCAGACCGAATGCGGACGATAATAGAGGAGCCTAGGTTTGTATTCGAGCTGCAAGCTCTTATCTCCAACGCAAAACGGGCTGACGAATTTGTAGATGCCGCAAAGTGGGTCCTCAGTCGCGATCCCTCCAAAGGCAGACAGATCGGCAGATCGCATGTCTGGTTCCTTCCGATAGAAGATGTTCCAGGTATCCTGCCAGTCGTTCTGTACTATACTTTTGATGATGACTTCGTGAATTTCCTGTCGATTCAGGAAACGGTGTACCCGCCAAAGGACTGTTAGCTCTTAGTATGTAAGACGCGTCCCGCCGATCCGCGCTAACGCCGCGTCGAACCTGTCGCCGTCGCTTAACTTCTGCCCTTCGGCATCTTTCCTGTGATTGAACCGGAAGGCTTGCTCGTCCACGTAACGCTCAAGGCGGAAGGGTTCAACGGCAACGCACGTACCCTCGCAAGCCCCAGGCGAAGCCGGCACCGAATCGAATCCAGCGCTCCATTATCCTCGACAGGAGTTCAATGACAAGCGTGACCCAGAAAAATGTAGACAAGAACCAAATCGCCAAGCTCCAACAAGAATCACGAGCGGGATCTTGATAAACAAAATCCCGCAACGCAGTTCCAAGTCAGCGCCCGAAAGCGAAGCGGTTTGCCAAAGCCGAAGCCCGAATTACTTCTTCTGATCCTTGTCCTTATCCTTCTCCTGAATCGAAATCAGCTCCACTTCGAAAATCAGAGTCGCCCCAGGTCCAATATCGGCGCCCGCACCGCGGTCGCCATACCCCAGATCCGCGGGAACGAAGAGCTGCCACTTCGAGCCGACAGGCATCAACTGAAGCGCCTCGGTCCATCCCTTGATGACGCCGCTCACAGGAAACGTCGCGGGCTGCCCGCGCTTGTATGAGCTGTCAAACTCCTTGCCGTCGATCAGCGTCCCGCGATAATTGCACACCACGGAATCGCTCGCCGTGGGCTTGGGCCCGGTTCCCTCTTTTTCAATCTTGTACTGCAGGCCGCTGGGAAGAGTGACCACCCCTGCCTTCCCTTTGTTGGCAGCCAGAAAATCCTGCCCTTCCTTCTTGTTCGCTTCTCCAGCCACTTGCATCTTCTCCTGTTGTTTCTGTTGCATTTCCTTCTGCACCGCGGTGATCGCCGCTTGCGCCTCTTCGTCCGTGAGCACAGTCTTGCCGCCGGCCAGGCCATCTCTCAACCCGCGCGCGAAGATGGTCGCGCTTACCGGAACCGCCTGCTTACGCAAATTCGCGCCCATCTTCATACCCAGCGCATAGCTGAACTTTTCTTTTTGCGTGTTGAGGGCCAGAGGAGCCGCAGTCTTCGCCGCAGTAGCCGGCTTCTTCGCCGCAGGCATCGCAGCCTTAGCCGGACTAGTAGAACTTTGCGCGGGAGTCGAACTCGCAGGAGCAGAAGCGGCAGGTGAACTCGTGGCTGGAGTGTTTTGCGCCAGGACATTCCCCGGCACCATCCCAGCCGCCAATAGGAAAGCGACGGTCAATGATTTATGCATATCATCATTGTCCCACACCGCCCCGCCATCCCGGCAAATAGCGTCCCCATCTTTCGCCGATTTTGCGAAAAGCGTGAACCACCCATCAGCCGCTCTCGACCTTGAATTCAGTGGTGGGCCCGCCAGGATTCGAACCTGGGACCAATGGATTATGAGTCCACGGCTCTAACCGCTGAGCTACGGGCCCTTTTCGGGTTTATTGGCATTTTACAGCAGTTACGTTTTACGTCGCTTGATGGAGTCGATTGGAAGTCTGGGGGCGATGCTAGACTGTTTGTCGTTTGGTTTTTCTGGGGGAGTTCTCTTGGCGATTGATCCTGTGTTGGTGGTTCATGGTGGGGCTTGGGCTATGCCGGATTCCATGGTGGAGGCGCATTTGCTTGGGGTGCGGAATGCTTTGGCTGCGGGGTGGCGGGTGCTTGTTGGTGGCGGCACGGCTTTGGATGCGATTGAGGAATCCGTTGTGGTGATGGAGGATGACGAGACTTTTGATGCGGGGCGCGGGAGTTTTTTGAATCGCGATGGGCGCGTACAGCTGGATGCTCTGATTATGGACGGGGCTACTTTGCGGGCGGGCGGCGTGGGGTGCGTGGAGCGGGTGCGGAATCCGGTGCGGGCGGCGCGGAAGATTTTGAGTGAGAGTCCGCATGTTTATTTTGTGGGCGAAGGGGCGGAGCGATTTGCGGCGGAGCATGGCGTGGAGTTGTGTGCGAACGATGAGTTGATTATTCCGCGGGAGGTGGAACGGTTGCGCGAGTATCAGGCGAAAAACCCCACTTCTCGCGCAGAAGGCGCGCGAGAAATGGGGCACCCGACTGCGCCGGGGAGCGAGATGTTTGCTCCGGAGATTTCGCATGACACTGTGGGCGCGGTGGCGCTCGATCGCGACGGCAACATTGCTGCTGCTACTTCTACTGGCGGGACTTTGAATAAGGCTCCGGGGCGGCTGGGGGATTCATCTTTGATTGGGTGCGGATGCTATGCGGATAATTCCAGTGCGGCGGTCTCGACTACCGGGTGGGGCGAACCGATTATGAAACTGGTTTTGGCGAAGTGGACGGCGGACCGGGTGATGGCGGGGAATCTTCCGGAGTGGGCGGCGCAGGAAGCTATGAATTATCTGAAACAGCGATTGAATGGGCACGGCGGAATTATTGTGCTGAATGCGCTCGGGCAGTTTGGGATTGCGCATAATACTCCGCGGATGGCTTGGGCTTGTAAGACGGTGAAGAAGGAAGAGGCTGGGGTTGAGCGGGGTGGGGCGTAAGTGGGCGGCTGCAGCCATTTCAGGGCGGGTTGGGAAAAGTTTGAGCTGCACCAGACGCCGCAACTTTGCTCTGGACAAAATTGACGAACGCTGAGCAAGTCACAAGAAAGAATTTGGCCTCGTCAAAGCCTACAGTGCTCGATTCCAGGATCGCATGGCGTATCCCATCCTCATCCGACGTATACCCATAGAGGCTACTAAACGCGTTGCGGAGCGCAGAATGGAGACCAATCTCATCTTCTAGCTTCTTCACAAGCTGCCCTAACGTACCTTTTTCTCCCAAGACAATTGCAGCCATACTTTCAACTGCGGAAATGGATTCCTTTATTGAATTTCTGTAGTCAGGCGATGTTCTATCGGAAAGTAGCTCCAGCGCTCGTCGCAAATGAGTTCGGACAGGGCCCCTGGCTTTCTCTAGCGCCAGATCGATTTCAGCGATTTCGGTTGTATCTGTGACCGGTGAGATGAGTTTGTTTACTAACCTATACGCTGACTGCTCTTTCTCTAATACAGTATTGCAAGCCTCGATGAATCCGTCTCGGTTCGAGTAGGGGAAGTTGGCTACGACGAACTCAATGAAGTCGTACGCTTCGTACCACTGGCATTCGAAAAAGTATTTACGAAGAGAGGCAAGAATCACATCCCAACGGTCGCCCAGAGTATCCAAAGGTTTCTTGAAATAGTTGAACCACAGATCCTCGCAGAGCCTCTTGATTTCATCATTTTGGGCGGAGAGATATGCTCCGCTATTGGCATGGGTGTACCACACCTTGTCCCAAACGTAGATTTTTAAAAGGCTCCAAAGCGAGCTTCGCAATGGTGGATCGACCGAGTCAATCTGGATCGTTTCTCGGGCGGGCTTATGCCCATATCGCTCAGAGAATTTCACTGTCTGATTCCCTCATCTCATCAGCCATAGCCAGCGCGCAAACCTACTAACCTCGTAGACGAAACATGAAAATATCAACGTGCGTAGCATGAGACGCTCGCAGGCTGTGAAGAAGCCATAGACATTCTGCTCCAGATTACGTACGAATTTTCTGGTCATGTTGGGCTCCTCACTTTTTGGAGCCCGACGGGCTAGTAGGTTGCGGAAGGAGCGAGGCGAGCCCCTGCGCCAACGAAATTTTTTCGTTGATGTCCGACGCGAGTTTGAGCGACGTATTGGTCAGCTCGTCCAACAGCTTCGGGATCCACTCAACGACCTTCAATCTCAACTCTCGTGGCGCGTCTTTGAACGCCCATTTTACATAGGTGTCCTCTGGGTCTGATGCTACGAACTGGTCGATGACAAATCCCCACTTGCCTCCGACTTTGTCATACCCGAGGCGAAGAATGACCACCACAAGATCATCCACGGGTGACTCTTCGACATCCACAGTCGCGCGCACCCCGAGATTCAAGTTGTTGAGTGCGTTTTCAATCGCTCCGACTTGGTCAGTTAGGCGGTCCGAAAGAGTATTCACATTTTGGGCTGCGTTGCCGAGGTTCCAGAGGTTGCTTGGAATTGCGGGTGGTTTTTTGGCGGAGGGACTGCCTTTGATGGGCACTTCATTTTCTCGTTTCCCAGACAGTTCAGGTCTGATGTTTGCTCGGCGCACAGCCGAGGGTTGATGTGTTACCGGGACTTCCGTCCAGGTGGCTAACGGGCCAGCGCCTTCCGGCGCCTTCTTACAATTTCAGGTTACGCCTGACCGATAACGTCGTCAAATGGGTTCTTTCAGGGACAACGTCAACCAAATCCTTCGGGGAAATTTAGCGCAGCCGCCCAGAGAACCAGAGCAGCATGAGCCAGATGATATGAGCCGCCTCAAGTGCTCCTCCGATTCCCGCGGCTACTATGGACCACTTAATGAGAGGTTTATCCGCGAGATAGTCTTTGAAGAAGTTGGCGAGGTCTTGGAATTGAGTCGTCGTCATCCGTGGCGGGCTGAAGCCGCCGCCCCTCCCTGCGTTAGACGACGACATGCTGCACCACCTTTACGATCTTGCGACCGTCGTTCCCGTCCTCGATGTCTATCGAGTATCCCGTGACGTGCCCGCCGGTGAGATACGAAGTACAAGCTTCAAACGTTTTCACATACAGCGGCAGCTCGTCCGGAAAAAACCCAGTGGCTAAATTTCTGTCGCCAACCAGAGTAAGGAACTCTTGCACAGACCCAGAGGTGACTCCGCCAATTCCTAGATGACGACTCGGTACACGAATCAGGGGCAGCACGGCGAGATAGAGTTCGTTGCTCGGCATGGCCGGAGATTCTAGCAGATTTGGGGAGTGACCACCCCGAAACCGATCTCGCCGAGAAGCCGGATTCTTTATTCAGGGCGCTTTGCGGCACGGATGAAGGTCGTGCCCTTCCCGGTCAATTTTTCGCAATGGGCGGAGGTGGTCTGCCGGCTGGTTGCATGGGTCCTTCGTCGGGAGTCGCCCGCTTCGCGGTGCGACCCCGCTTCCTCAGGATGACAACGAAGATCAAGGTTGTAAGTCTTCAGCGGTTATCCCGTCAGCCCACATCGCTTTCACTTCTTGATTTGCGTTGGCCCGGAGAGCCTGCGCCACTCGTCGCGAAAGTCCCTATGGCGCGGGCGGCATCGTGTCCCACCCTTCGGCAGGCTCAGGGCAGGCTCCTTCGAAAACCGCTAAGGGTGGGGCAGCCTTCTTTGTTATGGTGCTTGGGAAGTGTCGAGTTGTCCCTCAGCGGCTTTGGCCGGGTTCCTTTTCTTTTGCTGGTGTCGGGGCGGCTGAGGCCGCGGCCTTTCAAATCTAATTTGTAGTAACGCCGGGGCTAAAGAGTGTGCGTGAGAACTAGGTTCGCGCTCTCGCGGTGGAATGAAATTCGGCGTTTAGCCGCGAAGCGGCGCCAGAATGCAGCCCACGGCGCAAGCCGTGGGTAGAATGTGGGAGATGAGCAAGCCCCGAAGGGGCGGAAGATCAGTTCTCACGCACACTCTAAAGCCCTGTTCGATTTCGGGGGCTTTACGCGGCGCTGAAGCGCCGCTCTTCCACGGTGCTGCGTGATGCGCGATCGATTGCAAAGGCCTGCGCTGCGGGCGTTCGTGGTTCCCACCCTTCGGCAGGCTCAGGGCAAGCTTTCTCGCAACGGACGCGAGAAATTGATTGGATAAGAACGAAGGCTCGATGCAGTCCGGGTTAGTCTTGGTTTGAGGACTAAGGCTTCTCGGAAAGGAAGGAGCCTTCGCATGATGATTATAGGGTGTGATTTCCATCCCAGCTGGCAAC
>Ga0302319_10009035_pt1 | contig 19271 bp, 15 predicted proteins | sample Bog_T0_2_FD_203319 | JGI IMG/M metagenome (GOLD analysis project Ga0302319, IMG submission 203319) | Peat permafrost microbial communities from Stordalen Mire near Abisko, Sweden - Bog_T0_2 | ecosystem: Environmental > Terrestrial > Soil > Wetlands > Peat | place: Sweden: Abisko, Stordalen Mire... | reverse complement strand
GGCGGACTCCCTGCGCAGGCTGATGCGCAACCTGAAGATGAACGAGATCATCACCTGGCGGATGAAGGAGAGGCTCATGATCTCGGACCACAGCCTGCTCATCCTTCGGGCCATCGTGCAGGTTTCGATGATCATCAATGTGTTCCTCCTCGCCAACGAGATCTTCACGGAATTCTACAACAACAGCGCCCACGACGTGTCCTGGCGCTACCTCGTCCTCGGGCTGGACGGCCGCCACGCGCTCGTGCCGTGGTTCTGGACCGCGGTCGCCCTGAACGTGAGCGCGATGGTTCTCCTCATGCTCCCCCTGAGCCGCAGCCTGAAATTCCTGAACGTCGCGTGCGTCATGTGCATCTTCGGGATCTGGATCGAAAAGGGCATGGGACTCGTGATCCCGGGCTTTGTGCCGACACCGCTCGGCCAGATCGTGGAATACGTCCCGAGCTGGAACGAGACCCTGGTGTGCCTGGGCATCTGGGCCTTCGGGCTCCTCTGCTTCACGGTCCTCCTCCGGATGGCGGTCCCGATCCTGCAGGGCGAGCTCAGCCGGGCCAACGAGTCCTGACAGCCTGCCGATCATGGACAACGCCAGGGAGTCCCTCACCACACACGCCGCGGCCCGGGGGGCCGAGATCCGCCTGAAGTTTGGGCCCGAGATCGGATGGGACCAGCTGCTGCAGATCCTCTCCGACCGGACATGCGTCCGCTATCCCTGCAAGCTGGACTTTGACGCGGCGGCGCTGGAGCCCGGGGAATGCGCCTATCCCGAGCCCCTGGGGGAGCGCCCCGAGGACGGCTTCCGGCTTTGCATCCACCCCTGGTTCGCCGCCCGGCGCGACTGCGTCCCGCTGCTCGCACTGTATCAAATCGCTGCGGTCAACTATGGTTTGTTCGCCTCCCCGGGAGACGCCGAGGCCTTTGGAGCGGCCGTCCTCGGCCTCCCGCGCGAACAGTATTACAGCGAGCTCTGCGCGCTGGCCGACGAGCTTCACGCGGATTTTCCCTCGGAAGACGGGCCCGGATGCGGGTGCAGCGGCTGAGCCGCAGGACAAGGGATGCGCACCAAGGGTTGCGCGACAAAATCCGCGCACCAAACCGTGCGCACCAACGCATGCACACGTTTTCCCAAGGAATGCAGAGGCTTTGCCTCCGGAATAGGCCAGCATGGGACGTAGTAGATAACGAATCCAGAACCCCGCGTAAGGCTCCAATCCCGAGGTCGCCCCTATGAAGTTTTTAAGCCGATGGTCCGTGAACCAAGTCATCTTCGGGGGCTGCGTGCTGTGGTCGCTTCTCCTGATTTCCTGCGAGACGGTGGACCGCACCGTGGTGGCCCCCGGGGCTGGAGTTCCCGGCGCCACCTACATAGGCAGCAAGGAGTGCATCCAGTGCCATGAGGACGAGACCAAGCACTTTGCGGGCTCGACCCACGGCCGGCTGAGGCTCGCCGACGCCAAGCTCGGGGACACCTCCTGCGAGGCATGCCACGGCCCGGGCAGCCTCCACGAACAGTCCGGCGGCAAGGCGGGAACAATCGTCAACCCGGGCAGGTCGCCCGAGGCCTGCTTCCAATGCCACCTGGACAAGCGGGGCGAGTTCAGCCTGCCGCACACGCACCCGGTGCTCGCCGGCAAGGTGAGCTGCGTGGACTGCCACGACATGCACAAGGGGGACTCGATCCGTGGCGGAGGGGCCGCCCTGGCCGCCCGGAACCAGACCTGCATCCGGTGCCACACCGAACAGGCCGGACCCTACATCTACCCCCACGGCGCCCTTCGCGAGGAAGGCTGCACGGCCTGCCACAACCCCCACGGCACGGTCAACGACAAGATGCTCGTGGCCCGCGACGCGAACCTCTGCCTCCGCTGCCACCTCGAGGTGCTCAGCCCCGGCTTCACGGTTGGCGGCTTCAGCGGCGGCGGCGCCCACTCCAACGCCGTGGGCGCCCGTCTTTCCGAGGGCACCTGCTGGTCGGCCGGATGCCACGAGGACGTTCACGGCTCCAATGTGAATGCGTCCCTCCGCCACCCGTAACTTCCCAAGGACCCCATCCCCATGCCCCTGACCTTCCCCACCCTCCGGCGCGGCGCCGGGCTTGCCTGCGCCGCGGCGATCCTCTCGTTCCCCGCCGCCCGTGCGGCCGACACCTCCCCCAGCCAGGTGGATGCGTTTCCTTCGTTTGACAACTACGTGAAGTTTTCCGGCCTCGCGCAGTCGCTCTCCGGCGATCCGTCGGCCTATGCCGCGCGAACCGGCACCCCGAGCGCGGGATCGGTCGGCATCGAGGATCTCTCGTATTCCCAGGATCTCTCGACCAACAATACGCTTTCGATCAACGGGCACGCGATGGCCGGCACCGACGACTACCTTGCAAAGGTTTCGCTGGACTCGAACAATCTCGGCACCGCAGAGGTCGGGTACAGCAACTTCCGCACGTTCTACGACGGGATCGGCGGCTTCTTCCCCCTCAGCGACACCTTCGAGAAGTGGGACCCCGAGTCGCTCCATGTGGACCGCGGCTCCTTCTGGGTGAACCTGAAGCTCGCCATGCCGGACCGCCCGGTCTTCACGCTCAGCTTCCGCGACGACACGCGCACCGGCATGAAGGACTCCTCCGAATGGGCCCCTGCCATCAATCCCGATGCGGTCATCGCCGGCGGCGCCTTCGTCGGCAACGCGGCCCCCGCAAACACCCCCTACATCGCCCCCAACGTCCTCCTTCTCGACGAGCACCACGATTCGTTCAACGCCTCGATGGTGGCGACGGCCGGAAAGACGACGGAGACCCTGAGGGCGACCATCGAAAGCGTGAACAACCTCGATTCGCGCGACTACGTGAAATACCCCGGCTCGAGGGTGACCGCCGACCCCACCGTGACCGTGCTGGACGACCAGGAGGCGCGCAGGTCCACGAGCTTCCGCCTCGTCAACGAGACCGAGACCGAGCTCAACGACCAGCTCTCCGTCAACACCGGCCTCAGCTATTCGCAGCTCTCCAGCGCGAACGGGGGCGAGTGGATCACGCCCACCTACAGCACGACGGCCCACGCGCTCTATGTGGCGGACAACGCGATCGGGATCTACGGCGGTTCGAGGATCTACGATTATGTCGGCAACGTCGCCGTGGACTACACGCCCACCCAGGACTGGAGGGCGGAAGCGGCCTTTCGCCAGGAGTATGACGTCACCGCAAGCGCCGGGGGCTACACCCAGGTCACCCTTGCGTCCGGCTCAAGGTCGGTCTCCAGCGCGAACATGAACACATTGGACCTGCTGACGTACTCCCATTTCGACGAGCACGCCGGGACCCCGGAGCTCTCCCTGGAGTACCTGGGGATCAGCAACCTCACCCTCTATGCGAATTTCGACGATCGGATCGACAAGGCGGGCCAGCACTGGGTCAACCCCTATGCCGCCGTCACGACCTCGGGACTGGGCGTCGTCACCGAGTCGGGCGCGCCGATCGGAAACGTCTTCTTCCAGGACGCGGACCAGGACAATGAGAACCTCAAGGCGGGAGCCAACTGGAACGCAAGCAGTTCCGTGACGATCCGGGCCGAGGTGTACCGGAAGGACGATGAGAACCGGTACCTGGGGGCGAACGACGTCGCAGGGGTCGCAAGCTACGGGACCTTCTTTGCCAACGACTATACCTTTACCGGGGGCAAGTTCAGCGTGGTTCTCAAGCCGCTGTCCACGCTCACGTTCAGCACCCGGTACCAGCCGGAGAGCGGGATGATGTCGGTCACGGCCAATGCGGCGGCCGGCGGCAGCGGCGACGATGTCACGTCCGGAAAGGTCCGGGCCCAGATGATCAGCGAGACCGTGAACTGGAATCCATCGCAGCGCCTGTACGTGCAGGGCAACGTCAACCTTGTCTACAGCTACATCCAGACAGCCTACCCGGTCGTGGTCGTATCCTCGACCGCCGGCATCCCCACCCCGATCCAGAACGCCAACAACAATTACATCACCAGCAGCGCCCTCTGCGGATTCACGGTGGACAAGAAAACCGACGCACAGCTCCGGCTGTCGTGGACGCGTGCGGACGACTACAATCCCCAGATCGCGACCGGGGGGCAGCCCTACGGGGCCGGCTTCCTGGAGGAGAGCGCCACGGCCGGGTTGAAGCACCTGTTCAGCAACCGGCTGGAGGGCGAACTCAAGGTGGGCTACCTCCGCAGGACCGACGCCACCACCGGGGGTTTTACCAACTACCGCGGTCCGCTGGCGTACGCCTCGGTCACCTACAGCCTGTGATCGCGCCTGGCGGGCGGCCTCGCGGCTACCTGACGCTGCCCGCGGAATTGGCGAGAACGACCTTGCCAAGGGTTGCCGAATCGATCGTGGCCGGCAGGTGCGAGCAGAAGCCGATCCCGACATAGAACGGGCTGTCCAGATGCAGGACGACGGGCTGGCCCACCTGGTGCATGGGTTCCCCCCTGAGACTGACATAGAGCGTGAATGTGTCGCCGCGCTTCTCGATGCCGAGGCGCTCCGGCGGGGTCCCGCCCGGTTTTCCTCCCTGGAGGCGGCAGGTCTCCTGGATGTCGGCACCCTTCCCCGGGCGCTCGGCAAGATGGATCAGCCCGGCGCCATGCAGCGCCACCATGGCCTCCTTGGAGTCGTCCTCGAGGTCCTGGCGGATGACGAGGACGGCCTTGCGGTCGCCGTAGCCGCCGGGATTCGGGAAGACAATGTCTGCGGCCAGTGAAACGTCGCCGGACACTTTCTTCCATAGGTAGCGGAATTCGTCGCGCTGGTACCAGATATTGTAGCCGGCGGAATCGATGGCGTACCGGCCCGTGCCGGGATCGTAGGAGGAGTCGCCAGGGACCAGGGCCCCGCCGATGTCGGACTGCCCGTCGAAGAGGCCGATCGGGGCGGCGGACGTCCTGCTGGGCCGGTGAAAGTCGGCGGGCGGCGGCACCTGGGTGTGCGTTGCGGAGCCCGGTTCCGCCCACGCCGGAACGTCGGGCGCCTGTGCAAGGAGGGCGGGCAAACCGGAACCCAGGACCAGAGCCGCGAGCGCGGGGTAAAGCGTGCTTCTCATAAGTGGGAGAACGATGGAACAGCCTGCTTGACTTGCAAGCAGCTGATCGCGGTGATTTTGCCATGAACCGCCGAGCTTTTGTCCGTTCGACGGCCGCCTTCTCGGCAGGCGCGCTCCTCGGCAGGAACCTCCTGGCGCAACTGGCCTTGGCGCCGCCCGCCAAAGGGGCTGCCGGAACCGGCGGATCGATCCTCGAAAGGCCGTTTGCGCCACGGTCACCGCGGAAGTCCGGGACCCTGTTTTTGGAGCTGCCTCCGGAACGGACCGGCATCCTGACCGAGAACTCCTACGACGACAAATCGATGTGGGACGGGGCGTACCAGCTGTTCGACACGGGCCCGATCGGGACGGGCGTCGCCATAGGAGACTACGACAACGACGGACGGCCGGACCTCTTCGTGATCAACAAGACGGGGCACAACAAGCTGTTCAGGAACCTGGGGAATTGGAAGTTCGAGGACGTTACCGAAAAGGCGGGGGTCGCCGGGCCGGCCGACGCGTGGAGCCAGGGCGTGACCTTCGTGGACATCAACAACGACGGGCTCCTCGACATCTATGTCTGCCGTTTTGCCGCGCCAAACCTGCTCTACATCAACCAGGGCGACGGAACGTTCAGGGAAATGGCCCATGCTTACGGGCTCGACATCAAGGACTGTTCCAACATGGCGGCCTTTTGCGACTATGACCGCGACGGCTGGCTCGACGTCTTCCTCCAGACGAACCTCCTCGATCCCGCAAAAAACCCCGTCGGCCAGGCGAACTACCTCTTCCATAACAACGGAAACGGCACCTTCACCAATGTCACGGAGGAGGCCGGCATCACCGGGATGGCCCAGGGGCACTCGGTCGTCTGGTGGGACTTCGACAACGACGGATGGCCCGACATCTACGTCGCGAACGACTTTGAGCCCGCCGACTGCCTTTACCATAACAACGGAGACGGCACGTTCACCAATGTCATCGACCTCGTCGTGCCCCACATGCCGCGCGCGTCCATGGGCTCGGACCTGGGGGACGTGAACAACGACGGCCGGATCGACTTCCTGGTGGCCGAGATGGCCGCGACGACCCACGAGCAGGACCAGCGCGGAATGGCCGGCGAGCGCGACAACCGACCCAACGACGAAATCGACCCCGCGGCGGCCCCCCAGCTCCTGAGAAACGCCCTTTACCTCAACACGGACACGGGCGCCTGCCAGGAGGCCGCCTGCCTCGCTGGGGTGGCTGCGACGGACTGGACCTGGGCGGTCCGGCTCGAGGACCTGGACAACGACGGCCGGCTCGACCTCTTCGTCACCAACGGAATGACGCGGGACATGCTGGATCGCGACATGATCAAGAGGTACCTCGCGCTGGAGGACAAGGCCGCGCGCGCCCGGTTCTGGCGCGACTCCCCGGTCCAGGCCGACCGCCACCTGGCCTACCGCAACCTGGGCGACCTGCGCTTCGAGGACGTGAGCGCTGCCTGGGGTTTGGACCAGAGGGGCCCAAGCTTCGGCTCGGCATTCGGGGACTTCAACGGGGACGGCAACCTGGACCTCGTCTTCTCAAACTTTCAAAAGGGGGTCACGTTCCTGCGCAACGAATGCGACACCGGGCACCGGATCATCGTTGCCCTGCGCGGAACCGCCTCCAACCGGTTCGGGGTCGGCGCTCTCGTGAGGATCAGGACGTCGTCCGGGGTCCAGGTGCGCCAGCTCGTCCTCGCCAGGGGTTACCTGTCCAGTTCCGAGCCGGTCCTTCACTTCGGCCTCGGCGATGATTCCCGGATCGACCGGCTCACGGTCGAGTGGCCGAGCGGCTTTGTGCAGGCGTTTGAAGGCCTCGGCGTCGACCGGCATCTCACGATCACCGAGCCCTCCGGAACCCCTCCCCCGATCGCCCCTCCCAGGCGCGCGGGCTGGCGGTCGACTTCGGGGAGCTTCGAGGACGTCAGCGGAACTTCCGGGCTCTCCGCCACCCAGCGGGAGGAGATCATCGACGAGGTCTCCCAGGAGCCGCTGCTTCCCTTTCGCCACAGCAGGCGCGGCCCGTCGGTCGCCGTGGGCGACCTCCTGGGGACGGGCCGGGATGCCGTCTGCCTCGGCGGGACCACCCTGGATCCGATGAGGATCTTCGCGCAGTCCGGGGCGGGATCGTACGCCGCCCTGGACACGGCATCGTGGCTTCCGTGCGGCTCCGTCAACGACGGCCCGGTCCTTGTGCTCGACGCCGATGGGGATGGCCGCAACGACCTTCTGGTGACGAAGGGAGGCGCAAGCCTGCCCGACGGAGCCCCCGACTACCAGCCGCGCCTGTACCTGAACTCAGGCGATGGCTCCTTCCGGCCGGCCCCCGACAACGCCCTGCCCCTGTTCGCGACCAGCGCCGGCGCGGCCGTGGCGGCCGACTGGGACCGCTCGGGGCGCCTCGGGCTCTTCCTCGGCGGGCGCCTTCTCCCGGGCCAGTATCCCCTTTCCCCAAGGAGCGCCCTCCTGGCGAACGTGGGCGGCAGGTTCCAGGACGTGACCGACGAGGTCGCCCCAGGCCTCCGCCAGGTGGGCATGGTCACCTCGGCGCTTTGGACGGACGTGGACGGCGACGGCTGGCCGGACCTGCTGGTCACGCTCGAATGGGGAAACGTCCGGTACTTCCACAACGATCACGGAAAGTCATTCGAAGACTGGACCGCCAGGTCGGGCTTCGCCTCCGCAGGCACCGGCCTTTGGAACTCGATCGTGGCGGCGGACTTCAACGGCGACGGCCGGCTCGACTATGCCGTGGGCAACCTCGGGCTGAACACCCCGTACACCGCCAGTCCGGCGCACCCCGCGGTTCTCTACTACGGCGACTTCAACGGGGACGGCGGAGCCCAGATCGTGGAGGCGTACCATGAAGGGGACCGCCTGGTGCCCTGGAGGACCAGCGCCCAGCTCGGGGCCTCCATGCCGTGGCTTCTCAAGCGCTATCCCAGGAATGACGACTATGCCAAAGCGTCCCTGGGCGAGATCTTCGGGGAGGACAGACTGGCTGCCGCGCGGCGCTTTGAGGCGACCGAGTTGCGCAGCGGCGTGTTTCTCAGCCAGCCCGATGGAACGCACCGGTTCGAGCCGCTGCCCCGCATCGCGCAGATCGCCCCGATCTTCGGCCTCGCGGCCGGCGATTTCGACGGCGACGGGAAAGCGGACCTCTACGCCGTGCAGAACTCCTTTTCGCCCATCCCATCGATCGGCCATTTCGACGGCGGGCTCAGCCAGCTGCTGCGGGGAGACGGAACGGGAGCCTTCACCGCCGTCCCTCCATCCGAGAGCGGCCTGGTCGTGCCCCGCGACGCGAAGGGCCTCGCCATGCTGGCAATCGAACGGGATGGGAGGCCCGACTTTGTCGTAAGCCGAAACAACTCCCCGACCCTGGCGTTCGGGAACCGCGGGGGCCCGGGCGGGCGTTCGCTCTGTGTCAGGCTTGCAGGCCCTGCGGCAAATCCGACCGCGGTCGGCGCCGTCGTCACGGCGGAGCAGGCCGACGGCTCGGCGCAGACCGGCGAGATTTCTGCGGGGTCGGGCTATTCCAGCCAGTCCTCCGCGGCCTGTTTCTTCGGCTCCCCGCCCTCGAATCCAATCGTCCGCCTCCGCGTCCGTTGGCCCTCGGGCCCTATCTCCACCACGGTTCACGAAGTACCGCCGCAGACCCCGAGTCTGGTTCTCTCGCGCCCGGGCTGAATGGGCCAGGGACCGCGTTCAGGAGTCCAGGCAGACCCGGATCGCCGACGCAAGATGCGCGGGGTTGAAGGGCTTTTGCAGGAAATTTGCATCCACCCGGTCCCCCGCCGCGCTCCCGCGGTACCCGCTCATGAAGATGACCTTCAGGGCCGGCCTCCCGGCGCGGAGCTTCTCGGCAAGCTGCGTCCCGGAGACTCCTCCCGGCATGATCAAGTCCGTGAGCACCAGGTCAAACGCGCCCCCTTTCTCCCGCCACAGTTCGAGGGCGGCGGCGCCGCTGGACGCCTCCTGCACGTGGTATCCCTGCGCCCGGAGGTACTTGACAACAAGGGTGCGCACGGCCTCCTCGTCCTCCACGACGAGAATGGATTCGTGCCCGCCGCGAACCCGCGAAAGATCGTGCTGAACGGCCGGCGGACCGGCGCCCCCGGAAATACGCGGCAGGTAGACCCGGAAGGCCGAGCCCCTGCCAGCCTCGCTCTCGACCTCGATCCAGCCGTGGTGCTGCTCGACGATGCCGTGAACGGTGGCGAGGCCGAGCCCGGTGCCCTTGCCGACCTCCTTCGTCGTGAAGAACGGCTCGAAGATGTGGGGCAGGTGGTCGGCCGCGATGCCGTTCCCCGTGTCGCGCAGGCTCAGGCACACGAAATTGCCGGGCCGGGCGGCGGGGTGCCGCGCAGCCGCACTCTCGTCGAGGGTCACGACTTCAACCCCGAGCCAGAGGTCGCCGCCGGCGGGCATGGCGTCGCGGGCATTGACGGCGAGGTTGAGCAGCACCTGCTCGATCATTCCCGGGTCGGCCTCCACCCACGCACCCCCGGCAAGGAGGCTGATGTGAAGCACGATGTCCTCGCCGATCAGCCGCTGGAGCATCCTGCCCACGCTCGACGCCACCTCGTCGAGCTCGATGGGGTGGACCTGCATGGGCTGCCTCCGGCTGAACGTGAGGAGCTGGCGCGTAAGGTTGGCCGCGCGGATGGCGGCAGCCTGGATCTCCGTCGCCGACTCCTTCGTCTCCGGGTCCGCGGCGCCCTTCCCGGACAGGAGGAGGCCGCAGTGACCCTGGATGACGGTCAGGAGGTTGTTGAAGTCATGCGCAACTCCGCCCGCGAGCTGGCCGACGGCCTCCATTTTTTGCGCCTGCCGGAAGCGCTCCTCGGCAACGCGGCGCCCCGACTCCGCCTCGGCGTGCTCGACTGCAAACGAAATGTCCATCGCGAGCTCGTCGAGCAGCGTCAATTCCTCGTCGTCAAAGAAGCCGGAGTCCGCAGAATACAGGCTCAGGGTCCCGATGATGCGCCCGTTCACGCGCAGCGGAAACGCCCCGCAGGCGCCGTATCCCAGGCGCAGCGCCGCTTCGCGCCACGGGGCCATCCTCGGATCGTTCTCGATGTCGTTGCAGATCGAGTGGTGACCGCTCTGGAGGGCCGCACCCGTGGGCCCGGCGGCCCTCGCGGGGTCGCCAAGATCGATGTCGAGATCCGCAAAGAATTCGTCGCTTCCGCCGGCGTGGGCCACGGGAATCACCTTCGTTCCGCCCGCCTCGATCATCCCGATCCAGGCCAGTCGGAAGCCTCCCTTTTCCACCGCAATGCGGCAGGCCTCCCGGTACAGGACCACCAGGTCGCGCTCGCGCACGATCGCCTGGTCGATGTCACTCAGCACCGAGAGCGTCCGGTTGAGCCGCCGGATGCGCTCGTCGGCCCGGCGCCGTTCGGTGATGTCGAACACGAGGGAGTACAGCAACGTCCGGCCTCCCACGCTGATGGGGGAACTGAACACCTCCACGTCATGGATCGAGCCGTCGGCCCGGCGGTGCCGGAAGTTGAAGCACGCGCGGGGCGCCTCCCGGGCGGCCTCGAGCTCCTCGCGGACCTGGGCCAGGGAGAGCGTGTTGATGGCCATGACGTTCTTCGCGATGAGCTCCTCGCGGGACCACCCGTAATAGGCCGCGGCCGCTGGATTCGCGTCCACGATCGCCCCTGTCTCCGGGTCGATCACAAGCATGATCGTGTGGTTGTTCTCGAAGAGGCTCCGGAAAAGCGCCTCGTTCTCCCGCAGCGCCTTCTCCACCTGGTGGCGTTCGGCGATTTCCCGGGTCAGCACCGCGTTTGTCCGGGATAATTCCGTGGTTCGCTCGGCAACCCGGGCCTCAAGCCCGGAGTTCAGCCTTCGGTAGCGTTCCTCGCTCGCCGCCAGCTCCGCGGTGCGCTTGGTGACCAGGTGGCCGAGCCGGGACTTCTCGCGCCGGTCCAGGTAGGAGAAGAACCACGCGCCGAGGAGCGTGATGCCGGCGACGAGCAGGGCGTAGATCGCCCACGCGAGCCTCGTGCGGAACCATGGGGGCAGCACGGTGAAGGCCAGATCGGCCTCCCCTCCCGGAACCCCCGCAATCACAGGGCGCACGCGAAATACATAGTTGCCCTCCTTCAGGCGGTGGTAGGAAGCCGTGCCCACGGAGCCCGTTCCAACCCAGGGATCGGCCGCGCCCCCCAACTTCACGTCGAACGAAACCGGCAAGCCGAACGGGTCGGAGGGAGCCGCGAACCGGATCACGACCGAATTGTCCGAGAAGTGCAGTGGCGGCAGCGACGGGCCCGGGTTGAACATGTGCCGGTCGCTCGCCGAATATTCCACGGAGGTGATCCTGGCCTGGAGCGGGGCGGTGGGGAGACTCGGCACGCCGGGGTCGTAGCGGATCAGGTGTCCCCGGCCATGCATCCAGACGACCCCGTCTGGCTGCATGTTGAACTCGGTCGGCTCGAAGCCCACAGGCAGCGAGTTGACGACCGGGTTGTCGCCCTCCCGGAGGTCATCCACATAATGGACCGAGCCCTCGCAGGCGAACCAGAGCCTTCCCGAGGCGTCGCGCTCGGGGCGGCCCGTGGTCAGCGCAAGCAGGGGAATCCGGCGGCTCAGAGCCTCGTCGGCCACGAACCGCTGCGTGGCCGGGTCCAGCAGCTGAAGGTGCACCGAGGTGCTGAAGCGCACCGTCCCATCCAGGGTAAAAATGCTGTCCCACCCATCGCCGAGCCCGTCTTCCCGGCCAAAGAACCGGACCGTGGGCCTCCCCGGCCCGAAATCCACGCGCCCCACGCGGTCCACCCCCAGCTCGAGCCATACGGAGGAGGTTCCGGGATCGGTCACGGCATTGTACACCTCCCCAAGGCCCTTCACCGGGATGCGCTCGACCGAATACCCGTCCTTCGTCGGCCGCATCCATCCGATCTCATCGCGTCCCACATAAAAGATGCGGCCGTCCGGCTGGGGCGGCCCAAGGCCGACCCGTGTGTCGACGGCCCCAGCCGCGATTTCCTGCCAACCGTCCTTTTTCCGGACATAGGTACCCTCCTCGTTGCCGGCGAACAGTTTTCCCTGGTACTCGGAGACGGCCCAAACGAACTGCCCCGGCGGGCTATCCGGCTCAAAGCGATCCAGGACTCCGTCCTCCGAATAAACCGCCCGCGCCAGCCGGCCGTCGGCCAAAATCCAGAGGATCCCGTCGTGCCGCAGGGGCCTCGCGTAGCTGATGACGCTGGAGAGAAGCGGTTCGAAATCGGAGAGCTGCGACGGAAACTGCACGCAGAGCACACCCCGGTCGAGCAGGCCCCACAGGACGCCCTTGCTCGAAAAAACCAATCGGCGAACCCTCGCCAGCCGGTGGTCGAGTGCGCGGCCCAGGATCTGGACGGTGCTTCCATCCTGCTTGAAGAAGACGATCCCCGTCATGTCCACGGCCGCCGCATAAAGGCCCGCCCCCACCTCGCACACATCCCTGATGCGGCGCCGCGTACCGATGGACTGCGCGACCTGGAGGGGGCCCAGCGTCTTCCCGTCAAAGACCCTGATACCGTCCCCAACGGTCCCGACAAGCACCCGGCCCGGGCCAAAGGCCGCGCTGGAAGTCACCGTGTTCGTGGCCACCGGATTGGACAAGGGAACCGGGGTCGGACCGCCCCCAAAGTGCAGCTGATTGATCCGGCCGGAGGATCCGCTGCTCGCAAAGATGTCGGACCCGACGGCAAAAATGTGCTCGACCGCCAACGAGAGCCGGGCGACGCGCACAGCCTGCCCGGGCTTCCACGAAAGGACGTCCCCTCCCCCCGAATACCACAGCCAGGTGTCGGAGAACTGGACCACATGCTCGTAGGGGTCGTTGGCGGCAACCGAGAGAACCGGAACAAAGCGCCAGCGCGCGTCCTCCCCAAAGTCGATCCGGGCGATCGCCCCGTTGATCCCGGCATAAATCCGGCCGTCGCCATCCACCGCGACCTGGGAATAGATGAATTGGCGGTCGTCCGCAGCCTCCTGGAAGGTTTCCCAGCGAACGCCGTCCCCGATCGCGATTTCCCGCTGGGATACGATCAGGATCCGGCCGTCGGGCAGCAGATGCAGGTCCGTGGGAGCCGACGTGAACCCGAGCGACTCCCTCCCCAGCACGATGAACGACGGAACACCCGTCTCGACCTTGCCTGCCGGAGCGGACGGCAGTGTTCCGCTTTCGGCGCACAGGACCACCCGGCCCGCCGCCAACGCGGCGAGAAACAGGACACGGCACAGAAATCTCCGCCCGAGACGCGCGTCACGCCCGGGGCAGGCCTTCGATCGCGGCATAAGGTCAAACTGGGGAACGTTCCTTGAGTAACTTGTGCTGGTATAATCGGCACGTTCGAGGGCTCCCGCGAGCCAAATCGGGGTGATGTCCCAGACCGAGGGCCTGGAGATCCAAACGGATCGCCGTGTGTTTGCGCTTGCGAGGCAGGGACGGGCGGCCCTGCCCGTCCGGGTCCTGGAAACGGCCCCGCGTTTTCGCTTGCATGGTAGGGACGGGCGGCTGCCCATCCGGTGCCTGCAAATGGCCCGGTAATTTTGCTTGCGAGGTAGGGACGGGCGGCCCTGCCCGTCCGGGTCCTGGAAACGGCCCCGCGTTTTCGCTTGCATGGTAGGGACGGGCGGCCCGCCCGTCCGTGCCTGCCTTTGGGTCCTTCGCCGAACCCTTGCACGCAGGACACACCTCCCTAATACCGCAACTGGTCAGGCAACCTCTTCACCGCCTCGATCATTTGTACCCACGTCACCGGGTCCCTATGCGGAATCGCGTAGCACCGGTAGAGCAACGCCAGGTAAAAGTTCCAGACGCCGGCGGCCATCCCGACTACGAGCAGGATTGTTCTCCACCGCCCCCGGGACCGCTGCCAGATCCAGGCTACACCCGCCATCAGCGGAAGAAGCGCCGCGTCGTAGGAGCGGTTCCCGAACGAGGAGCCAAACCACCAGCACCACCAGGCCGCGTTCACATAGAAGATTGCGCCGAACACAACGCACAGGACGCCGGCGATCCCTCGACGCGCCCATCCCCACCAAACAAGCCCGCCGGTCGCGACGAGAAGGAACGGGTTCCAATAGAACAGCCCGTGCCACGGCGAGAACAGGGAACCCATCAACGCCGGCGACGCCCATCGAAAGGACTCCCCTTCCACACCATAGCTGAAGACGAGCCACCGCCCATAAACGACGTGCCAGGCCCAACCTTGGAGAAGAAGGAGCGGAGCCGCGCCGGCAAGGAACGCCCCGATCGGTGCAGCGACGGATTTCCCCCGCAGCGCACGTTCGCCCCAGCTCCACGCCGCCAGCAACCCAAACACGCCAAGTTGAAACCGCGTGGTCACGGCGAGCCCCCACCCTGCGCCGGCGAGAATCCACCAGCGCCACTCCCGCCCGGCGGTCCCCTGGTTCGCCCGCGCCAACGCGTATGCGCTGAGCACGACCGCGAAAAATGCCGCTCCATGGCTCATGCCCACATCGGCCGTCTGGTAATAGAGCAACGGGCTCGCCGCCCAGACCAGGACAACCGCCGCTGCCGCCGCACCCCGGTCGCCGAGCCATCCCGCCACGGTGCGGATCGCCAGCCCAAGCGCCAGGACGGCCAGCGCCATGTGCCCCAGGACGATGCAACTCTGGTAGACCGGGTTGAAGCCGTCCCGCGCCAGCGTCCAGAGTCCAATCCACCGGCCGATCGCGACGATGGCATCGGCCACCAGGTAAAAAGGCAAAGTGACCACGGACCAGCCGATCCCGTACTTGTTGGGAATATGCCCGGTGGGCGTCGGCGCCAGCGCCAGCGCGGAGGCGCGGTAGGTCGGCACAAGCGTGTTGCAGAGCCGGAGGTCGTTCCGAAAATCCCAATCGCCATCGACCATCGCGGACCGCAGCCAGAGGTAGTTGAAGGTGTTGTCGTAGCCGCGCAATGCGCTGCGCTCCGGGATCTCCGCCAGCTTCGAGACTCCCAGCGCCACGCCGACAACGGCGCACACGATCACCCAACTGCGAAGCAGCCGTCGTTCCACCGACGAATAGGCATGATCCGGCGGAGGGGGCATGGTAGCTGGAGGGTTCATGCCAAGGGGATCACGGCTTGGATGCCAGCCGGGCCCATCCCGGTCAAGCCACCGGTCCGGTGGGTACTGACTCAGTTTGACCGCTTGCGAGGTAGGGACGGGCGGCCCGCCCGTCCGTGCCTACCATCAGGTCCTTCGCAGACCCGGACGCGCCCTCGGACAACCCTCCCCACCGGTTCATGCATACCCTCCCAAAGGCCGCCTTCTAAACCGCACCAACCGCAAAACTCCGCTGTTCCCTTCCTCCCCATGGAACGATGAAGAACCATCCATGACGCCGCGCGACTTTTTCAATCTCCTGACGCTCGGACTCGCGGCAACCGCCACGGGCATCTGCCTCAAGGGACCGTCGAAGCGCGAAAAACCCGGCAGGTCCCTGTCGACCCTCGCGGTCTTGCTGATCGCAACCTACGCCTCCCCGCGCCCCCTGGCGCCATGGATCGCCAGCCTGGCACTCATCTTCGCCGTCACCGGCCTCCCGCGGCTCCGCCGCGAGTAATCACGCCGCCTCGGGCAGCTTCGGCACTTTCGGGTCCGCCGGCTCCTTGGCCGCCGGAACGTCGATGTCCAGCGCGGCGCTCAAATCGATTTCGTGATCCTGCTCCTCGACGATGATCGATCGCAGGACCTGGCTGAGCGCAAATTCCCCCATCGCCTCCGCCTGCCGGATCCGTTCGCGATAGCGTCCTACGGTTTCCCGCTCGTTTTCCAGATCCGCGCGCAGCATGGTCACCGGATCGCCGGACACTTTGACCGCTTTTTGAACAACGGTCGGCATCCCTCCGAGATAATCCACCTGCTTGGCGATCTTGATCGCATGCCCCAGCTCCTCCAGGGCGTGCGCCTCCAGTTGCCGGGCGATATCCGTGTATGCGGCGCCCTTCAGCACCTGGCTGTACACAACGTAGGCGATGATCGCCTGGTATTCCCCGGACAGGTCCTCATTCAGAAGACGAACCATCTGGTCCCTGGAAATGTTGAGCCCTGATTCAGTGTCTTTCTTGGCCATAATTGATGGGTCCTGTCGGTCTACGGATCCTGAGCGGATTGCTGCCTGCAGGCGGCCAGATGGCCGCCTTGCAGGAGCGTTCCCCAATTTACTGCTTAACAATGAGGTTGTTGCTCACGTCGGTGACCCCGGAGACAGCGGCGGCATCCTTGCCCGCGGCGGTCTTCTGGTCGGAATTGTCAACAAATCCGCTCAGCTGGACGACACCCTTCACGGTCTCGACCTTGATTTCGAATGACTTTACCATGTCGTCGCCAAGCAGCGCGGACTTCACCTTGGTGGTGATCCCCGTGTCATCGACGTACTGGCCCGTGCTGTCCTTCGTGGGCGTGGCTGCGCATCCGCTGTAGAATCCGCAGAGGGTGAGGCCGAAAGTGAGCGCGGTGAGCGCGGCGAGTTTCTTGGACTTTGTGAATGATTTCATAGTGGGTGTTTGAGTGTGGGTTGCCTTGAAGTTCGGCGCCGCCGTCACTGGCCGGCTGCCTTCTTGATTTCGCCGACCGCCTTTTGGACATGCCCCTCGCACTTTTCAGAGGCGCCCGCGTCGCGGAGTTTTGTGTCCGAGAAAACCTTCCCGGTTCCCTGCTTGATCGTTCCGGAGGCGATCTTGGCGGTTCCCTCGAGTTTGTCGGTGGTGCCGGATTTCGTGTCTACGTTGCAAGTCTTCATGTTTTTGTATTCTGAGGTTTCCTAGTCTGTTCGCTGTCTGAAAAGTTTTGGTTGCAGGAGCAGGTTCAGGTCCTGGTTCGAAATCCGCCCATGAAGAAGACGATGAGGCAGACCAGCAGGACGAGCCCGAGGCCGCCGCCGCCAACGTAGGGGCCGCCGAAGTAGAACCCGCCGCCGCCGAACAGGAGAAGCAGGACAAGGACAATGAGGAGTAGTTTCATGGCTGCCACGGTACCACAGGCCCGCGCCCTCCCGTATGGGGTCTTCGCCTGCTTCTTGCCCGCCGCCCGGACGCCGTCCCCCGCATGGACGGCCGGGTCGGAGAAGACCCCATGGCTTTGGGGCAAAATGAGACTACCTTCAGCCGGTGATGCTTGGGTTTCAAATGACCGCGCTCAATTCAGTTACTCTGGCCCGCGCTGAACCAACTCCAAGAAACCCATGAAACTCCCAAAAAACCGAACCCTGAAGAATCATCCCGTCGTCTCCCGTTCTGAGTGGCTGAAGTCCCGCCGCCAGCTCCTCAGGAAAGAGAAGCTGTTCAGCCGTGAGCGTGAGCACCTGGCCGAGGAGCGTCGCTCACTTCCCTGGGTCCTGGTGGAGAAGCCCTATCGCTTTGACGGGCCAAGGGGCCCCGAGTCGTTTGCCGACCTCTTCGAGGGAAGACGCCAACTGGTGATCTATCACTTTATGTTCGATCCCCGTTGGACCGAAGGCTGTGCCCATTGCTCTTTTTGGGCCGACTCGTTCAACGATGCCATCCCCCACCTCAACCAACGGGACGTCGCCATGGTCGCCGTTTCCAGGGCTCCCTTGCCAAAGCTGGTTTCGTTTAGAAAGCGGATGGGGTGGAACTTCAAGTGGCTCTCTTCCCACAAGTCGGATTTCAACCACGATTTTCACGTCTCGTTCACGGACGACCAGGTCAAGTCCAAGAACGCTTTTTACAATTACCAGGTCGGCCCCGTAGTCTGCCGCGAGGAACCGGGAATCAGCGTCTTTTTCATGGATCCCGCAGGAACGATCTTTCACACGTATTCATGTTATGCCCGCGGGATCGATATGATGAATGCCACCTACCAGTATTTGGACTTGGTGCCGAAGGGGCGGGACGAGGATCCAAACCATCCCCAGTCATGGGTGGACTACCATGATCGGTACGTCGTGTCGCCAAAACGAAACTCGGGGTGACGCCCGCCCTGGTTTCGGGTCAATGACCCGATCTGTCCGGCTTTCGAGGACAACGGCGTCCCGCTTTGCGAATCGCGGCCTGACGCATACAATCTTTGGCCATGAAGAAACTCGGCTTCCTTTCCTTCGGCCATTGGACACCTTCCTCCCAGTCGCAGGCGCGGTCCGCCGCGGACGTACTCTTGCAGTCGATTGACCTTGCCGTTGAGGCGGAGCGACTCGGGATGGACGGAGCCTATTTCCGGGTTCATCATTTCGCCCGGCAATTGTCATCGCCGTTTCCACTGCTCGCGGCGGTTGGAGCAAGGACACAAAGGATCGAGATCGGAACCGCGGTCATCGACATGCGGTACGAGAATCCGCATTACATGGCCGAGGACGCGGGCGCTGCCGACATCATCGCCGGCTCGCGCCTGCAACTGGGGATAAGCCGCGGCTCTCCCGAACAGGTGATCGACGGGTGGCGTTACTTTGGACACCGGCTCAACGAAGGGGAGGACGATGCGGGCATGGGTCGTCGTCATGCCGAGAAGTTTCTGGAGCTCCTCGGCGGGAAGGGTTTTGCAAAGCCAAACCCCCGCCCGATGTTCGCCAATCCCCCGGGACTCTTGAGGCTGGAGCCTTTTTCCGAGGGATTGCGGGAGAGGATCTGGTGGGGTTCGGCGACCAATTCGACGGCAGTGTGGGCCGCGAAGCTTGGCATGAACCTCCAGAGTTCGACGCTCAAGTTCGATGAGTCCGGCGAGCCCTTGCACGTCCAGCAAGCCGCCCAAATCCGCGCCTTTCGGACTGCATGGGCCGAAGCAGGTCACGCTCGCGCGGCACGCGTTTCCGTGAGCAGGAGCATCTTCCCTTTGATGAACGACCTTGACCGATCCTACTTCGGGAGCGACGAGGAACAGACAGACCAGATCGGGCTTATTGATTCAACCCGGGCGGTCTTCGGCCGGGGTTACGCCGCCGAACCGGACGTTCTCATAGAACAACTCAAGAAAGACGACGCCATCGCCGAGGCGGACACACTCCTGCTCACCATCCCCAATCAATTGGGCGTTGGCTATAACGTACACGTCATGGAAGCGATCCTTGCCCACGTCGCCCCGGCGCTGGGTTGGCGCTGAGCCAGCTGGAACAGGAGGCTTGCCGACGGGGTCAGGCTGCAAGAGTTGACCTGGGCCGCCTTTCCCTTGACGTGCACTACAATTGCACGACATTGGATGCGTGAAGACCAAATGGCTAGCTTCCCGGGAGTT
>Ga0302319_10009032_pt1 | contig 19274 bp, 18 predicted proteins | sample Bog_T0_2_FD_203319 | JGI IMG/M metagenome (GOLD analysis project Ga0302319, IMG submission 203319) | Peat permafrost microbial communities from Stordalen Mire near Abisko, Sweden - Bog_T0_2 | ecosystem: Environmental > Terrestrial > Soil > Wetlands > Peat | place: Sweden: Abisko, Stordalen Mire... | reverse complement strand
GCACCACCACGAACAGGTACAACCCCTGGAAGGCGTGGAATCGCACGTCGCGGTTGCCGCGGAAGCGCTGGCCGGCGAGCACGATCATGGCGAAAATCCAGCCGACAATCGGGATGTAGCACAGGCCGGCGACGTGGTCGTCGGTCGTGTCGGCCAGAAACTCCTTGTGGGGACGTCGGGGCCGCTGGGAGAAGGGCGGCGGAGGCGCGAAGCCGGCCGCGCCGGGCGGAGGAGGGAATGGAGGCGCGAACCCGGTTGCACCGGGCGCTCCGAATGGCGGCGGCGGAAATGGAGGCGCGGTTTGAGCGCCGGCCGGAGCGCCCCGGGCACCGCGCTGGGGAGCGCCGCACTGGGCGCAGAACACGTCCGTGTCGCCGACCTGCGTGCCGCATTGTGTGCAGAAGGCCATTGGACTTTCCCCGTAGTCTACTACGAGAAAAGGGCTTGTGTTTGTTCCATGCGCCTAAAAGCAGCCGCGCCTCTGCAAGCGACACCGAGCCGTACGCGCAGCAAGCGGATTGGCGCACGCTGACGAAATCACCGCCGGCCGGCCGCTAGTGTCACGTCTCGCAGATTCCTTGACCATCACCGGCCATTCGCCGTGGCGCAGGCACTCGTGCCTGCCGCGTCGACACTCGTGTCGACGCTCGGCCGGCGTTGTCAGTCCTTGACCGAGACACTACACTACCCGCGTCCCAGCAGGCGCAGCACGTGCTGCGCGGCGGTGACGCCGCGATACTGCGCCTCCTCGAACAGCGGCAGCGCGCTCAAATCCGAGTGCGCATACACCAGCGTGCCCTCCGGGCGCGCGCGCCGCACCCGCTCGGGATGGAACATCGATCCCGGCGCCGGGCTGGGCATGGCGTGGCCCAGGCGGTGGATGTCGATGCGCCGCACGCAGGCGCGGATGTCGGCGTGGACGCGCTCCAGATCGTTCAGAATGCGCTCGCTCCACCACGCCCAGTCGCCGCCCAGCAGCACGCTGCGCATCGCCGCCGGCGCGCCTTCGGCCAGTGCCCAGTAGAATGTCCACACGGTGCGCTCCGGCCGCCGCCCCAGGTTCTGATGCGTGGCCACCACGTAGCCCAGCGTCGGCGAGCCATAAACCACGTTGTCCCAGGCCGGCTCGGAGTCGTCCTCCGCGGGCCAATGGTCGAGCGTCAGGTTGGCGACCAGCCACGGCGCATAGGGAATCGGCCAGGCCGGCGGCTGCGGTTCGATCAGCCACGAGGCCAGGAACATCGGCGCGGCGAAGACGACCGCCTCGGTATCGTAGAGCACCTCTTCGGTGAACACCTGCCAGCGCCGGCCGTTGGGCCGGATGTGGTAGACCATCGCACCGCCGCGGATGTGCGGCGCGAGCCGCGCGATCAGCCGCCGCGCGATCCAGCCGTTGCCTTCGGGCCAGCACAGCGGGCCTTTGTCGTCGGGCTCGCGCGAGGCAAAGTAATGCACGCCCGCCCAGGCCGAGACGCGTTCGGCCGAGGCGCCGTAGTCGTCGCGCGTGGCGTAGTCGGCGTACCAGCGCAGGTAGGGCGAGTACAGCCCCTCGCGGCGCATCCATTCGGCGAACGAAATGCCGTCCAGCGCGCGCGTCGCCGCGTTCTGGTGCGCGTATCCATCTTCGGAGGGGATGCGAAATGCGCCGCTCGCCCGCAGTTCGCCCATGCGCGCCTCGAAGCGCCGGAACTGCTCCACGTCATCGCGCGTGAGGCCGCTCTGCGGCTCGATACCCTCCTGCCAGCGGCCGTTGATAAATAGGCGTTCCTGCGGGCTGTGGCATAGCCAGCGCTCGTCCCACACGCCGTCTTTCAGCAGGCCCAGCTCCGTGCACAACTCCCGCGCCAGCGTCTCGCGCTTGCCCGGGACCGGCAGATAGTGGGCCGCCCAGGGGTAGGCGCTGACCTCGTTCTCGCCCCAGCGCGCATTGCCGCCGGCGCGGTCTTCGAGTTCCAGCAGTACGAAGTCGTGGCAGCCGCGCTTCTCGAGCCACCATGCCGCGGAGAGCCCACCGATGCCTCCGCCCACGATCGCGACCGGCACGCGCTCCGTCCGTTTAGGCGCGGCGAAGCGGGCGTGATCGCGAATCCGGTGGCCGCGCTCCTGCGATTCGAAAACGAAGCCGCCCGCGATGCGCCGACCCGCCTTGCAGCTCAGCCCGATGAGGGCGGGCGCGGCCAGGCCGGCCGTGAAGGCGCGCCGCGTCAATGCACGATCGCGCGCCATTCCTGCTCGTAGTACCGGACCAGAGATTGGTCGTTCAATCGGTTCGGCTCCGCCGCCACCGGCCCCATGTCGGGCGCGAAGTCGAATAGCGCCGGCAGCGTTTTCATGTCCAGATAACGCAGGCCCGCCGGCAATCGCTCCGGCATCCGCCACTGCTCCTGCCCCGCCAGGACAAAGCCCCACTCGCCGAATGCGGGCACGTAGGCATGGTAGGGCCAGGTGCGCCAGCCGGCTTGTTTCAGCGTTTCCACGATGCACCAGTAGCTCTGCCGCGCGAACATCGGCGAGGTCGATTGCACCACGATCAACCCGCGCGCCGCGATGTGCTGCTTCAGCAGCCGGTAGAACGCGGTGGTGTAGAGCTTGCCCAGCGAATAGTTATTCGGGTCCGGAAAATCGACCACCGCGAAGTCGAACATGCCGTCATTTTTCTCGAGCCACGGGAACGCGTCGGCATTAATGATGTGCACCCGCGGCGCATTCAGAGAGTTCGCGTTGAGCTTCGTCAGCAGCGGATGCGTGCGGAACAGCGTGGTCATCTCGGGGTCCAGATCGACCAGCGCGATCGACTCGAGCGCGGGGTATTTCAACATCTCGCGCACGGCCAGCCCATCGCCGCCGCCGAGCACCAGCGCGTGCTTCGCACCGGCGAGCGAGGCCAGCCCGGGATGCACCAGCGCCTCGTGATAGCGATACTCGTCGCGCGAGCTGAACTGTAAATGCGAGTTCAGGTGCAGCCGGTAATCGTCCTTCCATTTCGTCACCACGATGCGCTGGTACGGCGTCGTGCGCGCCAGAATCACCTCGTCGGCGTACAGCGACGCGTCGAGCGTGTCGGTCAGCTTCTGGCCGTAAACCAGCCCCAGGCCCAGCAGCGCGATCGCGCCGCCGCAGGCCAGGCGCTGCGCCAGCCGCTGCGCGAGCTCTTCCCGAAATAGCCACATGGTCCACAGCGCCACCAGCGCGTTCAGCAGTCCGAACGCCAGCGCGCCCCGCACCAGTCCCAGCCGCGGCACCACGAAAATCGGGAAGATCAGCGACGCGCCCAGCGCGCCCAGGTAGTCGAACGTCAGCACGTTCGACACCAGCTCCTTGAACTCGAAGCGCGCCCGCAGAATCCGCATCAGCAACGGGATTTCAAGGCCCACCAGCACGCCCAGCAGCATCACCAGCGCGTATAGCAGGAATCGAAAGCCGCCCGAGACGGAGAAGGCGAAAAACAGGATTGCCGACGAGAAGCCGCCCACCAGGCCGACCATCAGCTCGATGGCGATGAAGCGCGACACCAGCGCGCGATCGAGGAATCGCGACAGCCAGCTCCCGATGCCCATGGCGAACAGGTAGCTGCCGATGATGGTCGAGAATTGAAAGACGCTGTCGCCGAGCAGGTAGCTCGCCAGCGCGCCCGCGATCAGCTCATACACCAGCCCGCAGGCGGCGATCAGTAAAACGGAGATGAACAGCGCAATCGCCATGGGGCTAATGTAGTGCCGCGGCGATGATGATCGCCACGCCCAACGCCGCCAGCCCCGCCAGCACCGCCGCGGCTGTATTCTGCTTGTCGATAATCTCTGTCTTCAGGTCGTACGGTGTCAGCTTTTCGAGCACGCTGTTGGTCACCGTCAGCACGACGATCAGCACCACCACGCCGAGCACGGCGTAAATCACGCCGTTGAGCAGGGCGCCGATGTGGAACTCCAGCGGCATGGGTCGCTATTTCCCACCGAAGCCCGAATGCGAGCCGCTGCCGTAGTTCGGACGCAGCGAGCCCGGGTTCTCGCGCACCGTGCGCGGCACCATCAACCGCGGCGAGGTGGAGCGCGTGGCCAGCGAGAAGCCGCTCCACTGCGCGATGCTCATCAGCGCCAGCATCGCCAGACCGTAAATGCCATAGAAGGGGTTCTTCACCATGGCGCTTTCTCAGGCCCCCGTTCCATAGTCGCTATCCTGCCAGCGCTGGGTCTCGAAGCTGCCCGCGCGCAGCGTCGTCAGGATCGGCGGAATCGCCAGCAGCAGTAGCGCCAGCCACAGCCAGCCGGTGTGTGTCACGTCGCGCCGCACCGTGATGTCGTACTCGGTCTTGTGGTTCAGCGCGCCGCCCTCCGGGTCCAGGCGCAAAGCGTAGGTGCCGGCCGCCAGGCGCCCGCTGGTGAACTCGCGGCTCCAGCCGAACGCGCTCTGCTGATGCCCGGACGATTCGAGCGCCACCGGCCGGCCGGCCGAGCGGTCGATCAGCGCAAACTCGACTTCGTTCGCGTCCGCGTCGGAGGACTTCACCTCGATATGCAGGTTCGACACCGCGTTCTGCAACTGGAACTCGCTGGTCACGGCCGTCGCGAAACCCGCCTCGGGCGGCGCCAATTCTAAATGAGGAGCCGCGACCTGCGCATTGTGCCCCAGCATCAGGAACACCAGCAACACCGCCAGCCATACCAGCGCGAGCTTCAGGAAATCACCCCAGATGGCGCGGATCTTGCCGGGATACGGCGACGGCTGGTTGGACGCGAAGCCCTCCGCCGCGGGCGCCGCGCCGGGCAATTGGAAGGCCTGCCAGATTGCCGCGCCGTCGATGTAATCTCCGCACGACCAGTTGACCTCGGCCGCGCTGGCCTCCCTCGATAGCACCCGCGGCGGCGCGATGTAGTCGTCGAACTCCACCTGCTCGCCGGCCTGGATGGCCCATGGGAATTCGCCCAGCACGAACGTCGTCTGCGCCACCCCGTGCTGGTAGTGGCGGTAGGTGACGCCGCCCGTCGACGCCGCCGGACGCCCGTTGAGGGCAGAAGAAGTCGCGGGCACGCCGGCTAGCGCGTGCACGTAATTCCAATGGCCGTTGTACACCGTCAGGTAGCGGAAGCCCTGGTAGGGATTGAACAGCAGGTACTCGTGCCACGAGTACGGCGTGCCGTCGACCCACGTGGTGCGCACCTGGAAGCCGATCGTCTCCCACCGCACTCCGCCCAGTTGCCCGCGCGTGCCCAGCGGAATCGCCGGGTGCACTCTCAGCTTCTCGTCGAAGCGCGCCACAATCTGCAGCTCCGGCGTCGAGGCGTCGATCACCGTCAGGCACTGGATGCAGACCGCGCTGCGCGTGTGCGCGAAGCCGCGCAGCTCTACCGCACCGCCGCAATTGGGGCACGCCAGCGCCCGCGCTTCTGGCACCACCGCTGGTTCGACGACTGGCCCGCTCATGCCTGTTTCACCATCCCTCGAACAGCCGCACGTTGGTCAGTTTCAACTCGTCAAACGCCAGCTCGCGCCCCAGGTACAGCATCGGCTGCGCCTCCGAAAAATCCAGCGTCGCGAAATGCGCGTCCTCGGTCTTCAGGTCCGCGAACAGCATCTGGCCGTGGCCCGCGGTGGTGAACGGCAGCTCGCCCTCGAAGCCTTCGTAGCGCGCCGGCGTGATCGTCGTCACGATGTAATTGCGCTGCTCGAACTGGAACACCTGCCCCGGCCGCAGCGCCTGCGGATCCACGTTCGGCGCTTCGCCCGGCCGCGCGAACGACACGGCGTAGGTCAACTGCGCGTCGGCCAGCCAGCCATTCGTGTAGTCGGTGAACGCAATGTGCCACTCGTTCCAATTGCCCTGCGCCCAGGCGTAGCGGATGCGCCCGACCACCCTGAATCTGCGGTCCGCATACTGTCCTTCCGTGCCGATCTGGATCGGCGACGCGTCAGGCGGAAGGTCGGCCGCCTGGCCCACTTTCTCGACGTCCACGTCGTGCCGCACCAGGATCGCATGGCAGTACGGGCAGGCCGTCTGCACCGCCGACGACCACGCGAAACGGATAGGCGCGCCGCACCCCGGGCAGTTGGCCGCGCGCTCGCTCATGGGACCACCTTCGTCGCGACGCGCGCCGGCGCGAGGTGGCGCTCCAGGCGGCGCACCTCCACGTGTTGCGGATGGAATTCTTCGAGCCATCCAGCGAAATCGCCCGCGGGCCGCGGCCGGCAGCAGAACAGGTTCAGGCACAGCGTGCCGTGCTCGGGGAACGTGTGCACCGTCAGGTGCGACTCTTCCAGCAGCAGCATGCCGGTGAGGCCCTGCGTCACCGGAAACTGGTGCCACTGCGCCTCCGCGGCCGGATGCAGATTCATTTCCTGGACGAGTTTGTTAAACAGGCGCTCCAGGGCGTCTTGATCGGCCAGCGCGAGGCTGTCGCAGCCGCGGGCATCGACCACCCACTCCACACCCGCACCGTTCAGTTCTGCCGGATCCATCCCGGACATCGTATCGTGTTTAGACCTCCTGCGAAAACCCCTGGACTCACCGCAAACGCCTCGCGCGCGCGGGACGTCGGCTTCGAGTTGACCCTGGAGGGCGTTGTCCATCGCAAACGCCTCGCGCGCGGGGGATGTCGATTGGAACGCGGACCGAGATCGCGGAGCTGCCGCGAAAACATCTTGCGCGGGGGACACCGAGGCCTTCTCACCTCCGAGCATGACCACCAAACCCTCTCCCGAGGGCGACACCAAGGCGTCCGCCGCGGACGCCGCAGGTGTGTCCCCGCGCTCTCATGCGACACCAAACCGCGTCGTTGATGCCCGCCTGCTCCCTGTGAACAGCGCGGTTCAGACCGCCGGTTGCGACGTGCCGCATTCGGCGCAGAATTTGGCCACGCGCGGAATCTTCTGGCCGCAGTTGAAGCAGAACTTCGTCTCCGCGGCCGCACCTGCCGCCGCGACCGGAGCCGCTGCCACCGGTGCCGCCGGAGCCGACGCGGCCTGGGGCGCCGAAGCCGGCGCAGCCGCGGCCTGGGGCGCCGAAGCCGGCGCAGCCGGCGAAGGCGGTTGGCCCGGCGCGCCCAACGCCGGACTCATCGCATTCATCATCACCCCGCCCATCCCCACGCCGGCCGCCAGGCCCGCGCCGATGGCGGCAAATCCGCCGCCCTCGTTGGCCGCCGCGATCGGCAGCGACTGCGCGGCTTGGAACTGCGTGTACTGCTGCATGTTGCCGAGCATGTTCATACCCACGCGCTCGTCCAGGCGCTTCTGCAGCTCTTCCGGCAGCGACAGGTTCTCGACGACGAAGCTGTCCACCGCAATCCCCAACTCGGCGAAGACCGGCGTCACGGCCTCGCGGATTTTCTCGCCGACGGCCACCAGGTTGGCCGCCATGTCGAGAAACGGGATGCCGCTGTCGGCGAATGCGTTGGACATGCGGCCGACGATCGTCTCCCGCAGTTGCGGCTCGATGTCGGCCAGCTTGTAGACGTCGCGCGTGCCGCTCAGTTTGGTCTGGAACAGGTGCGGATCGGCGACGTGCCAGGCGTAGATGCCGTAGCCGCGCACCCGCACTGCGCCGAAGTCTTTGTCGCGGATCGTGATCGGCGTCGCCGTGCCCCAGCGTTGCGCCGTTTTCTGCCGCGTCGAGAAGAAGTAAACGTCGCTCTTGAACGGGTCTTGGAACGCCTTGTCCCAGTTCATCAGATTGGTGAGAACTGGCAGCGTGTGCGTGTTGAGCGTGTATAGCCCGGGGCCGAACACGTCCGCGCAGCGCCCCTCGTTGACGAACAACGCCATCTGCGATTCGCGCACCGTGAGCTGGGCCCCGGTCGAGATCTGCATATCCTGCATCGGGTAGCGGAAGGCCAGAGTCTCGTCGCCATCCTCGGTCCAATGGATGACTTTGATGAACTGCTTGCTGACGAAATCCTTAAGTGACATGCCTGCTCCGTGTCTCCCTAATATTACGATGGGTCGCCCGCAACTGTTCCAGGAATCGCGCCCCGTCCGCGTGACGGAGCCGCGACTGCAAGGAGCGGTTGTATTGCTACCGAGCCACTCCTTAGTGAGCCGCGACGATGTTGCCGGGCCGCGACGGTGAAGCGGACCGCATGAGCCTGCGGCTCGCAAAATCGGATGAAAGCCACCCGCTACTCGCCGCGACTTTCAACGGAGCGGTTCTCACGTTGTTTCAGAGCCGCGACCGTAAGGGAGACGGTTTTTACCCCAATGCTACGCAGGACTTTCAACGGAGCGGTTCTCGCGTTGTTTCAGAGCCGCGACCGTCAGGGAGCGGACCTCGCGTGGTTACGAGAGGACTTTCTTCGGAGCGGTCCTCACGCTTCTCCCCATCGAATTCAGCGCGCCCAGCTCAGTCCGAGGTCCTTGGCCGCGCGGGCCAGGCGCTTGTCGAGCGTCCACAAGCCGCATTCCGACAGCAGCGCCGCGGCCAGCAGGTGTATATCGATCCAGCCCAGTCCTCGTCCCCATAGCGGCCGCTCTTCGATCAACCGCAGCACCTCGGCGTGGGATGCCACCGCCGCTTGTGGCAGCGCCTGCAAATCCGATAGGATCGCGGCCCGGTTCTTCAGGTTGCCGCACGCCAGTTCCCCCGCCACGAAAGGGTGCATCAGCACCACCCCTTCGCCGAGACAATCCGCCAGCGCCGGCTCCCCCAGGCGGAAGTGCTGAATCCAGACGGAGGTATCGGCGAGCACCATCAGACCGGGCGCCGCCGCGGGACGTTCGCGATCTTGCGCTGAGTGCCGCCCAGCGCGGCCAGCCGTTTGCCGGCCTCACGCGCAATTAGCGCCTCCAGGCCCGCCCGCACCAATGCGGTCTTCTCCCGGATGCCGGTCAATTCCCTGGCGCGCTCCAGCACTTGATCGTCGATAATCAACGTAGTCCGCATATGCATCAGTATGCCTGATGGATGCATATGTGTCAAAGGCGCTTCGAGGATCGCGGACAAGTAGCAGAACTGGCTGGCGCGGCGGCTCCTGTTCCGGGAATCGGTCCCCGGCCGGTCCTTTGATATGCTGGCGCTTTGCCGGGCGCGCCAGCGGCGCGGAGGAGTCATTTTATGAACACATTCCGGACCATTTCCTGTGTCGCGCTGGCCTGCGCGCTGGGGCTCGGTGGCCTGCCGCTGAGCGGCGCTGGCCGGAAGGCCCCCGCGGACCGGCCCAAGCCTCTATCGGCCTATGACGCGCAGGCCAAAAAGCTGCTCGCCAAAATGACGCTCGACGAGAAGATCGGCCAGATGACCCAGCCCGACATCAGCGCGCTGAAGGATCCGGCCGACATCGAGAACCTGTTCCTCGGCTCGCTGCTGAGCGGCGGCAACTCGGATCCCCAGGCCGGCAACAGCCTGAAGGCTTGGACCGACATGTACGACGACTATCAACGCCACACGCAGAAGACGCGCCTCAAGATTCCGCTCCTGTACGGCGTCGACGCGCTGCACGGGCACAACAACGTGCTGGGCGCGGTCATCTTCCCGCACAACATCGGCCTGGGCTGCACGCGCGACGCGGCGCTCATCGAGCGGATCGGGCGCATCACGGCCGAAGAGGTCCGCGCCTCGGGCATTCAGTGGGCTTTCGCGCCTTGCGTGACGGTGCCGCAGGACCCGCGCTGGGGCCGGTTTTACGAAGGCTTCTCGGACGATCCGGAGATCGTGAAAGAGCTCGGCGCGGCCTCCGTGCGCGGGCTCCAGGGCAAAGGTCTGGGCGATTCGCTGGGCGTGCTGGCGTGCGCCAAACATTACGTCGGCGACGGCGGCACGACCTACGGTTCGGCCCAGGGCCGGGGCGCGTACCTGGACCAGGGCGACACGCGCGTGGACGAAGCCACGCTGCGCCGCGTGCACCTGCCCGGTTATGTCACCACGGTCGGGGCGGGCGTGGGCACGATCATGCCTTCCTACAGCAGTTGGAACGGCGTGAAGATGTCGGCCCAGAAGTTTCTGCTGACCGACGTTTTGAAGACCGAGCTGGGCTTCCAGGGCTTCCTGATCTCGGACTACAACGCCATCGACATCCTCGACCCGGACTACAAGCGCGCCATCGCGATCAGCGTCAACGCCGGCATGGACATGGTGATGATCGCCGGCAAGCATCGCGAGTTCGTCCGCGACCTGAAGGAACTGGTCGCCGAGGGGTCTGTGCCGATCGCGCGCATCGACGACGCGGTGACGCGCATCCTGCGCGTGAAGTTCGCCATGGGGCTGATGAATAAGCATCGTTCTCAGCTCGCCGACCGCCGCTTGCAGCAGACGTTTGGGTCGGCCGCGCACCGCGTTGTCGCGCGCCAGGCCGTGCGCGAGTCGCTGGTGTTGCTCAAGAACGAGGGCCGCACGCTGCCGCTTTCCAAGAGCGCGGCGCGGATCCATGTGGGAGGCAAAAACGCCGACGATCTGGGCAACCAGTGCGGCGGCTGGACCATCGACTGGCAGGGCAAGAGCGGCGCGGTCACACCCGGCGGCACGACGATTCTGGCGGCAATCAAGAGCGCTGTTTCGAAGGGCACAAGTGTGACGTTCTCCAAGGACGGCACGGGCGCGGCCGGGGCCGATGTGGGGGTGGTCGTGATCGGGGAAACGCCCTACGCCGAGGGTTCCGGCGACCGCCGCGATCTCGCTCTGGCACAAGAAGATATCGACGCCATCCACAATATGAAACAGGCCGGCATCCCGGTCGTCGTCGTGCTGATCTCGGGCCGGCCGCTGATCCTGGGCGACGTGCTCGCCGAGGCCGATGCGCTGGTCGCGGCGTGGCTGCCCGGCACCGAAGGCCAGGGCGTGGCCGACGTGCTGTTCGGCGATTACAAGCCGACCGGCAAATTGTCGGTCGGATGGCCCAAATCGATGGACCAGATTCCACATCCGCAAGGCGAAGGTTATGCCGATGCGCTGTTCGCGCGCGGCTACGGTCTGAGCTACTGACGCCCCGGGCGGCCGTGCATTGCGCCATGCGGAGCGCGCGATTTCACCGTGACCACACCATGGCTGACGCGTGGTTTTTGCGTTTCCCTGCATCTATGGTTTTCTAAAGGACTTAGCCGAATTTTGCCGCGAATTTGCGTGCGAACTCTCCCCGGCGCGTCGCGCGGTGCCGTGTAAGTACGGTCTTCTAAAGGACTTAGACAAAGTCGGCCGCGCGCCATGATGCATCTATGGTTTTCTAAAGGACTTAGCTAGTGAAGCCCCGTATTTCCCAGCAAATACCGTACGTCACCGTGTAATCCGCGTTTTCTAAAGGACTTAGGTGCATTCACTCGAGCGTTTCCAAGTGCGCACCGCACCTCACAGTGCGTCAGTTATAATTAAAGGGCTGATTGATCATTCACCGTGCTTCGCCGGACCTGGTCCGCGGCGGTCTTTTTCACGGTATTCTGTCCCTCCTTTCGCGTGCGTTTTTTGCACGCGCCAGCGCCACGAGCCATGCTGTCCGTCAAGGTCGCTCAGCAAACACTCAAGTTCTGAGACAGTTCTGCCGATATGCCCATCAGGAGTACTACGTGTGACCCACCCCGAGCCGTCGTCTTTCCCGCGTCCTGCAGGAACGCGCTATTGGGAACTGCCGCCGCTGATTCTGCATCCCTTTTCAGACAACCGCGGACCCGAACTGCTGGTGGAGTGCTCGCGCGCGCAAATGATGCTGGCGGGGTTTCTGCCGCTGGAGGGTTCTTCGAAGGAGCAACTGGAGGAGATCGTATTGAGAGGCCGGGTATGCGAAGTTCGCATGTTGTATTACGTGGGCCTGGACATCGATCGCTGGCTGGAGCAGTGTGTGGAGGTGGCGGCGCGGGAGCCGGCCCTCAAGGATACGCGGCTGTCGCGGGGGAGTTTTGCGGGACTGCTGGTGAACGAACCGCCGCCGCATATCCACGACAAGCTGAACACTTGGGGTGTGGCGGACTATAAGGCGTTGTTCGCCCGCGCCCTGGGCCTGAATGCGATCTTCGAAACGGCGCCGGAGCTGGATACGGTGCGCAGCGGCTTTCTGATGGATTATCACCGCTATGCCGATGGCTTTTTCCGGGCCTGGAATGAAGCCAACGCGGGGGCTGTGGCCACTGCGGACGCGTTCAGCTTCGACCTGTATGCGTCGGGCGAGTATTCGCGAATCCTAGAGCGGCAGTGGGAAATGGATTCGGGCGTCGGACCGCAGGCGTCGTAACAGCCTGGATCGGAAGCGTTTTGGAGCGTTCGAAGACCGCTCCCTTTGGTCATGGCTCGGTCACAACGCAAGGACCGCTCCTTAACAGTCGCGGCTCAGAAACAGGGTCACGGCTCGGTCACAACGCAAGCACCGCTCCTTAACAGTCGCGGCTCAGATACAAAGTCACGGCTCGGTCACAACGCAAGGACCGCTCCTTAACAGTCGCAGCTCAGAAACAGGGTCGCGGCTCAAACAACGCAAGGACCGCTCCTTAACAGTCGCGGCTCAGAAACAGGGTCACGGCTCAGAAACAAGGTCACGGCTCGGTCACAGGCGCGGCGAGGCGACAGCCGCGCGGGCTGGTTCACGCGGCGTCGTAGAATCGAGTTATGTCCACGCGGTTGCGTTTCCCCTCCTTTCTCACAGTGCGGCAGCAGTTCGAAAGCCGTAGGATCGACGATATTCCGGCAGCGGTCCAGGCGACGCTATCGGAGTCGGGCATGGTGGCGCGGCTGAAGCCGGGCGCCACGGTGGCGATCGGAGTCGGCAGCCGGGGCATCGCGAAGATCGACGTCATCGCCCGCGCGGCGGTGGCCTTCTGGAAACAACAGGGCATGCAGCCGTTCCTGTTTCCGGCCATGGGCAGCCACGGCGCGGCGACGGCCAGCGGCCAGGCGGCCGTGCTGGCGAAATACGGTATCACGGAAGCGACGATGGGTTGCCCGGTGCGCAGTTCGCTGGCGGTGGCCGAAGTGGGCGTGACGGCGGAGGGTATTCGCGTAGTAATGGACCGGACGGCATGGCGCGCGGGCGGCGTGATGCTGTGCGGGCGCGTGAAGTGGCACACCGATTTCGAGGGCGCGCTCGAGAGCGGCCTGTTCAAGATGATGGCCATCGGGCTGGGCAAGTTCGCAGGGGCCAAGCGCTACCACGACTATGGCTACCACATGGGGCTGGAGGCGATGATTCGCAGCGTGGGCCGGGTGGTGCTCGGATCGGGCCGGATTCTCGGCGGGCTGGCGATCCTGGAGGACGCGAACCACGAGACGGCGCGCGTCGAGGCCGTGCCGGTCGAGAACATGGAGCGTCGCGAGGAAGAATTGCTGGCGCTGGCCAAGAGCTGGATGCCGCGCATCCCGGTGGATCTGGACGTGCTGATGGTGAACGAGCTGGGCAAGAACTTTGCCGGCTCGGGCTTGGACGCGAAGGTCGTGAACCGGGGCGTGTGGGGAGCGATCAATCCGTGGGCCGGACAGCCTCAAATTGGACGCATTTACGTCCGCGGCCTGTCGGGGAAAAGCTATGGCAACGCCGCCGGCATGGGCATGGCGGACGTGGTGCACCGGCGGTTTCTGAAGGCGGTCAAGCGCCGGCCGACGTACCTGAACTGTCTGACGTCGTCGCAGCCGGCGGCGATCCGCACGCCGATGCATTTCGCGTCCGATAGAGAGTGCCTGGAGGCAATCTGCGGGACGGTGGGGCGGCTGGACGCGGCGGAACTGCGGCTGGGCTGGATTGCGAACACGCTGGAGCTGGGTCGGATGGCTCTCACCGAGAATCTGCGGGGCGAGCTGGAGCAGCGGCCGGGCATCGAGATCGAGGGCCCGGCACGGGAGCTGGCATTCGACGCGCGGGGCGACCTGGTGGACTGGCTGGCGGGCGACGCCTGAGGACCCGGGCACGGACGCGGTATGCCCGGCCCGCTTTCCGACGGCGATGAGGGAGGGCGAGACCAAGTGTAGCCCATTCGGTGAGCATGCTCTGTTACCTATGTGCGGCGTCGTGTAGAGTAACCATATCCCAGCGGTTGTTGGGACAGCTGTATCAAGGCCACACGGCGAATAACCCGTCGAAAGTGCGCGGCGAACTTGGAGTTGAGAGGAAAGGTACGATCCCAATGCTCAAGAAGTTCTCATCCTACGTCGTATTCTTAACAGCAGGAATCGTGGCCGTTGCTTCCGTCACCATCTGGATTTATGCTTCCAACTTGTGCGATGCACACGTGCTACGCATCAGTAGTATTGGCAATTTGATAACAATGGTAGTGGGGTTTATTGGCCTCATTGTTTTGGTAGTTTATACGAAGGAGACCTACCTTTTGCGGCGGGCTGCAGAAGAACAAACAGAAAATGGCATCAAGCCGGTAATCCGTCTGACCATTTCCTCACGCGAGGTAGGCCTCGCTGAGAACATGGCCATTGAGACAATGGCCTTAACAAATGTGGGGATGGGACCAGCGTTTAATGTGGCCGTTTCTCCGATCAGTGGTATCGACGTGAAGTTGCAGTTCGACGTTATGCCGATAATTGAATCAAGAGAAACTGTTAGGCTGGCGTTCCACATTTTGCAGAGTGGGGAATATAACGGGATGTCGAGACAGGTCACTTTGCTTGAACACCTAATGCAAAAGGGCAATTTCCCCGAGGAGATGAAAGTGACGGCAGAGTTCGAGAGCGTTTCGGGGCAGTGGTATCGAGCGCTACATCAGGTTCGCAACCCAATTGGGAAAAAGCAACTCCAAACGCTGTTCATCCGTCAAGAAAAGGTCGAGCGTCTGTAGCGCAATAAACATTGGTAGGTATTGACTATTCTGATTGCGAGTGACATGGTTTTACGCCATGTGTTTTGGCACCTGCTGAGGTCACACTTGAGTATCCTCCACAATTGATTCGGTTTTAGGACCCTCGACGCAGATTCACCGATGCGGTAGAATCTTGTGCGGCAAGGGGGTCCTCATGCCCAGTGCTTTACGCCTTTCGCTCCCATTCGTCCTCGCCGCTGCTGTCCTCTCTGCGCAGCAGACACTTACCATTCCCCAAATCGCCAAGAAGGTATCGCCGTGCGTGGTTGTCATCCGAGGCAGAACTGGATCAGGTGACTCCGTTGGAAGTGGATTCGTCGTGTCGAAGGATGGCAAGATCGTTAGTAACTTGCACGTCATCAGAAGCCTGAGCACCGCAAAGGTGCTCGTTCCGAACGGTGACGTTTTCGATTCACTCATGGTGCTGGCGACCGACGAGCGGAGAGACCTTGCGGTTGTGAAGGTGGCTGGTTTTAACTTGCCTGCGTTGGAGTTGGGGGACTCTGATTCCTTGGCAGTCGGGCAACGAGTAATCGCCGTTGGAAGCCCTCTCGGTCTTGAAGGAACAGTTACTTCTGGAATCTTGAGTGCGATTCGGGAAAGCGAAGGTTACAAGGTAATCCAGACAGATGCCGCCGTGAACCCCGGAAACAGCGGCGGCCCCTTAGTTGACGAAAGTGGCCGAGTGATCGGCGTCATAACATTTAAATTGAGCTCTTCAGAGAACCTGAACTTCGCTGTTCCCATTAACTACGTTCGTGGGCTACTGGATAATCTGCAACAACCGATGACACTTGAGCAATTGAGAGCTAGAATAGGGGAATCAGAGACGAAAAGTGAGCAAGACAATGCTGAACCTTCGCTCAGTGAGACACTGGAATGGTTGACGGAGCAGATTCCATTGGGATCTAGTCAGTATAAAACCGAATGGAAAGGCGAGAAGTATTCCCATACTATGACTACTAAGATTCGCAGCATGAAGTCTTGCACGATTGCATTAGAAACGGATGAGGTCGATAGGAATGAGACTACGGGTAGCTCGACACATTTGGTAGTTCGCTATGTCGTGCCTTTAGCAACAATAAATAATGGCAAAGTAGGTGAACTTGACCATGCTGATAGTTCATTAATATCAAAAGAGCTAGACAAATTATTTGGATTTCAAGCGAGAACCTTTTTATCGGGAGACAGGATTGTCCCCTTTAGCACATTTTATAGTTCTTCGGACACTATTCTTATGGAGTGGCCTGTTGGCAACGGCAGATCTGCTGCCAATCCATCAACCCGTACCTTTTTCTTTTCATTGGACGCTCTCGATAAGCAAACGGCGCAACGTATGCTCAAAGCTATTCTGCACGCTGCGGATCTGTGCCGCAAAAAGGAACCGTTTTGATGCGCCAATGATGCGGACGACCCTTTAAATGGGACGTCAGTCCCCGGTTTTCTCCGGAGTGCGGTCTCCGCCTCCGGGTGAGCGGCGCGTCCGCGCGGCCCCGGGGCCTCCGATAACTTCGGAGGATGTTCAGCTTCGAATAGCCTCAAAGTTGCCCCTCTCCTGCCGATCTGGCTCGCGAACCGGCGTTTCCGACCACACCGAGAGCGCCGTCTCTCCCCCCGGCGCCGACTCTCGGACACGTTCCGGTTTAGAATAGGAGTCGGCAGAGGCTAGAACCGGCTGAAGAGGGCAGAGTATGGAACCGAATCTCAATGAGGACCGCCAGCAGGCCCACGCGCTGCTCGATCTGCTGCCGGCCGAGAAACTGAACGCCGTGCGCAGTCTGCTCGAGGTGTTGGTGGAGCCGCTTGAGCGCTCGCTGGCTCTGGCCCCGGTGGAAGAAGAAGCGCTGACGAGCGAGACCGCGGCGGCGCTGGAGCGCGCCCGCGCATCGCTCGCCCGAGGCGAGGGCATCCCGCACGAAGAGATCCTACGCGAGTTTGGACAGCGGCAGTGAGCGAGGCGGCGGAGCCGGAACGGATCGAGATCCACTGGTCTCCCGAAGCCCGCACCGATTTGCGCGCCATCGAACGCGAGACGGCGTTGCAGATTCTGCACTGCGTCGACCGCTACCGGGCCAGCCGCAGCGGGGACGTGAAGAAACTCAAACCGCCGCTGACCGGATTCCGGCTGCGGTGCGGCGATTACCGCGTGTTCTTCGATCAGAAGGGCGACAACGGCATCGTGATCACCGCCGTGCGCAACCGCCGCGAGGCGTACCGCTGAGCGCTGAGTTCCCGCATTGGATGGAGCCCGCGTGGCGGCTACGTCCATTTATTCGATACTCAGGTCCGATTCCCCTGAAGGTCGCCCGACGCCTGCCGATATGACTCATTGAGCCGACATAGCTAACCACATGGAGAGCGCGCAGTCTCCCGAGTAGCGGGGGTGTGCGCGGCCTTCCAGGACCGTGCCGGTCAGGAGTGTGATCGGCATGCGAGCATGGCGCGCGATTCCCCTTATTTTTGCCGGATTGCTGTTGGGGTTGCCCGGTTGGGCGCAGCAACATGAGATGGTCAACGGTCATCCGGCGGTAGCGAATGAAGTACTGATCAAGATGCGCGCGGGCGTGCGTTTTGAGGTGGACGGCTACATCGTCCGCACGCACGACATCCGCGCGGCGCGGGCGCTCAACAGCCAGGGGCTGATGCAACTGAGGTCCGGTTCCGAGCCGGCGGCGCGGCTGGTGCAGGAACTGAGCGCCGAGCCGGACGTGGAGTTCGCGGAGCCGAACTACATCGTGCATTCGACGGCCACGCCCGCCGCGGTGGCGCCCAACGACCCGCTGTTTATCGATCAGTGGGACCTGCAGAACACGGGTCAGACGGGCGGATTGCCCAACGCGGATATCGCGGCGACGCTGGCGTGGAGCATCACGACCGGCACGCGGTTGGTGGTGGTGGGCGTGGTGGACACGGGGCTGGACTACACGCATCCGGATCTGCAGACCAACATCTGGGCGGCTCCCAAGGCGTACACGGTCCAATTTGCGCCGGGCGATTCGATTACCTGCCCGGCCGGCAGCCACGGCTACGACGCGATCACGAATACGTGCAATCCGATGGACCAGAACGACCACGGAACGCACGTTTCAGGGACCATCGGAGCGGTCGGCAACAACGGCGCGGGCGTGAGCGGGGTCAACTGGACGACGAGCATTATGGGGCTGCGGTTTCTGGATTCGACCGGCTCGGGGACGGTGGCCAACGGGATCCGCGCGATTGAGTTCGCGGTGCAGGCGAAGGCGGTGCTGGGGAGCGCGTCCAACCTGCGCGTGCTGTCGAACAGTTGGGGCGGAACGGGCTTCTCGCAGGCGCTGCTGAACGCCATTGACGACGCCAATACCGCGGGCATGCTGTTTGTGGTCGCGGCGGGCAACAACAGCGCCAGCCTGGACACCACGACGTTTTATCCTGCCAGCTATCGCACGCCGAACATCATTGCCGTGGCGGCGACGGACTCGAACGACGCCCTGGCATCTTTCTCCAACTACGGAAAGAACTCGGTAGATCTCGGAGCGCCGGGCGTGAATATCGTTTCGACGATCCTCAACTCGAACTACGCGACGATGAGCGGCACGTCGATGGCGACGCCGCACGTGGCGGGCGCGGCGGCGCTGGTGCTGGCGGCGTGCGCGACGCTGAACACGGTTGCGCTGCGATCGACCTTGTTGAACAACGTCGATGCGGTGGCGGGGTTGGCAGCTACGACGATCGCGGGCGGACGGCTGAACGTTTACAAAGCGGTGCAATCCTGCGCAACGGGCACGACGCCGCCGAAGGCAACGCCGGGCTTCACGCTGAATTCGGCCTCGGCGGCCGTGGCGCTGACCAAGGGCGGGGCGAGCGTGGCGACGGCGATCGGCGTGACCGGCAGCGGCGGTTTCACGGGACTAGTGGCGCTGGGCGTGACGGGCCTGCCGGCGGGCGTGAGCGCCCGGTTCACACCCGCGAGCGTGGTGGCCGGCGGCACGGCTGCGCTGGCTCTCACCGCAACGGCGACGGCGGCCGCGGGCACGTTCCGTCTCACCATCACGGGCAGCAGCGGGACGCTGAGCAGCACGACCACGGTGACGCTGACGGTTAGCGCCAAGCCCGCGTTCACGCTGCAGATCACGCCGGCGACGGCTTCGGTCCGGCGGGGTGCGACGGCGTCGTTCACGATCTCGGCCACGACCAGCGGAAGCTTCAGCGGGACAATCTCGCTGTCGATCAGCGGACTGCCAGCGAGTTCCTCGACCACATTCAGCCAGGCGGCCTCGGGCGCGCTGACAATGCGGGTCGCCACGACGCTGCAGACTCCGGTAACCAATTACACGATCCGAATCGTGGGCACCGGAACGAGTGGCGGGTTCGCGGTGACACAGACCGTGACGGCCACGCTGATGGTGACGAATTAGCGCGCCTGTCGAAGCAACCGCTCCTTGACAGTCGCGGCTCCGTCACAAGATCGCGGCTCGGTCACAAGGGCGCGGCTCGGTAACACTGGCGCGGCGAGGCAACCGCTCCTTGACAGTCGCGGCTCCGTCACAAGATCGCGGCTCCGTCACAAGATCGCGGCTCGGGCACAAGGGCGC
>Ga0302319_10009031_pt1 | contig 19276 bp, 16 predicted proteins | sample Bog_T0_2_FD_203319 | JGI IMG/M metagenome (GOLD analysis project Ga0302319, IMG submission 203319) | Peat permafrost microbial communities from Stordalen Mire near Abisko, Sweden - Bog_T0_2 | ecosystem: Environmental > Terrestrial > Soil > Wetlands > Peat | place: Sweden: Abisko, Stordalen Mire... | reverse complement strand
GTTCCGCCCAGCGTCACGCCCTGGTACAGAGTCACGTCGTCGCCGACGATCGCCGTCTCGCCAATCACCACGCCCATGCCGTGATCGATGAACACGCGCCTCCCAATGCGCGCTCCCGGATGGATCTCCACGCCCGTCCAGAACCGCGTAATCTGCGACAGAATTCGCGCCGGCAGCTTCCAGTTCCTGCACCAAAGCCAATGGTGAATGCGATGCGCCCACACCGCGCGCAACCCCGGATAGCACAGCAGCACCGTCGCCTTGGAGGAGGCCGCCGGATCGCGCTCAAATACGCACTGCACATCTTCGCGAATCGATGCGAAGAGATTCATGGCGCCAGGGGAGACGTCGGTGTATTCAGCGCCTGCTGGCGCAGCCCATCGAACAGCAGCGTGGAAAGATACCGCTCGCCGAAGTCTGGAACCACCACGACGATCAGCTTGCCCGCATGTCTCGGCTCGCGCGCCACCTTCAGCGCCGCATGGACCGCTGCCCCGGAAGAGATACCAACCAGCAGACCCTCTTCCTTGGCCAGCCGCCGCGCCATCACAAATGCCTCGTCGTTGGTCACCTGAATGATCTCGTCGATCAGGTCCGTCTTCAGCACCTTCGGCACAAAGCCCGCGCCGATCCCCTGGATCTTGTGCGGCCCCGGCGCGCCGCCCGAAAGCACCGGGCTGTCCGTCGGCTCCACCGCTACCGTCCAGAAGCCCGGCTTGCGCGCCTTGATGTACTCGCTCACGCCCGTTAGCGTGCCGCCCGTGCCCACCCCCGACACCAGCACGTCCGCCGCGCCATCCGTATCGTTCCATATCTCCGGTCCGGTCGTCGCCAGGTGAATCGCCGGATTCGCCGGGTTGTTGAACTGCTGCAGCATGTAGCCGTTCGGCGTCTCGCGCAGGATCTCTTCGGCCTTGGCGATCGCGCCCTTCATCCCATTCGGCCCCGGCGTCAGCACAATCTTCGCCCCAAACGCCAGCAGCAGAATCCGCCGCTCCACGCTCATCGTCTCCGGCATGGTCAGCACGATGTCGTAGCCCTTCACCGCCGCCACAAACGCCAGTCCGATGCCGGTGTTCCCGCTGGTCGGCTCAATCAGCACCGTCTCGCCCGGCTTGATCTTGCCCTCGCGCTCGGCCGCGTCGATCATCGCAAACCCAATGCGGTCTTTCACACTGGCCGCCGGATTGGCGCTCTCCAGCTTCGCCACCACCCGCGCGCCACACCCTTCGGTCACCCGGTTCAACTCGACCAGTGGAGTTCCGCCAATCAACTCAAGCACACTTCCCGCAATCTTCATCGTTCCCTTTCCATGGAGATGCGCTTCCCGCCGTCATCTCCACTCATTCGTTCTTAAGTTTATGAAATGCAAGGCGCAGAACACACAACAAAACCTGCGCGTGACGTCCTCGCAGGCTATGTGCTCACTCCCAATTGTCTGAAACCGCTATGGCGTAAAAGACACTGGATCGCAGGCACATGCGTGCGCAAGGCAACAACAACATGCGATCAGGGTGGAATTGCTCACACATCGACGTTATTCCCGGCAGCACGCAGTGTCAACAATCCGAGCGGCCAATCCGGGCCAGAATGCAGCCTACCCCACCTCAAACCGGTCGCCTCGCTTCGGACACACCACCTCCAACTTGTACCGCTCCTCGATCTTCCCCTTCAGCACCGTCATCGCGGACAGCTCCCCATGCACCAGGAACACCTTCTTCAGCGTTGGCGCCACCGGGGCCATCCAGTCCAGCAACTCCTGCTGGTCCGCATGTCCGCTCAGTGAGTCGATCGACTCCACCTGCGCCCGCACTCGCATCGGCTCGCCCAGGATGTTGACCTCCTGCTCCTTCGCCACCAGCTTCGAGCCCAGAGTATTCGGCGCCTGATAGCCCGTGATCAGCACCAGGTTCCGCGGGTCCGAGATCCCGTTCTTCAAATGATGCACAATCCGCCCTGCCTCGCACATCCCCGAAGCCGACAGCACCATAAACGGCACCCTCAGTTCGTTCAGCGCCTTGCTCTCCTGCACCGTCTGGGTATATTTCAGCCGGTTCCACCCAAATGCGTCCTCGCCCTTGGCGTAGAACGAGCACGCATCCGCGTCCCAGTCTTCCTGGTGCTGCTTGAACACCTCCGTCACCGCACTCGCCAGCGGGCTGTCCACAAAGATCGGGAACTCCGGAATCTCCTTCGCCTCGATCATCTCGTGCAGCAGCAGCACCAGTTGCTGCGTCCGCTCCACCGCAAACGCCGGCGCGATGATGTGCCCGCCCCGCGCCAGCACCGCCTTCACCAGCCCCGCCAGCTTCGCCTTCACATCGCCCATCGGCGCATGCAGGCGGTCGCCGTACGTGCTCTCCATAATCAGATAGTCCGCCGCCGGCGCCGCATCCGGGTCCTTGATGATCGGCAGGTTCTTCCGCCCCACATCGCCCGAGAACAGCAGCCGCACCGTCTGCCCCTTCTCCGTCGCCTCCAGCATCACGTTCGTCGACCCCAGCATGTGCCCCGCGTTGGTCGACGTCATCGTGAACCCAGCATCCTTCGTCGACCCCGCCAGCAACTGCGGCTCATGCAGCTTCACCGGCTTGAACAGCGTGTTCACTGTGGCCGCGTCGTCCTGCGTATAGAGCGGCGGCATCGCTGCCGGCCCCGGAGGCATCTTGATCTGCTGCCTGCGCCCGTACCGCTTGCCGATAAACTGCGCATCGCTCTCCTGGATGTGCGCGGCGTCCTTCAGCATCGGCCCACACAGGTCGATCGTCGACGGCGTCGTATAGATCGGCCCGCGATATCCCTGCTTCGCCAGCAGCGGCAGGTCGCCCGAATGGTCGATGTGCGCGTGAGACAGCACCACCGCATTCAGCCCCGGCGCCGCTTTGCCCTCCAACTGCTCCGGCGTCAGCGCCAAGTGCGAGTTGATGTTCGCCGCATCCTCCCGCTTGCCCTGAAACAGCCCGCAGTCCAGCAGAATATTCTGCCCCGCACATTCCAAATGATGCGACGACCCGGTGACGGTCTGGTCCGCCCCCCAGAAATGCAAACGAATTGCCATGCGCTCTCCTCTAACTCCGTGGTCCGCTGGCAAATCGCTTCACCGAGCCCCACTCCCATCCAAATCACACGGAAACCAAGATAGCGATGCCGCGCAAATAAAGCTAGCCGTGCTATGTGCCCACGCGCGCGAGCGCGTCGAGAACGGTACGAAGTACCATCATCTCTGTGCTTGAACTCACCACCCCGGTCAAATTCGTAAAACGCATTGGCGAGCGCATCGCCCAATCTCTCGCCACCCGCGGCGTCTCCACCGTCGAAGACCTGCTCTACCACCTGCCCTTCCGCTACGAAGACCGCCTCAACCCCCAGCCCATCGCCTCGCTCATCCCCGGCGCCATGGCCTCCATCATCGGCGAGGTGCGCGGCTCCGCCCTGCTGCGCACCCGCTCCGGCCCCATGTTCGAGATGACCCTCGGCCAGGGTCTCTCCACCGTCAAGTGCATCTGGTTCCACGGCAGCTACCTCAAGGACAAGTTCAAGCTCGGCCAGATGGTCGCCGTCTACGGCAAGCTCGAACCCTCCCGCTCGGCCATGGCCGCCGCAGCCGCGGGCGCGCTCGGCGCCGCAGCCGGCCGCTTCAAGATGATCCAGCCCCAATTCGAAATCCTCCCCGACGGCGCCGACCCCGACGCCTCGCTCGAAATCGGCCGCATCGTCCCCGTCTACGAGTCCCTCGGCGGCACCACCCCCTGGGGCGCCAAACTCACCTCCAAATGGACCCGCCAAGTCATCTGGTCCGTCTTCGAAGAACTCACGGCGGGAGCGGCGGCCGAATCGGGTGGCCCATCCTCTCGGGCTTCATCCGTAAGGGTGGGTTGCCCTCCACTCGGAGGCGTGGAAGAAACCCTCCCCCCCGCGCTCCTCGTCCGCCTTAAACTCCCCACCCGCCTCGCCGCCCTCCGCGCCGTCCACTTCCCCGAGGCCGGCACGCCCATGCTCGACCTGATGTCCTCCACCACCCCCGCGCACCGCCGCCTCATCTTCGAGGAGCTTTTCTACCTCGAGCTCGGCCTCGAACTGAAACGCCGCCGCATGAAGCAGCGCATCGGCACCGCCTTCGCCACCACCGCCGCCGTCCGCGAAGCCCTCAAGCAGATCCTGCCGTTCCACCCCACCGGCGCGCAAAAACGCGTCCTCGGCGAAATCGTCGCCGACATGCGCAAGCCCCAGCCCATGCGCCGCCTGCTCCAGGGCGACGTCGGCTCCGGCAAAACCATCGTCGCCATGCAGGCCGCGCTGGTCGCCATCGAAAACGGCACCCAGGTCGCATTGATGGCCCCCACCGAAATCCTCGCCACCCAGCACTACCTCTCCGCGCGCAAACTGCTCAGCGGCGCCATCTCGCCTTCGACCGGCAAGCCTTACCAGATCGCCCTGCTCACCGGCTCGCTCGACCCCGCCACCAAGCGCCAGACCCAGGCCCGCATTATGCGCGGGGACGCGCAACTCGTCATCGGCACTCACGCCCTCCAGGAAGACAAGGCCGACTTCGCCAACCTCGGCCTCGTCATCGTCGACGAGCAGCATCGCTTCGGCGTCCAGCAGCGCTTCAAGCTCATGCGCAAGCCCGGCCCCGACGGCGTCGCCTCCGACCCCGATGTCCTGGCCATGACTGCGACCCCCATCCCCCGCACCCTAGCCCTCACTCTCTACGGCGATCTCGACGTCAGCGTTATCGACCAGATGCCTCCCGGCCGCACGCCCATCGTCACCCGCCGCACCACCGCCGAGCGCGCCGCCGACGTCTGGGACTTCGTCCGCAAACAGGTCGCCCAGGGCCGCCAGGCCTACCTTGTCTACCCCATCATCGAAGGCTCCCGCGACGACCAGCCCGAACTCGACTTCGCCCACGACGAAGAGCAGCCAGTCAGCGAGTCAGGCAGTCAGCAAATCGGCGAACCTGCGACGAAGACCGGCCGCAAAAAGAATCCTAGGGCTGAAGGCCCGACCTATCCCGCCGCCAAATCCCGCAAATCAACAAAGCCCGAAAAACTCTTCGAAAAACCCAAACTCCGCTCCGCCACCGAAATGTACGACGAACTTCGCCACGGCCCGCTCGCCGGCCTGCGCCTGGGCCTGCTCCATGGCCGCCTCTCCGCCGACGACAAAGAGGTCACCATGGCCCGCTTCCAGCGCGGCGACATCGATGTCCTCATCGCCACCACCGTCATCGAGGTCGGCGTCGACGTCGCCAATGCCTCCGTCATGGTCATCGACCACGCCGACCGCTTCGGCCTCGCCCAGCTCCACCAGCTTCGCGGACGCGTCGGCCGCGGCGCCGCCAAAAGCTACTGCATTCTGATGACCGGCGACAAAGTCACCGAGCAGGCCGAAGTCCGCCTCAACGCCATGGTCGCCACCCAGGACGGCTTCGAACTCGCCGAACTCGATCTCCAGCAGCGCGGACCCGGCGAGTTCTTCGGCACCCGCCAAACCGGCCTGCCCGAGTTCCGCGTCGCCAACCTCCTCCGCGACCGCCCCGTCCTCGAACTCGCCAAGCGCGAAGCCGAACGCTTCGCCGCCGCCCCCGACCCAACCCTGCCGCCCGCCGAAATCGCCGCCGTCTGGGACCGCCTCAAACACCAATGGCAACGCCGCTACGGCCTCATGGAGGCCTGACCACTCTTTTGAGTTGTCATTCAGAGCGCAGCGAAGAATCCCCGCATTTTGCCCGAAGCGGCACCAACGATTCAGGGAAGCCCTATCCCCGCCGCCACTCCCCGCTTTTGCCGCCGCTCTTCCGCACCAGCGCCACCTCGCGGATGCGAATCCCCTTGTCCAACGCCTTGGTCATGTCGTACACGGTCAGCGCCGCCACGGAAGCCGCCACCATCGCCTCCATCTCCACGCCCGTTTCCGCCACCGTCGCCGCAGTCGCCCTAATCCGCACCCCGCCCGCAACCACCGTCGCCTCCACATCCACAAAGCTCAGCGTCAACGGATGGCACATCGGAATCAGTTCCGCCGTCCGTTTCGCTGCCTGGATCCCCGCGAACCGCGCTACCTCCAGCGGGTTGCCCTTGGGATTCTCCGGCAGAGCGCGCAGCACCGCGTCACTCAACTCAACGAACGCCTCCGCCACCGCCTCCCGCCGTGTCGCCGACTTCGCGCTCACATCCACCATGTGCGCCCGGCCAGCGTCATCGTAATGGCTCAGCTTTTCACTCGCCAGCTTTTTGCTCATTGTGGAAGCCTACCTCAGCAACACCGTAATCACATCTCCGGCCCGCAGATCGCGCCCGTCCGGCAGCACCGCATAGCAGTTGGCGCGCGCATTCGCCGTCAGGTCGCCCGAACCCTGCGACGCCACCAGCCGCACCTCCGGCCGCTCCAAAGCAAACGTCAGCCAAGCCGGCAGAACCCGCGTCACCCCAGCCTTGCCGCGAACCTTCTCCGCCAGCGTCGCCTGCACAAACTTTGGCCCGCCGACGCCTGCGCCGCACATCGCCCGCAACATCGGCTCAACGAAGCAATGAAACGTCACCTGCGTAGAAACCGGATTCCCTGGCAGCCCGAAGAAATATGTCCACGCCGCAGAACCGGGTGCCCCACATCTCGCGTCTGAGACGTGGGTTGGAGCGCCGGGTGCCCCACATCTCGCTTCTGAGATGTGGGTTGGAGCGCCACGGTGCTCTCTTCTCGGCAACCTCCCGAACACCACCGGCTTGCCCGGCTGCATCCTCACGCCGGTAAAGAAAAACTCCGCTCCACACTCCGCCAGCACCTCTTCCACCAGGTCATACTTGCCCGCCGACACCCCACCCGACAGCAGCAGCAGATCCGCTGCGCGGCCCTCTTCAATCCGCGCCCGCACGTGCTCCCGCGTGTCGCGTGCAATCGCCAACCGCCGCGCCTGCCCGCCCGCGGCCTCCACCAGCGCCGCCAGCGCGTAGCTGTTGGAGTTGCGAATCTGCATCGCCCCCGGAGCCCGCTCCAACTCCACCAGCTCATCGCCGGTCGCCACAATCGCCACCGCGGGCCGCTGATGCACGACGATCTCCGCGCGCCCGCAGGCAGCCATCAAGGCAATCTCCGCGCCGCAGACCGCCGTCCCCGCAGCCAGCAGAACGTCGCCCTGCCGCGCCTCGCTGCCCCGCGGCACAATATTCTCGCCCGCGCGCAGCGAACGGCCCGCCCCGGCCCTGACCTCGCTGCCATCCAGCTCCGCATGCTCGATCATCGCGACCGCATCCGCTCCCGCCGGAACCGCCGCGCCGGTCATGATCTCGACCGCGCACCCAGCCGCAATCGCTCCGCCCGCCCAGGCCTCGCCCGCGCGCACCTGTCCCACGACGCGCAGCTTCGTCCCGGACGTCCACTCCGCCGCCCGCACGGCGAAGCCGTCCCGCGTGGCACGGTCGAACGGCGGCTGGTCGCGGTCCGCCGCCACGTCCTCCGCCAGCACCTGCCCTGCCGCACCCAGCAGCTCGACCCTCTCGGCATCCGGCACACGCACACCGCCCGCGTGCAGCAGCACGCTGTCGAGTGCTTCGGCGAACCCGAGAATACGGGCCTCTGTCGCAGGAACCGTCATTGACACTCAGCCTACCGCAATCCGTTTTCGCCGCCGCCAATACCCGCATCCAAGAAAACGGCCCCAGGCGCATTGCCCGGGGCCGTTTCGGTCTTCCAGCATCGCTACTTCTTCTTGGCGGGTGGTGCTTTGTACGTACCCGGCACCGTCGCACCGATTCCCTGCAGGATGCCCTTGATCTCCTCGGCATGCGGGCCAGTCGGAGCCAGCTCCAGGTACTTGTTGTAGGCCGCAATGCACTCTGGAGGAGCGGTAACCTTGTTCGTCGCGGGATCGACCGTGGCCTTTTGCACCAGGGCCTGGCCCTTGATGTAATACGCATCCACCTTGGTTGGATCGGCCGCGATGGCCTTGTCCGCCGCTGCCGCTGCGCCGTCCATGTCATTCGCGTTGAACGCCGTTGCCGCCTCATTGAAGTAGTACATCGCCGACTTCGCCGGGTCCGCCTTGGCCGCCGCTTCGTACGCCGCCGAGGCATCCGCCGACTTGCCAATCTTGCCCAGCGCCTGCGCCATCTGGTTGTTCGCCGCAGCGACCAGATCCGGGTTCGGCTTTGCCGACGCAGCATTCAGGCTGAGCGACTTCTGGTAGGAGGTGATCGCCGCCTGGTATTTGTCGCCCAGCGAAAGGTCGGTCGTCTTGTTGTCGTGGGCCGTCTTGGCGGCGGCGTTGGCCAGGCCAAGCTGCGCGTCGCCCAGTGTGTCCCATAGGATCGGCTCATCCGGCTTGGCCGTGGTCGCGTCGGTCATGGCCTTCACCGCTCCGTCGAAGTTGCCCGCCGTCGTGTCAGTGCGCGCGGTCTTCAGAAGGTTGTTCAGGCTCTCAATCTTGGAGTTTGCCGCCGTCACCTCTGCATTCTTCTTTTTGTACTCTTCCAGCGCGTCCCGGTCTGCCGGGCTCAGGGTCTTGATGTACTCGGGGCGGGTCATGTCGAAGTCCACCGTCTTGTTTTCTCCGGCGGCAAAACTTTGTCCGACAAAGAAGTCGACGCTATGCCCCTGCTGGAAGAAAAGAACGATGTAGGTGCCCGGCTTGATGTCCGTGCCCTGGTAGTTGCCGCTGTTGTCGACCGGAAATGTGTACTCGAACTTCGCTCCCGGGGCGCTGGGGTTCTTGTCCGTGGTCAAGCGGACTTCACCCTGGGTAACCGTCTGGCCCGCTGGATTCTGAACATGCCCATGAATCGTCGCTGCGGCCTGCGCCAGCAGGCGTCCCGGCTGTGCCAACATCGCCAAGCCCAAAAAACATGCGGTCAACGAACCCGCAATCCTCATCTTCGAAATCTTCATCGCTTTCACCCCAACTCTCTCATCGCACTCGCATTGTCGAGCGCAGGCTTCTTCTAAAACATCGTTCAGTCACTCGGAAAAGGCGCTAGTCCATTCCATGCGAACCGCCGCTGGTCCGGCAGTATCGGCGGTCACACAATCGTGCGCAACAGCCTGGTGAAACACCTTGCCCCCTGCCCGCAAAACCCGGCGGACAGAGATTGCCTTCCACAATCGACATGACCAAGTTACATGGAAGGGAGCGCTTAGTTCAACTCCGGCGTAAACGAGTTCGCTGCCGCCCTAACTCGAAATCGCCGCTATTCCCGGCTTGTTCCGTGTTTCATAGCTCCGCGACACCTTCGCCGGGCCCTTCACCCGCACCTGGCGCCAGTAACCCCCGCGCCTCCGCCTCTTCCTCCAGACGCACCTGCAGCCGCACCCGAAAGGCCGACTGGAGCAGATTGTTCGCGTTCTCGCCCACCAGGAAGCATTCCACTCCGGACGACTCCAACAGGCCCTTGGCCATCTGGGCCTCGACTGGACTTTCAAACCGCGCAACCGTCACCAGGCCTTCCGGCGGCGTAGGTTCGGGATCTCCCTCAAAAAGCATCTCTTCGCTCCTCCCACTCACTTCGCTTCCACGCTCTGCAAGTGGAACGTGATCGTCCCCCAGAAGAGCCGCGCCCGGATCTGCACCGGGATGTGCCGGGCGTCGTCGGAGTACCAGATCCAGATGTTGCCGCGGTTCTTCACCACTCCCTCTTCGGCGGTCGGTTGTACCCGGATGGTCTCGAACGTCCCGGCCGGCGTCTTGATCTCTTCCTTCGCCTCCACCTTCATGATTACTGTGACGGTGCGCATCGCGTCGGCCAGCGGAAAGCCGACGTCCTGGCCCACGACAAGCCTTTGCGACGCCGCATAGAATATCCCTGAAAGCGAGTCGGTTACGCAGGCTGGAATCGAGGACGACTGCGTCTTCTGCGTTCCCTTCACCAGGTTTTTCTCCACTTCGGTCTGACGGCCGGCAGGAGAGTCGATGGTCAGGTCACTGGAGATTTTGCGCCGTCCCTCCTGGATCTGCTTCGAAAAGATCGAGGAGCAGCCCGTCTTCGTGTTCATCGCCGACTGGAAACGGTCGACCACGGGAAAGAGCATGTTGACCGCGCCCACCGTGTCCGCGGTGGCTGAAACGTGGAGCTGGTCGCCCTGCTGCTCCAGGTGGAAGACCGCCGTGCCCCCGGTGAAGACCCGCCAATCCACAGTGAAAGTAAGCGTTTCATGTGCGGGGAAGACATAGCCGGGGACCGGTGGCTGCAGGGTCGGGATCACCACGGGCGCCGCCGGCTTGCTGCCCAGCCCCAGAAACTGCGCCATACCGGTGCGCGCTCCGCCGACTGCAACCAGGAGGATGCAAATGAGGTTGACGGAACGGCGAAACAAACGTCGAGCTTTGGGCAAAAGGCTTCCCCGGGAGTTGAGTTTGGGGCGGCTCACGGCCACCAGGACGGCTTGCTGAGCCCGGCAGGAAACATGTGCCGCTCAACCAGGATCAAAGCCAGCGCCAGATAGATGGCGCAAACGCCCATCAGAGCATTGTACTCGCGGTGCTTACGGTAGAGCGCCGGCGAGAAGCCACCGCGCTCACCGCCGGACCCTACATCGAGCCGCGCCGGAGTCAGCCTGGGCAGCAACCGCGGCACCGTGCGCGCATAGGCGTCAAAGCCCGCGAAATGCTCGCGCAGATACGCCTCCTCGCCCAGAATCGTCGGGATGTAGATCGCCGCGAACAATGCCGCCAGCGCCGCCAGAATCACCCAGCTCGCCGCCGCCGCCGCAAACCCGAATGCGATCAGCATCGAGCCCAGATACAGCGGGTTGCGCGTGTGCGCATACGGCCCGGTCGTGGCCAGTTCCGCGTTTTTCTTCACGTAGCCCGACGCGTATCCGCGCAGCCACAGCCCCGGCAACACCAGCACGAGACTCGCCAGCATCGTCCGCCAGGTGGGCCGCGCCAGCCACAGAAACACCACCGCAAACGCGAAGCCCATCGGCACGCGGATCCGCCGCGCAATCTTCTGCCAACCTGTCAGCCCGCTCACGCTCTGCCACAACCCTCTCTGGTACCAGACGATTTTCTCATCTGCCGGGCTTCACGCGAGCATCTCGAGCGCCGCCTGCACCACATCTTCGACGCCGATCCGCAGCATTCCTTTCTCGGTCTCGTCCTTGCGCTTGTGGCTGGTAACACTGGACGCGTCGCGAAGAATGCGCTGACGTGCGCCGTAGGGTCCGTTGCGCGCCGGATCGGTCGGGCCATAAATGCCCACCACAGGCCGCTCCAGCGCAGCCGCCAAATGCAGCGGCCCGGTATCCCCCGCGATCACCACCGCCGCCCGCCGCACCAGAGCGATCAATTGCCCCACCGAACACGGGACCGCACGCGCGAACCCCTCGCTGCAGGCAACAACTTCATCCGCCTCGCGCGAGCCGCGCACCGACGCATTCACCACCGTGTGCACGCCAGTGCGTCCCAACTCCGCCGCCACGCGTCCCAGACGTTCGGCCGGCCAGACCTTCGCGCCCCATCCCGCTCCAGGCGAGATCAGGCAGAACCGCTCGCGCCCAACTACTCCGTCCGCCCAAAGCTCGTCCTGTTCGCCCATGGGCAACGTCACCTTGGCGGGCCGCAGTTGCTCGTTTACGGCCGAGCCCAGCAACTCGCACGCCTGCTCCACCACATGCGACGCCGTCACGTCCACTTTGCTCCCATACAGCCATCGGGCGGCGCGCTCACGAGGTTCCGCTGGACCGAAATATGCCTTTGCCCCTGCCATGCGCCCAATCACCGATGACTTGATCGCGCCCTGCAGGTCCACGCACACATCAAAGCGCTCACGGCGGAGCACTCTGCGCAGCGCAAAGATGTCGGACAGGGTTGCACGCGCCAGTGGCCTTTTCCGCCACTCGCCCGCCGCCACGCGATACCAGCGGTCAATCAGAGGCCGGGCGGCGAAGCCAATGCCCTGAGACAGGTCATCCGGATCGCCGGCGATCTGCAGCAGATCGCTCCAGCGCGGCTCGATGGCCCAGCCGATGAACCAGTCCGGGTGCGCCGCGCGCAGCGCCACCACCGCCGGCATCGCGTGCAGCACATCCCCCATGGCCCCGATCCGCACAATCAGAACTCTCACCGCAGACGCTCCTCCAACTCCCGCACCACTCGCCCAGGGTCGAGAAACGCAGCCTGCAGCCGGGCGACCAACACTGGCGCGACCGCCTCAAGCTGCGCGCGCAACTCCGGTGTCAGCTTCACCGCATCTTTCTCCGTCGTGATAAACGCGCTTCCCGCCTGCGCTCGCAGAGATTCCGTCAGTTGATGCATGTTCTCAGCCGTATAGCGATGGTGGTCAGGAAAGGCGATCGAGCCCGCCACCCGCAGCCCCCCGTTGCGAAGAGTCTCCATAAAATCCTGCGGCCGCGCAATGCCACAAAAGGCGATCACGCCTCGGCCTTTGCGGAGCGCCTCGGCCGCCTGCGGAAGCTCCACCGTCCGCCGCACCGTCCACACCGCCGCGCCCTCACGCATCACCCTGCGGACTCGCGCTTCCACCTGCCCATATTCTTCCTCGCGCAGCACAACGAAATCCGCCCGCCGCAACGCCGCCAGCGACTCCCGTCGATTGCCTGCAGGCAGCAGCGCTTCCTCTAAATCTTCCGCAGTCACAAGGACTATATCGACCGCCCGCGCCAACTGCCGATGCTGAAACCCATCGTCGAGCAGATGCACACCACGAGTTGCGCCTCCGCTCGCCTCGGCCGCACTTCCCGCCGCGAATCTCTCCGCTCCCACCCACACCGGCACACCCGTGCGCTGCGCAATCACCACTGGCTCATCGCCAAATCGCAGCGCCGCATCCATAGCTTCCGGATCGACCCGCTCCACGCCGCTCCCTTCGCGTCCATATCCACGCGACAGCACATCGATGGCCCAGCCTCGCTCGCGCAGCAACTCCGCCAGCGCAATGACCACCGGCGTCTTCCCCGCCCCGCCCGCCGATAAACTCCCCACGCTTACCACCGGCCACGCGAGCTTACGCGTCCGCGGCACACCCACTTGCCGCAGCCCATCCTTCGCCGCCAATCCCGCTGCATACAGCGGCACCAGAGGCCACGCCCACTCTCGCCGCGCCTTCACCGCCTCACCATCCCAACCAACGCCTCAACCGCCCGCGCCGTCGCCCCGCTCTGCGCCTCGAACACCGCCCGTCCGCGCGCCCCCATCGCCTGAGCAGCATCACGATCCGTCAGCAACTCAACCAGAACCGCCTCCAACTCGTCCTTATCCTTCACAATCCGAATCCCATCCGCCGCCTGCATCCTCGTAACAATCTCGCGAAAATTCTCGAACGACGGCCCCATTACCACCGGCACGCCAAACTGCGCCGGCTCCAGCGGATTATGGCCGCCGCGCGGCACCAGGCTCCCGCCCACAAACGCCACATCCGCCAGTCCATACACCGCAGCCAAATCCCCAATCGTATCCAGCAGCACGATCTCGACCGCGCTCGCTCTTCCGTCACCGTCCCTGGCCTCCACGGACGATTTCCCCGCGATCATTTCAGTGGCCGCCAACATCGGAAACTCCGCTGCGATTGTCCACGCCTCGCCGAAACGTTGAGGATGGCGAGGAGCGATCACAAGCAGCGCACCTTTCGACCGCGGTCCGTTCATCCACGCATCCACTACCAGTCTTTCCTCGGACACACCCCGGTTCGCCGGATCATCCACGGTACTTCCCGCCACCACAATCGGCCGCCCAGCCGCCGCCTCTTTGATCAGCTCCGCCACCCGGCTCGCCTTCGGAGCCCGCACGTCGTACTTCAGATTGCCCGTCGCCCGCACCGCGTCGGCACGCGCCCCCATCGCCACCAGCCGCCGCGCATCCTCCTCGCTCTGCGCCAGGAACAGCCCCACCATTCCCAGCACCTTACCCCACACCGCCCTCACCCGCAGCCCCCGCGCGAAGCTCCTGTCCGAAACCCGCGCATTCACCACGGCCACCGGAATCCCTGCTCGCCCGCACTCCACCAACATGCGCGGCCACAGCTCGCTCTCCATCAACACCAGCAGCTTCGGCTGCAGCACAAGCAGATACGCCCGCACCGCCCAGGCAAAGTCCAGCGGATAATAGAACACCCGGCCCGCTCCGAACCGCTCCTTTGCTAACGCCTGCCCGGTCGCCGTCGTCGTAGAGACAACAATGACCCAGCCATCCCCCAGCGCCGCTTCCAGCTCCGCGACCAGCCGTGTCGCCGCCAGCACCTCACCCACGCTGACCGTATGCACCCAAACCACCTGCCGCCCCGCGACCGCCGCGCGCAGCTCCGCCGGAACCCGTCCTAGCCGCTGCCCCAGCCCCGCTCGGTATCGACCGCTTGTCGCCATGCGCGCCAGCCAGTACGGCGCGCCCACCACCAGCACGGCCATCAGGAGCAAGCTGTACAGCGCCATCGCAATCGGTACCACGTTCGGGACTTCCCCTCGCTCTTGCACTACGCTCTACCACGGTACCAGCGAAGAGGATAGTCTTGCCTGCATGGGTCCGCATCGCAAACATCCGCATCCGCAAGCTCCTTGCTCCTTCGCCACCTCGGTCCTGCGCGCGGGTGGCCCATCCTTCGCGGCCTTATCGCGAAGGGTGGGTTGCCTTGCCCTGCTGTGCCTGGTCCCCTCAACCATCCACGCTGCAGATCACAAATCCGCGCCGCCCGCCAAGCCCGCCGCCGAATACGCCGCCAACGACACTCACCCCAACGAGCACGTCACCATCGCCGCCGAGCCCTGCGACGACCCCAGGCTGTGCAACTTTTTCCGCCTGCCCTACATCGAGCACGGCCTGCTCCCCGTCCGCGTCGTCATCACCAACGACGGCGACCACGCACTCGCGCTGGACGATGCCCGCATGCAGTTCATCTCCGCTAACAACGACAAGATTCCTGCCGCCACCGAAGACGACATCGACCGCCGCATCTTCACGCTGAAGAGTACCCAGCCCATCCACATCCCGCTCGTCCCCATCCCCATCAAACGCACCCCCGTCGACAAGAAGGTCACCCAGGACGACAACGACTTCGGCTTCCAGGGCACCGTGGTCAACGCCCACTCCACGCTGGCCGGCTACCTCTTCTACGACATTCAGGGCCTCGACGAACCCGCCCTGAAAAACGCCGAACTCTACGTGAAGATGGTGCATACCCTCGACGGCAAGCAGGAGCTTTTCGCCTTCACCATCCCCTTCGACAAATGGCTCGCCGCCAACCCCGATGCGCCCAGCAACCACCCGCGAAGGTAAATCCGCGATTGCGCCCGACCGGCTAGAATCGTCTCTGCATGCTCAACATCCGACCCGCCACGCAAGACGACATTCCTGAAATCCTTGCCTTCATCCGCGAACTCGCCGACTATGAACGCGAACCCGCATCTGCTCTCGCAACCCCTGCCGATCTGCTCCGCGACGGCTGGGGGCCGGTACCCCGTTTCCATTGCCTGATTGCAGAGTGGAACGGCCAGTCCGCAGGCTTCGCCTTATACTTCTACAACTACTCGACCTGGCGCGGCCATACCGGCATCTACCTCGAAGACCTGTTCGTCCGCCCCCACTTTCGCGGTGAAGGCGTCGGGAAGGGTCTGTTCACCGAAGTTGCCCGCATCGCCGTCGCCGAAGGCTGCCCCCGCTTCGAGTGGGCCGTGCTCGACTGGAACACTCCCGCCGTCGACTTCTACACCGCGCTCGGCGCCACTCCCATGTCCGAGTGGACCACCATGCGCCTCTCCGGCACCGCCTTGCGGCAGCTCGCGCACTCACCCGGCTCGTAGTAGCTGACTACTCACCCCCGGTTTTTCTCGCTCGCCGCGACCTACCAGTAATACCCATGGCACCTGTAGCCGTAGCCAGGCCCGTAATATCGTGCCCGCCAGTAGGGGTCATACGGCGTATACGCTCCATATGGATACGGGTAGGGGTAATAGGCATAACCGTACGGGTGACAGCCGTACCAATACCGCCTCCGCGAAAACAGCAGAACCAGCAGGATCAGGCAGAACATAACGACCTCAGTGCGGGTTTCCAGAAGCCTACGTCCGCAGCACACATTACTCTACGCAGCGTCCGCCCAGAAGTTCAATCTTGTTCATCGGGACGGCCCTCCCCTCCAATCCAACAGGGCAGTCGCCGTCCAATCGAACGCCGCTCGGCCGCACCTTTGACAGGCACGATCTAATGAATTCAGAAGCAAACTGCAGCGCGACCGCAGGTCTGGCTCTGTTTCCGGGTTGCAGCAGGGTGCTTAATCGTGGGGCGAACACTGTGGTCAATCGTGGAGGGGGTACACCAGCTCACGCTGACCGTCCCACATTCCGCGAGGACCTGATCGCGACCATCCCCAGTGCGCAGATGGCGGCGATCAGCGCGATCCACAGCACCTGGGGGTGGCGCTCCGTAAACGACAGCGGCGCCTGCGGCCTCGGGGTGAATTGCGGGTTGAGCTGCTCCGGCCCGAGGGTTGCAACCAGCGGTTTGTCGGCCGCGACAAAGAGCCGCTCGTAGTCGTACACCGGGCCGAGAAGCGCGGGATCGCCATAATAGAGCGCCACATCCGCACCCCGCGCCATGCCCGCGTCAAAGCAGAGTTCGCGCTGGCGCATCTCCAGCCGTACCTGGGCGATCGGCAGCGGCTGGTCGTCGCCGTTCTCGATTGCGACTTCAACCTTCGCGGCGCGCTGCAGGTTGGCGCCGAGAATGGCGGGGAAGCCAAGCTCCTCCGTACGGATCTCGCGGCCCGCCTCGTTCGCGTGCACCCGCAGAATGTTGCCGGTCACGGTTTCGGGCAGCGGAGCGCGCTCGTCGTTGTCGACCTCTCCCTCGGCGGCGCCGGCTTTGGGCGCGCCCTTCGCAAGCGGCTCGGCGGTCGCGCTCACCCTGACGTCGCGGCTGAAGTTGGCTTTGAATCCAGGCGCCAGGACGAATTCGACGCGCTCCACCGGAACGCGCAGCGGAATCTCGAAGGTGGCCCGGCTCTCGCGGCCGGCGGTCCCCAGCGATGAGGTCTCGGCGACCGTGGTGTAGAGGATCTGCTCCTCCCGGCTGGGCGGGACCTCCGCGCCACGCACCATCGCCGGAACGATCGCCGGTCCCGCGCCGGGCGAGCTCCCCGGAGCGGGCGACACGCTGAGGACCACGTGCAGGTAGTGGAAGGTCGATTCTTCCAGCGGCAGGGTGGTATCGCGCGAAAGGTGCTGCGAGGTGAGATCGAAGAGCGTGAACGATCCGAGCGCGGTGGATTTGGCTGTGGCGCCCAGCGCGTCCATGCCGGTAACGGTTGCTGTTGCGAGAAAGTTGGTCGCGTTGGGATCGAGATCGAGCGCCACGTCGGAATACGCGCGCTCGGGCATCTCCAGGTCGAAGACGATCTTTCCACCCTCGCTGCCGAGATTGAGCAGCCGCGCCGGCTGCGTCTCTTCGGTCACCGCTTCGCTCATGGTGATGGCGTAGGGTACCTCGTGCTGTGCGCCGGCCGCTGCACCGCGCGGGAATATCCGCAGGTCGATGAGGGCCGGTTCCGCGTGCGGATAGACCTGGGCGTCCAGTATCGCGCAGGTTTGTCCCCCGCCGGCCGGCACGGTAATTGAGCGCAGGTAGCGCAGGTGGCCGGGCTGAGCGACCGGCGGCTCATTCGCCGGCGCCGCCTGCCACAACAGAAACGCGATCAGAACCGCAGCCTTCATTTGGAGGCCCCGGAGTCCGCGCCTGGTGCCGGCTCCGATTTGCGCAGGTTCAGCCAGTCTTTCTGGTAGGCAAAGCTGATCGCCAGCAGCAGCGCGCCGAGACCGAGAAAGCTGACCACGCGATATCCCTGGCTCAGGTCCCTCATGTCGTAAAGAAAAGTCTTGAAGATGGTGAAGACGAGCAGCACGAGCGCCTGCCAGCGGAGAAAGCCGCTGCGTCTCCAGAAGCCCACCGCAAGCAACGCCGCGCCGTAGAGCATGAGGAACGACGAAATGGCCAGCGCCTGCTGCAGGGCTGCGTCGGCGCTCCACGCATTCGGCGCGGGGCTCCAAACGGCGGCAACCTCGCGCACGCCGGTGAGCACGGCGACGAGGTTGAATGCGATGGTGGAGAGCGCCGCACAGTTCATCCAAAAGTCCTCGCCCAAACGCTCTTTAGCTAATTGCAGCGAGATGGCTACCAGCCCGGCAAAGATCGCCAGAGCCAGGATCGCCATGGCGAAGTCGGTGGTGGCAAACGCTGGGTGCGCCCAACCGCCGGTCCAGGACGCGCCGACCTCGCGCAGAGTGAGCAGCGCCGCCGTCATCGCAATCAGCAGGAAGGCGCCCATTGCGATTCTGGCCCAGGCTTCGGCCCTGGTTGCATCGCCCGCCGAGGCCGGCCCGGAACCCAGCGAGAGCCAGGCAGCCGCGGTGAACACAGCAACCGCCGTCAGTGCCGCGCCGGTCCCGTTGTTCCAGAGGGGAAGGTTGGCCACATCCGTCGCATCCAGCAGGTGGAAGCAGACGCCGCAGAATCCCAGCGCCAGCGATGCCGCCCCCAGCCCGCGCAGCGTGCGCAGCGCGTAGGCCGCCTCTGCCTCATCCTCGCCGAGCCGCGTTGCTACCCAAAGCAGCGCCAGACCCTCGACCAGCCAACTTGCCGTAATCCACGCGCCGCTCGCCTTGAGCGGAATCGCGATGGTCAGGAACACCACCGCCAGTGAAAGGTGGATGGCCGAGGCCACCGCCGTCTGCGGCAATCGCATCAGGCCCAGGTAGGCAGCGGCCAGTACCAGCATCAGCCACGGTAGCCACGCATGATGTCCCGAATTCTCCAGGACAAAATACAGCGCCAGCGCTGCGAACGCCGCATTTCCCAGCGGCAGCAGGATCTGCCCAAGCACGGTGCTCAGCCCGCCCACTGGAGCGTCCGCATCGTTGGCCGTACCGCCCACCGAAACCGCGGCAAAGGCAGCCGCGAACAGCGCGACGAAGGTCGCGGTGACCGTCAGTGCGTCCGCAGCGAAGTACATCGCGTACCAGCCGATGAAGTAGATCACCGTGAGAGGAAAGGCCCCGATCAGCAGGCGCGGCCAGTTGCGCAGCCGGACCAGCACAACGGTCGCTGCGTCGATCGCGAGCAGATACGTGAAGAGAAATATCTCGTGATTGCCGCCGGTCGAGAGCAGCATGGGCGTCGCGAAGCCTCCGGCGAGCGCGTACATCGCCAGCAGCTCGGAGTTCTGCACCCAGGCCATGAAGGCGTTCCACGCGGTGACCAGGATCATCAATCCCAGCGCCGCCTCCGCCGGCAGCAGGCCGTACAGCCGGAACGCCGCCCACAACGACAGATACAGCACGCCAC
>Ga0302319_10009030_pt1 | contig 19276 bp, 12 predicted proteins | sample Bog_T0_2_FD_203319 | JGI IMG/M metagenome (GOLD analysis project Ga0302319, IMG submission 203319) | Peat permafrost microbial communities from Stordalen Mire near Abisko, Sweden - Bog_T0_2 | ecosystem: Environmental > Terrestrial > Soil > Wetlands > Peat | place: Sweden: Abisko, Stordalen Mire... | reverse complement strand
GATGCCGCCGATCGCCGCCAGTTCGGCCGCGCTGGAAGCGGATGCGGACGCCTGAGCTACGGCGGCCTGCTGTTCCGCAGCGAGTTTTTGATAAGTGAACCAGACATGGCGGAATTCGATTCGGTTTGACCCATCGCCCTGCAGCGGATGGGGCGGGTTTACGATTTCCGGGGGCGTGTCGAGCAGCTTGAAGATGCGTTCGCAGGCGGCCATGGCGGCTTGCAGGATGTTGTACTTGTCGCTCAGGTCCTGGATGGGGCGCCAGAAGCGCAGCGAGTAGAGGATGAACATGTTGAGGATGCCGATGGTGACGGCGCCGGAGAGCACACCGAAGCCGCCGCGCCAGACGACCAGGGCGATGGCGACGGAGGAGAGGACGTCGACCGCCGGGTAGTACAGCGCATACGCGAAGATGGTGTCTTTGAAGGCGATCATGTGCAGGCGATTGACGGACTCGAAGTCGTCGAAAGCGCGCTGCTCGCGGTTGAAGAGCTGCACGACGCTCATTCCGGAGATGTGTTCCTGCGTGAAGCTGTTGATGCGGGCGATGGCGGCGCGGACGCGGCGGTAGCTTTCCCGGACATGGATGCGGAAGAGGCGTGTGACGATGAGGATCAGGGGCAGGACGGAGAAGGCGATGAGAGCCAGCCACCAGTTGATGGCAAGCATGACGCCGGCCATGATGGTGAGGTTGAGAGCGTCGTCCACGATGGCCAGCACACCGGCGGTAAACATCTCGTTGATGGCGTCCACGTCGGAAGTGAGCCGGGTGACGAGGCGGCCAATGGCGTGGGTATCGAAGAAGCCGACGTCCATGCGCTGCATGTGGCGGAAGATGTCGCGGCGCAGATCGAACATGATCTTCTGGCCGGTCCACTGCATCAGGTAAACCTGAATGAACTCAAAGAAATAGGCGCACAGCAGCAGGCCCAGGTAGATGGCGGCCAGGTGAGTGATGCCGTGATAGGGGTCGGTGGGGAGGCGGCGCGTGAGCCAGTTGGTGGCTAGGCCGGGCTTGCCGGTGAGATAGCGGTCGATGGCCACTTTGACGAGGTAGGGGCCGGAGACGTCGCTGATGGATTTGAGGCTGACGGCGAGGGCGGAGACGGTCGCCTGAATCCAGTAGGGACGCAGGTAATGACCGAGACGGCGGACCAGGCGGGAGTCATAGACTTTGCCGACCGGGTCTTCGTCGCGCTTCTTCGCGTCGGGGCTCTGGGCCTTTTTTTGCTCTTCGTCCGCCATGTATTGGGTGGGTTCCGGCTCAGATTCCATTGTACGGGGAAGGAGGGTGGGGCGGTGAAGCAGTGAACTGATGAAGGAGTGAAGCAGTGTTCAGTGGACACAGAGTCCGGGAGGCAGCGGGGCAATCTGCGCACAGGAAAAATCAGCGCACTTTCAGGCCGCTACTGCTAAAGACCCCCGAAAAAGGCAGGGATGTCCGTTTAAAAGCGGGTAAACGGATCGGGCGGGATCGTGGCGGGGAGAACGTGGTCCTGGAACCCCGCATGAGAACGCAGAAGGTGCGTCTACAGGCGGGCACGACCGGTGGAAAGCAGGAAAAAGCACAGCGTTTAAGAGCAAAATAGGCACGTTTTGGGCATTTTAGCCCGCGCTTTGCACCGAGGTGGTATGCGGGTGGGAGGGCGGCGATGCGGGCAAACTGAAGAGTCTGTGCGGAAAGTCAATGAGTGTTTGTGAACACTGTGTTCAAAATTGAACAATGTGGGGGCGGATGCGATGTGAGACTCGATTTGACTCTTTAGCGGAAATCCGCCTGAGGATAAGAGATGGCAGAAGCAAAAGCGAGTCTTCTCATCGTAGACAGTGAACGGTCGACTCGAACGTCGTTATCGCACATTTTAGCCGAGAACGGATACCGGGTGCGATCCGCCGCCGACGGTATATCCGCGCTGGACGCCATCCGCCACGAAGTCCCCGAAGTGCTCCTCTCTGACCTCAATCTCCCCGGCATGTCTGGCATTGAATTGCTTATTGTGGTCCGGCGCCGGTTTCCGACGGTCCAGGTAATTGCCATGAGCGGCGCGATTCCCCGTGACAACACGCTTTCGGACGTTGCCGCCGACGCGTTCTATCAAAAGAGCAGGGATGTCAGTTCACTATTGAAGATTGTCGAATCCACGCCCCGGCAGAAGCGGACCGCACCGAAACCTCCAGCCTTGCCGCCGCCGATCTGGGTTTCGAAGAATGAACGCGGCAACTCCGGAGAGGCCTTCGCGACAATTGAATGCCCAGAATGCCTGAGAACCTTTCCCCAGGCTCTCGAGGGTGCGATGGGCCAGATAGGCAAAACGGAATGCGTGGTTTGCGGCAGCTTGATTCGCTACGCAATCATCTAGAGAAGCCGTGAACAAGCCTTTACAATAGAGCCGGCATTCCCCTGAAGTTCATCTTTCACGATTCACTCAACGCGTACAGCGCGGCTTGCCAAAATGTTCCATATGATGTTCACATCTTGACGGTCATGATGAAGAGATGCTAACGTTCTTCTCTATGAGCGATGAGAATACCGATGTGATTCAGGGAACACTGGACATGCTGATTTTGAAGACGCTGAGTCTGGAGCCGATGCATGGCTTTGGTATTGCGCGCCGCGTGGAACAAGTTTCGCGCGGAGTTTTCAAAATGAACCCGGGGTCTCTACTGACCGCGCTGCAGCGCCTGGAACGTGCAGGCTGGCTGGATGCGGAATGGCGTCAAACTGAGAATTCGCGTCGCGCAAAGTTCTATAAGCTGACGCGTTCCGGGAAGAAGCAGCTTGAAAGCGAAACTGCGGACTGGACGCGGCGAGCAGCGGCAATTGCGCGACTGCTGAAAGCGGAGGGTTGACGCATGGATCTCTGGCGGCAGTTGACGTATGGCCTGCGCCGCCTGACGCACCGCGCCCAGCACGATCGCGACGTGGCGGAAGAGGTGGAGCAGTACTTTGAGGAAGCAACGGCGGCTTGGGTTGCTCGTGGACTCAGTGCAGAAGATGCGCGCAGGGCTGCGCGGCTCGAGGCAGGCAGTGCGACCGTGGCCAGGGAGCAGGTGAGTTCGTACGGATGGGAAAATCTGGCCAGGTCCTTCGCGGGCGATGTGCGTTTTGCTGCGCGACAGTTGTGGAAGCATCCGGCATTCACGCTGACAGCAACACTCACGCTGGCTTTGGGGATTGGCGCCAACACGGCGATTTTTACAGTGGTCCAGTCGGTGCTGCTGGCGCCGCTTCCTTACCAGAATGCGGACAGGCTTGCGGTGCTGGATACGCATTGGACCAACAGCGGGCATACCACGCCGCGTGTGACCGGGCCGGACGCGGCTGATGTGCGCGAGCAGGCGCGGAGCCTTGAAGCGGTGAGCCTTTACTACGGCGGCAATCTGAGCGTCGAGTTGCGCGATCACTCCGCTTACACAGTGGTGACGCTGGCGGACGCAAATTTTTGGCGCGTTTTTGAGGTGCGGCCGATGGCGGGCCGTTTGTTTACGGATGCCGATGCGCATGGCGCAGCCGTGGTGAGCGAGCAGTTTGCCCGCGATAACTTCGGCAGCGCGCAGGCTGCGCTGGGACAGGTGCTGCACGTGGAGGGTGAGCCGCTGGAGATCAAGGGAGTGTTGCCGGCGGGCTTTGATTTTCCAGGCAAAACGCAGGTGTGGGAGGCGCGAGCACTGCGGGAGCCGGCGTTGGACCATCGTACCGCGTTCAATTACAAGGCCGTGGGGCTGATTCGGAGCGGCTTCAGCCTGAAGGCAACGCAGGCAGAACTCGATGGGCTTTCGCAACGGCTTCAGACTGCGTATCCTGACGAGAACCGGAACAAACAATTGATTGCGCAGCCGCTTCAGCAGGCGCTGACCGGAGACGCGCGGCCCACGCTTCTGCTGCTGTGGGCGACGGTCGGATTCATCCTGCTGATTGCCTGTGTGAACGTGACTCATCTTCAACTGGTGCGCTCGATGGAGCGGCAGCGGGAGATTGCGATTCGGAAGGCGCTGGGGTCGTCTCGCGGCCAGGTGATGCAGCCGGTGATACTCGAGAGCCTGCAGGTGTCGTTGATTGGCGGCGCGGCGGGAGTCTTGTTTGCATTCCCCGCGGTGCGCGTGCTGGTGGCGATGGCTCCCAAAGAGTTGCCGCGCGCGAATGAGATTCACCTGAACGGCGGGGTGCTGGTGTTTACGCTTGCGCTGGCGGTGCTGACGGCCCTGGTGTCGTCCATGCTGCCGGCGCTGCGGGCGGCTAAGGTGGACCCGGCAGAGGCGCTGAAATATGACATATCGCGCGGGATGAGCCGGCATGGTGCGAGCAGGCTGCGCGACGGGTTGGTGGTTGCAGAAGTGGCGGCGACGTTTGTGCTGGCTGTGGGGGCGGGCCTGTTGCTGCACACGATGATGACGCTGATGGCGCGCGATTTGGGGTACGAGACACGCCAATTGCTGGTGGTGGATGCGGATGCGCCCGCGCATTCTGAAGAGGACGCGCATCGCGCAGTGCAGCAGTTCAATGAACTGTTTGGCAGGCTGGCGTCGGTGCCGGGCGTGGCGGGTGTGGCGGGCATCATGGGGCTGCCGACTGGTTTGTATGGCTCGAATGGGTATTACACGGTGACGGGCGCGGGGCCTGTCAATGTTAACCATTCACCCTATGCCGACTTTAGTGTGGCGAGTCCCGGATACTTTGAGACGATGGGGATTCCGATGAAGCGGGGACGCGATTTCAACGCGGGCGACACGTTCGAGAGTGCTTTTGTAGCGGTGATCAGTGAGTCGGTAGCGAAGCAGAGCTTTGGGAATGCCGATCCTGTGGGCAAGCAAATCCGGTGCGGGCTCGACTCCGACAAATGGATGACGGTGGTGGGGGTGGTGGGCGACGTGCGGCAGGATTCGCCTGCGGAGAAGCCGGGCCCGACACTCTACATGCCGATGACGCAGCATCCTTATTATGCCAACCAGATTCACATTGTGCTGCGGACCGACGTTAAGCCACTGACGCTTTTGAACACGGTGCAGGAGGCGATTGCACGGGTGAATCCGTCGATCGCAACGCGGTACACAACGATGGACGCGATGGTGAACCAATCGATTGCGGTGGAACGCTTTCGCGCGGCGCTGATTTCGTCGTTCGCTGGAGTGGGCTTGCTGCTGGCGATGCTGGGAGTCTATGGAACGATGGCGTACTCGGTAGCGCAACGGACTTTCGAGATAGGAATGCGGATGGCGTTTGGAGCGGAGAAAGGCGCGATTCTTGGTGCCGTGCTGGGGCATGCTGCCAAGCTGGCTTGCGGCGGGATCGCGACCGGAGTGGTACTGAGCCTGACGCTTGCGCGGCTAGTGACGGGGATGCTTGTAGGAGTTCGTCCGATGGACCCGGTGAGCCTGGGATTGGCGGGACTGCTGCTCTTGCTGACGGCATTGGCGGCGGCGTTAGCGCCGGGGTGGAAGGCGACTCATGTTGACCCGATGGTGGCGTTGCGGGCTGAGTAACTACGCGGGGCGGATGATAGGAAGGAAGCAGCGACTATAGCATCGTTGGGTTAGTTGCCTACGGGCGAGAGTGGGCTTTGTGCTGTCCCACCCATGAATCAAAGAGCGGTTCATGGATGGGGCATTCAAATTGTGGTTAAGACTTGAATCGGAAACGATCTAATATCCGGGCTTTTCGGTAACAGTGATGGCAGCGGCGGGAGCAGGCTTCTCAGGTGGGAAGGCAGGTTGGTCGTACTTATAGAGGACGTTGAAGAAGAACTTATAAGTACCGTGGGACTGTGCTCGCCATTGGGGCTTGAAGCCGTAGAGGAAGATGCGTCCCTGGCCGTAGGGAACTTCGAGCGCGGCGATCTTGCCTTCGATGGCTTCAGGATGAAGGAGGAGGCCGCTTTCCAAAGGGTTGGTGTCCTTGGGATAGCGCGCGAGGACTGCGCCTCTGAAGCCGGGTTGGGTTTCAAAGGCGGGGCCGTTCTCAAACATAACCGTTGGCTCGCCGGGTAGACCAAAGGTGGCGGGACGGTCACGGGATTCCATGTCAACGCGAAGCAGGGCGCCGGAGCAGAAGAACTTATCGCTCTTCAATCCTTCAAGCACGTTTTTGACGGGTAGCGAGAGAAGAGGGATGAGCGTTGCGGCGGTCTGGTTGAAGGCTACGAGCGTTCCTCCCTGACGCACAAAGTCGCGCAGATTGGTGAGGCCTTCTTCGTTGAGGCCGCCGGCGTACTCGCCGGGCACGATGCCGACGTTGAAGCCGCCGATGAGTGTCTTTGCGCTCATGTCGGGAAGGATGATGACGTCGACGCGATCTTTGAGGCCGCCGGAGCGCATATCAGCGTTGTAGAGGCTGATGGGCTTGTAACCGTACTGCTCGAGAATCCAGCGCGTCCAGCCTTCATCGATGGAAGGATGCCAAGGGCGGTAGAGACCTACGCGGGCGGCGTGGATGACGAGCTGGTGGGCGGGAGCTTTTTCAATGGTGAGAGCGGACGCACCGTACTTATTGGATAAGTCAGCGAGCGCGGAGCGGGTAACTCCGCTAACTACAAGGGCGCCGGTTTCCGGGCCTTCGGGGGTCTTGACTTCATCGGTATCAAAGGCTGCCGATCCGCCGTTGGCTAACACATCGTTGGCGAGGCGGAAGCTCGAATTCGACTGGTGACTCAGGACAAACTGGGAGCCTGTGCCATCTATCTTCGCAGCAGGTAACTCGACCTGAGTTATCGGCTTGAGGGCGGCTAACTGTTTTGGAGTTATGGGGTCAGAGACGGCGTCGACCTGCACGCCCATTTGTAACGGCAGTGTCCAGCCGGTGACGTCATAAGGCAGATCGACGGGCTTGGTGCCTCCTCCTCCCATTGCTTCCGGATAGCGCTGTATCTCAAATAACTCCATGGCCATGGCGGAGTAAGGCTGGTTCATGAGGATGACCCAGGAGCCGGCGGGATAGTCGCGGCCGTTGGCGGTGAATCCGGGAGCGGTCTGGTTGATGACAAGGCCGTTTTCGAGCATGATGTTGGCCAATTGCGCGGCTTCCGGAACATCGCGCTGGGCGCTGGGAATGACGAAGGCGAAAGGGGGAGCGGTATCGTAGCGCTTGATGTTGTCGCGGGCCGCTTGATACTGGTTGTAGAGCAGCGTTTCCTTGTAGCGGGCGGCGGTGTCGAGGACGGACATGGAGCCGGCGGTCATGTAATCGACTGCATCTTTCAGGCGCCACCATCCACCTTGCCATGGGGTGGTGTACATGGTGAGGGCGCGGAGGTCCTGCATCTCCGTGGGAAACTCATCGACGGTATAGAAGCGCGGTGTTGCGTATTCGTAGAGAGCGGTTTCTGTGAAGAACGAAATCTCGTTGCGGAATGAACCGGCGTAATCGACAAAGCCGGGATACCAGTTATCGAACCGCGATTCGCTGATGGCGCCGGGCATCTGGTGCTCGTTGAGATAGGCCGTCATATCTGTGCCGATAACATTGAACCAACTGCGCACATATTGGCTGATGTTAGAGGAGATGGGGTCAGAGAACGGGGGAATCCAGATGCGCGCGGGAAAGGGGGCGGTCTGGTGCTGGCAGTAGAAGATGGCGGGGCTGTACTCGAGCTCGACCTTGGTGACGACTTGCGACTCCTTCATGTTGAGCATGTAGCCGTCGCGGTTGTTGTCGTGTCCGACGTAGTCCTGGAAGAGCCAGGGCATGGGACTTACCTCGTAGCGCGTGCCGAGATTCTTGCGGTACCAGGAGACGACCATGTCCTGTCCGTCGGGATTCAGGGTGGGGTAGAGGAGCAGGATGACGTTGCTGAGGATGCGGTCGATTTCCGGATCGCCCTGCGCGGAGAGGAGTTTGTAGGCGAGGACCATGGAGTGCTGCGGGCCGGCGACTTCGCTGGAGTGGAGGCCGCCGTCGATGTGGACAATGACTTTGGCGGTCTGGGCGAGGGCTTTGGCGGACGCGTCATCGAGGCCCTGGGCGGTGGAGAGCTGCTTTGTGGCTGCCTTGAATTCGTCGAGTTTGGCTAGATTTTCCGGCGAGGAAATGAGGGCGATCTCGATGTCGCGGCCTTCAGAGGTTTTGCCGACGGTGAACATCCGGATGCGGTCAGAATGGGCGGCGAGGGCATGAAAGTACTGAATCTCTTCCTCGTAGTTGGCGAGGTAGAAATCGTCTCCGGGGTTGTGGCCGAGGACGGAGAGGGGGGTGGGGACCTGGGCGCGTACGTGCGCAGGCGGGGCGGCAAACAGGAGAGCAACCAGCAGTGAAAATCTTCGCAGACGCATTGGATCCCCCTTGGCAGAGAGTTATTAAGAAACATCGTGCCACGCGACACGACCGCGAGGCCAGAAATAAACCGGCGGGGAGGGTTTCCGGGGAATCTGACAGCGGCGGGGGTGCGTAACCCGCACCATTTACACTGGTAGTCGGAGATTTGTGTCTTGATCGATAAAGTACTTACGAAGATTTTTGGGACGTCGAACGAGCGGATCATCAAGAAGCTGTGGCCTGTGGTGGCGACGATCAATGAGTTCGAGCCGGCGGTGAAACAGCTCTCGGATGAGGAGTTGCGGGCGAAGACGGTTGAATTCCGGGCGCGGATTGCGGCGCGGCTGGAAGGGATTACGGACGAGGACCCGGACAAGGCTGCGGAGGCGATCAGGGCCGCGGAAAATGAAGCGCTGGACGAGATTCTTCCCGAGGCGTTTGCGGTGGTACGCGAGGCGGGATGGCGCGCGGTGCAGATGCGGCACTTCGACGTGCAACTGATTGGCGGGATGGTGCTGCACCAGGGGAAGATCGCCGAGATGAAGACCGGCGAGGGCAAGACGCTGGTGGCGACGCTGAGCTGCTATTTGAATGCGCTGGCGGGGCACGGGGTTCACGTGGTGACGGTGAACGACTACCTGGCCAAGCGCGATGCGGAGTGGATGGGCAAGATTTATGAGTTTCTGGGGCTGACGGTGGGCGTAATCGTTCACGATCTGGACGATAGCGAGCGGCGAGCGGCTTATGCCTCGGACATTACCTACGGCACGAATAACGAGTTTGGATTCGACTATCTGCGCGACAACATGAAGTTCGAGCTGAAGGATTGCGTGCAGCGCGGGCACTACTACGCGATTGTGGACGAAGTGGACTCGATCTTGATTGACGAGGCGCGGACGCCGCTGATTATTTCCGGGCCAACGGACCAGACTACGGACAAGTATGCGCGGGCGGTAAAGATTATTCCGGAACTGGTGAAGGGCGAGGAGATTGAAGAGGGGGAAACCAAGTACCTGACCGGCGACTACATTGTGGACGAGAAGCAGCGGACGATCGGCGTGACGGACGAAGGTTGGGTGACGATTGAGAAGCTGCTGGGGATTGGGAACATTGCAGACGCCGAGAACTGGGAAATGAAGCACTACGTGGAGACGGCGATCAAGGCGCACGCGCTCTACAAGCGCGATGTGGAGTATGTGGTCAAGGACGGTGAGGTGATTATTGTGGACACCTTCACCGGGCGGCTGATGCCGGGTCGGCGCTGGAGCGATGGGCTGCACCAGTCGATTGAGGCGAAAGAGGGCGTGAGCATCCGCAAGGAAGACCAGACGCTGGCGACGATCACGTTTCAAAACTATTTCCGCTTGTACAAGAAGCTGAGCGGCATGACGGGTACGGCGGAGACGGAAGCGGCGGAGTTCGAGAAGATTTACAAGCTGGAAATTGTGGTGATTCCGACCAACAAGCCGATGCTGCGGCTTGAGAATCCGGACGTGGTGTACCTGACGGAGAAGGCAAAGTTCAAGGCGGTGGCCGAGGACATTGCGAAGCTGCACGAGAAGCAGCAGCCGGTGCTGGTGGGAACCACTTCGATTGAGAAGAGCGAGCGGTTGTCGGCGATTCTGCAGCGCAAGGGCGTGCGGCACGTGGTGCTGAACGCAAAGTTCCATGAGCGCGAGGCGGAGATTGTGGCGCAGGCGGGCCGACTGGGGATGGTGACCATCTCGACCAATATGGCCGGTCGCGGAACGGATATTCTGCTGGGCGGGAACCCGGATTTCATGGCGCGGCAGGAGCTGGTGAAGAAGGGCCGGGCGCGGGCGATCAGCGCGAATGAAGGCGCGATCAATCCAATGGCGCCGGCGGGATTTTTGCGATTTTACTACCAGGGGCAGGAGTTCGAGGTAGCCGAGCCGGAGTGGGCGGAGGCGTTCAAGGGCCATGCGGACGCGGCGCTGACGGATCACGAACAGGTGATTGGCGCAGGTGGGCTGTTCATCCTGGGCACGGAGCGGCACGAGTCGCGGCGGGTGGACAACCAGTTGCGAGGACGCGCGGGACGGCAGGGCGACCCGGGCGAGTCGTGCTTTTATCTTTCGCTGGAAGACGACCTGATCCGCATTTTTGCCAACCAGTGGATGAGCTCGATGATGCAGAAGATGGGCATGGTGGAAGACGAGCCCATTGTTTCGAAGATGATTTCAAAACGCATCGAGGGGGCGCAGAAGGCGGTGGAAGCGCAGAACTTTGAGAGCCGCAAACACCTGCTGGAATACGACGATGTGATGAACAAGCAGCGCGAGGCCGTGTATGGCGTGCGGCGGCGACTGCTGGAGGGTGTGGACCAGCGGGAGCTGATTCTGGAGGATTATGTTGGCGGGATTCTGAGCGCGGCGCTGGACGAATTTGCGGCGGAGAATCTGCATCCGGATCAATGGAATGTGAAGGGGCTGGCAGAGAAGCTGGTGGGACAGTTTGGGCTGGACTTGAACGCGGCGGGGATCAAACCGCAGGAGTTGAGCCGGCATGAACTGGGCGAGGCGATTTTTGAGAAGTTGAAGCAGGAATACGAGGCGAAGGAGAAGATTCTGAGCTCGGAGACCATGCGCTATCACGAGCGGATGGTGATGTTGAGCGTGATTGACGGGCTGTGGAAGGAACACCTGCTGAGCATGGATCAACTGAAGGAGGGGATCTCACTGCGCGGGTATGCGCAGCAGGATCCTCTGGTGGCGTACAAGCGCGAATCGTACGACATGTTTGAGGCGATGATGCTGAAGTTCCAGGAAGACACGGTCCGGTTCCTGTTCCGGATGCAGATCCTGGGGCCGGATGGGCAGCCGGTGAATGCGGCGCCGGAGGTGCGGCGAACGGTTCCGAAGGCGCCACCGGTGGCAAGCGCGGCGCAACCGATGACGCTGGACGCGGCGCCCAGGGAGATTGCGATTCCGACGCGGCAGGCTTCGACGACGATTGACGCGCTGGAGAAGGAGTTCCACCGCAAGAAGCAAAGGGAACTGGCAGCGGCGAGCATGTCAGGCGCGGGAGATGCGAGCCAGCCGGTGCAGCGGCGGACGGGCGAAAAGGTGGGACGCAACGATCCTTGTCCTTGCGGGAGCGGAAAGAAATATAAGAAGTGCCACGGAGCGGAGAAGTAAGCAGGGCGCGGGCAGCGGAAGGGTAGTCAGGATCTTCCGAAGAGGCTGAAGCTCTTTTTCTTTTCCTGGAGTTCGGGCAGGCCGCAGGCTTTGCGGGCCATTTGGCGGATCGCGATGGAGATGGGCGAGTCTTCGAGCGCCAGCGGAGTGGCCGTGTTGCGAGTGCGGCGCGCAGAGGTCCAGTCGTCAGGAATCCTCCATTGGGGCACCCTGGTGAGAGCTTTCACGACATGGGCTTCATCGAAGAGCAAATAGCGAGGCGCAAAGCGGTTGATGACGATCTGGAGATCGTGGTCGCGGCCTGCGAAAAAGCGGGTGATGAGGCGATTTGCGTTGCGCAGTTCGGAGATGCCGACCTGGGTGACCAGGTAGAAGGTTGCGGACGCATCGAAGAGGGCCGAATCCTTGAGGTCCAATCTCGATCCAAGATCGACTACGACGAAATCGAATTCTTCGCGGGCGATGGAGAGAAGTTTATCGACGGCATCTGTGGGGGGCTGAGTGTTGGGGAAGTCTCCCGGAGCGGCGAGTACGTACAATCCCGAGCTATGAAGAGCCAGCAGGGACGAGAGGAAGTTCGCGTCGAGCCGGTTGAACTCGTGGAGGGCGTTGTGCGTGGAGTATTCAGCAAGCATGCCGAGGTTGATGGCAGCGTCGCCGAGGGGGAGGCCGAGGTCGATGAGGAGGATTTTCTGGCCCGACTCCTGGGCCAGGGAGACAGCAAAATTGGAAGCGATGGTGGTGACGCCACAGCCGCCTTTGGAGCCGAGGAAGACGATCAGCTTGGCGGCTGCCCTTTTGGTGAGGGTGGTGACGGGGCGGCGGACAGTGACGCGGGCCAGCGCATCGGCCATATCGGCGGAGGCGAGGGGGAGCGCGAGAAACTCGCGGGCTCCGGCACGCATACAGCGAACTACCATGTCGCGATCGGCCTGGGCCGAGTAGACCATGACGGTTGCGTAGGCATCGTCGCAGATGCTTTTGACGACTTTGAGGGCGTATTCCGGGTCAGTGTCGAGGTCAATGATGATGACGTCGTACTCCCGGTCCAGAACGCGGGCCGGATCGGAGAGGTCGAGAGGGTAGGAGGAAAGCTCGGTTACCGCCGCGGGATTGGCGGAGGAGTGTTCATTACTGACGACGGGTGAAAACGGGTCAATGGGGCCTTGGGGGTGACCCGGGCCGCCGACCAGAGAACGCTCGATGACATCGAGATCGTTGACTTCATCCAAAAGAACCCGCTCGAAGGTGAACCCGTGGTCGTTGATTCCGTTGAGCGTAAGCGGTTCGCCGGGAACCGCGGACGGATGACGATCCTGAGAGGCACCTGGAGGAACGGATCCTTGATCGGGCGGACTGCCGGGTGGAACCGATTCTTCGCGGATTCTTAGACCGCGGGTCCCGTCGAGCAACGTGGGCTCGACTTGCCCGTGGGGCAAGCGCCGGGGTTGCCGCGGAGACGGTGACCCAGTACCCTGGCATTCGGCAAGGGCTGTGGCTACCGCCTTACGGCGACCTTCATCGGGGCCGATCAGCGCAATGGTCAGGATGCCCGCGGCGTGGGCGATAGGAATGTCCGGAAACCCCGGCATAATGCAGGTGCGACTCCCAGTTGCCTGTGACAATGCTTAGTTTATCCTGACGACGCGGTTGTCGTCTGACGCGTTATTCAGGAGAGGGCTCAGGGGTTTTTATCTTGCAGAAGTGGCTGGGACGACTGAAGGGCCGCGAAGGTGAGATCTTGCGCGGAGGAGTTGTGCTGCTGACGCCAGATATCGAAGAGGCGGCCATAGCTGAGGGTGATGTAATCGGCGGGATGGATGCCGAGCTGGATGGCAGTCTGGTCGATCCACGCAGCGGGGCCTTCTAGTTCGGCGTAGTTTCCGATGGGGGTCTCGTCGACGACGCAGTGGCCCAGGCCGGAGGACCACTCGGTGCGCCACTTCTCATACCGGAAGGCGGGGACGAGGCCGAGAGAGAGAAAGACCTGGGCGAGGGCATCGCCATCGGAGACGTCGGTTTCGGTTTCGACGCGGTGCTTGTGGGTGTCTTCGCCGGGACCAGAGGCGGGAAGGCACTTGTGGGTGAGGAGCCAGCGGCCGGCATAGCTGCGGATGCGCAGGATTTCAGTGCGGGCGCGCATGCGGCGGTCGGGGAAGTCGTAGAGGACGTTGGACTCGAAGCTGCGGGGGGTTTGCAGGGCAAAACCGGCGGCCCGGAGGCGGGCGGTCAGGCCGGTCAGGCCGTCGAATTGGTCCAGGCGGAATTTGATTTCGGTTTCGACGGGCATGTTGGGAAAAGCTTTCAGCTTCCAGCTTCTGGCTCCTAGCTGTCCTGGCCAAGTCGGCGGCGTGGCGCTTCATCGCGCTTGTTGCGCACAGAACAAGCTGGTGGCTACGACGGTGAGTATACGGCAGGGTGGTGGTGGTGAGGAGTTTTGATTTCCGAATCCCAAGACCGGAAGCTTATGGCACCTGGGTGAGAGGGGCGAGAATAAAAGGGTGAAGACGCTGCGATTGGTGGTGGACCCGGCGCACCTGGATACGGCCGCGGCCCAGGAGACGCTGGGGCGGGCGGCACAGATTTTGCGCGCGGGCGGGTTGGTGGCGCTGCCGACGGAGACCGTGTATGGGCTGGGAGCGAATGCGCTGGATGCCGGAGCCGTGGGACGGATCTTTGCGGCGAAGCAGCGGCCGTCCTGGGATCCGGTGATTGTGCATATTGCAAGCCTGGAGATGCTGGAAGGGCTGGTTGAGGAGGTTCCGGAGAGGGCGCGGCGGCTGATGGAGGCATTTTGGCCGGGACCACTGACTCTGCTGCTGCGAAGAACACCGGCCGTACCCGATGCTGTGACTGCGGGGCGTGAGCTGGTGGGGGTTCGGATGCCGGCGCATTCGGTGGCGCTGGAGCTAATTCGGCAGGCGGGAGTCCCGGTCGCGGCGCCGAGCGCGAATCTGTTTGGGCATACGAGTCCGACGACGGCTGCGCATGTGCTTGAGGACCTGGACGGACGGATCGATGCGGTGGTGGACGCCGGGGCGACGGGGCTTGGCGTGGAGTCGACTGTGATTGATGGGTGTGCGAGCCCGATGGTGGTCTACAGGCCGGGCGCGGTGACGACGGAGCAGATACGCGCGTTGGCGGGGGCGGTGGAGATTTTCAAGGGCGGCGGGTTAGAGACGATGCCGAGAGAGGCGATGCCGTCGCCGGGAGTGGGGCTGAAGCATTATGCGCCGAGGGCGCGTTTGCTGCTGGTGGAGGGCGAGCTCAAGGAGATTGAGACGCGGCTGGCGGAAGTGGTGGGGGAGTGGTCTGGGGAGCGAGTGGGAGTGATGCTGCCGGCGGAGGTTCGCGCGCCCGTTGGAGCTGAGGTGTTTGCGTGGGGGCGGTGGGCTGCGCCGGAGGAGATGGCGCGAGAGCTCTATGCAGGGCTGCGAGCGCTGGATGCAGTGGGATGCGCGGTGATTCTGTGTCCTTTGCCGCCGGGCGAAGGGATTGGGGCGGCCATTCGGGATAGGCTGATGAAGGCTGGGGTGAGGCAAAAAAGGGATTAGGGAATAGGGATTAGGGAGACCGCGGTTATGGCCGCAGTTTGGTCCTCATCGCGACGGCGTAAAGTGTGCGAGAGATCGTGTGGGTGCGGGATGCTGGCTCTTGTGCGCGAGGCCCGATTCGTTGGTTTTCTCGCCTTTCCAAATTCGCCATGCGCCTACCCGCCCCCATCTGCGAAAATAGAAGCTTGACTATGAGCACGGAAAACCTTCTCTCGCTGAAAGACGACATGGTGGCCTTTATCGCGGGCCACGGCATGCACCGCCTCCCCGGTTACGTCACCGAGGATATTCCCTCTATTGTTTGGGAGGGACAGGGCAACCCCGACGCATGGAAAGATTTTGTGGAGATGGCCAAACACGTCGGCGCTCCCTTTGTCACGTTCAGTGAGATGTCGCTGGAGCGCGAGGAACTGGACGCGCTTATTGATGAAGCCGGCGAGATGAATTTTCCCGATGAGGAAGCCACCGAACTGGTGGAGGCCCAATGGCTGCGCAAGTACGCGGGCATGGTGGGCTACATTCAGCTTGGCTTTGTTTATCAGGGACTCGTGTTTCTGCACGAGACCACGACTGAATGGTATGAGCGCTACCAGTCACTGCTCGAAGACGTCGAGAGCTTTCAGGACATTGTGATTGACGATGCCCATGAGGCCGACGAGGACGAGTAAGCCGCGTGAGCCCCGTGGATAGCGGTCCTGCGCTGGCCAGCCCCGCGCAACGCCGGCGCCCCTATCAGCGTTGGCTGCTGGCCGAACCACATCCGGACGACTCAGCCGCACTGGCAAGAACCGCGCACCTGCCGCTGGTTCTTGCGGAGCTGCTGGTGGCCCGCGGACTCAGCAGCGCTACCCAGGCATACGACTTCCTGAATCCGGCGATGGCGCAGCTTCACGATCCATTTCTCATGCTGGGAATGACTGCGGCGGTGGAGCGGCTGGAAGCTGCGATCGCGCGCCATGATCCGGTGCTGCTCTACGGCGACTACGACGTGGATGGCACGACTGCGGTGGTGTTGCTGAAGACCGCGATCGAGATGCTTGGTGGCGAGGCGCGCTTCCATGTGCCGCATCGCCTGCGCGAGGGCTACGGCTTGCAATCGAGCGTGCTTGAAGCGGCACATGCGGACGGCGTGCGCCTGGTGATTACGGTGGACACGGGGATGCGCGCATTTGCCGAAGCAGAAACAGCGCGCATGCTTGGACTGGATCTCATCATCACCGATCATCATCTTTGCCAGGCCGATGATGCGGTGCCTGCGGCGCTGGCCATTCTGAACCCGAACCAGCCTGGGTGTAGCTATCCGGAAAAATCCCTGTGCGGCGCAGCCATCGCGCTGAAGCTGGCGCAGGCTGTACTTGAGCGCCGCGATCCGGCGCGAACGCGCGAGAAGACGCTGCCCAGTTTTTTGAAGATGGCGGCCATCGCTACCATCGCAGACGCGGTTCCGCTGCGTGGCGAGAATCGCGTAATCGCGGCACTCGGCCTGCGCGAACTGCGGACGCCTCGCGGCGCAGGGCTGCGCGCCCTGTTTGCTGCCGCAGGTCTGGACCCCGCTGCCAAGCAGCTTACGGGCTTCGATGTGGCGTTCCGGCTCGCTCCGCGCATTAATGCGGCCGGCCGCATGGATGTTGCGTCCGAGGTGATTGAGCTGTTCTCGACACGCGACCCCGCGCGCGCCGCGCTGCTGGCCGGCAAGCTCGAACGGCTTAACCGCGAGAGGCGCGATACTGAAGCCGCTGCGCTGACTGCAATCGAGATTCGCCTGGCGACAAGCGCTGAACTCGCATTGGATGGGCTGCTGGTTGTAGATGGCGACGGATGGCATCGCGGCGTGATCGGCATTCTTGCTTCGCGCGTGGTGGAGCGCACAGCGAAGCCGGCGATTGTGGTCAGCGTGGAGGACGGCGTGGCGCACGGGTCGGGCCGCTCCGTGGACGGATTCCAATTGCTCAGCGCGGTTGAAAGCTGCGCGGATCTCTTTACGCGCTTCGGCGGTCATGCATTCGCGATAGGCTTCGCGATGCCAGCGGGCGCGCTTCCCGAACTCAAGCGTCGGCTGCGCCTGTACGCAGGCGAGCATCTTGCCGCACGCGAACCCGAGCATCTTCTGCACATTCACGCCGAGTTGCCCATCGATCGCATTACGACCGTTCTGGCGGGCTGGCTGCGCAAGCTTGAGCCGCTGGGCCACGGCAATCCGGAGCCGGTTTTCGTCGCCCGCAATGTTCGCCTTCTTGCCCGCCCTCGTGTGATGAAGGATCGCCACATCCGGATCGAGCTGGCACAAACCTCCACGCAGAATTCAGTGCAGGCGCCGGTGTTGTCCGGCTCGAGTTCCGCCGTTCGTGCTGTGGGGTGGGATATGGCTGCGCGCGCCGCCGAACTCGGACTCGCCGAGGGATCTCTCATTGATCTTGCTTACCGCATCCGTGAAAACGACCACCCTGAGTACGGTGGACTCGAACTTCAGATTGCGGGCATCGAGGCGGGCCTCGTCCTGACGAGCAAGGCCCACGGATGACCGTGGGCCTTGTTGGCGCTGAACCAATGATTCAGCGGGTTGCGTTACTTGTGGTGGCCGCCAGGGTTGGAATGTTGCGCTGGTGCGGATGATCCACCTCTAGGCGCCGATGACGGATGGGTTGCGGCCACCGTGTGCGACGGAGCGGATGCATGTGTGGCTGTGTGGGATGTTGTAGCCGTGTGCGTTGTTGTGGCTGTGTGTGTTTGAGTAGCGTGCGTGGCATTGGTCGAATGCGGATTCGATGCGTGCTCCGCAGTCTTCTCATGTGACGGAGTTGATCCGTGACCCGCTACGTTACCGTGGCCCTCGGTCCCTCCGTGGTTGGAAGCTGACAACGGCCTGTCTACGCCTCCGTGGGCCGGGTGTCCGCCGTTGTTCTTGGCGTAAGAGGTCTTATCGGCGCGCGCAGCTTCCGCGTGGTGCTGCTGCACTTCGCTGGGACCGCGGTGCTGGTCGTGTTCCGCAACCCGCTCCTCGGGACTGGGGTCGTGGTGAATGCCGCCTGGGCCGCCGCTGAAGGCAACATGGCTGTCTCTGGCAACGAAGCCACGATCGACGGCCACGCGGTCCTCATAGACATGACCGCCCCATCCGCCACCCACGCCCACATGCATCACTGCCGTGTTGTAGGAGAAGAAGCCGCCACGCCAAATACCGCCGGCAAACCCGATGCCACCGTAGCCGAAGCCGTAATTGACGCCACCATAGTAGCCGATGTGCGGTCCCCAGTAGCCGTCATGAAAGACAAACAGGCCGTTCGACCAGCCCCAGTAACCCGGAGTCCAAAGCGCGCCAACGTAAGGAGCGGGGACCCATGCGCCGGGCACCCAGAAGTAGCCGTCGGCACCGTAGGCCCAGTAGCCCGGGGTCCACATCAAGCCGGGTTCCGGGCAAATTGGTTGAACATAAACAGGGAGCACAGGCGGTGCGAAGCCGACGCTGATAAAGACTCCAGCGTACGAGGACGCGGGAATGACGCAGAGCGCAAGCGCCAGCAAAAACCAGCGCACAGAGCGGGACAATTTCATGGGAACAACCTCCGTGAATATTCGAATCGGCCAGACGTGAGATGCGAAATTTCGCGCTCAGTCTACGTCATTTGAAACCCGCTCCGCCACAGGAAGTTGCAGACTGCTTAAAAATTGGGGCTGCTTGCGTTTGCCAGTTTGTTGCGGCTGCAGTGGACCTGCGTGTTGAGGGAGGGGCTTGCGGGCGAGCATCAGCTGCACGTACAAAGGCCCACGGATGAGCGTGGGCCTTTTTGGCGAAAGGAAGAGGAGGCTCCCGTTAGCTCACACTATTCGGGCTTGCTTTCGGGCTTTGGCGCGGGCTTCAGTGCGGGCTTGGGTTTTGGCGCCGGCTTTGGTGCGGGCTTCGGTTCAGGGGCCGGTGGGGCCTTGGGCTCAGCCTTCGGCTCAGTCTTGGGTTCATCCTTCAAGTCGGGTTTGGGCTCGTTGTCGACCGCTGGCTTGGTCTCGGGCTTAGGCTCGTTCTCAACCGCTGGCTTGGTCTCAGGCCTGGGCTCATTCTGACCGGCTGGCTTGGCCTCACTCTCAGCCGCTGGTTTGGCCTCGGTCGCTGGCTTGGCCTCGGTTTTGGTCCCGGCCGGTGCTTCGTGTTTTTCCTCGGCGAGAGGCTTCGCTACTGCAAGGGTCTTCGGTTTTCCACCGTTGGCCTTGGCAAACGAAGTTTTGTCTGCCTTGGCCGCTGCCGCGTGCTGGGTCTGGAACGCGGTGGGGGCCACGTGCGGCTCTTTGGAGGCTGCCTGCTCAGTGGGCGTAGCGGTATGTTGAAC
>Ga0302319_10009027_pt1 | contig 19280 bp, 18 predicted proteins | sample Bog_T0_2_FD_203319 | JGI IMG/M metagenome (GOLD analysis project Ga0302319, IMG submission 203319) | Peat permafrost microbial communities from Stordalen Mire near Abisko, Sweden - Bog_T0_2 | ecosystem: Environmental > Terrestrial > Soil > Wetlands > Peat | place: Sweden: Abisko, Stordalen Mire... | reverse complement strand
CTTCGACGCCATGTACACGGCGCTCGCGTTGTATATGATCGAATTTATTCTGGTGATGTGAGGACTAATATTTATGCGTGAAAAAGCCATCTGGATTCTCGGACTGCTCGGCGCCCTGACCATGATTTATAACCTGCACACGGTCTTCCTCAACCTGCCCGACGAAGCCATGCAGGGCGCTGTCTACCGGATCATATTCGTGCACGTCCCCGCGGCGATGAATGCCGACCTGTTCTACACGATCGCGCTCATCAGCAGCATTCTCTTCCTGGTGAAGAAGAACTTTCTCTACGATTCCATCGCTGTCTCCTGCATCGAAGTCGCCACCATGCTGGTGCTGGTCAACCTGGTAACCGGCAGCATCTGGGGCAAAAGCCAGTGGGGCATCTGGTGGGCCTGGGATCTTCGCATGACCACTCAGCTGATGTGCTTCCTGCTCTACCTGGGCTACCTGGTAGTGCGGCCCGCCATCACCGAGGCCACCCAGCGAGCCACCATGTCCGCCTTCATTGCGATTTTCGCTTATGCCGATATCCCGCTGGTATTCATGGCGATCCGTCTTCCCAACGTCCGCACCCAGCACCCTGGCGCTGTGCTCGAAAACGGCCAGATGGCGCCGATGTTTCTGCCGCCTTTCGGGATCGGCATTCTGGCGTTATTCCTGATCGCCTCGGCGCTGGTGCTGGTAAGGCTTCATCAAGAGACCAGCCAGCGCGAAATCGATTCCCTGCGCCGTGAACTGCACGCAATCTAAAGGCTCATCAAATGGACATTACAAATCTCACGTTTCTTTTCTATGGCTATTCCGCGGCGTGGATCGTTATTACCGCATTCGTTCTGATGCTGGTCGGCCGCGGCCGCAAGATCGACCGCGAACTCACGCGTCTCAAAGCGCTGGTAGACGATAAAAACACCTCGACTCGTTAATCCGGGCTGTGTGATAGTCTTCGGGCAAATGAAACGCCGAAACGTCCTGAAGACGATCGCAGCCGCCGGATTCGCCGGCCTTGTCACGCCGCGCATCGAAAAAGCGCAACAAGCCGCTGAGAAAGCCGTTCGGGGACTGCCTGCTCCGAAGATCAAAGACATCCAGGTGATCGAGACCGCGCCCGCCGGGGTGCGCCTCACTGTAGTCAAAATCCTGACCGACCAGCCCGGTCTCTATGGCTATGGTTGCGCCACCTTCACGCAGCGTGCCGATCTGGTCAGGCCAGCCGTCGAGCGCTATCTGAAGCCGCTGCTGATGAATCATCCGGTGGACCGCATCGAAGACACCTGGCAGCTCTGCTATGACAGTTCCTACTGGAAGAACGGCCCGGTGCTCAACAACGCCATCAGCGGAATCGATCAGGCGCTCTGGGATATCAAAGGCCGCCAGGCCAACATGCCCGTCTACGACCTGGTCGGAGGCAAATGCCGCGAAGCCGCCGATGCTTACACGCATGCTTCGGGCGGTGAGATCCAGCAATGCATCGATCAGGCGAAGATGTTTATGCAGCAGGGCTTTCGCAATGTGCGTGTACAGGTGAGCACGCCCGGCTATGAGGGCTATGGCGCCGGAGGGCGCGGAACCGCGGCCGTCCAGGGCCTGCACGAAGGCGCCGTCTTTGAGCCGCTACCTTACATGCGCCGAGCCCTGAAGCTCTTCGAAGAAGCCCGCAAGCAATTGGGCGAAGAAGTGAACCTGCTGCATGACGTGCATGAGCGCGTCACGCCCAACCAGGCCGTGCAGTTCGCTAAGGAAGCCGAGAAGTACCACCTGTTCTTCATGGAAGATCCGCTTTCGCCCGAAGACATCGCCTACTTCCGCCAGATCCGCCAGCAGTGCGCCACGCCTGTCGCGATGGGAGAGCTCTTCAACAGCCCGCACGAATGGACCCCGCTTATCTCCGAACGCCTGATCGATTACATCCGAGTCCACGTTTCGCAGGCCGGAGGCTTCACGCCCGCGCGCAAAATCGCGATCCTTGGAGAGCACTTCGGAGTCAAGACCGCATGGCACGGCCCCGGCGACATCTCCCCTATCGGCCACATGGCAAACGTAACGCTGGATGTGGTCAGCTATAACTTCGGCGTCCAGGAATACTCGGGATTCAACGCGGCGACAAAGGAAATCTTCAGCGGCTGCCCGGTGCTTGAAGACGGTTACCTCTGGCCGAGCACGAAACCTGGCTGGGGCATCGAGGTGGATGAGAAAGCTGCGGCGAAATACCCATTCACTCTCGATGCCAGAGGTCCCCGAGGCCCCTTAAACGGAGGCTGGGGAGAAGTCCGCAAAGCCGACGGGCAGATCATCAAACAGTAGCCCTAAGTGTGCCCTAAGCGGCCCTGCTGCGGACCAACGGACATTTGCTCTTAGCTGATTGCTTCGCCGCTCCCTTCTCCCTGTAGCCAAACTCGCTTAGCCCTCCACCGCTTGGGTGACTGGTCACAAAACCTCAGGAAGTTTGCCGCAGCGGACTCGCCGGGGTGAGTTCGGCGGCCAGCTTCATCGCGGAATTGTAAATCCGTGCCATGGCTAACTGGGCTGTCCCTGTAGTCACTGACGCTCCCCTCAACCACCAGTGCCGCAAGTCCTCGATCAGGAAGATACGGATCGGCGGATCGAACTGCTCTGACAGCATCAATCGATCGGAGGCTCGATCGCCTGGTGAATTGCGGTGACATCACGGCGGCGACGCTAAATTAATTAGAGGACGGGTGCTCTATGCGATCGATCACCAGAACTTCCTGCGGAGCCTTAATAGTTTCCAGTCTTAGCCCCAGTTGTTTCTCAACAGTTTCGATCGGCGCAAGATTCAAAACATCGCCCGGCGATTCGGGGCTGGCGGGATCGGCCGGAAAATCCACCGAATCCGGAACGGGCCGCAGATTGACGTCGTACTTGCCCGTAAGTCCGGTGTTGTTGATGACGGTGCGGCCCAGCATGTTCGAAAGAAGATTCACGATCACGTACATCGGGACGCCTTCGCCAATCATCCGGCCAGGGCCCATTTCCTTAGGGCCATCAGCCCTTTCACCGTCATATTCCTGACGGTCAGGCTGCCATTGCGAAGTCCGTAGTACATTCGCTCATTGCTCTTATTTGGCTTGATCGAAGCGACTTCAAATTCCCGTAACGGTTCCGGCGGTTGAGCCGGAGCGCAACTCACGATCAGCCCGGCCGCCGCAATCCGGATCGAGGCCTTCAGGAGCACAGCGTAATCTTAGCAATCGCCGCTCAGTCACAACGATTCTCAGGAATCGCACCAATGCCTTCAATAGCCTGCCTCCTCCCTGGACCCAGACGGGTTTTTCGTCTGCTATTTTCTGAGTGTGGAAAGTCTGGACGTAACGCCCGCGATCTCCGTCGCCGGTGATTGGGTTCGAATTGTAAAACGACCCAGGCCGCCGGATTTGGCTTCGAATTGCACCGCCAACTCCGACCAGCCGTAACGCCGGCGATCTTGTCGCCGGCGATTGGGTTCGATTTGTAAAACGACCCAGGCCGCCGGATTTGGCTTCGAATTGTACCGCCAACTCCGGCCAGCCGTAACGCCGCCGATCTCCGTGGGTGCTTAAACGTTTTGGGGGTTCGGCCCGTTTTACGTAAGACAGCACCGCTCGCTGACGCGCGCGGCTCAGCAAGTGCTCTGAAATCAATACCAACATTCCGAGCCGCGACCGTAAGGAAGCGGTACACAGTCTTCGGAATGACCGATTTCCGCTGGAACCCCCAAAATGGTTAAGCACCCGTACCTGGTCGTCCCGAAGTCCCGATGTAGGAAGTGTGCCATTGCGCTGGATCGGCCTTGTGTTTGTATGAACATCCGCTCGATGACCATCGGGAAGGGCTTCTCAGCAACGCGCGCGTAAGACGACAGGTGGGAGCAGGCCAGTTCGTCTTTTCGGACAAAGTCTTCATAACCGGCATCCGCTGGTACGGCTATTACACCTGCAATCCCGCTCGGGCATCGCCGGCTCTTGAGGTCAGTTTTTACCCGGACGATGACGGGTTACCTGCCTCCCAACCCATTTACACCGCGGGAGTAGAGGCGCGTGTCACGAAAACCACGGCGAGTGTGGTGCCTCCAGGGTCCGGCGCCAATTTCCAGGTTCACGCCTACGCGGTAGACTTGCCGGGTCCGCTGACGGTTCCCGCGGGCCAGCCCATGTGGATCTCCATTTCAGCGGTGCCATCTTTCTGCGAATGGCTTTGGGACCGCGGCAGCTCCGCGGATACCGGGATCAGTGCATCGGGCATCAGCGGGAGTCGCGGAATTTCCAATTGGACACAGTTGAAAGATAGCCTGGCGTTCGCGCTTTATGAACGGCACTTTTAGACGGTTGCGCATAAATCCTGGGTTGTACCGCCCGGGGTCAGTGGTGGCCAGCATACCTGATCAGGGAAATCGCATCGGAATCGCCGGATGAGCCGGAGTTTCCACTTTGACGTACACTCGCCATGTCGGACAAGTGCCTCACTGGTGCCACCTCGTGCCGGTTGCCGTTGCGATCGGCCGCGCCTCGGCCCGCCGAGACTCGCGCTACCTCACTAACGGAGAGCGCCCGCACTCCATTTCACGCTGAACCAACACAACGCAGGCAGCAGGGTGAGGGGACAGACTGCCAGATTCAGTCGGTCGTGAACGCGACCTGCTTCGACGCTGCCAACTGACCGTCCACGTACAGGCTGAACGTGGTGGACTGAGCGCCGCGTGTGGACAGATTAACAAATCCTCCGAAGGCCGGAGGCGGGTTGCTGTTGCCGCCGATGGTGAAATGCCCACCCGCCGGCAGAGTGCCGGATGCCGTCCATGTGCCGTTCGCGCCCGCCGCGCCCGCGACGTTCGGGAGCGGAAGGCCGCTGAGCGCAGCCGCCGCCAGAGGATCCACGCGGCTGAAAGGAATTTGGTTGCCGGGGACGGGCAGGCCGCCGTTCAGAAAATCAAGCACCGTGAACCCCGCCGACGAGAAGTTCCAGTTTCGGGTCAGCGCGGTGGGAACCACATAACTCGCCTGCCAGGTATTCTGCGCCGGGTTGATACTGATGGTCGCGGATCCCGCGGCCGACGTGGCCTGAACGACGAACGGGCTTGCGCCGGGCAGAATATCGAAGGCCGCCGTAAACGTTCCCACCGTCGGTAGCGCGGAGAACGAAACCGGCCCGTCCGTGCTCTGGCCGCCGTTCAGCGCGGCTGCCGCACCCGAAGCCGGATAGAGTCCGTCGATCGACCCCGAGATATTTGCCGTATTGGACCCATGCGCCGCGGTCATCACGCCGAACGCCGTATTCACCGAGTCGCTGCTGGCATCGGCGAAGTACGCCGCATCGAGGCCGGGAATGGTAATGGGATTCGCCAGCGGATGCGGCGAGATCCAGACGATGCCGGTCGCCCCGGCCGCCGTATTGATGGAAGAGAGAATGTAGGTCGGCACCGTAATCGTCCCCGCTCCCCCGTCCGCGGCGCACACGAAGTAGGTATGGGGCGCATGCGTGGTTCCGCCTCCGATCAGGATATACTGGCCAGCGACCCCGCCCGTCCAGGTCACGGTCAGGGGTTGTGTGGTGTAGACCGTGGCCAGCGCTGCCTTGTTTGCGAGTGCGGGATGGCTCGAGACGGTTACCGTTGCGCTGAATGCGCCTACGTCCTTTCCGCCCGACCCGGCGATCGTGTACGTCCCCGACGGAATGCTCGTGCCCGTCACCGAGGAGCCGAACGAAGCCCGATACTCGCCATGGGACGTTAACGGCAGCGTTTGAGAACCGGCGGCTCCGGTAAGCGTGAGGGAAGACCCGGCGTCCAGGCCCGCGCCCACCGAGCCCAGCCCGTACGGATAGCCCCCGGCCAGTACCGTGCACTCGCCCACCGCGGGGAACTGTGCGCCGGTTACGGCCGCAACGGCGGCTTCGCTGCTGAGACTTCCGAAGTCCGCGGTGATGCTCTGTTGTGTGACGGCGACTTTGGCGATCAGCGCCGCTTTGGTCCGTGCATCCAGAGCCTTCCATCGGGAAGCGTATTTTGCCATCGCCAGCCGGATGGCTTTGGCGTTTCCGGACCGGTAAGCCCGGATCAGGCGCGCCGCGTCCGCCACGGGGACGCGGGTGTGGAGCGCGGCCGAAAGGCTCGCGGCCACGGCGTCGGCCGGCGCGAATCTTCCCACCAGATCTGTCGGCCCCGCCGCAATGATGGCCACCTTTACCGGCTGTCCGGAAGCGGCTTTGGTCAGCAGCGACGTAGGCAGCGTGGGTCCTGCGTCGCTGCAGGCGCCCCCCGAAGACGCCACGGGCATCGTTACCGCATTGCTTGAAGTGCCGCCGCTGACCACCAGCACCGGCACATTGCATCCGCCGGGCACCGCGGGCACGGTGAAAGAAATCTGATCGACCGCGGCGCAGCACCCGGAACGCCCGGCATAAGCGACCTGCGCGGCCTGGCCGCCCACCCAGACCTGCACGTTGGGAAAGCTCGGGAAACTCGTCGGCAATACGTTGTCCGGCGTGGCGATCGGCCCGATGCCGGTTCCCCATGCCGTGACGATGTCGCCGGGCCTGGCGGAATTGGCGAATGTTTTCAGGCTCCCGTCGAGCGCCGTGAAGATTCCGACGCCGAGGCCGCTGCTGGTGGTGGTGAAGAGCCCTTCCGAACTCGCCGTCACCGTTACCTCGGCGCTTGAGTACCCCGGTACGCCGTTCAGTGCGACGGCGATCGTTGCGACGCCTGGCGGAGTGTTCGAGGGAAGGATCGCGGCCACCTGCGCATTCGAGGTGTAGATCATGGGGCAGTTGAGCGTCGTTGAGCCGGATTTAACCGTCACCGACGTTCCCGCGAGCACGTTGGGCAGCGGAAAAGCGGAGACCTGCACCAGACTGGCGGGTCCGAGGCTAAAGCCGAACACCACGAACAGCGAGCCTTGGGCGATCGTCGTGCTGTAGTCCGCCGAACTGTTCGCCGTATAGACCTCGGGAGGAGGTCCCGACTGGGCTCTGAGGCCTGGTGTTGCCAGCAAGGCCAGGCAAACAATAACGAATAACGCGCGCATCCGATTCCTCCAATTACATGGGTCTGTCCAATTTCTCACTCCCGAACTCCACGGCAAGCGCAAGGGCCGCCTGATGCGGCGGCGCCCAACAACGGAGGAATACCACCCGTCCAGCCGCGATTCGGCCGCCGGAACTTTGCGCGTGTTCCCCAAAAGGGATATGACATGAATACGATTTGGAGGGCACGGGCGGGTCATCCGGCGTTTCGGCCTGAAGGGGCAAGGCGAAACGCGAGAGACAAGACCGTGCGAACTGGTGCCCGGCCGCGCCGGGCGCAAAATCCGCCCGATCGACGTTCGATGGCTACTCCGCCTGGCGGGGCCGGTCTGAACCGCATAATCCGACGCCGGAACCGCCCGCATTACGGAACAATCCTGATATGAGTCACCCTGGTGTCAATCGCCATGCCTGCGAGATAGCCGGCCACGGCGCCCCCCGCGGCAATGCCAATGAATGCCCCCGCATCCCGGCCGAGCGAGGTCTTCAGCACGTTGTTCCGTGCGTCAACCCAGGCGCCAGGCCCCATCCCCCCCAGGGTGCCTACCGCGGTTCCCAGCGCCCTGCCCCCGATTCCCTGCTTTCGCTTCACGTCGAGGGAACCAACGTCGCTGCGCGGGATGCCGCGGCTGCCTTTGTCGTAACCCTTTACGGCCCTTGAGACATTCAACTGCAGTTCGTCTTCCCGGACCGCAATGACCTCGCCTTTTACCTGCATCCCGTCTCTAAGCGTCAGGGTGACGGAATGCCCATTCACCATCGGCGCAAGTTCGGTCCACCTCGCCTCCAGCGGTTTGGTCTCGGCCAGACCGATTCCCTGTGCCATCAGGAGTGCGATCAGGAACCGGGCACGCAGTCCGCGCCGCCGCCTCTTCGGCCTCAAATGAAAGACTGTCAAACCCAAAAGTCCGGCGCCCATCAGCACGAATGAATCGGGCTCCGGTGTGACCAGCGCCAGTGCGTCGCCCGCGAGGATTTCATGGCCGGCCGCAGTCGGGTGCAACTGATCCCAGAAGAGATACTGATTCGGGTTTGCACAGGGAGTCCCGCCCGCATAGTTAACCTCTCCGGTCAGGCAGGGCTGAGTAACGTTGCTGAATCCGTATGTCGTCGGGTCCGCAACAATCGAGTCCAGCAGCGTGTAGGTGTCGAGCACGGAAATATTGACGGAGTCGCCTGCGGCCAGCCCGGGAAGTCCGCCCGTCAGCGCGTTATCGAAACTGCTGGTCAGGAAGGATGCCCCGGCGCTCTCTGCAGGTCCGAATGCCTCCACCTCCGGAGTCTTTCCCAGATCCGGCACGGTGACGATCAGGAAGTTCCTGGCGCCCATTCCGGCCAGCGTGCCGACGGCACCATAGATGTTCCCGACAACGGCGCCAATGTCTGCCGCATATTGCGAGGGCAACTGCCCCGTCAGCATATCGTCCAGATCGTTGGAACCGATCCAGATGGTGTAGAGCGCGTTGGGGTCGGCCGCGGGGTGAGTGGCCTGGTATTGCGCCAGTTGCCCCGTTGCGCCGACAAGATCTGTGTTCGCGGCGGCGGTGTTGAACGATGTGACGCCGCTTTCCGCACTGCCGTACGCATAATCGGTACCGCCCCGCAGGCTGGGGAGTAGCGGCGGCAACCCGAGGAGGCCCGCCAGGTCCTGCACCCAGACATTCCCGTTCGTGAACTGCCCGTTCGCGTACGGAGCTCCGGGAGCGGCGCCGCCGGTCGCGGCATAGATGTTGCCAACGTCGGTGAGGCTGTCTCCAAATGCGTAGATAGCGTCGATGGAACCGGCCTGCGCCACAGACAGTAAGCCACCTCCTCCGAGTACGAGGCACAAAAGCCTTGCCACGGTCGATGTTCGCGTCACAGTTGTCATTGCAATTCTCCTTTCGAGCGGCATCCTTCCGGCACAACTCGCGGGCCACTTGCTGCCGCCGCCGATACTCTACTCGGCTGACCCCTCCAGGCACATACGCGATAGTCACGGAAAGGGACGTAATCGGTTCGGCGTTCGGCGCCTCACCGAAGAATAGATAACTTTACGCTGCGTGTCACCGCATCAGTGTGTAGGTCCGGCAGTGCGCACCGCGCAAATCCCGGCACCCAGGGAACGAGGCCGTCTCCTGAGCCCCGCACATTTGTGCGGGTGCTGAACGTTCACTTCAGAAGCCGCTCTCTCAGGGCCTTTGCTACTGCCTCGGATTTAGAATGCACGTGGAGCTTCTCGTAAATGTTACGGATATGAAAGCGAATCGTATTCACACTGACCTTCAACTCTTCAGCGGCGGTCTTGTAGTTGTGACCCTCTACCAATAGCTTCAGCAGTCGAATTTCGTGCGGGCTCAATTGGTAGTCCGCGCTCTCGGGCGGTCGTACCTCGCGAAAGAGACTGATGACTCTGCGCGCTACCTCGGGAGACATCGGTGCGCCGCCATCGACCGTTTCCTTAAGGCTTTCCATCAGTCGAGCGGGCGGGGTTTTTTTTAACAGGTATCCGCAGGCGCCAGCGCAAATTGCATCAAATATGCGCTTGTCATCGTCGTAAACAGTCAGTACGAGCGCGGGCAGGTCAGGATATTTTTGCCGCAGGACGCGGATGCCCTCGATGCCGGACATTCGAGGCAGCCCTATATCCACCAGGACGATGTCGGGGATGGCGTCAACAATCAGATCGAGCGCCTCTTCCATCGACCCAAAACTGCCGGAACAATGGTAACCTGCTGTCCCGTCGATCAGGGTTTGAAGACCCTCCCGGATCGTGGGCTGATCCTCTATGAGGGCGACTTTGAGCGCGGGCGCAGTGGACATACAGTCGGTACAAATAAAACCAGCTTCAGCATACGCCGAACCGGTTGCCCGGCTCCTATCCATTTATGCGGGAATTCCTCGCGGAGCGTGCGAACGGAATACGCAGGCGAACAGTAGTGCCATGATTACAGCCTGACTCCACTGCCAGATGCCCTTGCAACTCTCTCGCCCTCCGCTCCATACTTCGCAGACCGAGTCCTCTGTCAGCATCCGCGGGATTGAAGCCTTTTCCGTCGTCACTCACCGTGAGTGCCAGCCAGCCGCCCTCAAACTCGACATCGATTTCGACGTTATGGCAACAGGAGTGACGTGCAATGTTATGCAGACACTCTTTGTAAATCAGGAAAATCTGCCGCCTGATTTCCACTCCCAGTTCGACGTCCTGCGCGCGGTCTGGCGCACGAAAAGTCAGCACCATGGCAGTGCCGGAAAAGAGATCGTTTGCGAACCATCGCATTCGATGTGACAGATCGCCGAGCCGATCCCGTCCCGGATCAATCGCCCAGACAATGTCGCTCATCGCATCCACCGACTGGCGAGACAGGTCGGCGATTTTTGCGAGCGGCCTGGACTGCCCATGTTCCGTCGCGTGGTTATTGGCGGCTACCTCGCTCAAAATCGCGATCTGTGAAAGAGTGCTGCCGATATCGTCGTGAAGGTCGGTTGTAATTCGCGTTCGCAGGCGCTCTATCGCGAGTAGCTGTCCAACTCGGAATCTGTAGAAAGAGTAGATCAGCCCGCCGAGACCGATTGCATAGATCAACTCCATCCACCAGCGCTGCCACAGCGGGGTGAGAATCCTGAAGGCAACACCCGCGGGTTTCGCGCTCACCAGCCCGTCGCTGCTGATCGCGCGTACCTGGAAGCGATAACTTGCAGCCGGAAGGCTTGCATAGTCGATGCGCCGTTGTTCTGTAGGATCGCTCCAGTCCGCATCGGTGCCTTCCAGTCGATATTGATAGCGAAGGGTGTCCCCCGTTGCCAGGCCAAGTCCCACAAAACTAATCTCAATCTGGTTCTGGCCAGGGCCAAGTTCAAGACCGGTCAACTCGGTTTGGCCAAGCGGAGAAATCGGCAGCCGTGCACCGCGAACTCGCACGGAGCTGATGAAAATCGGCGGTGGCACGCTCGGGCGTTCCGCTTCCGGCTCTATCCGCGCCAGGCCCGATTCCGTGCTGAACCACAGCGCACCGCGACGATCGCGGTAAGTGATCATGTCGTGGGCAAGTGACAACCCATCGGCTTGCTTATAGTGCCTGATCCGAAGCGGTTGTCGCGGATAAAAGCAATCCACTCCATGTCCGGTGCCCGCGCAAATTCTCCCCTGGTTGTCCTCGGTGACGCAAAGCACATCGTTGCTCGCGAGCCCATCGGCTGCTGTGTAGACCGTGAACCGCGGCGCTTCCGCCTGCGGCGAATCGACTCGCACCAGGCCGTTTCGGCTCGCTGCCCATAGGCGGCCTTCGCGGTCTGCATGCAGCCTCCTGAAGTGATTACCGTGCTCAGACAACCCGGGTGGTTCAAAGAGCTGGAAACGGCCCTCGCGATATCGGGCCAGCCATCGAGTCAGGCCAATCCAGACATTTCCGGAGTGGTCCTCGGCGAACTCATAGGCCCCGCCCCCCAGTAATTCCGCCGGAGAAGAGTAATTATGTATTTCGCCGGTTTTGCGCTCCCATCTCATCAACCTGTTCCGTATAGGTTCGACCCACGTGGAAATCCACATATCGCCGCGCGAGTCCTCAAACAGCGTCAGCACACTTCCAGGAACCCCGTTCTTTGAGTTGTAAACGGCATCGGGATACGTGTGAAGCAGCTGCGCCCACGTTGAAACGGGAAATCGGAACAGGCCGTCGCCGGTCGGCACCCACCATCTGCCGGTATGGTCCTGAAATGTAAGTTGGGCTTCACCCCATCCCCAGTTCCCGATTCGGTTCGGGACACCAGGGCGAACGGCGTGAAACCGCTGGCCGTCAAAGCGATTAATATGCATTTCGCCGTCAATCGTAATCACGCAAAGCTCGCCTGCCCGGTCTTCGAAGATCGAAGAGATTTTTCGGGAAGCGAGACCGTCGCGCTCGTCGTAGGTGACGAACCCTCCCCGGCTGACCTTCTGGGCGCCCGTCGAACCTACCCAGACATTTCCGTCGCGATCCTCTGCGAGCGAATATATATCGCCGGCGCTCAATCCGTTCGCGGAGCTGAAGTTCTCGAATTCTTCGCTCGCGCCATCGACGTAACGGCTGATTCCGCGGCTGGTGCCGATCCACACCTGCCCATCCGAGGTTTCCAGTAACGATTCAACGATATCGGATGCAAGGCCGTCCTTCGTGGTGTAGATCCTCTCAACTCGTCGTTCGGAGGTTGCCGATGCCGCCGACATTCGAATCAGACCTCCCCATGTTCCGATCCAGAGGCGGCCCGCGCGATCTTCGAGGAAACTTAGGACGTGATTTCGGGATGGTCCATATCCTCCGGCGAGCGGGTAGCGCGTGTAAGCGCCTTCTTTCGAACGGCGATAGAGCGCCCTGGCGCCTCCGATCCACAAAGTTCCCTGGCGGTCCTCAAAAAGTGCTTCTATACTGCGATCTCCGTAATGGTCTCGGGGCATTCCGACGTCAACCGGGTGAAGCGCCCATCCGCCGGTTTCTCTTTGCAGGCGATAAAGTCCCCTTTGAGTTCCGCACCAGATCCCGCCCGCTCCGTCTTCGACCAGAGCATCGACAACCGGGTCCCCCGGATCGTTCGGCCGATAAAGAACAAATTCAGGCCGAGAGCCGGCTGTGTTGAGGTGAGCGACGCCGTCTCTGGTTGCCAGCCAATACTGGCCGTCGTGGGTTTCCAGTAGGTCGTCGACCAGCCCTGGCAGTCCCTGTTCCCGTCCGAAACTCGTGAACTGATAGCCGTCGAAACGCGCGATTCCTTCGCGCGTGCAGAACCAGAGAAAACCACTCGAATCGCGCACGATGCGGAAGACTGCATTACTGGGAAGTCCGTCATCTGTTGTGTAGAGACGGATCGGGAGCTGGGCGCCGCCCAGCGAAGTGGCCATCCCCAACATCAACGCCAGGGTCGCTAATGATTGTTGGTTGGCTCTGATGCTTCGCACGAACACCTCGGATTTCTCAGTGACGATACCACAGAACGAGTCAACCGCGTTTCCGGCTCGTACGCCGAGATCAATCGCAGGTTGCTGTTGAATGACAGATGGTCAATAATCCGGAAACAGTCCACCTTGGGCGCATAGTCGCATCCCGCACAAGCGCCTTACCCGGCCCATTACGCGCAACTTCTCGGCGATTGGCTACGGCCCTTGCATCAGTTGGGTGATTCCTCCTGTGAAACGCCGATCACGGAAAGCACTTGGCTGGCTTGTCTCGCTGAACTGCCCGTCCCACGCTCCCGCAATCTCACAAACATCACCCCCCACACACACCCGCAGAAAAACGGCGAGTCGTTTCCCCAACCCGACTTCGTGCCCCTCTGGGTAGCTGAAAAACCTTCCCTGCTATTCGGATCGCAACACCACTGCAACGTCGGTGCGAACAGCCCTGATTACCGGTGCCAAGGACGCCAGGACCAATACCATGCACAGGATGAGCATCGGTATGGCGGCGCTCAGATTTGTAGCCTGCACCTGATAGAGCAGTGATTCGATATAGCGCGACACACCCATAGCTACCGCGAAGCCGGCGAGCGATCCGAACGCCACCCAGGCGACAAACTCGAACGTGACCCGCCAAACAATTTCTCTGGCCTGCGCTCCAATCGCCAGGCGGATGCCGATTTCCCGTCTTTGTTTGAAGACGGAGTAATCGAGAACGCCATACAGGCCTATCGCGACGAGCGGCAGTGAGATCGCCGCAAAGAACAGACCAAGGGTCGATAGCAGGCGCTCGCGGACCGTTGGCGCCTGAAGCATCCCTTCCTGCGTGCGAATTCTCGTAACCCGGAATCCGGTAGTGGCTCAATCTGAAGATGAAGGTCCGTTAACCATATTGACTTTGGTATTCGGCTTGCCGCACGCTGGTGGTAATGCCGAACCGGTCAAGCAATCGAGGGAAGGGAAAGCCGGACCTCAACGTCCGTGCCTTTGAGACAATGCTTATTGCGACGGGCCAGATGGAGAAGCCGGTCGCGCCGGAGAAGAGCCCGGCCGCTGTCTCGCTGGGGAGACTCGGCGGACTGAAGGGCGGGAAGGCGCGGGCGGATAAGCTGACACCGGAGGCGCGGAAAGAGATTGCGAAGAGGGCGGCGGCGGCGCGGTGGAAAAAATGACTAAGGTTCGCCTGCGCCGGTCCATTTTGGTTTTGGAACTATCCTGACCCGGTTTATCCCCAGCACTGCCAGATCGGACTCTGGATTCTTAAAGGGTGGAGCTTCCGGGTATACAGGGCCGAAATACGTCGTGTCTAGCAGGTCTGCTGCTTTCTTTTCGTTACCAGGCAGTATCGCCACATGCATGAGCACCATTTGCCCTATTTTTCGGCCAGGGTACAGGAGAATGGCCGTATTCGAGACATTGGCGATTTCGAGGGTGAGGCATCCACGGTAGTTCGGATGAATCCATGGAGCGGTCTCAATTAAAATAAAAGTGCGGGCCACGGAAGATTTGGTGAGGATCTCGCCGGCAACGTCGAACGGAAGTTTGATGAATTCCAGCGTCGCGCCGAGAACCGTGCTGTGTGGTGGTAGCACCAAGTAGCCGCCGAGTGGTACATGAACTCGCATGTGAAACGAGTCTCTGGAGTCTCGATCAGGACAGTAGTGTGGATGCGGCGGAAGTCGCGGAAAAAGAAAGTGGGTTCCGAGACGAAGGTCTATAGAGTCGGTATCATATACATCATCTTCGTCGAGCAGGGGTGTGATAGTCAGGTTAGATGGATCTTCAACCCGTAGCAACTGCCGTTGCTTCATTTCCTCGCTCGTAACTACTCCGCGCGACTCAACTATGAACCCCATAATCTTCTCCTGCTGGGAAGGCGGAGATCCTCTAGCGCTTTTAGTGTCCATCGCTCGGCGCTCTGTCCCCACTTATCGCGCTCCGATACGGTCTCTAAATGTTCTTTGCGGGTCGCCTTAATTCGATTTATCAACTCAGGTACACGATCAAGGTAGAACAGGTAGGCAGCGTTGATGAGAATCGCGGGATCCGGCATAAAAGCCTGCCCATCATGAACGAGCGTGGCCGGTACAACACCCTCGCACAAGTAGCGGTGAACAGCGGCAATACAGTCGATGTCCACTTGGCCATGAAAGATGGTTTCACGGCCTTGGAACGTCCCCGTCACAAGGTCTGCGATGTGCGGCTTTACATCACGGCAAAAGGCGGCCAGCACCCTGTCGTCCAGCTCCGACCGATCATCGGATATAAAAGCATACTGATCTTCGGGAATGGCACGCAAATCGCTGATTACTTTGGAGTAGGATAATCCAACCGTCCCCAATAGGGGCCACCAGCCGCAACGCTCCAATTGATCAGCGTGCTCCTTAAAGCGACATGAATCCGAAGGATGGGTGTCATTGAAGTGATTAACCCCGTTACCGGTCGCGGTCCCGATCACGTCGAACATTTCAATGTACGAGAACGAGTAGGCCGGTCCGATTAGACCGATAGCGAATCGGTCACAATAGACTTCTTCAGCCCAATTCCAAAGTCTCTGCCGACACCACGAAACCTCATTTTCGGAATCGGAGTCAGAGACGAGTTCTGAGAAGTGTGTTTGCAAAGCAGCTTCTATGTGAACTGAAAGGTCCGCGTCCACGCACCGCTCTTCAAATGCAAAATGCCCCATTTCATGGCAGATGATGATATTTGTGAACAGGCTTGATTCCTGAGAGTACGGTATGGCTATGAACGCCACCTTGTCGGGAAAGGTTGGAGAGTCCGGCACCGTAGCTTCATAGTGTTCTGCGTCCACCCTCATCTCGGATCTCGGGAACTGAATGTAGTTAGCTTCCGCCGTGTGGCATATTAGCAGCCGACTGCCATCAAGTTCCGGTATCTTGGAAAGCATCGCCTCCAGTTGCTCAATCAGGGCAACTGGGCTGTGGAGTGTGTCAGCGTCACGACTTGGTTTTACGAACTGGTGGAGATCCCGCCAGAAATTACGAAAAGAAAGGAATGACTGACGGCGCTCGGACTCGCGAAAACGCGGGTCTGGCGGAGTGGATACAAGGTCTTCAAGGTAAGCCTCAGTCGCCTTCCCCAGTGTCTGCACATATCCGATAAATTCATCAGTAACTGCGGTATGAGTGCGCTCGATGTCCTCCTGCCGGGCGTAGATCGAGCGCATAAAGCGCAGAAATGACGCTGCGTCTCGGACGAGATCAGTGGGTGGATTGTAGTCGGGCACGCGGGGAAGGATGCCGGTAGTTTTGAAGTGCCCTGTTTTCTATTGTGTAAAAGAAGTCTATCGCCCTAAGAGCTTCTTGCTCGGCGTTTGTGGTTGTATCTTCGAGTAACGCCGTAAGAACTCCAATCATCTCGATTCTGGCCTCTTTAGGGAACAGTTCGTTGATGGTTCGGACTTGATCGTAACTTCTTGCTACCCGAAGACCGTAGCCCTTCAGATGGTGTTTGCTATCCGTTGCCGCTTGAAGAGATTCAATAGCGGCCGGAAGAGCGCTCGTTAATCGTTCTCGCTTGTTCTTTGCAACGAGATCCTTCAACGCCTCAATGATCCGACGCGACAGAAGCGCAAGCGTCAGATAGTTGTCTCGTGCCGCAACATCGTGTGCCATTATTGTTTTCGCCTCCTCTTCGCTATTTTACCAAGTCTACCAAGGCCAGCCGTGCGGCGTAGCCTTTATTTGGATCTAGCTTACCATACAAAAGCATGGTAGAAAAGAGGAATAAGCGGATTGTACAGTGCTTTTGTACGGTCGTATTTGAACAGATGCCAGGGCCGCCGATCAACCTCGCTGAAAGAATTCTACTCGCCCGGCTTAGGTTGGGTTTAGGGCAAGCTGCGTTTGGCGAGAGGTTCGGGGTTGAGAGGGCCGCTGTGCTGGGCTGGGAGAACGGGGTCATGCCGAAAGGTGAGCGCCTCACCCAACTAAAACAGATTTTTGCGGAAGTTCTCCCCGACCTCGAAGAGGAACAGACTGAAACTCACGCGCACCAGCTATTCTTGCCGTTCGATCAGCCGGTAAATTTTGAGTTTCGAGTCTCGCGACGTGACCCCGACTCCGTGCGCTTTGCAGTTGAGATCAAACGAAGGTCCGGTTAAAACCGATGCATTTCAAATTGATATGATGCTTGACTGACCATTACCAGTCAAGCATAATATCAATATGAATCGCCTTGATCCCGAGAAGCGCGCGCAAGTAGTCTCCGCACTCGTTGAAGGAAACAGTATCCGTGCCGTCGCTCGGATGACCGGGATCGCCCGCAACACGATTACAGGACTGCTCGTGGATCTCGGGACCGCCTGCGCGGAGTTCAAAGACAACGCCCTCCGCAACCTGCCCTGCAAACGGATTCAGTGCGATGAAATCTGGGCCTTCTGCTACGCGAAGGACAAGAATGTCCCAGCGAACAAGCAGGGCCAGTTCGGCTTCGGAAGCATCTGGACTTGGACGGCCATTGATGCCGACACGAAACTCATCGCTTCGTGGATGGTCGGAACCCGCGACATGGAATCCGCCCACGAGTTCATGCAGGACCTGGTGGGCAGACTTGCGAACCGCGTGCAGCTCACCACTGACGGACACCACCCGTATCTTGAAGCCGTCGATTATGCCTTCGGTGGGGATGTTGATTACGCGATGCTGGTGAAGGTTTATGGAGGATCCGAAGAGGCCGAGAAGCGCTATAGTCCGGCGAAGTTCGTTGCGGCGGAGAAGCGAACGATCAGCGGGAATCCTTCACGGAAGCACATCAGCACGAGCTTTGTAGAGCGCCAGAATCTCACCATGCGGATGTCAATGCGCCGCTTCACCAGGCTCACGAATGGCTTCAGCAAGAAGGTCGAAAATCACATCGCGGCGGTCTCGCTTCATTTCCTTCACTATAATTTCGCGCGGATTCACGAGACGCTCAAGGTCACGCCAGCAATGGCCGCTGGTGTCACGGATCGCCTGTGGGAAGTCAGCGACGTCGTTCGGCTTCTGGAAAACTGGCAGGGGCACCAGCAAAGGGAGCGGGACATGGAGCGTGCAGCCCGGTTGCTCGGAGTCCCGGTTTCGTCCCTACCGAAGAAGGGGCGAATTTGTTAATGGTGAAAGTCATATAATTCAGTCTGTTAGGTATTACGCAAAACATTTCCATTAGGTTTTGTAGTGTGCTAATATTGACGCAATAGATGCGGCTCCCCGGACTGAACGGTAGCGCGTGTCCCCCATCACTCCCACGATCTGAAAACGGTGTCCCCATCCACCGCCCGGCTCCGCCTGGAACCACTTACCTATCGGGTCTTTTTCATGAAAGTAAACCCGCGCGAATTCCCGATTTACAATCGCCGCTTGCGTCTCGTCGGACCGAATGTCTCTACCCTCCAGCAGAGGAATCTTCATCGTCCCAACCCACCCGGAAGACACAATCAGGAACCGAACCACAGTTCCGGTGGGGCTGCCGCCCTCGATCGAAACATCGTTGAACCGATAGCCGTTCCCATCGAGCAGCGGCCACCCCGACACCGCCGCGCTTTCGACTCCCGGCACGGTTTGCAGACGCTGCGCCACCCGCTTCCATGCGGATGGTGGCTCGTCTTGTGGCGTTACCGTATCGAGAGCAAGAAGGCCATTCACAGCGAAGCCTGCAGGCTGATGAGTGAGACGGTTCAAATTGGAGGCGAACAGTCCGGATACAAAGAGCACAACAAAACAGAAAGCGGTTTGCGTGGCAATCGACAGCCCCATCGCGCGTCCTCTTCGCGGATTCTCCCCGCCGCGCAGAGCGCTTGCCGGCTGCACCGCGGAGGCTCGTATGGCCGGCGTCAGGCTCAGCAGAAGCGTGATTGCGATCGTCAGCGCAAGACCGAGTCCAAACACACGGTAGTCGGCAGCCAGGGACAACCGCGCGGGGTTGTCGGGCGGATTGATACGGGCTACAACAAGCTCGGCGGACTGCCAGGCGACAATCGTTCCCGCAACAGCCGCCAGAAGGATCATCGTTGCGCTTTCGATAAGCACTAATTGCATCAGGCGCCCCCGGCCCGCTCCGATAGAAATTCGAAGGGCCATCTCGCGCGTTCGTGCGGAAGCCTGCGCCGACATTAGATTCGCTACATTGGCGCACGCGATCAATAGTACGAGCGTGACCAGCGCTCCGAGCGCCGCCAGAGCCGGTCCATAGTTTCTTTGTATCCCGGAGACGCCGGAAGCGGCGGACTCCAGTGACAGCGTCTGATTCGGCGGTCGGTAGGGAAAATTCTTTCCGTCCTGCTCATTCAGAGCGCGAAGAATCGCATCCAGACGTTCGCGAACGGCCGCGGGTGCAACGCCTGGCGGCATC
>Ga0302319_10009025_pt1 | contig 19282 bp, 16 predicted proteins | sample Bog_T0_2_FD_203319 | JGI IMG/M metagenome (GOLD analysis project Ga0302319, IMG submission 203319) | Peat permafrost microbial communities from Stordalen Mire near Abisko, Sweden - Bog_T0_2 | ecosystem: Environmental > Terrestrial > Soil > Wetlands > Peat | place: Sweden: Abisko, Stordalen Mire... | reverse complement strand
TCGTGGCTGTGGCAAAATCGGCGGGGGTCACGTCCGAGACATCCACGAGAACGGTGGCTGGACGGGCATCTGGCTTTAACAGACTGGTCTTAATGTTAGTAAATTTCACTCCGCTCACATGTCGGGCATAGATGGCGTAAGCGGGGATTTTCTTTCCAAACATACTGTACTCCGGGTAGGCGGCTTCTTTCTCGGGCAACACTTTCGCTGCATCGCCGGCTGTGCCGCCCCCTGGCAGCTCGAGCTGCATATTCTCGAGGGTGAGCGCCTGCACCGGGTGACCGGGGACACCGTTGATCAGGATGCCGATCATCCCGACGTGCGTGGCCCTTACGTTATCAACCGTCACATCGGTCAGTTCACCGGGAGCAGTCTTAGGCTGTTCGCCCGCGCGGAAAGCTTTGAGGCGCGCACCAAGGCGGATGCTGATCGCGGCCTTCACGCCGTCCATCGCGACATCGTTGATGGTTACGTGGCGCAGGTCGCCGCCATCGACCGTGTTAAGGGCGATGCCCGCCATGTCTGTTTTAGTGATCTTGCAGCGGGCGATGGAGATGTTTTCAAAACCGCCATAGGATTCGGTGCCAAGCTTGATCGCGTTGGTGTGGGTCGAGAGCTGGCAATCTGTAGCGGTAATATTGCGCGTGGGGCTGGCTCCCGTGGATTTGATGACGAGCGCGTCGTCACCGCTGATGATGTCACAGTCGTCCACGTTGATATCTTCGCTGGAATCGATATCCACGCCGTCATTATTCTGAAGCTTCTCGTCGCGAGTGCGGATGGTCAGGCCCTGGACGAGCGCTCCCTTGGTCTGGAAAAAAGCCAGCGTCCACGCTCCAGGATTGGAAAGGTGAACATCGCGGACGGTCACATTCGTGCAGCGCACCCAGCGCAGGAGGAAAGGCCGGATTGTGAAAGGCTTCTCGTTTGCGCTCAATTTGCGGCCCTGGCCATCAATGGCGCCGCTGCCTTCGATTCCCACGTGATCGGCATCAAGAGCCACGATCAGCGCATGGCCCATCTGGTTACCGCTGCCGTCGATGAATGGATCGAGATTGCGGTAATCCGCGGAGTTGGTGCTGCCGAGCAAGGTGGCGCCTTTGTCGAGTTGGAGGGTGACGTGGCTCTTGAGCTGAATGGTGCCGGTCACATAATTCCCAGCGGGGAAGGAAACCGTGCCGCCACCGGCAGCGGCACAGGCATCAATCGCTTTTTGGATGCTGGTGGTGTTGAGTGTGGCGCCGTCGCCGATTACGCCGGCGGTTGTGGCGTCGATGACTTGATTCGTGGCCGATGCGGCGGGCGTCGCAGCAGCGGCCGGGTGTAAATGCGCCTCCGCGGAAAGGGCGATGGTGAGGGCCAGGGTTCTGAATAGCACCACGGAGCGATGCTTGCGGGAGCGTTCGAAAGAGTTGGAATTGAAATTCATGAGGGGGTTCCGTTGGTTCAATGTGCGCCAGGATCGGCAGTATGCCTTTGCCGCGGTAAGCTTACGCGACGTGGATCGCTATAAAAGCGATATCGTACGGGGAAGTCCGCCACGAGAAATCATTGCCGGATGATGCCCGTTGCATCCGATGGAAGAGCAGCCGGGTTGACTGGCGTCGAGGGAGCGGGAGGCGGCAGCTTTAATCCGGAGATTTTCAAAGAGTATGCATAGTCGCAGGGTTTGGCGGGCGGAAATTGCACTTTAAGGCCGGTAGCGTCCCGCGTGAATTGCAGGGGCCCATCGTGCCCGAGGAGTTCGACCCTATCGATTTTGCCTTCATTCTCCGGACTTTCGGCAAGCGCGCGGATGACAAGCTCATTGTTGGCCGGCCAGTCGAGGCTGATTGCGTAAAGAGTCTCGTCTTTCGTTGTGAAGTGAACGCGGCCTTCCTCGGAGATTTTCCAGGGGCGGGTGCCGTAGATTGCGTCACCGTTCACATCGAGCCATTTGCCGATAGCGAGCAGAACCTGCTGTTGGGCATCGGGAATCGTGCCGTCGGCCTTGGGCGAGATGTTCAACAACAGATTTCCATTGCGGCTGACGTTGGTGACCAGGTTGCCAACGATGCCGGCGGGTGATTTTAGGGGAAGACCGACCATATTTCCATTCGCGTCCGGGACCTCGACATAGCCAAATTTGTCGGCGATGGGATCGTCCGGTTGCCAAGTATAATCGGTCAGGTGCTTGGGCGCGCGGCCTTCGCGCTCGTAGTCCATCAGGACACCAGCCAGGAAGGACTGGCCCTTGGAACTGATGGCCACCTGCTTGCCCCATGCCACCGCGCGATTGTAATAGTACGCGGCGAGGCGCACCTTGACCGGATCCCAACTGCGGTCGCTGCCGTTAAAGTCGAACCAAAGCATGTCGGGTTGATATTTATCGATGAGTTCCATGTTCTTGGTGGCCCAAGTCTCGACGAATTTCGTGTAGGCGGCATCGCCGCGGTCGGCAACGCTGTAAAATGCAGCCCATTTGGGATCGAACTCGTCGCTGCCGGGCAATGCGGGGATAAAATCAAAGTGGGCATTGCTGTGATTGGCAACGCCCGTCTTCAATCCAACTTTGCGCACGGCGGCGGTGAGCTCGCCGACGAGATCGCGGTGGGGCCCATAATTGAAGGAATTGAACGGATTGATGTCGCTCTTCCAATTGGAAAAACCGTCATGGTGTTCGCCGCTCGCGATAACGTATTTGGCACCCGCGGCCTTGAACAGCCGCGCCCACGCATCCGGATCCCACTTGGCGGCGGTGAACATGGGAAAGAAATCCTTGTAACCGAATTTCTGCGGAGGTCCGAAGTGCTCGGTATGCCATTGCATGACGCCCTTGTTACCACCATACATGTAACGCACATACCATTCGCTGCCGTGGGCAGGGACTGAATAAATGCCCCAGTGCATCATGATACCGAACTTCCCGTCGCGAAACCAGTCGGGGTCCTTGTAGTTTGCGCGGATGGAATCCCATGTCGGTTGAACGGGGCCGGAAGGGTTCGGAGGGAGATGGGTGACTGCGACGGCGACGGCCGCAGCGCGTCCCGCGCGGTCTTGCTGCGGGGAAGGCGTGGCGGGTGCAGCGGCCGGGGTCGAAGACGGCAGCGGGACTTGAGCGGAAGCGGGCAACGGCAGGATAGCGAGGGCGAGAAGCAAGGTCCTGAATAGCGTTGTGGAGCGGGGATGTTGGGAAGGGGTGAATTTCATAAGGGGGTGTTCGGTAGGCGTCGGGGGCTGGCCGCGGTGGAATCGACTTTTGAATCTAGTCCGGGCAGGGCGGTGCATGCAATTGCTGGGTGAGGGGACTGCGGACGGGGCTCTTTTTAACTGCAGATTCACGCAGATCAGGTATCGCTGATCAGCGATTTCCAATTCCGCAATAGCATTTCCCGAAAACTGGATCCGCACCTGTACTCCGTCGCAAATCGGGCCGCCATGAGAATAGGTATTGCTGAAGCCTGGACGAATCACGCAGTCACAATAATGAAAATGCTGGCGTTCTACATCGAACGAATCTTCGTCAAGCCCCGATTATCGGCATTGCATGGAAATTCTCCAGACGTCCCTCGACAACATTCCATTTACCATCCGGGAGAGTTGAGGCCAGACGGTAGTAGCCAGTGATTGTGATGGTGACCTTTGTGGAGGTTCAGAAAATTGCGATTCCCAAAAATAGAAACGGCAAAGCGTTTTCCCCACCGGGCATCCGATCTTTAATGGTGTTAGGGAACCGTACGAGAATGATTCCGATGAGCACAAACAATAGGCCCGACGTTGGGATCCACCAGTACCGGTACCCGGCTTGTGCTATGTCGAAGACGACGTGGTATTGCATGAGGTTAGTGCAGCCTTTCGCACGCGGCCTACTCTGCACTGATGGGAAGCCAAGGTCCTATCATTCAATTGTTTTAATGCTGGACTTGTTGTGAGATAGATGCCGGCGATGAAGGTGAGGAAGCCGTTTCCGAGGGTGATCACGGAGATTGTCCTGACGGAGGAGGGATTCCTTGTGAATTGGTGATTTTCGTGAAGTGGCGCGCCTCGAAAGCGTACATCACCGGATAGGTGACGAATCCGACCGGGGCGACGACGGCCAAAAAATGTGGGTGCCCAAAGCCTATTATACACAAAACTGACCATAAGATGACTAACCGGTCGTTGAGCTTTTGTACTTTGGCTGGAATGAATACTTGTCCCTTGTTTACTCGCTTTCCGGCTAATATGGGAGGAATGGCCATCAACTCTACGACGAGAAAGTAGAGCGGTATGCACAGTAAAATCATAAAAACGGTGGCCGAAATTTCAATGGCCGCCGCGGATGCCGGAATCAGACAGTGGCGTGCGGGCGCTATTGGAGGTAGTGTAAACGCCGCGGTCTGTAATGCAATCCCGCCGGAACGCCGGAGGCCGTGCGGACGAAATCCGACTTAAAATCCAGCCTTAGTCACGCCACCATGCACTCGAGTTTATACTCGTTGAGCTTGTTGCGGAGGGTGCGTATGCTGATCTTTAGGAGGGTGGCGGCCTGGGTGCGGTTGCCATTGGTTTTCTCGAGGGCGCGGAGGATGTGTTCGCGCTCGACCTCTTCCAGAGGCTTGACGGTGTCCGAGGAATCGCTGGCTGAATGAGAGGTGTTCCAGATTGGGCGGAAGGCGACGGGCTGGGCTGGGTTATTGTTGGTCTCGTCGGCCGAGCCGATGGAGTGGATGAGACCGAGGCAGGGGGGCTCGATCCATGCGTTCTCCTCGGAGAGGATGACGGCGCGCTCGATGGTGTTCTGGAGTTCGCGGACGTTGCCGGGCCAATCGTGCTTGAGCATGGCTTCGCTGGCGGCGACGGAGAAGCCGCGGACTTTGACCCCGTAGCTGCGGCAGGCGATTTGCAGCATGGCGTCGGCCATTGGAAGGATGTCCTCTTGGCGGTCGCGCAGCGGGGGGACTATCAAAGGGACGACATTGAGGCGGTAGTAAAGGTCCTGGCGGAACTCGCCGGCGGCGACGGCTTTCTTGAGGTCGCGGTTGGTGGTGGCGAGGACACGAACATCGACCTTGATGGTCTTGGAGCCGCCAACACGTTCGAATTCCCGCTCCTGAAGTACGCGGAGGAGCTTCGCCTGAAGGCGGGGGGAGACCTCGCTGATCTCATCGAGAAGGAGGGTGCCGCCGTTGGCGAGCTCGAACCGGCCCTCGCGGCGCTCGGTAGCGCCGGTGAAGGCGCCTTTCTCGTGGCCGAAGAACTCACTCTCGATGAGGGTCTCGGAGACGGCGGCGCAGTTGACCTTAATGAAGGGGGCGTTGCGGCGGCTGCTGGCGCGGTAGAGAGCGCTGGCGATGATTTCCTTGCCTGTGCCGTTTTCGCCGGAAATGAGTACGGTGGCGTCTGTGGGGCCAACTTTGCGAATGATCTGCTTGATGCGGGTCATCGCCTGGCTCTCGCCGAGCAGGTCCTTGGTGCCGACGACTTCCTGGCAAAGGTACTCGTTGACCTTGAGGACCTGACGGTAGGCATCCGCCTTGCGGATGATGACCTCGACCTGGTTCAAGGAAAAGGGTTTGAGCAGGTAATCGAATGCGCCACCGCGCATACAGGCGACGGCGGACTCAATGGTAGCGAAACCGCTCATCATGATGATGAGCGGCTTGACGGCCTGTTGGGAGAGGCGCTCGAGGATGTCCGTGCCCTCCCCATCGGGAAGTTTCACATCGAGGAGGATGAGGTCGAAGGTGTTCCGGCTGAGCTGCTTCTCAGCATCGGCCAGGGTCCCGACGGTGCAGACGGAGTAGCGGTCGGCGCGGAGGATTTCCTCGATGGACTTGCGGATGATCAGCTCGTCATCCACTACGAGAATTTTTTCGATGGCCATACGCTTGATTCCCTTAAGAGCAGGAACCGTGAAAACGCGTACAGAATTTTACGCGGGGGAAATCAAGCATGGGACCTATAGGGCCCATGCTATTCAGCCGAGACTTCGGCCGGGGCGCTGTGCTTGCGGTAGAGTCTCTGGATCTTGTCCAGGGTGGGGCGGACCTGGGGGGCGGTGGGGCGGGAGGAGACCATGCACTTGAGGAGGAGCTGCTCGTTCTCGCGGTCCAGGAGGAGGGCCTTGAGGACGATCTGTTGGGTCTTCTGGATGATGGAGCGCTGTTTCGGGGTCAACTTGTCGAGGGAATCGTGCTGGGCGCGGAGCATGGCGAGGGCGCTCTCGAGCTGCTTGAGAGCGGCGCGTTTTTGCTCGAGGAAATCGACCCCGGGAGGAGCACCGGTGGTCTTGAGGAGGCGATTGTCATCCAGCATAAGCTGGTACATGAGCTCGCATGCGGCCATGTGCTCGAGGAAGGTGTTGTCGGTAACCATGGGTTTGAAGGGGATCAGGGGGTGACGGATTGGGTGGGGGAGCGAGTCTGGCGGAGTGCGTCGGCACCGGCGGTGGGGCCGAGGAGCTCGGCGAGTTGTGTTTCGGCGCCATCCTTCCACTCAAGATGCTTGCTGCGCCAATCGGCCATGTGGGTCAGTTCGGTTAGGTCCTGATCGAGCGGGGTGCCACCGCTGAGAACCTTGTTGCTCGCGTCCAGGATGTAATGGTAGGCCTCGGCAGCGCGGTCGGGGAGGAGAAGACGCTCGAAGCAGAGGCCGACCTGATAGATGACGGGCCATTGCCAATCGGGATTGTCGCCAAGTTTTGCCATGGCCTGATAGATGGCCAGGGCGCGGAGATAGTCGCCGGACTGGTAGAATTCATTGGCGAGTTGGTTGCCGGTTTTCTTCTGCCAATAGGTCCATTCCGCGGCGTCGTGGCCGGATAGGCTTTTGCTCATCTTGAGCAGAGTGAGGGTTTCGTCGGAAGCCGCATCGGCGCGGCCCAGTGCCCTGAGGGCAACCGAAAGGAGATAGTGGCATTGAGGGGCGTACTGGCTATCGCCGTAAGTCTCGAGAAATTGCTGGGCGGCGGAGACGGCGCCGGCAAAGTCATGGGTGAGGAAAGTGCAGTAGGCGACCTGGAATTCCGTGTGGGCCTTCTCCTCCGGCGAGAGGTCGAGGCGATCCAGCATGGAGTAGGTGCGGGCGGCTTGCTGGTAATCGCCGGATGTCACGAAGGTCTGGGCGATCTCGAACTGGGCCTGGGTGGAATAAGCCTTGTACTTGGCGAATTGGGCCTGGTCCACGCGAAGGGCGGCGTTGAGGACATTGTAAAAGCGCGCAATGGCAAGCTGGTAAGCACCGGTATCGCGGTAGAGTTGGCCAAGCTTGAGGAGCAGATCAGGTGTCTCGGGATCGGCGGGGAAGAGTTGGTGGATGGTTTCGCCGACGGCGATGGCCTTCGAGTAGACCTGGTGCGTCCGATAGGAATCGAACATATCGAAGAGGGCCGTTTTCTTCGCCTCGTCCGGGGCATCGACATCGAGGAGCTTGGCGTAATATTTCTCGGCCTGGGCGAGGTCGTTAATGTCCACGGCGGAATGCGCCATGTTGGAAAAATTGGCGATATCCGCGAGAGCCTCCGGAGTGGCTGGCGGCGTCGGCGTGGGGCTCGCATCATCATCCGCGAGGAGGGCGGACCTGGAGAGCAGCAATGCCGCGGCGAAGAGTAAGAGGCGTGGACTTCTCATGCAGTGCTATGGGGAGACGGTATAAGTGGCGGAACTCTTCGGGCCAGCCTGCGCGGATTGCGGGACTGCGGGATCGAAGATGGGATCGAAGAAGCGATGGGAATCCGGGACGAAGGTGTATTGATTGCGGAAGTAGCCGACGACTTCGTCCGGAGCCTTGGTGAAATCGGCGTCACCCTTGTGTGGCTGCTCGGGGCCGTTATCGGGGACGGGATATGCTGCGTTGGAGGTGACTACTTGCACAGTGGATGAAGCGGCTGAAGATGCCTGCGACTGCCCCTGAGGCGCGGAAGAAGGCAGGGGCGCGGGAGTGGTGGAGGTGCCGGATCCCTCGGGGGTGGGCTTGGCCTTGGCAGGCGGGGTGCCCTTTGCGGAGGCGGGGAGCGGCGGAGCATTGCGATTGCAGGTATCGATCGCCGGCTCGCCATAGCGCATGGGGACGGGGACCTGGACCTTAAGATAGTTCTCCGAACGGAAAATGAACGGATATTCGCCGGACATATGGAACTCCTTCCGCTCGGGCGGAAGAACCGTCTTGTCATCCGCACCGGCAGAATTTGCCGCCGCGCAAAATGCGAGCGCGGAAATGGTGAAAATGTTCCATCTGCGGGTCATGCCGAATAACCTAGCTAGTTCCTTGCCAATGGCGCGGCATCGGGTGTGTATCATGGGTCGCGGGACGTCGCTGACCTCGCTGTTAAAAAAGTGGAGCGACAGGACCGGTGGCGGATGCGCCAGGCACCAGCGCGGCTTGTATGGGCCGGTCCACTGGAATGTCCGGTGCTTACGCCGCGACGCCGATGCCGGAGCGGAGCTCCCGGGCGCGGGAGGCGGCCAGGTCCGCGACGGCTTGGTAAGCGTTTGCGGGTTCGCAGTCCATCCACCGCATGGCAATTTGAGCGGCATTGAAGAGCATCTGGTCGATGATGCAACGATCGAACGGGGCGGGCATGAGTTTTTCCTCCTCGCGGGGGATGTATCCGGCGCCGAATGCGTCATCGATGGCGGACCAAAGAGCGGTGGATGTAAATGGCTTGAGCAGACAGCCGCTGATCTCCACGCCCGCCCCTTGCAAGGGTGCAATCTCCTCTATTGAGTGGGCGAGCAGCAGAATGGCGACCGGGCGGATGGCATTGAGGCGTGTGGCGAGAGAGACGGTGCTCTCGCCGCACAAGCTGGAGTCCATCAGGATGATATCCTGGTAGGAGGTCCCGGCGACCGCGAGCGCCTCGGCCTCGCTTTCCGCAATGATCGGCACATGGCCGCCGAGAATGATTTCCCGCTGAAGGACGCGGGCCATGCGGGCATGGTTGGAAACGATGAGAATTGTGAGCTTTTGCGTGGGAGGAGTCATTGGATGAGCGTCTGGAAAGTGGAGGAGCTTTTGAATCGATCGGAATGCCTGCATAACTTCTCGCGAACGCTGGCTCGCGTAGGGGTGTCCGGGTGCCCGGACAAGACATGAAACAGGGGTCCCCTCGGTTAAAGAGGGAACCCCCGGATCAAGTTAGTATCGGATTAAGCGCCGAGGATCTTCAGGGCGATCTGCGAACTGGAGTTCGCCTGCGAGAGCATCGCAGCGCCGGCCTGCACGAGGACGTTGTCCTTGGCGAGCTCGGTGGATTCGGCGGCAACGTCCACATCGGTAATCTGGCTGTTGGCAGCCTGGAGGTTGGTGCTCTGGGCGGAGAGAGTCTGCGCGGCAAAGTTGAGCCCGCTGCTCTCGGCGCCGTTTTGTGCGGCCATGGTGGCGATCGAAGTGAGGGCCGTCGAGATCACTGTGGGGGTCAGCGCGCTGAGGTTCGCCGCACCGGTGATAGCAGTGGTGGCGGAAGCCAGGCCGGATTGTGTCATTGACTGGGTCAGGGACCCATCGGCCGAGATGCCAACGCTCAGGGCGGTGCCACCGGCGCCGGCGCCGAAGAGCGCAACACCGTTAAAGGTGCCCGCGGTGATATCCGTCAACTGGCCCTGGAGCTGGGTGAACTCCGCGTTGTAGTTGGCGATGTCGCCGGCGTTCTTGGTGGGATCGCTCGCCATCGTGGAGAGCTCGGAGATACGGGTCATGATGCTGGAAGCGACGTTCAGCGAGCCATCCTGCGTCTGCAGGAAAGACTGTCCGTTGGCTACGTTGGCATTGGCCGCGTTGGTGTCGGCGATGGTGGACTGCATGCGCATTGAAACGGCCAGGCCGCCCGCGTCATCGGAGGGATTGACAATTTTCGAGCCGCTGGAGAGTTCAGCCAGCGCGTGGCTCAGAGCCGCGTTGCTTTGATTGAGGTTATAAGCCGCGCCGATGGCAGCGGTGTTCGTGTTGATTGTGATGGACATTGTAGTGAGTACCTTTCTTGGTGTTTTAAAAGTGCGGCGTCCGTGCCGCATCCGGGTCATTTTAGAATTGGGTGTTTGACCTCACCACCGGAGCATTTTGTCCCGGTACGTAGAATTTCGGCATACCGGCGACTTAGTTTAGGACTTTTCGCGCAATTTCTTAAAAAGAGCTGCGCGGCGTTAAATGACCGTCCCTGAAAGTGGAAGAGCATTGGAGGGACATGGCTTTGAGTTACAACTTCGCGAGAATAAAAGGACTCACGTTGAGGTGTCGGGGGCGCCGGGGCGAGAAACGAAACAGGGGTCCCCTCGGTTAAAGAGGGAACCCCCGGATCAAGTTAGTGTCGGTTTAAGCGCCGAGGATCTTGAGGGCGATCTGCGAACTGGAGTTCGCCTGCGAAAGCATCGCAGCGCCGGCCTGCACGAGGACGTTGTCCTTGGCGAGCTCGGTGGATTCGGCGGCAACGTCCACATCAGTGATCTGGCTGTTGGCGGCCTGGAGGTTGGTGCTCTGGGCGGAGAGAGTCTGCGCGGCAAAGTTGAGCCCGCTGCTCTCGGCGCCGTTCTGGGCGGCCATGGTGGCGATCGAAGTGAGGGCCGTCGAGATCACTGTGGGGGTCAGTGCGCTGAGGGTCGCCGCACCAGTGATGGCGCTGGTGGCGGAAGCCAGGCCGGATTGTGTCATTGACTGGGTCAGGGACCCATCGGCCGAGATGCCAACGCTCAGGGCGGTGCCACCGGCGCCGGCGCCGAAGAGCGCGACACCGTTGAAGGTGCCCGCTGCGATGTCGGTGAGCTGGCTCTTGAGCTGGGTGAACTCCGCGTTGTAGTTGGCGATGTCGCCGGCGTTCTTGGTGGGATCGCTGGCCATCGTGGAGAGCTCCGAGACACGGGTCATAATGCTGGAAGCGACGTTCAGCGAGCCATCCTGCGTCTGTAGGAAGGACTGTCCGTTGGCGACGTTGGCATTCGCCGCGTTGGTGTCGGCGATGGTGGACTGCATCCGCATCGAGACGGCCAGGCCGCCTGCGTCATCGGAAGGGTTGACGATTTTCGAGCCGCTGGAGAGTTCAGCCAGCGCGTGGCTCAGAGCCGCATTGCTTTGATTGAGGTTATACGCCGCGCCAATGGACGCGGTGTTGGTGTTGATCGTGATCGACATTGTAGTGAGTACCGTTCTTGGTGTTTTAAAAGTGCGGCGTCCGTGCCGCATTCGGGTCATTTTTGAAATTGGGTGTTTGACCTCACCACCGGAGCATTTTGTCCCGGTACGTAGATTTCGGCATACCCGCGACTTAGTTTAGGACTTTTCGCGCAAATTCTCAAAAGGCGCCGCCGGGCAGCCACCTATCTGGATGAATGGGCCGCATTAGGGAAAAAAAGGGCTCTCCCGTCACCGGGAGAGCCTCTTATTGGAGCAATACCAAGTGGTCTGACTAGCCGGCTCCGAGTATCTTGAGAGCGATCTGGGAGCTGGAGTTGGCCTGCGAGAGCATCGCAGCTCCCGCCTGGACGAGGACGTTGTCCTTGGCCAGCTCAGTGGATTCCGCAGCCACGTCCACATCGGTGATCTGGCTGTGCGCGGCCTGGAGGTTGGTGCTTTCAGCGGAAAGGGTCTGCGCTGCAAAGTTGAGGCCGCTGGCTTCGGCGCCATTCTCGGCTGCCATCGTCGCCACCGAAGTAATCGCCGTTTGAAGCTGGGCGTTGGTCAAGGCGCCAAGGTTGGCAGCGCCAGTGATTGTGGAAGTGGCGGAGGCCATCCCGGACTGTGTTATGTTCTGGGTGAGGGTTCCATCAGCGGAAATGCCAACGGCTATGGTGGTGCCGCCGGCGCCGGCGCCGAACAGGTTCACACCATTGAAAGTGCCCTGGGTGATATCCGTCAACTGCCCCTGGAGCTGGGTAAACTCCGCGTTGTAGTTGGCAATATCGCCGGCGTTCTTGGTGGGGTCCTGCGCCATGGTGGACAGCTCGGACATACGGGTAAGAATGCTGGAAGCCACATTCAGTGAGCCATCCTGCGTCTGCAGGAAGGAGTTCGCATCCGCCACGTTCGAGTTCGCGGCATTCGCATCGTCGATGGTGGCGCTCATCCGCATGGCAACAGCGAGCCCACCGGCATCATCCGAAGGGCTCACAATTTTTGAGCCACTGGACAATTCAGCAAGGGCCTGTTGCAAAGCGGCATTGCTCTGATTCAGGTTTTGCGCGGCGCTGATGGCCGACATGTTGGTATTAATCGTTATTGACATGAGACATGGTTTGGTTTGCGACGTCCGGGTCGCTAGCGGGCCATTTTGAGTTTGGGTGTTTGACCTCACCGGGCCGGACAAATTTGCCGGGCTTGTTTTCGGGTATCGGCTCGTCGCCGGATTACTTTAGAAAAAATTTGGAAATGTTTGGTTGGGTAAAAGTTGCCTGCAGTTGAAGGTTAAGGTGCTGAATGGAAATGGATCGACCAGGGCTGTTGGGGACGTATGGGGCTTATTTTGCGTAAGATCGGGCGAAAATGGGTCTGGGCGGATATTGCAGGGTTTTGGTTTGAGGGGTGACATAGCAAAGTCCAGGCCAACCTTTGCACTAAATAAGCTGGCACCCTTCGTGCTAAACATTGGGGCCGAAAGCCCGCCCTGAAAATTCTCCGTTCCGCCTAAGAAAAAGCTAAAGCTCCACGGGATCCCAGCCGAGGACATCTGTAAAATATATCGATTTTTTATGGCAGGAATTCAAATCACCGGTCTGGCCTCGGGGCTGAATTGGCAGAACATCATCACTGAACTGATCGCCGCCGACAAGGCGCCGGAGACCCAGTGGACCACTCAGCAGACGACCGACCAGAACCAGGTCTCCTCCCTCGCAACGCTCAATACGGACCTGACGGCTTTTCAAACCGCGGCCGACTCGATGAGCACCGGCACTACCTTTACCGCCGCCACTGCGACGGTCGGCGACCCAAGTTCCGGCTGGACAGCCCAGGCGGCGTCCGGGACCAATCTTGGGCAGTATGCATTTGACGTGACGCAACTGGCCACGACCAGTGCCCTCGCGGGAGCAGCGAACGCGGGAGGCCCCCTCAGCACGACCTCCGATGTGAGCGGGGTGACTATCGGCACCATGAACATAGCCACCCCGATCAGCGCCGGCGTCTTCACCGTCGATGGTGCGCAGGTCACCATCGCCTCCAGCGATTCATTGGCGGACGTCTTTACCAAGATCAACGCAGCTACCGCCGCCACCGGGAACGCCGTGACCGCAAGTTATGACCCGACTACCGATAAGATCGATCTCACCAGCAGCGCGCCCATCACGCTGGGCGCGGAAAATGACACAAGCAACTTCCTGACGGCTACGGGCCTGTATAATAATGGCACAGGCACGATATCCTCCGCGGATGCGCTCGGCTCAGTGGGTCTGAATGCCACAATCGCGGATTCAGGACTAAAGCAGGCCGTAACGGATGTGGACAGCTCCGGGAACGGGAGCTTTTCCATCAATGGCGTCTCCATCGACTTCAATGTCAACACTACCACCATCGGGACCGTCCTGAATGATATCAATAACTCCAGCGCGGGAGTGACTGCCACCTTCAACAGCGCCAGCAGCCAGTTTACCCTCACCAATAACTCGACTGGCAATACTGGAATCTCCGTAAGCGAGGCCTCCGGGGGGCTCTTGGCCGCGATGGGCCTGAATGCGAGCGGGGCTACAATGAACCAGGGCAAAAACGCAGAATACACCATCAATGGCAGCCAGACCTTCACGAGCGCCAGCAATAACCTGGACGCATCCGTCGATGGCATCAATGGCCTGACCGTGAACGCGACGACGCTCGGACCGCAGACTGTCACTGTCGCCACCGATACTTCAGGCATCTCCACAGCCATCAATAATCTCATCTCCGCCTATAATACGGTCCAGACTTACATCACCTCCCAGACTCAGGTCATCACCAGCAACGGGACGACCACGCCTTCAACCCTCACGGGAAACATGGATGTCACCCAGATGCAGACCGACTTGCAGAACATGATGTTCAACAGCGTTTCTGGCCTCACAGGAGGTATCACCAGTCTCAATGATCTCGGCATCGGCTTCACCGGCACCAGCCCGCTGCTCTCCGTGCAGGACTCCTCGAAGCTGACGGCCGCCATTACAAGCAATCCCAGCGGAGTGGCTGCATTATTCACGACCCTGCCAGGCGGATTGGTCTCTCAAATTGATAATTACGTGACAAACGCCACCGGCCCCAGTGGGGTAATCGCGGTGGAAACGACCAATCTCAATAGCGAGGTGGCAAGCCTCACCACCCAGATCGATACCCTTAACACCCAGCTCACCGCCGAGCAGGCGCAACTCACCACCGAATTCACGAACATGGAAACGGCGGAGTCAAAATATCAAAGCGAGGCATCAACCCTGAACTCCATCCTCGGTACCAGCTCCTCGAGCTCCTCGTCCTCTTCCTCCGGTTCCTCCAGCACCGCCACCCAGCAAAATGCGTTCGCGAACGCCAGCAGCTCAACCGCGACCGCCGGCTAGGCCCTGGTAACCACTCTTTCCAGCCCATGAAATTCCCTTTTAAACCCATCTTCGTTCTCCTCACCACGATGCTCGCAGTGGGTTGCTCCACAATCCTGCCGCGCAAAGTCTGCAACATCATCCAGCCTCCCATCCCCAGTTACCACGCGGATTCCGAAGGCATCCCAATGCGCCGCGTTGCGGTGCTGCCGATCGATTTCGACGAAGAAGTGCAGATCGTTCCGGAGCAATTGGACCTCGTTTTCCACGCCGAGCTTACGAAAGCTTCCGCCTTCGAGGTGGTGCCGATCAGCCGAGAGGAGCTGCGGACCCATTATGGTATTACGGATTTGTCGTCCGTGAGAGTCATCCCGGGGGATTTGCTGGCGAGACTCGTGGAAGAGTACGGAGTGGACGGGGTCCTCTTCACCGATGTAACGCATTACTTTCCCTACCAGCCCATCTCTATCGGCGTCCGGTGCAAACTGGTGGATGCGCATACCGGCGCGGAGCGCTGGGTATTTGACCATATCTTCGATTCCGGTGCGCCCCAGGTGGCGGCCGCGGCTAAAAAGTATTCCATCGATGAGAATTACGAGCAGATCCCCATCCCTGTGGATGGATCGAGCATCCTGGAAAGTCCTTCGGAGTTCGGCAAGTATGTGGCCCACGAGACATATAGGAGCCTTCTCGGTATCTAGGAACTGGATCAATCCCGGGATCTCTCGCACCGCGAGAATTTCTCACGGGGTCCGTCCAAAAAGACTAAACATTTTGGCGATGCCGCCGATATATTTGAAGTACGCCCCACCGAATGAAACTCCGATCTGTAACGACCGAGGCGGTCTCCCAGCCGACTGCGATGAGCACTTCCAAACCACCCAACACCGCTGCCTCCAAGCTCTCCGCGGACAGCTATCAGCCGGCGCAAAACGAAAGATTGGTCAACATGCTTCAAGAGCAACCCGATGTAAGGCCGGAGGCCGTCGCAATGGCGAAAAGTCTCGCCGCGGATCCCAACTATCCGAACGCCAGCATGATTGCCGGACTCGCGAAGATGGCCATCTCAAGCGCCAACCAGGAATAAATTTCCATGCAAAACCAACATTTCGCTAAATCCTACCGCGCGGCGGCGATTGCCTCCGCGACCCCCGGCCAGTTGATCCTCATGTTGATGGATGGCGCGCTCGGCTCGATTGCAGTGGCGCTCAGTGCCTTCGAGGAGACGAATATCGAGCGCCGTGATGAATTACTCCACAAGAAGGTTATGAAGGCCCATGAGATCATCCTGGAGCTCCAGAGCAGTTTGAATCTGAAGGTGCCCGGGGATTTCTCGCGGCGGATGTGGGCGCTCTACGCCTTTATGATGAAGCAGCTTCGGCATGCCAATATAGCGAAGGATCCGGAGCCCATTCGCGTGGTCGAGCGGTTGCTCGGCAAGATCCGCGACGCGTGGGCCACCATGCTCGATCGGTCGGCCTCGCAGGCCGCATAGCTTTCCCAGATGAACGACCGCTTTACGAGACTGCTCGGCGCATGCGAGCGGCTGTCCCGCGACGAGAGTGCCGCGCTGGCCCGGCGCGACTTTGACGCGCTGGCAAAGACGCAGCAGATGAAATTTGCCATGCTCGCGGACCTTGAGGCGGAGGCCGGCCGCGTGCCCCCGTCATGGGAGGCGCGGGCTCGCTTGATGCAACTGCTCGAGCGGAACCGTGAAAACTCGCGACTCCTTGCCGGAATGAAGGCAGAGGTCATGGAGCAACTCCGGAAGATCCGGACCGCCTCCCATCAATTGCATAACCTGCGCTCTGCCTACTCCCAAGGGCCGCGCCGCGAGGCATTTTGTGTCCATGGCTGAACTACTTAGAGAGTCCACTGGCGCGTTGCGCGAGGCCGAGGCGGCGCCGATCCTTGTAGTCGATGACGACGAGGCGGTGCTTCACGTGATCGAGGAGCAACTCAAATGGGAGGGGCATCGCGTCGTTACCGCGACCCACCCGAACGAGGCTCTCGATTGGCTGGCTACAACGGCTTTCTCGGTCATCATCTGCGACCAATGCATGCCAGAGATGGAGGGACTGGATTTCCTCTCAAAGGCGCGCGAGCTACGGCCATCGACATCCCGGATGCTGATCACCGGGGTGCTCTCCCTGGACATGATGACCGACGCGATCAATCGCGGGGAGATCTTCCGTTTCATCGCAAAACCATGGCTGCGGGCGGAGCTTCTCGCGACAGTTAAGAATGGGGTCAATCGGTTTGAGTTGTACGAGGCCAATCACCGGCTCCACGCCGAAGCCGTCCGCCTGAACGAAAGGCTCACCGCGGCGAACACGGAGCTACAATCGAAGATCCAGGAGTTGGTGGACCAGAAGCGGCACCTGGATGCCGCAAACGGCGCCATGAAGACCAACTTCGAGCAATCCCTCGAGCTTTGCTACCGCATCACGAATACCTTTTACCCATTGCTCGGCAAGCATACGAAGGCGGTCGTGGATATTTGCCGGCGAATGGCTGAGACCAGCCACTTCTCGGAAGAGGAAAAACATGTACTGACCGTCAGTGCATGGCTGCATGATATCGGGCTCATCGGATTCGAGCGAGATCTGTTGCACAAGTACTTCACCAATCCGGCCGGGGTAAATCGGGATGAGATGATGACATTGAAAAATCATCCGGCGTATGGCCAGACGCTGGCGTCTTTCGTCGATGAATTACGGGCCGTCGGCGAGACGATCCGCGCCCATCACGAGCAATTTGATGGGAAAGGCTACCCGGACGGCATCGCGGGCGAAGCCATTCCATGGACAGCCCGTTGCCTCGCGCTGGCGGTTTTCTACGTCGAGAGCACGCTGCCGAGACCCCAAGCCATCGAGGCTATCGTGAAAGAATCCGGGAAGCGCTTCGACCCAGAGGCTGTGAGACTATTCTTCAAGGTAACGCAGATCGCGGAATTGCCGCTGAGTATTCGCGAGATCATGGTGGACGAACTCACTCCCGGGATGCGGCTCGCAAAGGGGATCTACAGCCCCAGCGGCCTGCTGCTTGTTGCTGAGGGCCAGGACTTAAATATTGCGACCATCGCGAAGATCAAAAACCATCATATGCTCGTTTCAGTGACCCAGCGGCTGCTGGTTTACAGCTAAGTCGGGCTGGAGGGTTGCAAGGCGGGGCACCGGGGTTTTGATTTGAATCCTGTTCTGTACGGTGCGACTCTGACGCACCCGTGAAAACTGTTTCTTCCATCCCGAAACCTATCGGTACCGGGCATCGCGTCGCCTGAGATGAAAACCATCGCGGTTGATCTCGACGATACGTTGAGCAATTTCACGGAGACGATCCAGAGGACTCAGTTCCCGAATCCCGAGCAATATGGCTTATCGTCAGAAGTGTTCGGCCGATACATTGCCATGTTGCGGGGTGGAGTGTCGGACGCGGGCGACCTCCTCAGCACCGAATACAGCTACTTTTGCTACAAGATCCATAGTGAATGTTACAAGCTCGCGACGGCGCGCCCCGACGGGGTGGAGTTCATGCAATGGCTGCGGGCCAATGGGTGGCGAATTGTCATTTGCACCCACAGGGATTTGCGGCGTAGCAATGAGGGCACGCGGCAATGGCTGCGGGACAATGGCATCCCTTTCGATTTTCTCTTCCTCGCCTTGAACAAGCTGGACTTCTGCAAGGCTTGGGAAATCCAATACCTCGTGGATGATCATTTATTCAATCTTCTCCACGGTGATCGGTACGATATAGACATCTTTTATCCGATCATGTCGAAGCACGCCACTTTCGAGAAGCGGGCAGGCCGGGGCTTCCATGACTTTGGGGAAATTAAGCAATGGATTCCCGGGTAACCTTGTTGAAAGAGTTCTACGGCGGGCTCCCCGCGGACCGGGTGAAGGTCGAGACCTACGAGCACGGCTTCCCATTCCTGGACCAGCTCCTGATGAGCGGCGTGGCCCTCGAGTACGGGGAGATCGCGGCGGCGGGGTTGCTGCACAAATTCAAATTATCGGGAGTCACGGAGGAGGCGATGGACGCCCTCCTGCTCTCTCACATCGGAAAGACGCGCAACGTGTGTCTCTATTTTGGGGAGAAGGTCAACAGTCTCTTCTGTTACAACCTCGACAACAATCATAAGACCAACAACACCGAGCTTATTCCCGAAATGCAATGCACGGTCACCCTGCTGCGGGATATCCTCATCGGCCTGGGCTGCGAGCCATTGGTTATCGCGAGCGGGAGGGGATATCATCTTTGGTGCCGGTTGGAAGCGCCGGTGGACAATCAACAACTCTACGAGTTTATGTTGCGCACCATGGCAAGGGCCTTCCTAGGCCTGCACCAGCAGGGATACGACCACAATAAGATCAAGGCCAACTTCTACCCGGATCCGAGGGCACATAATACCGTCTCCCTGCGCCTGTTCGGTTCCGATCATGCAAAGAACAAGGTTTTCAGCCGGATCCTTAGTAGGGATGGTCTCCTGGATGAAGACGCGTCATGGAACGCCTTCGAGCATCACCTCCGCGAAAAGACGATTAGCATCGTCGCCTTTCATGATGCCTACGCCAGCCTGCTTGCATCCATTTGACGATTGCGGAGTAAGCATTCTGCATTGCGTTTCACTCAACGGTGATCGGCTCCGACAACTCGGCGATCGGCGACACCGCCTTGATTTGCCACGCGCCATGCTCCAGTTGCCAGAAGATGCGCCCGTCGGGTTGCGGTGAAACCGGGCGTCCGTTGACGAACCATTGTACGTTGCCAGGCATCGTCGTGGTTAATTCGACCATCTGCTGGGCGCGCGGGAGAATGGCGTCGATGACATAATGCGCGCC
>Ga0302319_10009024_pt1 | contig 19283 bp, 16 predicted proteins | sample Bog_T0_2_FD_203319 | JGI IMG/M metagenome (GOLD analysis project Ga0302319, IMG submission 203319) | Peat permafrost microbial communities from Stordalen Mire near Abisko, Sweden - Bog_T0_2 | ecosystem: Environmental > Terrestrial > Soil > Wetlands > Peat | place: Sweden: Abisko, Stordalen Mire... | reverse complement strand
TGGATCACTTCCTGAAAGAGGCCGGCGCCTTCGGCGGAGCAGTGGGCTACCAGACGCTCATCAACCAAGCCCTGCGTCAGCACGTGGAAGGCAAAGCGCCAAAGCTGGAAGAGACTCTGCGCCGCGTATTGCGCGAAGAGTTGCGGGTGGCAAGCTGATGACCTTCACGTTTGACGGCGAAGATGCCGTTCTGCTCGATTACCGCGATTACCACTAAGGAGGCCATATGCCCACGGAAATGCACAATCCGGCGCACCCCGGCCAGGTGCTTCAGGAATACCTGGAAGGGATGAACATCACGCATGTCGCCAAGCATCTTCACGTCTCGCGCGTGACGCTTTCCAAGATTCTCAACTGCCGCGCGGGCATTTCCGCGGAGATGTCGTTGCGCCTCTCGGCGGCGCTGGGAACGCACCCCAGTTTTTGGTTCGATATGCAATCGTCGTATGAATTTGCGCAAGCCCGGCGCAAGAAAATCCCAAAGATCGTGCCATTCAGCATTGCTGCATAGTCGGACGGGAAGATCACGTCTGCCCCACATCTTGATATTGTGAGAAGGGAAGACGCAACGCGCAACCGCCTCGCCCCCATCGCGTAATCTGAATCTAAGCCCATGTCCGATTTCCCCTCCAACGCGGAACCCTCCCCATCCCTGGAGCACTTCATCTCCTTCAGCCACGTCGGCATCTCTTTCGATGGCCGCTCCGTTCTGGAGGACATCAGCTTCTATGTCGATCGCGGCCAAACCCTCTGCATAATGGGCCGTAGCGGCGTGGGCAAGTCGGTGGCCCTGCGCATGTTGATGGGCTTTCTGAAGCCGGATGAGGGTTCCATCCGCGTCGAAGGCCAGGAGATCACCACCCTTGACGAAGAGGGTTTGCAGGCCATCCGCAAGCACGTCACCATGGTTTTCCAGAACGGCGCTCTCTTTGATTCCCTCAGCGTACGCGAAAACGTGGCCTTTCCCCTGCGCGAGCGCGGCGGCCTCAGCGAGGACCAGATACAGGGCAAGGTTGCCCAGTTGATCAACGTGGTGGGCGCCGAGGATGTGGTCGATGCCCTGCCGGCCAGCCTCTCCACAGGACGCAAACGCGCCGTGGCCATCGCTCGCGCCCTCGCCGCGGAGCCCGAGGTGGTCCTCTATGACGAGCCAACCACCATGGTCGATCCCCTCATCGCCCGCCGCCTCGGCGACCTGATCGAGATTCTCAAGTGCCATATGGGCAAGACCAGCATCGTGGTCACCCACGACACGCGCTTTGCCGAGCGGCTCGCCGACCTGGTCCTCTTCCTCCATCAGGGCAAGGCACTGTATTTCGGCCCTCTCCAAGGCTTCATGGCCTCTTCTGAGCCTGATATTCAGCAGTTTCTGGCTCTGGATGCCTACACGTTGCCTTCGGAATAAGATGCTTCTTGCGCCCTATTGATCCGGCCCATAAATAAAAGCACCGTGCCCCATCCATTTCGCAGGCTTTATCGCGAAATGTGTGGGAGGGCAATAAAACTATTTGAGGGCCGGATCAATAACCACAGCGCGGGATTTAGCTGAGGACTGGCTGCTGTCTCTTCGATTAAACTGGGAATGTGAAGATTGCGCTGGCCCAGATCAATCCCACTGTCGGGGATTTCACCGGAAATCTTGAGAAGATTGTCGCTGCCAGCCGCCGCGCGGCCTCTCAAGGCGCGCGGCTCACCGTCTTTTCCGAGCTGGCCCTCTGCGGTTACCCGCCCGCCGACTTCCTGGAAAAGCCGAGTTTCCTGGCCCGTTGCCGCACGGCCGTCGATCAGTTGGCCGAGGCCACCTGCGATTTGCCTACCGCCGTGCTGGCAGGTGTAGCCCTGGCTGCCAAAGATGAAAGCGGAAAGCCCGCCGTCAACGCCGCCGTTCTGCTGGATGGTGGCCGCATTCTTCTCGAACAGCACAAGCGCCTGTTGCCCTTTTACGATGTCTTTGACGAGCAGCGCTACTTTGCCTCGTCGCAGCCTCAGAGAGTGGTCGAACTGGATGGCCTGCGGCTGGCCATTACCATCTGCGAGGATGCATGGAACGACAAGAACTTCTGGCCCCGCCGCCTCTACGCCGTCGATCCGGTTGAGGAGCTGATGCGCCAGAAGCCCGGCATCCACATCAACCTCTCCTCGTCGCCTTTCTGGCACGGCAAGCGCGCCATGCGCCGCCAGATGCTCTCTGCCATCGCCCTTCGGGACGGCATACCCTTGATGCTCACCAATCAGGTGGGCGGAAACGACAGTCTGGTCTTCGACGGCACTTCGCTGGCCCTCAATGCGCGCGGTGAGTTGATCGCCCAGGCCGCATCGTTTGCAGAGGATCTGGTTCTGGTTGATCCCTTCAATGCGCCGCCCATACCCGTTCCCGAAGAGGACGGCACCGAGGCTGCCTACCGCGCCCTGGTGCTGGGAACGCGCGATTACGTGCGCAAGTGTGGCTTCAAGAAAGTCTTGGTGGGCCTGAGCGGCGGCATCGACTCCGCGCTGGTGGCGGCCATCGCCACCGATGCCCTGGGCGCTGAAAACGTCATCGGCATCGGCATGCCCAGCCCCTACTCCTCGGCCGGCTCCATCGACGACAGCCGCCTGCTGGCCGCTAATCTGGGCATTCGCTACGAGGTCATCGGCATCAGCGGCCTCTTTCAGCAGTTCACTCTCGCCCTGGAGCCGCTCTTCGAGGGAACCAAGCCGGACACCACCGAGGAAAACATTCAGTCCCGGATTCGCGGCGACCTGCTCATGGCCCTCTCCAACAAGTTTTCCGCCCTGGTGCTTACCACCGGCAACAAGTCGGAGATGGCCGTTGGCTATTGCACCCTCTACGGCGACATGGTCGGCGCACTGGCGGTGATTGGCGACCTGGTCAAGACCCGCGTCTACCAGGTCTGCCATTGGCTCAACCGTGCAGGCGAGGTGATTCCGCAGACAATTTTGGAAAAACCCCCTTCCGCCGAGCTGCGTCCGGACCAGAAGGACACCGACTCATTGCCGCCCTACGAGGTTCTCGATCCGATTCTGGAAGCCTATGTCGAGCGTTATGAGACCCCCGAGCAGATTGCCAAGGCAAACGGATTTCCCCTCGCGCTCGTCCAACAGGTGGTGCGCCTGGTGGAGCGCAGCGAGTACAAACGCCAGCAGGCCGCCCCCGTCCTGAAGGTGACCTCCAAGTCGTTTGGCATGGGCCGCAGATTTCCCATTGCCGTCAAAGTGCAAGTTTAATGTCAACATTGAGGTGTAACCTACTAGTAGGGAAACCTCCCGCATTTCAGCTTTTCCACAGTTTAAGGAGAATCAACTTTGATCCGTCTGTCGATTCGTTTTGCCGGTGCTCTGGCGCTGGCTGCTTTGTTCATGCCCGTCACCCAGGCCGCTGCCCAGCAGGATGTGCCCGCCGCGCCCGCCGAGCAGGCCCCCGCCGCGCCGGCTCCCGCCGCGGCGCCCGTCTTTCCTAAACCTGATCCCGCCAATTTCACTGCCACGGCGCCTGACAAAGATACCGTCAACGCCTTTATCCATGCCAGCTGGGGCTTCGATGAGACCCGTGTCTGGGAGATATGGGCCATCCAGAAGACTGAAGTCGATGGCATCAGCAGGGTGACCCTGCTGGTGGGCGACAAGAGTGGGAAGCAGAAGATCATCCCCGCCCAGTTCTTCACCCTTCCCGACGGAAAGCACATCTTTGCCGGCGACGACATCATGCCCTTTGGCGCGAATCCCTATGCCGAAGCGCGCGCCGTGGCGCAGCAGCGCGCCGATGGTCCCTACCGGGGATCAGCCTCCAAGGACCTGGAGATTGTCGAATTTGCCGATTTCCAGTGCCCTCACTGCAAGGATGCGCAGGCCAACATGGACAAGCTGGCGGCGGATTTTCCCAAGGCCCGCTTTATCTTCCAGAACTTCCCGCTACCGCAGCATCCCGCCGCTGCCGGCGCGGCTGCATACGGATTCTGCGTAACCAAGCAGGGTGGCAGCGGCGCATTCTTCACCTTCGCCGCGGCCGTCTTTGATGGTCAGGACGGACTGGCAAGCCCCGACGGAGCCACTCTTACCCTGAACAGCGCCGTGACCAAGGCTGGCCTGGACCCGGTGGCGATTGCCGCCTGCGCCAAGACCCCGGCGACCATTGCCGCCGTTGAGGCTTCCGCGAAGCTCTCCCAGGACCTGAAGATTGCTCAGACTCCCACGCTGCTGATTAACGGCCGCCAGGTTCCCGCAACCGCTCCCTACGACACCATCAAGCAGATCATTCTCTTCCAGGCCAAACTGGACGGCGTCGCGGCTCAGTAACAAGGGCAAGACACCAAGCCGGAAATAGCGGCGAACAAGAATCAATCGAGGGCAGACAGGGAGTTCAATCCTGTCTCCCCTTACTTTGTTAAACGAAACTATCCGATCTGCATGCGTAAACCGGCCCGCTGACTTGCCGGTCCGCTGATTCTCTACTGCGCCGGCCCGCGCTCCACACGCAGCATCGGCGAATGGCCGGCGGCCTGTGTGCCCCGAATCACGTGGGGAGTAATGATAATCAGCAGCGTCGAGGAAGTCCTCTGGGTGTCATTGCCGGTAAGATTATTCAGGCCGGGAATCTCGCTGATTCCGGGCATGCCGCTGACGGCGCGGCTTTCTGACTTGTCCATCTCGCTCACCACCTCCACAGCCTCGCCCTTTTTCAGCGTCACCACACCCGACCAGGCGCGATTGTTGAGCACCGGGTTGCCGTTGACGGTGATTCCGGAAAGTGCATCAATCTTCATGTCGATGGAGAGCGCAACTTCATCGTTGCGCAGCACTTTGGGGGTCGCCTTCAGGGTCAGGCCCAGGTCCTCATATTGCACCTGAGGTACATTCGGTATGCTGCCGGAGTACGAAGCCAGCAGCGAGGAGAGGCTGCTGGAGGTTCCGGCGCCGGTCAGCCCGGCGATGGAGGAGGCGCTGACTCCCAGGCTGGAGAATGAAGAAGTCTGAATGGGATATTTCGTGCCTGACTTGATGGTTGCGGCCTCGCCGTCGCCCAGCCGCAACTGCATCTCGTCCAACTCGCGCGAGTCCGAGGAGTTAAGGCTGAGGTTGAGCGTGGTCGCGCCCGGAGAAAGCGCGGATTCAGTAATCCCGCCGCCAAACAGGGCAAGGCCGTTGGAAAACAGGGAACTCGATATGTCACCGGCGGCAAGCAGAATGCCCAGAATTGTTATCGTGTCGCCGGGGGCGGCCAAACCAGAGGAGATGATCTGCTGCACCGTACTCGAATTCGCGTTTAGGATGGACTGTTCCTGGGCATAGATGTTGTAGGCAGAGATGCTCTGCGGCGGCTGCACTCCGGTGTTGCGCGTATTGGAGTGCGCTAGTTGGATCAGGCGCACCTCCAGCATCACCTGGTTCCGCCCGTCTAGCAGTTCGCGCATGGTGGCGTTGAACGCATTGATCGCGCTCTGTGAGGCGCGGATGGAGATCGTCCCGGAGCCGGGTTCCGCTGCCGCCTGCTGCACGTTGAATACGTTCTTGGCCAGGTTGACCACGTCGGTCAGCTCTGTCGCGTTCAAGCCCGGCAGGTAAACCGTCTCGTATTCCAGGGGCGTAAACTGCTGGCGGTTCTCTCGTGTGTCACGGGCTGCCAGCACATGATGCGCATCCAGCGGAATATGGAACGATGCCGTCGCCATCCCAACCACGCGCGCCGCCGTCCCGAAATCGACGTCATCCACATCCAACCGGGTACGCGTGGAGAGAACGGAGCTGTCCACCGTGGCGTTAATTCCATAGGCATTGAAGACCTGCGGGATGATCTGGCGCGCGTCGGAGCGCAGGTGAAAGCTATGTACTCCAGCCGTGGGCGCCAGTTCCACGGCGGCGCCAACCGTGCTTGAGGCTTGCTCGTAGGTGGCTCTGGTTTGCCCAAGCAGGGCATCGTCTCCCAGCTCGTACAGGTGTTGGATTACCTGAATGTTCTTTGGCTCCAGCTCGAGCGCATGGGCCAGGGTAGCGCGCGCCTGCGCCGCATCGCCGCGCATCCGGTCCTTGGCTGCGGCCTGAATCAGCGCTGTCACAGCATGGCTGCGCGCTACATCGGCCGCCAGCCGGTAGTCGGTGGTTCCGGGGTCCAGCGCGGCCGCCTGCTCATAGCCGCGCAGGGCCTCTTCATAATGCTCGTCAACAAAAAGCTTGCTCGATGCAAGGTAAAGTTTTGCCGCCCTCCGTCGGTCGGAGTTGCGCACCTGTCTGCCAGGCTGTGTGTCCGGAGTCTGGTCTATTGCGGAAGTTGGCCTGGGGGTGGCGCTCTGTGCAGGTGGATCTACTGCCTGGGCCTGGATTCCGCTGCCGGGAAACACTGCCAGTAGCAGCACGAACGCCCAGAAGAGTGCCCACCTCATGAATGGCTGATGGGGCTTGTCCATGCGCGTTGCGGTGGCCTGTGGGGAAGTCTGCATGTCCTTGAGGAGCGCCGTCAGCCCCGACCGAAAACCTGGCGGGCTGCGCTATAAACAGGACGTTCGCTGCGCGGTGGACGCTTGAGGCAGGCGCGAACTTCGGCCAGGCTCAGTTCCAGCTCGGCCATCGTCCGGCTCAGGGTATTGCGATGCATCCCCAACTCTTTGGCTGCCTTGCACTGGTTTCCCCGGTGAGCCACCAGCACTTCGCGCAGATATTGCTTCTTGAACTCGCGCACGGCGTCCTCATAGAGAATTCCGCTGGAGTGCATTTGCGTTACCAGGCCGTCCAGAACTCGTTTCACGTCCACCTCTGCTTGCTCTAATAGATTGCCATATTACGTTAGGTCGTGCATTGGAGAATATCATAATCCGCCGTTGCTGGGGTACAGCCAAGGCTGCATCTCTTTTTCCAGCGCCATGAGCGCCAGCCGGATGCGCTCGGCCAGATCAGCAGGGCTCATCTCCGTGCTCAAATGACAGGCCCCGAAAAAGTACCGGGGCAGTTGAGCTTCCTGCAGCCAGTGGGCTTTGGGGTAAAAGGCCAGGGTCGCCAGAATCACCACCGTCACCAGCAGAGCTCCCTGAAAAAAGCCGAATAATGACCCTGCCAGCCTGTCCAGGAAACCCAATCCCAAGTGGTGGAAGATCCGGGATAGAATATTTCCGGCAAATCCAGCCGCCCCCATCACAATCAGTGCAATCAGCAGAAACCCGATCACATTGGCCACCGCCTCAATGTGCACCATGGGCAACACCAGCGCCGCGATGAGGCCATAGTTCCACGACGCCAGCACCAGGCCCAGCACCAGGCCGCCCAGCGAGAAGATAGACCTGAAAAACCCCTGGGAGAACCCGCGAAACATAGCCAGCATCAGCACCACCAGGATAGCCAAATCCACAAGCGTCATTTTCCGCTCCCTCTACATGATCCGGAATTCCTCTATGCCCTGCAACAGGCCCGCCTGCGCCCACAGCATTTGGGCCGTACGGCTTTGCTCGCACCGGCAGCAGGCTGGCTCGATTCTTGCTCAGAAGAGCTGCCAGGGAAAGATTTGCCTCAAAGAAAAACTGAGTCTCCGATTTTAAAGCAGCGGAGCGCTTTGTCAATCTCTCTTTCGGGGCTATTGAGAAGAACGAGCTACCTGCTCTGGCGTGCATTCAGTAAGGTAATGGGTAAAAATCGGATAGATATTTATTTAAAAATATTAAGGATTTATTCAAATTTAAACGCAATCAAATATTTTATTTGTTACACACGTGTGTGATGGTCATCACGGTACGGCCTCCTCGCATAGGAGACACTCCAATTGTCAACATGGTTCGGAGGCGTGAACGAAAGCCTCTTTGAGCCGGGCGACACGGAGTAGCCGTGGAAAGGGGAAGCCGCAGCTTGCTTCGTTTGTGCAGGGATCACCAGTAGTCGCGTGCTACCGACCTCCAGCGCCGACTACTGGTCCCCGTCTTTCTTGTGAAAAACAAGCGCCTCCGAGGTAACGCCATCTTTCGGAGGCGTTTTTTTGCCTGTTTTCTGCCCAAATATTGGGAAATTCCATTCTGTTTGCCCAAAAGCCCAGATCTGATTCCTCGCGTGCTCACTCGTCCAAGCACGAACCTAAACCCAGCCCTGGAAAGACGGCCAACGTGCGATTCACGGCGGCCAGTGTCCGCGCTTCCAGTTCACCAATGGCTTCATCGGCTTTATCGCGCTAAATGTTGTCAGCTTTGTCCACCATGATCTGCGCGCGCGCGAACCATTTCTTGCGGTCGGCGCCACGGCAATGCGGAAGGTTTCAATAGGACGTATCTCAGTAGTAACGGGCAGAACCGTAACGGAAGGATGCTTCGAGAAGAGATCCGGCTGAGTCACCAGCGACGGCCGTGCTTGCCGTAAGCTCCGGCCAGAACGCAATCAGCGTGTTCGTATCTCGTAGCGGTACGAACACGCTGATTGATCACTCGATAACTCGCTGTCTCACTTACCGGCTCTTCGCCACTTCCTCCACCGTCACCGGATCAAGGAACGGCATAGCGGCGCGCAACTTTTTCCCGACGATCTCCACCGGATGCTTGGCTTCAGCCTCGCGGAAGGCCAGAAACTCCTTGCGGCCTGAATTCTGGTCGGCCAGGAATCTCTTCGCAAAGCTGCCATCCTGAATCTCCGCCAGAATCTGCTTCATCGCCTTGCGGCTTTCAGCATTGATGACGCGCGGACCGCTCACGTAGTCGCCCCACTCGGCAGTGTCGCTGATGGAGTAGCGCATGTAGGCCAGACCGCCGCGATAGATCAGATCGACGATCAGCTTCAGTTCGTGGAGGCACTCGAAGTACGCGCTCTCCGGCTGATAGCCGGCCTCGACCAGCGTCTCAAAACCGGCTTTGATCAGCGCGCTCACGCCGCCGCACAGCACCGCCTGTTCGCCGAAGAGATCGGTCTCGGTCTCCTCCTTGAAGGTCGTCTCCAGCACTCCGGCGCGCGTGCCGCCGATGCCTTTCAGGTAGCTGAGAGTGAGCGCGTGCGCCTTGCCCGTCGCGTCCTGATGAATGGCGATGAGGCAGGGAACGCCGCCGCCCTCGGTGAAGACCTCGCGCACGCGATGGCCGGGAGCCTTGGGCGCTGCCATGCCAACGTCGATGCCCCCCGCCGGCACGATGGTCTTGTAATTAATGTTGAAGCCGTGCGCGAACAGCAGCAGCTTGCCCGCCGTCAGGTTCGGCCCGATCTCGTCGGCATACAACTTCGCCGCCGTCTGATCGGGAACCAGCACCATCACCACGTCGCCCCACTTGGTGACTGCGGCAACGGTGTCCACTTCCAGGCCGGCCTTCTGCGCCTTGGCGATGGACTTGGAGTCGGGCGCCAGGCCCACTTTGACCTGGACGCCGGAATCCTTGAGGTTGAGGGCATGGGCATGACCCTGGGAGCCGTAGCCGATGATGGCTACCTTCTTAGCCTGAATGAGAGAGAGGTCGGCATCTTGATCGTAGTAAGTCTTCGCCATGTTTTATCGCTTCCTTTTCTTGAGTGGTGAAATGTTGATCTGAAAAAAGCCGCGTCTTTGCCTTCAGCCTATTCCGGCTCAGCCGCTCCGTCATCTACAGGTTTTTCCGCGGGCTCGTCCGCGACGGAGCCCATGGCCTTGAGCACGCTGCTGGTGTGGTGGCCACGGCGCATGGTCATCTTGCCGCTGCGGCAAATTTCAAGAATGCTGTTCTCGCCCTCGTTCAGCACCTGGATCAGCCCTTCGATCTTGCTTTCCACGCCGGTCAACTGGATGGTCAGCGACTCCGTGGCCACATCGACGATGTCCGCGCGAAAAACCTCGGCCAGCTCGAAGATATACGAACGGTTGCGGTGCGTGGCGGCAACCTTGATGAGCGCGAGTTCGCGGGTTACCGAGGGCGCCTGAGCAATGTCGTCCACATCGACCACATCCTCCAGTTTATACAAGCTGGCGCGGATGCGATGACCAGCCTCGGCCGAGGCATCGCAGACCAGCGTCAGCCGCGACAGCCCCGCCCGCTCGCTGCGTCCCACGGTGAGCGAGTGGATGTTGATGTTCAGGCGGCGGAAGAGCGAGGCCACGCGCGTCAGCACGCCCGGCCTGTCCTCCACATAAGCGACAAATGTATGCATCATAAATCAGCCTCTAGCTTCTAGCCTCTAGCTTCTAACCTTTTGCTTCTGGCTTGCACGGGCCGCGAACACAATTGCAGCGGCAATGAACAAGCTAGGAGCTAAAAGCTAGCTGCTAGAGGCTGTTTTCCGGCCTGCGAATCATTTCATGCAGTGAAGATCCGGCGGGAATCATCGGATAAACCGAGTCCTCCTTCTCAACCTTGAAGTTAAGCAGAAACGTTCCCGGCGCGGAGCGCGCGGTGTTCACCGCTTCCGCCAATTCGGCGCGAGTGCGAACCGTGAGGCCCTGGATGCCGTGGGCATCGGCCAGTTTGACAAAGTCCGGGCTGACCATCGGCGTGGCTTCGTAGTTCTTCTCGTAGAAAAACTCCTGCCATTGGCGCACCATGCCCAGGTAGCCGTTGTTGATGATGGCGATGTTAATCTTGATGCCTTCCTGCACAATGGTCGACAGCTCCGATGCGGTCATCTGGAAGCCGCCGTCGCCGGCGATCACCCAGACCTCCTTATCCGGGCAGGCAAACTTTGCGCCGATGGCCGCCGGCAGCGCGAATCCCATCGTCCCCAGTCCGCCCGAGGTGATCAGCGTGCGCGGCCGTTCGTGATGATAGTACTGCGCCTCCCACATCTGGTGCTGGCCTACGTCGGTCACCACGATGGCGTTGCCGCCGGTGATGCGCCAGATGTCGTTGATGACGTGCGCCGCGTAAAGATGGCCCGAGTCGGGCAGGTTCTTGATGTCGCGCACCGCAACTTCGCCTTTGCTGGCCTCGATGGTCTTGAGCCATGGTGAGCCGTCGCGTCCGCTAATGCGCGGAAGCAACTGCTCCAGCACCTCGCGCAAATCGCCCAACAGCGCCACGTCGACTTTAATGTTCTTGTTCACCTCGGCCGGATCAACTTCGATGTGAATCTTTTTCGCCTTGGTGGCATACGTTGATGTGGTTCCGGTCACGCGATCATCGAACCTCATCCCGCAGGCAATCAGCAGATCGGCCTCCTGAATGGCGTGATTCACCCACGACTCGCCGTGCATGCCCATCATGCCCAGGTTGAGCGAGTGCGAGGCAGGGAAGCCGCCCAGCCCCAGCAGCGTCAGCGCCACGGGAATCTGCGCGCGCTCGGCCAGTGCGTACAACTGCTTCTCCGCGCCGGATTCGATTACTCCGTGCCCGGCCAGAATCACCGGCCGCTTGGCGTTGCGAATCAACTCGGCAGCCTGTTTTAAATCGTTCTCCTCCACCTTCAGCATGGGGTGAGGCCGATGGGGATGCGGTTCAGCGGCGGCAAAGTCGAAGTCGGCCGTGGCCTGCTGCGCATCCTTGGTAATATCCACCAGCACCGGCCCAGGGCGTCCGGCCTTCGCAATCTGAAAGGCGTAGCGGATCGCCGGTGCAATATCTTCGGCGCGGTTGATGAGGAAGTTGTGCTTGGTCACCGGAAGAGTAATGCCGGTGATGTCCACTTCCTGAAACGCGTCGGTGCCCAGAATCTTGCTCGACACATTGCCGGTGATGCAGACAATAGGAATCGAGTCCAGCATGGCGGTGGCGATGCCGGTCACTAAATTCGTCGCGCCCGGCCCGCTGGTGGCAATCGCCACGCCCACCTTGCCCGATGCGCGCGCGTAGCCGTCGGCCATGTGCGACGCGCCCTGCTCGTGCCGCACCAAAGTGTGATGAATGGGAAACTTGCGCAGCGCGTCGTAGACAGGAAGAATCGCTCCGCCGGGATAGCCGAAGACCTGCGTCACGCCCTCGCCCTCCAGCGTGGCCCACACAATCTCCGCGCCGGTCAGACGGGCGGGCGGGTTATTCGGTGCATGCGTCTTGGCGGTTTTTCCCATGTATGGCCTCCACTGAACTGTTAGCTGTTAGCTGATAGCTGTTCTTACGTCGTTGCTCCCTCGGATGCGCTCGTCACGCGATCTACATACTTGCGAAAGACGCCGCGCGGCCAGCGCAGCGCGGGCGGCTTGAAACCCTTCAGCCTCTCCGCGATTTCTTCGTCGCTGACTTCAAGCGTCAGCTTGCGATTGGGAATGTCAAAGTGAATAATGTCGCCCTCGTGCACAGCGGCGATAGGTCCGCCATTAAAAGCCTCTGGCGCTACGTGCCCGGCTGTGAATCCTCTCGTCGCGCCGCTGAAGCGTCCATCGGTCAGTAAAGCCACCGTCGCGCTCAGTTCTGCGTTCGAACTGATGGCCGCCGTCACTTGCAGCATCTCTCTCATGCCCGGTCCGCCCTTGGGGCCTTCATAACGAATCACCAGCACATCGCCCGGCTTGATCTGCCCAGCCTGCACGGCGGCAAACGCATCATCCTCGCGGTCAAAGACGCGCGCAGGTCCGCGATGCTCCACACGGTCAGCGGCGGCAATCTTCATCACGCATCCTTCGGGAGCAAGATTGCCCTTCAAAATCACCAGCCCGCCGTTGGGCTTGATGGGCTTCTCGAATGTGCCGATCACCTGCTGTCCCGGCGTCTCCTTGGCCAGCGCAGCCTCTTCGGCCAGCGTCTTGCCGCTGATGGTCAGCGCCGAGCCATCCGCGTGTCCCGCGTCAATCAACCGCTTAGCCAGCAATCGCGACCCGCCCGCCGCCTGATAATCCGAAGCAACAAACTTGCCCGCCGGAGTCAAGCTACAGATGTACGGTGTGCGCTTGCTGATCACATCAAAATCATCAATGGTCAGCGGAATGTTCATCTCCCGCGCAATGGCCAGCAGGTGCAGCACCGCATTAGTCGAGCCTCCGCTGGCCGCCACGCTGGCGATGGCGTTCTCCAGTGATTTGCGGGTGATGATCTGAGAAGGCCGGCGATTGGCGCGCACTGCGTCCATCAAAATACGTCCGGCTTCACGCGTGGCGGCGTGCTTGTCCGGCGCTGTGGCGGGAACGCCCGAAAGTTTAATCGGCGAGATGCCGAGAATTTCTCCGCTCATGGCCATAGTGTTGGCCGTGAATTGCCCGCCGCATGCGCCCGCGCCGGGACAGGCATGTGCCTCCAGAGCCTCCAGGCCGGCATCGTCAATGCGTCCAGCGGCATGAGAGCCAATGCCCTCAAAAACATCCTGAATGGTAATGTCCTTGCCGTTCAGTTTGCCCGGCGCAATCGATCCGCCGTAGAGCATCATGCCCGGAATATCCAGCCGGCACAGCGCCATGATGATGCCCGGCATATTTTTGTCGCAGCCGCCAATGCCCACCAGTCCGTCAAAAAGATTTCCGCGCGCCATCAACTCAATCGAATCGGCAATCACTTCGCGCGAGACCAGCGAAGCCTTCATGCCTTGCGTGCCCATGGTGATGCCGTCGGAGATGGTGATGGTGTTGAACTCCATCGGCGTGCCGCCCGCCTCGCGTATGCCTTCTTTCAGCGCCTCTGCAATCTCACGCAGGTGCATGTTGCAGGTGCCGATCTCCGTCCATGTATTTGCAATCCCAATGATGGGTTTGTGCAGGTCGTCGTTGCTGAAGCCGCTGCCGCGCAGATAAGAACGGGAGGCCGCGCGGTCTGGGCCTTCAGTCAATGGAATGCTTTGCCGCTTGCCTTCAATGGTCATGGTTATTTCGCTTTCAGCCAATTGGCTTGGTCGTGCCTGGTTTCAAATGCGTCCAGCGCCGCTTGATGGCGCAACGTCAGGCCGATGTCGTCCAGCCCTTCAATCAAACAGAACTTGCGGAACGGGTCTACCTCAAAGCTCGCCTTGAAGCCCTTGCTGTCAGTTACAGTCTGCTCTTCCAGCGAAACAGTGAGTTGATAGTTCGGAATCGTTTTCGCGTTGTTCAGTAACTCGGCCACTTGTTCTTCGCTCAGCCGCGCCAGCACAATCCCATTCTTGCCCGCATTCGAGAAAAAAATGTCCGCAAACGACGGCGCGATCACCACACGAAATCCGTAGTTTTCCAGCGCCCATGCGGCGTGCTCGCGGCTCGATCCGCAGGCAAAGTTCTTGCCCGCAATCAAAATCTGCGCGCCCTTGTAGCGCGGATCGTTGAGCACGAAGGCCGGGTCGGGATCGCCCGCCGCGTTCTTGCGCCAATCGTAGAATAAAAACTCGCCGTAGCCGGTGCGCTCGATCCGCTTCAAAAACTGCTTGGGAATAATCTGGTCGGTGTCAACATTTGTCCGGTCCAGAGGCGCGGCCAGCGCGGTTAATTTGCGAAACGGGTTCATCAGCCTTTTACCTCCCACTTGCGAATATCAACGAAGTGCCCGGTAATGGCGGCAGCGGCAGCCATCTCCGGCGAAACCAGGTGCGTGCGTCCGCCGCGTCCCTGGCGGCCCTCGAAGTTGCGATTGCTGGTCGATGCGCAGCGCTCGCCGGGGGCGAGAATGTCGGGGTTCATCGCCAGGCACATCGAGCAGCCGGGCTCGCGCCACTCAAAGCCAGCCTCGCGGAAGATACGATCTAGGCCTTCTTTCTCCGCCTGATCCTTCACCGCCTGCGATCCGGGAACCACCATCGCGCTCACCTTCGTGCTCACCTTGTAGCCTCTGGCAATGTGGGCCGCCGCGCGCAAATCCTCCAGCCGCCCGTTGGTGCATGAACCGATGAAGACGCGGTCAATCTCAACTTCTTGCAATGGCGTTCCCGCCTTCAGATTCATGTATTCCAGCGCGCGCTCCAGCCCCTTGCGCTCCTGCTCGTTCTGCGTGGCGGCCGGGTCGGGCACAGAGGCCGTAATCGGCGCCACCATCCCCGGGCTCGTGCCCCAACTGACATACGGAGTCAGTTTCGCGGCATCGATCACCAGCTCGCGATCAAACTTTGCGCCTGGATCGGTTGGCAACTTTTTCCACTCAGCGACGGCTTTATCCCACTCCGCTCCCTTCGGCGAGAAGCGGCGGCCTTTGAGGTAAGCAAATGTTTTTTCATCCGGAGCGATCATGCCCGCTCGCGCTCCGGCCTCGATGCTCATGTTGCAAACCGTCATGCGGCCTTCCATCGAGAGCGCGCGAATCGCCGAGCCCGCGTACTCTACAACGCAGCCTGTTGCCCCATCCGTACCGATCTGCCCGATGATGGCCAGAATAATGTCCTTGGCCGTGACGCCCCTCGGCAGCTCGCCCTCGATCGCGATGCGAAAGGTCTTGGGCTTGGACTGCGGCAGCGTCTGCGTGGCCAGCACGTGCTCCACCTCGCTGGTGCCGATGCCAAACGCCAGCGCCCCAAAGGCCCCGTGCGTCGAGGTGTGCGAGTCGCCGCAGACAATCGTCATTCCAGGTTTTGTGATGCCCAACTCCGGCCCGATCACATGCACAATGCCCTGCTCGGGCGAGTCCACGTCGTACAGCTCGATGCCGAACTCCGCGCAGTTCGAGCGCAGCGCGGCAATCTGCGTGGCCGCAATTTGATCGACGATCTTCAGCCGGCCTTCTTTTGTTGTGGGCACGTTGTGGTCCACGGTGGCAATACATCGGTCAGGTCGTCGCACCTTGCGCCCCGTCAGCCGCAACCCCTCGAAGGCCTGCGGCGAGGTCACCTCGTGCAGCAACTGCAGGTCGATGTACAGCAGTGTCGGCTCGCCCTCGGGCTCAACCACCACATGCTGCTCCCACACCTTTTCGAATAATGTCTTCGGTTTTGAACTCATTACTTCAGCAACTCCTTTACCGTCTCCCGCACCTTCGAGCCCATTTCCTTGGTCGATAGCACTTTGAAGTCCTGCGCATTGCCGCGCGCCAGATCCGGTGTGCGGAAGCCCTGTTCGAGTACTTTGCGCACCGCGGTTTCAATCGCCGCGGCTCCCGCTTCCAGTCCGCCGGAGTGGCGCAGAATCAATGCGCCGGTCAGTATCGCGCCCAGAGGATTCGCCAATCCCTTGCCGGCAATGTCCGGCGCGGAGCCGTGAATCGGTTCATACAAATTGACCTTGCCGCCAATCGTCGCCGAGGGCAGCATGCCCAGCGAGCCGGTAATCACACCCGATTCGTCGCTGAGAATGTCGCCAAACAAATTCTCCGTCAGAACCACGTCAAAGTCGCGTGGACGGTTCATCAGGTGCATGGCCATCGCGTCCACATACTGATGTTCCAGGCTCACATCCGGAAACTCCGCCGCCACTTCGATCACCGTGGCGCGCCACAGTTGCGAGACTTCCAGCACGTTGGCCTTGTCCACGCTGGTCAGTTTCTTGCGCCGCTTCTGCGCCAATTGGAACGCGATGCGAGCCACCCGCGCCACTTCCTCCCTCGTGTAGCGCATGGTATTCCAGGCTTCGCCCTTCTCGCGATTCCACTCGCGCGGCTGGCCGAAGTAAAGCCCGCCCAGCAGTTCGCGAACAAAAAGAATATCCGCTCCGTCGATGATCTCCGGCCTCAGAGGGCTATTCACCGCAAGTTCCTTGAGCGCAAATGCGGGGCGCAGGTTGGCAAAGCCGCCCAGAGCCGCGCGCAATCCCAGCAGGCCGGCCTCGGGACGCTTGTCCGGGGGAAGGGAATTGAACTCGTTGCCGCCCACTGCGCCCAAGAAAACAACATCGGAGTCGAGCGCGGCCATCAGAGTTTCCTTCGGCAGTGGCGTTCCGTCCTGCACAATTGCGATGCCGCCGATGCGCTTGGCGTCCAGCTCCAGCGTCAGGCCATGCGAGGCTGCCACATCCTTGAGGACGGCAACCGCTTCGTTGGTAACTTCCGGGCCGATGCCGTCGCCCGCCGTAATCAGAATCTTCAGTTTCATGCGTTCTTTCTCTGTCTTTAAATTGTAGAGGGTTTTCCTGCTTGTATCCTGGTTGAATCCAGTTTGTGCCGGCTCAATCCAGTTCAGAAACCAGTTGCGGGCGGCGCTTTTCCCGAATATGCTCAGGTAAAATGCCCACCAGATCATAATCGTAAATGTTCTTCTTGCGGTCGGCCAGCGCCACAAATCGGTAGTAGGAGTGTTGCAGCTCATCGCGGGTGAGGGTAAAGCCCATCTGCTCCAGCCGGTTCCGCAGCGCCGCGCGGCCGGAGTGCTTGCCCAGCACCAGATGCGTCTTTGCTACGCCCACCAGTTCCGGGGTCATAATCTCGTAGCACAGTGGATTGGCCAGCATCCCGTGCTGGTGGATGCCGGACTCATGCGCGAAGGCGTTGTCGCCCACAATGGCCTTGTTGGGCGAGGGGTGAAAAGTAATGATTTGGCCCAGTATCTGGCTGGCGGCGTAGATTTGATTCAGATGGATGCCCGAGGTGATATTGAAGTGGTCGCCGCGAACATAAAGCGCGGCGGCAATCTCTTCCAGAGCCGCATTGCCGGCCCGCTCGCCGATTCCGTTGATGGTGCACTCCACCTGGCGCGCGCCGTTCTGGATGGCGGCCAGCGAATTTGCCACCGCCAGTCCCAGATCGTCGTGGCAGTGCGCGGATAGAATAATGCCCTGCTCGTCAATGGCCGGTATGCGCTCGCGCACTTCGGTGAACATCCTGCCGTACTCTTCGGGGGTCGAGTAGCCCACCGTGTCCGGCATATTAATCGTTGTAGCGCCGGCCTCAATGGCGATCCGCACCATCTCCACCAGAAAACTACGGTCCGAGCGGGTGGCGTCCTCGGGAGAGAACTCCACATCGTCGCACAGCGAGCGCGCCAGCCGCACCGACTCGCCCGCTTGATCCAGCGCCTGCTGGCGGCTCATCTTCAATTTGTATTCCAGATGCAAATCGCTCGACGCCAGAAAAACATGAATGCGGGCGCGGTCGGCGAACTGCAAGGCGCGAGAGGCCATTACGATGTCTTCGCTCTTCGCCCGAGCCAAGGACGCGATGCGCGGCTTGCGGATAGCCTGGGTAATCGTGGCGATTGCCGCGAAGTCGCCCTCCGAGGCCATAGCGAAGCCGGCTTCGATGATGTCCACACCCAAGTCCTCCAGGGCGTGAGCCATGGACAGCTTTTCCTGCGTCGTCATGCTGCAGCCGGGCGATTGCTCGCCGTCGCGCAGCGTGGTATCAAAAAAGAATATGCGATTGCTCGCCATCCAACATCCTCCGCAGGCATAATTATGTCTGCGTTTTCAGTATTATATATTCAGCCATATAAATCAAAGTTATAATAGTTGTAGAAACGATTAGTATTGCTTATAATGCAGTGGACAGTGATCAGTGATCAGTTGCCCTATGCTGGCTACTTCGCAACTCGCAATTTGAAAGCTGGATTCGCCGCATTCATACGATTGGGCCCCGGATTCACTGACCACTGTTCACTGTCCACTGTTCACTGTTATGGAACTCAACCAACTCGAAACTTTTCTCGCCGTCTCCGAGGAGCGCAGCTTCTCCCGCGCCGCCGTAAGGCTGCATCGCACTCAGCCGGCGGTCAGCCAGGTCATCCGCAAGCTGGAGGCCTCGGTGGGCGAAACGCTCTTTGACCGCGCTGCCCGAGATGGATCGCTGACTGCGGCCGGGCTGCTGTTGCGCGACTATGCTCTGCGCCTGCTGGCTCTGCGCCGCGAGGCCTCCAGCGCGCTGGATGAGCTGAAAAACCTGGAGCGGGGACGGCTGCAACTGGCGGCCAATGAGTACACCTGCATCTACCTGTTGCAGGCCATTGACCGCTTCCGCCGCGAGTTTCCTCAAATCACCGTGACCGTGCACCGCATGTTGGCCTCGCGCATTCCTGAGGAGCTGAACCTGCGCACATTCGAGCTGGGGATGATCTCCTTCCGTCCTGATCCGGCGCACTTCCGTTCCATCGCGGTCTACGCCGACAGCCTGGCCTTCATCGTCAGCCCCACCCACCCGCTCGCCAAAGCCCGGAGCGTCTCCATCACCGACCTGGGCGATGAGTTGTTTGTGGCGCATAACGTTGCCTCACCCCTGCGGCGTCGCGTGATCGAAGCCTTTCAGAAGTACAGAACGCCACTCAACATGGGCATCGAGTTGCCCACCATCGAGGCCATCAAGCGCTTCGTCGCCATGGGTAACGGCGTGGCGCTGGTGCCTCACCTGACGGTGGCCAGGGAGTTGGAGGCCGGCGATCTGGTGCGGGTGCGGGTGGATGAACTGGAGGTCAAACGAGTGCTGCGCCTGGTCGGCCGGCGACAGACCTCGCTCTCCTACGCCGCGAGGGCTTTTTTGCGTACCGTTCGGGCGCTGGCCAAGCAGCAGGGTCCGCCCTTCCACTACCATGTCGAGCGGGCCGGCTGAAATCTCCAATAGTGTCATCCTTCTATGAAAAAGGCCGCACCTGTCCACAGGTATTTGCGAATAGTTGCCGACAGACTTCTATTC